>ERZ808240.3882-NODE-3882-length-13960-cov-13.767278_pt1 | contig 13960 bp, 11 predicted proteins | sample MGYA00521084_ERZ808240 | MGnify/ENA primary metagenome ERZ808240 (study PRJEB31516, sample SAMN03275571) | gut metagenome | biome: mammalia-associated habitat; material: feces | host: Papio cynocephalus | place: Kenya | collected 2012-08-06 ... | reverse complement strand
GAGAGAATCAAACCTCAATGAAATATATCCCTTTTATTTATATATTTCAGATATAGTATAATGAATGAAAAAAATTAAGTCAAACAAAAAGCATAAATTTTTCACACAATATATACTATAATAATGAAAATATTGCGATACTTTGCCCTGTTGTCATTTCAAGTTATCAAACAAAGTCACGCAAATGAGCACCTATCCATTCCAATCGTCATTTCGAGTGTGGCATCTTCGAACCTGCTCACGAGAAATCTCATCCACTTTTCCAATAGTCATTTCGAGTGTGGCATCTTCGAACCTGCTCACGAGAAATCTCATCCACTTTTCCAATAGTCATTTCGATACCAACTTCGTAGCGATAGCCAATGAGAAATCTCAACTGCTTAAAATCAGTTAGAATGACATAAATATTTAGAATCTTTTTTCGTTCTTAATAAAATCCATTAGATTTTCATGCTTTATCCCATTACGATTTTGTAATAATGTGTCCGTTGTAAGTAAATACTTTGGATAATTATCATGAATACTTTCCAGACTTCTGTATTCCCTATCCTCAGTATCTTTACTCGCCAAAATTGTGTAGGCAACTTGGACATATGAATAATTAAATTCATTATCTCTTAATATAAAATCACACTCCAACTTTCCAATTTTACCAACACTGACAGAATATCCAATACTCTTCGCATAAATATATACCATATTTTCCAATGCTGGACCAAAGTTTATTCTATTGTCTGTGTTCAATGCGTAATAAAACGACAAATCAGATAAGTAGTATTTTTTTTCTCTATTTAAAGATTTCCTAGACTTTGTATCAAATCTATCACAAGGCATTATAATTTTTGCACTAACGAGTGCGTCTATATATTTGTTTATAGTTTCTCTTTTGATAGAAATATTATTTTTCGCCAAATCTTCAATGATGTTTTTTATACTTGTAGTCGAGCCAAAATTATTGATTATATATGCCATAACAACATCAAAAACTGATTTGTTTTTAATCTTTATTCTCTTTTTTATATCTTTTTCAAAAATTTCAGTTATAAGGTTTTGGGTGTAAAGTCTTTTGTCGTCAATTGAATCTAATTTTAAAACATAAGGGAAGCCACCTTCCATTATATAATTTCTTAATTCTATCATATTATCTTGTGAAACAGATTTCCCCAAAAATTTTTTAACTTTTATATATTCATCAAATGCAAGTGGCAAAATATTGAACTCAACATATCTTCCCGTCAACTTTGTAGCAAGTTCACCTGAAAGCAAATATGAATTTGAACCTGTTATAAAAATTGAAAATTCACCTTCTTCTCTCCAAGCATTTACAATTTTTTCAAAACCAACAACATTTTGTATTTCATCAACAAATAGATATTTTTTACCTTTTGCAATGTTATTTTGGGCAATAATATCATCTAATTTTTGAGCGGTATCTATATTAATATAAGGTTTTTTATCAAGATTAAAATATAGAATATTATCTTTGCTTACACCTTGTTTTAACAATTCTTGCATTATTAAATTCATTATTGATGACTTACCACACCTTCTAACGCCTGTCAAAACTTTAATAATCTCACACTCGTGGTAAAATCCTCTTATTTTTTTTAAATACTTTTCACGACTATATAAATCTTTTTTTATTTCAAAATCCATATATTCCCCCACCTTTTAATATGCAACAATCTATTATTTAATTAGTTATTTTATATCACATGTCTAAAAAAAAAGCAAGTTATGGGGGTGCTTTTTTAAATTTTTTCATAAAGTACCCTCATAACTACCATTTTTACCCAAAATTAGCCAATTTTATTACTCTTTAAAGCCATAAACACTACAAATATAAATCTCAACCATTCCAATCGTCATTTCGAGTGTGGCATCTTCGAACCTGCTCACGAGAAATCTCAACTGCTTTATATGGTTGGGATTTCTCCAAAGCAAGACTTTGTGGTCGACAGTCGAAATGACATAGAACATTTTTTTAATAGTCATTTCGACCATCGCTTCCTTGACGGGCAAAGGAGAAATCTCAACAGATTTAATATTTTATTTTAAAATAGTCTAGCCACAACTTATATTTGTCTTGGCAGGATAAACATGTGTCAATAAGATAACCCTTTTCATTATCCCATTCTTTTAAACCACGATAATAAAACAATTTATGTTCTTCATCAATAATAAAAGGAACTATATGATTAGCCAAACATTCTTTAAACATTATAAGCCGTCCAACCCTACCATTTCCATCTTGAAATGGGTGGATACTTTCAAAATTTTTATGGAAATCTAAAATTTGTTCAAATGTTTTATCTTTTATCAAATTGTAATCTGCGAGCAATTCCTTCATTTTTTCTTTTACCATTTCTGGCGGACATGTTTCTTGCCCACCGACTTCATTCGGTAGTTTTTTATAATTTCCAACATTAAACCATTCTTTTCTAGAATCGCTTGTCCCATTTTTTAGAATAAAATGTAATTCTTTTATCATTGATTCAGTAAGTGGTTTTTTTGCATTATCCAATATATAATCAAAACATTTAAAGTGATTTGCAGTTTCTACAATATCATCAACATTCACAACGCTATCTTGAATGCCAATTGTATTAGTTTCAAAAATATACCTTGTTTGGTCATGCGTTAGAGTGCTTCCTTCTATATGATTTGAATTGTATGTCAATTCAATTTGAGTTTTGTGATAAATTCCACCATTAAGTTTAATTTCTTTTTGCTCTCTTAACATATTCAATAGATTATTATCACTACAAGATTTTATACTTTCCCTTTTTGGTTTTATACTTTCTTCTGGAATATTCCAAGTTTTCCCAGTCAAAAATGCACCTTTAATTCTTCCACTAGAACAATATTTTCTAACCATTCTCTCAGAAATATTCCATTTCTTTGCAATTTGAGCAACTGATAAAAAGTTCATTATTCACCCCTATTTTATTTCAACTTATTATATCAATTATCGGAAGTTTTGTCAAATTTTATTTAGTTCAAAATTTCCGATAACGGAAGTTTTTATTGTTTACTTACAAAAAATGATAAATTGCCACTTTAATATTTTAGGCAGTCGAAATGACATAAACATAACAAAAAAACACCCGCAAGGGTGCTTTTATTATTTTTGTATAATTTCTTTTTGATATTCTTTGCTTACAACCAAAAATGCTTGCAAAACCGTTTTATAATATTTTTGTAATTCAATATTTTTGAATTTTTTAACATTTGCTTCAAGCATCAACGTTTCTCTTTGTTCATCAAGTATTGGCAACTTGTTTTCTTTTTTATACAAAGCAACATCTTTTATTACGTTCATTCTTTTTTCAAACAACTCAATAACTTGTTTGTCTATTATATCTAACTCTCTTCTACATTCTTCAAGTGTTCTCATACTCTCTCCTACATAACTAATGTCGCCAATGGATAGCCAACACACAATGCAACAATCAAAGATAACAGCATTAGTATTGAGCCATACAAAAGCACAGATTTTGTGTCGCAATATTCACTGCCTGCAACAATGGCAATATGTGGCATACTTGGTGGCGTTGCAAAAGCGAAAGCCGAAAGCATACCGATTATGCAAATAACTGCATTAAGATTTAGTGGCACGCCTGCTGATGCAATAATTGAACTTGCCACAGCAGAAACAAGTGTTGCTGTTACCATATTTGACGAAACATTTGTTTGTAGCATTGCCCACAAACCAAATATGACAAGAAGCAATATTGCTGGAATGCCAGCAAGTGAGCCAGACAAACTTGACTGAAGAAATGATTTTAGTCCAACATTATTATTTGTCATTGCACTACCAAGAATCAATGTGCTTGCACACATAATCAAACTACCCCAAGGCACACCATTTTTAAATGCATCGTTTAGATCAATAAGTGGTTTTTTGTCAACTCTTACAACACACAAGATAAGTGTTCCCAAAATTGGTGGCATTGCTGTGCCATATTGGTTAATAAAGTTATAAAACTCTGGGCTCACATTTTTAAATAAACTTGGTATAACCCATAAAAGAATTACAACAACAAAGACAACAAGGCTTATAATTTCTCTTTTGTCTATCTTTGGCAAATTTTCTTTTATTTGAGAAACATCAACGTTTTTCAATTTTGACATATCTGGACGAAGAATGAACCTGAACATAAGAATCATAAGCACAAAGCACAAAAGTCCAACCGGTATTGCAAAAAGCATATATTCGCCATAGCCAACCACAACATTTGCCGAGTTCATTGCAAGAATTGGGAAAACGTGAGCAATTGGTGTCATTCCTGAAGATATTGACACAACAAAGCCGAGCCCCATAAGTAGCATTTTCCCAACCTTTTCGCCCTTTTCAATTTTTGCGATTTCAAATATTTCTGTAAGTATTGGCAAGATAACAACAAACAAAACTGATGGCGACATAAAGCAACCCAAAATCAACACAGAAAGCCAAAACATTATGGCGAACCACCAACCGCCTTTTTTCGCAAGTTTGTTTGAAACAAACCAAATTGCAATTCTTTTAATTAGTGGTGTTTTTGAAAGTGCATACGTACAAATAAATGTAAACAACAAGAAGATAAAAGTGCTATTTCCAAAACTGCCGGCAAGAACTGACGAGAATGAAAAATTATCCAAAAACGCAAGTGCAAAAATACAAAGCAAACTTGGCCAATCAATCCCAATCGTCAACCAAAGAATTAAACTTCCAACAAATATTCCAATAACGCCCATTGCATCTTGGGTTAAACCTTGTGGTGCTGGAATGTATCGCGAAAAAAAGCATAATGCCACACAAATTGGTATCATTATGCTTCTATATATAACATTATCTTTTAATTTCATTTTTTATCCTTTTGTTTTATTTTAATTTTATATGGTTGAGATTTCTCCAAGGCAAGACTTCGAGGTCGAGAGTCGAAATGACATAGAATATTTTTTAATCGTCATTTCGATACCAACTTCGTAGCAATAGCCAATGAGAAATCTCATCCGCTTTATATGGTTGGGATTTCTCCAAGGCAAGACTTCGAGGTCGACAGTCGAAATGACATAGAATATTTTTTTAATCGTCATTTCGAGTGTGGCATCTTTGAACCTACTTACGAGAAATCTCAACTGTTTTTCAATTGTCATTTCGAGTTGGCCCACAAAGACATACTCACGAGAAATCTCATCACAATATGGCGTGATAAAATAATGTGTAAAATGGTACTAAAAAAGGCTAGAACAAATCTAGCCCAATTTGTTGGCGGAAAAGGAGGGATTTGAACCCTCGCGAGCCTTGTGGACTCCTACATCCTTAGCAGGGACGCCTCTTCGACCTCTTGAGTACTTTTCCATTCGCTTTGTTAGTTTAGCATAATTTATTTTGCATTGTCAATACATTTTTAGTGGTAAATTAACAAAGTTTTTGGCACTATACTTACCTATTGCATAAAAAAATCATTCAAGAACTATTCCTTTAAAAATTTTCAAAAATTAGTTCCAGAATGATTAAATAATTTTATTTTTCCAAATCTTGTTGAGTAACACATTGATTATGCTCAATAGGTTCCCATTTTACTTTTTTAAACATTGCAACCACACATGTTGGCATAGCGATTAACATATTGAACAATGGCAAAGCAAAAATACTCATAATTTTTTGTCCATTTGTAGCCTTTATTCTCTTCCAATTTACAATACAAGCAAGTGCAGAATCTACAAGCAATCCAAGATAAGTTGTTAAAAGTACAACAAACACTGGCGACAAAAAGTAAATTATACTTGCGATGGCATGTCCATTTATTACTTCAAAAATTCGAGCAAGAATATTTATTATACTTGAAGCAACAAAAGAAAGTGAGTAATAAATTGCAACTGGAAAAATTCTTGAAAAATAATATTCATAATATGTAAAGTCAAAAGTTTTTAAAAATGACCCAATAAGCGATAAATGAAATACGGAAAATCCGAGAAGCCCACCTTTTCCCCATCTTAATCTTTGTTTCCAAACCTGCTTAAACTTTGTTGGTTGTTCATCAAAGAATTCAGCATCTTCACAATATCCAATTTTTACACCTTTTAATGTGCTTGCAATAGAAAATTCAGTATCTTCAGTTATCATTGTATAATCCCAACCATCTTTAAAGGTCATTATATCTTTGCTAAAATAAAAACCAGTTCCATTAACGTGAGTGCTTATTCCCAAAACAGATTTTGGTTTGTGAAAAAATGAGCAATCTCTCAAAAAGCTAAGCGATGCTGCTGCACTTATCCAATTTGTGCCAAAATTTTTGGAGTTACGGTAACTTGTGCAAATTTTCACGCCACTATCGAGTGCTTTATTCATTTCTTTTATATAGTTTTTTGTAAGGATATTATCTGCGTCAAAAATCATTATCGCATCAGGTTCATAGTCTGGAAAATCTTTTTTAATACTATTAAACATAAGATTTAACGCATAACCTTTTCCGATTTGGTTTTTGTTTTGTCTTTCATAAACCACACAACCTTTTTCTCTTGCAATGTTTGCAGTGTTGTCAGTTGCATCACAGTTATCAGCACAAACAAAAATTTTGATTTTGTCTTGCGGATAATCATTTGCATGGATGCTATCAATAAGATTTCCAATAACCTTTTCTTCGTTTCTTCCACAAATTAAAATTGCGAATGTATGATTTTCTTTTGCTTCTGGATATTTCTTCTTTTTTGCAAAAGTTCCAATCAAAATAAATATAATTTGGTAAAAATAAATTAAGCCAAAAATGACACCCAAAATTGTCAACACTAGTTGTGCGATTTTCATAAAATATACCCCTAAAACTTATATAGAAAAATTACAGCATTGTCTATTATACTACATAAAAGATTTTTGTCAACAGCTTAATCTTATTAAGATTTAGACTATTGAAAATATCTACGAAATATGTTAAAATACTTGTGGAGTTACAAAGTATGGAAGAAAAACAATTAACGCCTTTTATTCTTAAAAAATTAAGTAGTATGAGTTTTGAAGAAAAAGTTAGGCTTTATGCAAGGCTTAGAGTTTTAAAGCAAAACAAGCAAATTGCTGGAATAATTGCAAATTCAAATGGTTTTGAACCTTTTACTGATTTAAAGGCAGAGATAACTCACCATTTGTATGATGGCAATGACGATTATTATAATGGAAAAAAATATTATGAAATGTTTAATGCAATGACCGAAAATAAAAATATTTTCCCAATGTTTGACACTTACACAATGTGTATGTATATGATATATTTTGACAAATTTATTGAATATGCAAAAAACGCAAGGTTTTCGCAAGATATTCGCAATGCAAAGCAAAAAGCACTTTTGTATGTAAAAGAGAACACTGATTTTGACAGGCAACTATTGAACATGGACTATGATGAAAAAGGCACTGGCATGGGTACACTTTGCAAGCCAGAATACAGAAGAAACATTGTAAAATATCTTACCCAAGACCTAAAAATCAAAAATGGATTTGACTTTGTTCAAAAGTATGTTAATGGCGAATTAGACTTTGACTATGACGAATTGATACCACAAAGCGACCCTAACAAGGTTTATGCCAACACTGTTGAAGAATATAAAGACGAAAACGGAAATGTATATTATCTTGATGCAGATGGAAACACTTATGACAGCAGTGAAATTGCTGATTACAATTACAATGGTTATTCACTTTCTGCCACAAAAAATGGTTTTATTGCAACACAAAAACATAAAGATGACGAATATGAAATGTAAAAAAACGAGCAATTTGCTCGTTTTTTGTTGTCTTTTATTATTCTTGATATCCTGCAATAAGGCTATTTTTCATTCTTTCCCATTCTTGTTTTGCTTTTTCTTGATATTTTGAATAATTTCCTTTGAATGATGTTTCAAAATTATCAATGCTATCGTTTATATCATTCCCTGCCTTATCCAACAAGTCATTAACATCTTTTCCCATTTTTGAAATATTATCAACAACAGTATTGTATGCATTTGTAACACTTGCTTTTGCATTTTCAATGCCGTTTAATGCAGTTGTCTTTGCATTTTCCAAAGCAGTTTCTGCATTATTTAACGCTGTTTCTATTTTTGCAAGAGTTTGCATTGCTTGTTGTCTGGCCTCTTCATTATCTCCAAAATCTTTTTCTTGAACATAGTTCTTGTAATTCAAAAATTCGGCTTTCTTTTCTCTAAATGCATTCAAAGCGACTTGGTATACACTTTCGTCTTTTACAAACATATCTTCTCTTGTTTTGTCAAGAGTTGTGCAAGCACTTGTATAAATTTTTGTTACGGCATCCAATGTTGCTTGTTGAACTAAATTTAATTGTTCTCTTACCTTTTCAAACTTTGCTTGTTTTACGGCAAATTCTTTTGCTTCATAATAAGCATTTTTGAGTTCTTGTGACAAAAATTCTTTTGTTTCATCTCTTGAATCTTTGATTTTTTCAATCATTTCATCATTTGACCATTTTTTGATTTGTCCCATATTTAGATATGGTTCACATTCAAGCAACAATTCTTGTATTTTTTCTTTTGTCAAAGTGTCAAGCTTTGTAAGTGTTCCACTTACATCAAGTTCTTCAAGATAACTTGAAAGGTCTTCTTTTATGCTGTTAAACAATTTATCCGCATCGCCTTTGTTTCCTGAAAATTGGATTTTGATTTCATTTTCGCCATTTTTTACATTGCCTTCAAACAAAAATCCCATTTCTTTTGAATATGATGCAAAAAGTTTTACAGCACTGCTTGCGTCTTTGCCAACAAATTGTTCACCATTTGCTTGTGCAGACAAAATAAGATTGCCTTCTTCATTTTTTGCGTTTACACTAACAACTTTATCATTGCTATCCAAGATAAATTCAACAGATGGGTTGAGTGAAACATTCATAACTGTGTTATCATCATGTCCATCACAACCTGTAAGTAACATTGTTGCAGGCAAAGCAAGGCAAGCAGAAAGTACAAAACTAACAATTTTTTTATTCATTTTATTCCTCCTAATTACAATAATATTTTATCAAATATTTTTTGGAGTTGTAAAATATTTTTTGAATATATTTGTATACAATTTTTAGGTTTTTATTGAAAATTATTCTATTTTTTGAAAATAAAAAGCATTTGACTTATTCCTAACATTTATTATAATTGAATTATGAAAACAAAATTTAATTTTATTTTTGCTATAATTTTATTAAGCATTTTCATTATTCCATTTTTTGTGTGCACAGGTTGTAAGGATAAGTCACAAGATGTTGATGTAATTCTTCTGTCTGGACAGTCTAATATGGTTGGCGTTTCGGAGCGAAGTGACCTAAAAGAAGTGTGTGGCGAAGATGTTTATGATGAACTAGTAAAAGGTTATGACAACATAGAAATGTGTGTTCAAATCCACTCGCCCGAATCTGCATTTATACCTTTTACAAAATACACTTTGGGGCTTGGAACTCAAAGTGACCAATATTTTGGTTTGGAAGTTGCATATGCAAAACATTAAACGAATATTTGCCAAACAAAAAAATCTTTTTGATAAAATGTGCGATTGGTGGTTCGTCAATTTATGATCACTGGCAAAAAGATTGCTACATTTATCAATTATTTGAAAAAACAATTCAAAAAAGTTTGGACTATATAAAATCTTTGAACTACAATCCAAAAATAAAAGCAATTTGTTGGATGCAAGGCGAATCTGATTATGGTGGCTATGAGCAATATTATTACGATTGTTTGGTAAATTTAAAAACAAACTTAACCACAACATTTGGCAAATATATGAATAATTTTGCATTTATTGACACAACAATTCAGTTTGACGGCGAAATAAACGAAGCAAAGAAAAAGTTTGCACTTCTTCCAAACAACTATTATATTGATACCGATATTATGGGAATTGTTGAGCCAAATGTAAAAGGCTTGATTCTTGGCAACCCTATGCATTATAATGCAAAAAGTGAATATCTTTTGGGACAACTTTTTGGAGGAAAACTTGTTGGACTTATATAAAAAAGTTAGAGAATAATCTCTAACTTTTTGTTATTATTGAGTCCACACATAAAGTACCTGAAATCACTTTTATTGAAACAATATGGTCAGTGTTTTCAATTCCATAAATTGAGAATATACATTCTTTTTTGTTGTCACATTGTAGGTCAATTGTTTTTGTGACACCATCAATATTTATTTCTACCCTGCAATCGTTATCTTGCATAGCAAACAAAGCAAAACCTGTGCCTTTGAATCTATATTCACTTAGTCCTGTGCTTTTTACAACATATCCATAGGTTGAAAATGTTGTTTGTTTGTGTGCATTTGTTTTGTTTGACTTGTAATAAGTGAGTTTTGTTGGTGCATTAAGCTCGCCTTTGAGAATATAGTAAAAATCAATTTGAGCAATAGTTACATACTTATTCCCGCCATTTTGCGATTTTGTGTCGGTTACATACAATTTATAATAACTTATTGTTTCTTCATTAAACATTGCCTCAACTTTGTTTCCATTTAGGGATAAATTGGAGTATGTTCCCAAAAGCTTCAAGTTATCTTTATCAATCCCACCATAAAGCATAAATGTTGACGGAATGTTATATTGCCCTGATATTCGGCTTGTTATCACAATTTTGTTGCAAGTTATTGTTTGATTTAGGTTTACTTCCAAAACAAAAGGATTTCTTTCGCTGACAAAATTATTTCTATTGTTATGGTAAAATGTGCTTGGATTTCCGTCAAGTATATTTTCTATTTTTGTGGTATTATCCCAAGACGAAAAATTCACATTTTCTATTGTTTGTTTTGAGATATCAGCACTGCCAAGAGTTAGACTCTCATCATATATCCTTTTGTACTTTTCAGGACTTGTGAAAGTATATCTTTCCTTTTGCACATTATTGTTATACAAATATGCTGACGGGATTGTAACTACTTTTGGATTTTCTTTACTCAAATTTGCCCAACCAAGCTCGGTGAATGCATCATTTGCATAATGTTTTGAAAGGGTTATTTCTTTAAAATATAAATAATCGCCGGCTTTTAGCGTTCTTTTTACCGTATGTTCGCCATTAAGACTAAACCCACCATGGTCACTGTTTAATGACAATACTTGTTCAAAATTATCTTTGTTGTTTAATGACAAATATAAAGTGTTATTACCTCTTCCACTACGCAAACAAAAAACATATTCGCCATCTTCTGGAATGTATATTTTGCCTTCAACAATTCCTATATGGTTATTTGCAATGCCATTTAAGAAAGTTGAATTTGTTTTTGATTTTGTGATTTGACTATATCCAGCAAAGTCGTTATATAGTGCATCTTGAACTGTGTTATATACCCTTGAAGAATATGCATATCTTGTGACATTAAGTAAATTTGAAATTCTTTGTCTTAAATTTATCACAAGAGTCACATCTTTTGTTTGTATGCTGTCGCTAACAAGTTTTACCGTAACTTTAAACTCGCCTGAGTGTTCGTCATCTCCCGGAGTGTACTTATATTTATTTTCTTCAACTTTTTCTATTTTTCCACTATTAGGATTTGTTACTTTTGTTATTTCGAACTTAAAATCTTTTGGCACATACAAATATTTGCTAAAATCTAAAATATAATCTTCACCTTTTTCAATTTGGAAAGGTTTTACTGTTTCAATAAATTCTTCTTTATTGTTTACATAAATACTTCTTCCAACTTGATAGAGTGATGCAACTGGAACAAAAGTTATTTTTGAAGAATCATCATACAACGCCTTCATATCGTCAGAAATTGTTTGATGCAACATTTGTTCAAAATAATATGTCATATTATAACCTGTTGCCTTTGACAATGCTTCGTACCAGCCGTCAACGCCAAACTTTGCTTGCAGTCTTGTGGCATATGTATAGATATCCACACCAAAGGAATGCAGAATATCGGCATAACAATTTAACCCCATTTGAGCATTGCCACTTGTTTCGTTTGATATTGTTTCTCTTAAGCTTCTTGATGGGTCAGTATACCTATTCCAACCCGAAAGTGTGGAATCGTTTTCGCTACGCATTGAACTTATGTTTGTATATAGTGCGTAACTAATAAGTGATGTTGCATTGTTTGTTACTTCATTTGTTTTTGTTCCATACATACCATAACTTTGATACAAATGATTGAACTCATGTATTGTTCCCCAAAAGCCTGTTGATGTCATTGACTGATAATTTAGTGCATTACTAAACCAATAGCATGGTGCATTTATCCACGAATTCCCACCTTGGAATGTAACAGCCTCGCCTGCCGCAACAAAACAATCGTAAATAAAACCAACGCCTATTGTAACATTACCCGAACAAGGCACTTGTCTGCTTGTTCTACATATCTTTTCCCACAAATCTCCAACCTTTGTCAAGTTGTCATAGTCAAGATATAAATCGCCTGCATAACTTTTTGGACCGGAGTGCCTTACACCCAAATCCCACACTTCAAAATCGAAATATGGTGCAGAATAATTTTTCATTTCTTCAAGTTCTTGTCTTGTTGTTAGTCCATGAATATAATATGGATAATTTACAGCACCACTAATTGTAACCGAAAAGCTGTTGCCAAATGTTTTTGGATAAATATATATTGGCCCACCCAAAGCATAACCAACATATGCAGTTGTTGTTTTTACTGTCATTAAACTTGCTATAGTTGGCATACGAGAAAAATCATTTCTCGCTTTCCAAATATTATTAACATTGTTTCTATGGCTTGTTTGTCCAATAGTAATTGTAAGTTCGCCACCAATTTTTGCCAAATCTTCTTCACTTATTTCAATTTTGATAACTTCGCCAGCTGGAGCATATAACCCTGTTATATAATTTCTTACTTCGTTTGCTTGAACTGTAACTGTTTTTGTAACTGCCGGTTCATCATCACTAACATTGCCATAATACATTCCAACACTTGCAGTATGTTTATACAACTTTTTGCCGGTTTTTTCGCCATTTAGATACAAGTTACCTTCACTATCCATACTATCAAAAGTTGAACTTGATGCTCTTATTAAATTTGCTTCTGCAAGCAAATTATCTTTTTCTTCATCAGTTATTGAACTTAAACTTGTTCCGTATGTTGGATATCTTGAATTTTTGCCTTCGTTTAAAATTGTTGTTTGAACATTTCTCCTTTCTTTTTGTTGTGATGAAAAACTTTGTGAAACCTTGCCAGAAAATGTGTCTGTTATTTCCACTTTTTTATATGAATCATCTTCTGGAAAATTCTTATTTCTCACACTCATATATATGCATAGTGTAACAATTGCAACTATAAGTAAAACAATTATCACACCCATTTTTAAGCCTATTCTTTTTTTCATAGTTCTCCACACCTATTTACATAAAAAAACAATCAATAACGATTGTCTTTCTATTTTTATCAATATGCAAATAATCTATCATAAGTTTCTTATTTTTGTCAACCCTCACAAATTTCAATTTTTTGCAAAAAATAAACTTCACTCTTACTAATGCAAGAATGAAGTTAGCTTAAATTTATTTAGCAATGCTCGTCATAAAAATATTGACCTGCAAGCCCTAATCCACAAACAGCAGCACCAGAAGCCATAAAAATAAATCCAGCATTTCTAATTTTGTCACAATCTTTGATGAATTGTTTTAATTCCGCATCTTTCTTATCGATTTTTAAATTAAGGTCTTGAATTTCAGTTGTGAGATTTTTGTAAGCTTCTTGGTCTTTGCTTGAATTTAATTCAAGGACATATTCTCTGTCTTTTTCTTTCTCTTCAATTTGTTCTTTCAAAAGTTGAACTTGCGCATTGGTTGACTTGCGTTCTTCCCCACTCATTGATGATGCGGCGATAATGCTCATTGCTCCTACGCACCCACTAATTACACCAATAATTCCACAAATATTTTCAATAGGATTTCTCATTATTTACTCCCCCTTTATTTACACATATATTTTAGCACATTTTGTTATGCATTTCAATAGTCAATTTTAAAAT
>ERZ808240.3878-NODE-3878-length-13974-cov-3.962785_pt1 | contig 13974 bp, 11 predicted proteins | sample MGYA00521084_ERZ808240 | MGnify/ENA primary metagenome ERZ808240 (study PRJEB31516, sample SAMN03275571) | gut metagenome | biome: mammalia-associated habitat; material: feces | host: Papio cynocephalus | place: Kenya | collected 2012-08-06 ... | reverse complement strand
ACGCCAAACTGTTTTTTTATAAAATAAGCTCCTGCAATTCCATGGAGAAGTGAATGTGTTTCAAGTTCCTCACGACAGACAGAAAATTTACTTTCAATGACAAGATTATACTGTTCTTCAGGAGGAAGTTCCTTGCATATATCATGTAATAAACCGGCAAATTCCGCTTTTTCCGGGTCTTCACCATAAAGATTTGCAAGTTTCACACATTCTGCCGAAACGTTCACGCTGTGAATATAACGTTTTTTTGAAAGTCTTTCTTTCAGAAAAGATTTTTTATCCTCTATGTTATACAAATTTCAAACACCTCTGCCAGACAATTATTTATATAAATTATTCGATGTAATATATTGTACTACATTTTTATCCAAATAGCAAGCATAATTCTCATTTTCTCTTATTTTTTTTCTTATTTCCGTTGATGATGCCGGAAAGGCAGGAACAGGACAGATTATAATTTTTCCAAGCCGTGAAAATTCCCTGTATTTTTCTTCAACAGGCTGATAATCCTGACTTTCCCTTGATACAACAGCGAGGGTAACAAGTTTCATAATATCCTGAAAGCGATACCATTTTTCAAAACTGAGGAACATATCACTCCCGATTAAAAGATACAGCTCATCATCAGGAAATTTTTTTCTGAAATGTTCTGCTGTATATATGCTGTAACTTATCCGTTCACAGCGGAGTTCATATTCACTTATTTCAAATCCCTTTTTTCCTTCAACAGCAAGCTCAAGCATTTTTAAACGGTGATATTCTGAAACATATTCTGAATTTGATTTGTGAGGAGATATTTTTGAAGGCACAAATATTACCCTGTCAAGCCCCAGACTGTCCCTTACACTTTCTGCAAGATATATGTGACCGCAGTGAACAGGATTAAAACTTCCGCCGAATATACCGATTTTCAAAGCTTTATATCAATAACAGGTTCTTTTGGATTTCTTTTGAAAAGAATAAATCTTGTTCCGATTACCTGAACAACTTCCGAGCCTGTTTTTTCAGCGATTTCACGTGATGCTTCCTGAGCAGAATATTCACAGTTATCAAGTACACGAAGTTTTATAAGTTCTCTCTTGCGGAGTGCATCTGATACCTGATTTATAAGATTTTCAGAAATTCCGCTTTTTCCAATCTGGAAAATAGTTTCATAAGTGCTTGCTATACCTTTCAGTAAAGCCCTCTGTTTGCTTGTAAGCATATTTAATTACCATACCTTTCGTTGAGTAAATTGTAAAAAGATTCAAGTGCCTTTGCACGATGACTTATTTTATTTTTTTCATCTGATGATATTTCAGCAAATGATTTGTCACCATACATAAATACAGGGTCATATCCGAAACCGTTTGTACCTCGTTTTTCAAATCCGATAAAGCCTGAACATTCACCCGAAACAAGATTGTTTTCACCGTTTTCATCTATAAATGAAATCACACAGCAGAATTTTGCGGAGCGTTCGGATTCGGGAATGTTTTTCATTTCATCAAGAAGTTTTTCACATTCCATTCCCTCAGGAGCATATCTTGCTGAATGTACCCCAGGGTTACCGCCGAGATAATCAACGCAAAGTCCGCTGTCATCAGCAATAACAGGAAGCTTTACTATATCATATACAGCTTTTGCCTTGATATAGGCATTTTCAGAAAATGTACTTCCGTTTTCATCAGGATTGACATCTGCTCCTGCATCTTTCTGCGAAATAACAGTTATTCCGAGAGGTGAAAGTATCTGACGGACTTCACGCAGTTTATTCTCATTATTTGTAGCCATAACAAGTTTATCAATCTTCATCTTCTTCATCGTCCTCACTTTCCTCATTCTGTTCATTTTCATCTGTTTTTCCTGTATTTTCAAAGAGTGCAGTTACAAAACTTCTGCTGTCGAAAGGCTGAAGGTCTTCTATTTTTTCGCCTACTCCTATAAGCTTTACAGGAATACCAAGCTCATTCTTTATTGAAATTACGATACCGCCCTTTGCAGTTCCGTCAAGCTTTGTGAGAACTATACCTGTAATATTTGCAGTTTCGCTGAAAAGTCTTGCCTGATTGACAGCGTTCTGACCTGTTGTTGCATCAAGAACAAGAAGAACTTCCTTTGAAGAATCAGGAGCTTTTGATTCCATAATTCTGTTTATTTTTGCAAGTTCTTCCATAAGATTTTTCTTGTTGTGAAGTCTGCCGGCAGTATCAATAATAAGTATATCGCAGTTTCTTGCCTTAGCAGCATCAATTGCATCATAAACAACAGCTCCCGGGTCAGAACCTTCTGCATGCTTTACAATGTCAACTCCTGCACGTTCAGTCCATACTTGCAACTGGTCAATTGCAGCAGCTCGGAATGTATCCGCAGCAGCAACAAGAACCTTTTTGCCCTGCTTTTTATACTGATGACAGAGTTTTCCGATAGTAGTAGTCTTTCCTGCACCGTTTACGCCGATTACCATAATAATAGCAGGTTTTCCGGAAATATCTATTCCGACATCATCACCCATCATATCAGCAACAATTTCCTGAATAAGCTCCATAATCATAGCAGGGTCAGTAACGCCACGTTCTTTTATTAATTTTCTGAGACGTGTGCATATTTCTTCAGAGGTTTCAACACCCAAATCGCCCATAATCATGGCTTCTTCAAGCTGTTCAAAAAGTTCCTCATCAATTTTAGTGAAGGAATTTACAACCCTGTGCATCTTGTTTATAACAGACTCTTTTGTTTTTCGGAGTCCTTCTTTTATCTTTGAAAAAAATCCCATTAAAAATCTCCTTTACATCTTTTAATACTGTTCCATTTTAAGAAGCCGTGATATACCGTCCTCCTGCATTGTGACGCCATACAAAACATTTGCCTCCTCCATAGCACTGCGTCTGTGAGTTACAAGCACAAACTGTGTTGTATCAGTAAAGTTTTTAAGATACTGTGCATAACGTGCAACATTGGATTCATCAAGTGCAGCATCTATTTCGTCAAGAATACAGAAAGGCGAGGGTTTCAATTTAAGTATTGCAAAATATATTGCTATCGCAACAAATGACTGTTCACCGCCTGAAAGCGATATAAGATTTTTTATAACCTTTCCCGGAGGTGCAACGCTTATTTCTATACCTGATTCAAGAACGTTTTCAGGCTCAGTAAGTATAAGTTCCGCAGAACCACCTCCGAAAAGTTCTCTGAATATGCTTTTGAAATTGCGGTTGATAATTTTAAAGCTTTCCGAAAACATACGGCACATATCATCTGTAAGAGTTTCAATAATATTTTCAAGTTCAAGCTTTGCTTTTTTAACATCATCAAGCTGTGATGAGAGGAATTTATATCTTTCTGAAACTTCTTTATATTCTTCAACAGCTCCGGTATTTACATTTCCGAGAGCCTTTATCTGATTTTTAAGACTTAAAAGTTTTTTCTGTGCATCTGAAATATCAGAAATTTCATCAGCAATCTTAAAAGCCTCAGAACGTGTAAGCTCATATGTTTCAAGAAGCTGTGAAACTATATTATCGAAATCACGCTGTGTAACATCAAAACGCTCATTCAGCCTTGTTACTTCTCCGAGTAACTTATCTTTAAGGATATTTATTTCTTTAAGACCTTTCTGGAGTTCTCTTACCTGAATACTCTGTTCATCATGAACTTTTTTCAGTGATTCGATTTTCAGAAGGTATTCCCCTGAATTGCTCTTAAAATCTGCAAGCTGTTTTTTACGCTGTAAAATAAGACTGTTTTTTTCAGATATAATATTCTGCTGATTTGATATATCATCACTGAATTTTTTCAAATCATTCTGAATCTGATTTTCAGATTCACAGAGTCTTGAAAGTTCATTTTTATGGATTTCAAGGTCTTTATAGAGTTCTGCCCTGCGGATTTTCAAATCTGAAATTTTTTCTGAAATCTCTGAACGCTTTTTATTAAGAATATTTATTTCATCTTGTCTGCTTTCGGAACTTTTTTCAATGTTCAAAATTTTCGATTCAATATCCTCAAGTTTTTTCTGAACTGATACAAGCGATTCAGAATACTCCTGAATTTTACTGATATTTTCTTCACGTTTTGACTGTGAATTTTTAAGAACATCTTCAGCATTTTTTCTGTTCTCAGATATATTTTTAAGCTCTGTTTCAAGTCTTATTCTTTCAGATTCAGAATTTTTAAGAGATTCATTAAGAATATTGAGTTCAGACCTGAATTTTTCAGACTGACTGCGGAATTTTTCAGAATTTTCTGAAAGTTTCTGTCGTTTTGTTTCAAGTGATAAAATTTCGCTTTCAATCTTTTCAAGTTCATTTTTGCGTGTAAATATTCCTGCTGAACGCTGTACTGAACCGCCTGTAAAAGAACCTCCCGCATTTATAAGCTGACCGTCAAGTGTTACCGTTCTGAAACGATATTTATACTTCTTTGCAAGCACAGATGCAGAATCAATATCCTCTGCAACAGCCGTATTTCCAAGAAGTGATTCAACTATTTCACGATATTTATCTTCACACTTTATAAGACCGCTTGCAACGGATATTAAATTTTCATCATCAAGTGCAGACTGTTCGGAAAATTTACGCCCTTTCACTGATGTAATCGGCAGAAATGTTGCACGTCCGCCTTTTTCCTCTTTAAGAAACCTTATACAGCGTTTTGCAGTTTCTTCATTTTCAACAATTATATTCTGCATAGCTCCGCCGAGAACCGTTTCAACAGCAACAGAATATTTCGGTTCAGTATATATAAGCTGTGCAACTGTTCCATGAACACCGCTTAATCTTCCCTGCTTTGAGGCTTTAAGAATAAGTTTTACGCTTCCTGAAAAACCCTCCATATTATTTTCAAGTTCTTCAAGTATTTTTTTACGCTGTTTTTTGCTTTTACATTCAAACAATACTTTTTCAAGCTCATTCTTTGATTCTTCAAAACGTGATTTTGCAGAGTTATAAAGCTTTTCAGTACCCGAAATCTTATTATTTATTTCATCTGAAGATTTCAGAATATTTTCAAGTTCAAGGCTTATATTATTTTTTTTCTGTTCAAATTCATCGAAAATCTGCTGACTTTTTTCCTGTGATTCTTCAAGTTCATTCTGCATATTTTCAGCAGAACGCATATTATTTCTGAAAAGTTCTGCATTAATCAGATATTCATTTTTCATTTTATAATATGAATTAAGTTCAGAATTATTTTTTTCAGAAAGCTTTCCTGATTCAACAGCCTTTTTTTCAGCATCATCAAGTTCAGCGGAAAGTTTTTCAAGTTCAGATTCAGCAGTTTCAATAACATTCTGTATTTCAGAAATTTTCTTTTCTTCTGTATCAATATCAGAAAGAACATGTTCAAGCAGAATATTTCCTGATTCATTTTTTTCTTCTATGGATTTTATCGTATTCTGACTGTGAACTATATCATTTTCATAAACGGCAATATCAGACTTTATATTTGAAGAATACTGTTCTTCCTCAAGAATTTTCTGCCGGAGTTTATCAGATTCAACATTCGTCTCCTGCATACTGCGATAGCCTTTCTGAATTTTTTCTTCCTGAATTTTTATATCATTTTCAGTATTCTGAAATTCAGCTGATTTAAGCATCTGCTGGCTCTGGATTGATTCAAGCTTTGATTTTAATTCTTTAAGTCTGTATACCCATACGGAAATTTCAATCTTTTTCTGCTGTGCAGAAAGTTCAAGAAATTTTTCTGCCTTTTCAGACTGCTGTCTGAGCGGTTCAATTCGTGATTCGAGTTCGGAAATTATATCAGTAAGGCGGAGAATATTTTCCTGTGCTGATGAAAGCTTTTTTTCTGATTCCTCTTTTTTATAGCGGAATTTTGAAATTCCTGATGCCTCCTCAAAAATACTTCTTCTTTCCGTACTTCTTGCACTGACTATTTCAGCAATTCTTCCCTGCCCTATTATAGAATATCCGTCACGTCCGAGACCAGTATCCATAAAGAGTTCATTTATATCTTTAAGGCGGACGGATTTTCCGTTTATTCTGTATTCACTTTCACCGCTTCTGTAAAGCTTTCTTGTAACTGAAATAATATCATCACATTCGGGAATAGTCTTATCGGAGTTATCTATATTGAGTGTAACACATGCAAATCCCATTGCTTTTCGTGAAACCGTACCGGAAAATATAATATCCTCCATCTTATTTCCACGAAGTGTTTTTGTAGACTGTTCACCAAGTACCCAGCGTACAGCATCGCCGATATTGCTTTTACCGCTTCCGTTAGGCCCTACAACAGCGGTAAGACCTTTATCAAAATTAAGGCTTATTTTATCCGGAAAGGATTTAAAACCCTGTATTTCAAGTGATTTCAAGTACATATTTTTACCTCATATTCCGGAATTTTTTCATCTCCGACAATTTTTATATCTATGCCCTGATTTTTAAAATATTGAATATTGCTTTTTTTCTGTCCGACAGCTTTGCTGATACATTTCGGATTAACAGCAATAATATAATTCCCTTTAAGCTTTTCAAGTTTTTTATAAATAATATTTTTATATATTTCAGCCTCACAGAGTTCACGGAATGCAGGGTGATAAAATCCGCCAATCATATCCTTTTCAACAAATTCACTTGCATGAAGTCCGCATTTTATTACTTTTATATTATTCTGTTCAAATTCTCTCATCATTGTTGCAGAAATCTCAACAACGTCCTGAAAATCAGATTTTTTATCTTTATCGCAAAACAGCTTATATTCTCCCGATTCATAAAGTTCAGCAAGTTTAGTTCCCCTGAGAATTACAACGGGATAAATTCTTACTGTATCAGGGTGAATTTCAATGATTTTATTCATTGTATAATATTCATCATCAACAGTGCTTTTATAAAGTCCTATCATCATCTGCAAGCCAAGTTCAAATCCATACTGACGTATCATTCTGCCTGCATTGAAAACATCTTTCGATGAATGACCTCTTTCATTTGCTGAAAGAACCTTGTCACTCATTGATTGTGCTCCGAGTTCAATTGATGTTACGTTATATTTTTTCAGAATATCAAGTATTTCAGCATCAATATAATCAGGACGTGTTGAAATGCGTATGCCTTTAAATCCGTTTTCACCAATAAAATCCTGAACGCTTTCAAGAAGTTCAAGCATATATTTACGGGGAATTGCAGTAAAGCTTCCTCCGAAAAAAGCTATTTCCGAATCTGATTTATCAGAAATCTGATTATAAGCCTGTTCACATATTTTTCTGACTTCATCGCCTGCGGGGGCTTTCTGTGTACCGCTTATTGTATGCTGATTGCAGAAACTGCACATATGCGGACAGCCAATATGCGGAATAAAAACCGAAATATTATTATGTTTCATATCCCATAAGCTCCAGAGCCTGTTTAGCAGCCATCTGTTCGGCTTCTTTTTTACTTTTTCCTATTCCCTCACCGATTACATTTGAATTTAAATGTACCTCAACGACAAAACGCTTGTCGTGGTCAGGGCCTTCTTCACCTGCAAGAACATATTCAGCTTTTTCTTCCGGATTTTTCTGAACGATTTCCTGAAGAATTGTTTTGAAATCACTGAATACAGGTTTTTTAAGTCTCTGAATATCCTCAGGAATAAAACGCAGTATATGCTTTGAGGCAGCCTCAAGACCTCCGTCAAGGAATATCGCAGCTATAACAGCCTCAAAAGCATCAGCAAGTATTGATGTTCTTTCACGTCCGCCTGTATTTTCCTCACCTTTTCCGAGAAGAATAAATTTTCCCAAATCTATTTGTTTTGCGAAAAGGTAAAGTGATTTTTCACATACAAGCGATGCTCTGAGCTTTGTGAGTTCACCCTCTGCGATATGTGTAAGATGTTCAAAGAGATACTGCGATACTACTATTGAAAGAACGCTGTCTCCAAGAAATTCAAGGCGTTCGTTGCTGACTCTTGATTTCTTTTTTTCATTTGCATATGAAGAATGTGAAAGAGCCTGAACAAGCAGACTTCTGTCTTTGAATTTATAATTTAAAATTTCCTCAAATTTTTCAATATCTTCCATTTTTGATTACTCCTTAATATCAGCGGATATGTAATCCGTAATTTTTCCGACAACATCTCCGTCAACACATTTTTTCGCCTGACGTATGGCATTGAAAAATGCATTTGCATCAGAACTTCCATGAGCCTTTATAACAGGCTTTGAAACTCCGAGGAGAACTGCTCCGCCAATTTCCTTATAATCCATCTGCTTTCTGAAAAGCTTTATTCTTTTAAGTATCAGAAGACCTGAAAGGATTCCGGCAAATCCTGAAAAAATTTCCTTGACCTTGTTTGCAAAAAATCTTCCCATACCCTCATAAAGTTTCAGAAGCATATTTCCTGTGTATCCGTCTGCAACAACAACATCAACATCACCGTTCGGAATATCTCTTGCCTCAATATTTCCGACAAAGTTTATAGGTGAATTTTTCAGAAGCTTATATGTTTCAAGTTCAAGCTCTCTGCCCTTTGTCTCCTCTGCACCGATATTTGCAAGTGCAATCTTAGGATTTTTAATTCCCATAACGTTTGACATATAGGCACTTCCCATAGCACCGAACTGTGAAAGCATTTCCGGACGACATTCAGTATTTGCACCTGCATCAAGAAGCATAAAATATCCCTTTGCAGACGGCATAACAGGGGCAAGTGCAACACGTTTTACGCCTTTTATTCTTTTTGCTATCATAGTAGCACCGACAACCAGAGCTCCTGTACTTCCTGCTGAAAGAAAAGCATCGCCTTTTCCGTCACGGAGCTGTTGAAGTCCTACTGCAAGTGAAGTATTTTTACCTGTTTTCATTATTTTAGAGGGTTCTTCATGAATATCAAAAACTTCCTCTGTATGAACTGTTTCAGTTTTTTCAAGGCTGATATTGTTTTCCTCTGCACACTTTTTTATTATATTCTGATTTCCGGTAAGTATGATTTCAACACCAAGCTCCTTTACTGCTCTTTCACAGCCTTTAAGAACTTCAAGCGGAGCATGGTCGCCTCCGAAAGCATCAACTATTATTTTCATTATTAAACCTCTCAAGACATTCATCAAAAGCTTTTAAAGCTCTCTCAGCGTATGCACCGTATTTAAGTTTTTTATCCTTAATTCTCACATTAAGGTCAGGGAGTATTCCCATATTGCAACCCATAGGCTGAAAATCTGTTATAAATTCATCACTTATATATGAAGTCAATGCACCTGTCATTGTTTCACGAGGTAGTACAAGAGGATTTTTTCCTGCAATACGGCAGTACATATTTATTCCTGCCATAATTCCGCTCATTGCAGATTCAATATATCCCTCAACACCTGTCATCTGACCTGCAAAGAACAATCCTTTACGATTTTTCATTTCAAATGTAGGTTTAAGAAGTCTCGGACTGTCAATAAAAAAATTTCTGTGCATTACACCGAATCTCACAAATTCAGCGTTTTCAAGTCCCGGAATCATAGAAAATACACGTTTCTGCTCTCCGAACTTCAGATTTGTCTGAAATCCGACAAGATTATACATAGTTCCCTCACGGTTTTCCTTTCTGAGCTGAACAACGGCATACGGGCGTTTTCCTGTTCTCTTATCAGTAAGTCCGACAGGTTTCAGAGGCCCGAAACGCATTGTATCCTCACCACGTTTCGCAAGTACTTCAACAGGCATACAGCCTTCATAAACCTTGAATGATTCCTTGTCAAAATCCTTTAATTCAGCAGATTCAGCATTGATGAGTTCAGTATAAAAGCGTGTATATTCTTCCCTGTTCATAGGGCAGTTGATATAATCAGCATCTCCTCTGTCATATCTTGATGCAAAGAATACAATATCTTTATTAAGGCTGTCAGATGTAACTATCGGTGCTGCCGCATCAAAAAAGCTGAGACGGTTTCCGCATATTTTTTCTATATCTGCTGCAAGGGAATCTGATGTAAGAGGTCCTGTTGCTATAATAACATTTCCCTGCGGAATTTCTGAAACTTCATCAGATATGATATTTATATTTTCGTGGGATTTTATTCTTTCTGTAACAAGCAGTGAAAATTTTTCCCTGTCAACAGCCAAAGCTCCTCCTGCCTCAACAGATGTTTCTTCCGCACAGGGAATTATAAGAGAACCGAGTCTGTGCATTTCCTCTTTAAGAAGTCCTGCTGCTGATTCTATTCTTGAGGCTTTCAGTGAATTTGAGCATACAAGCTCTGCAAATCCTCTGAATTTATGTGCGGGAGTATATTTCTTTGGTTTCATTTCAAAGAGATTTACTTTTATACCTCTCTGAGCAAGTTGCCATGATGCCTCACAGCCTGCAAGACCTCCGCCTATAACTGTTACTGTATTGTTTTCTGCCATATTATGTTATATCCCTTTCATATCCGCAACCGGGTTTTTCGCAGACAAGTTTTCCGTTTTTCTTTCCTTTTCGGAAAAGCGTACTTCCGCACTGCGGGCATTTTTCCTCAACAGGTTCATTCCATGTCATGAAATTGCAGTCCGGAAATCCCTCACAGCCGTAAAAACTTCTGCCTTTCTTTGATTTCTTCACAAGAATTTTTTTACCGCAAAGAGGGCATATTCCCTTTGTTTCCTGAATGATTTTCTTTGTGTTCTTACATTCCGGAAATCCTGAGCATGCTATAAACTTTCCGTAAGGGCCGTATTTTATAACCATTTTTTTACCGCAGAGGTCGCATACCTCATCAGTTTCCTCATCAGGAACTTTTACACGCTTTCCCTCCATAGCCTCCTCAGCCTTTTTAAGAGTTTCCGCAAAATCAGCATAAAATTCATCAAGAGTTTTTACCCAGTCCTTTTCTCCATGTTCTATACAGTCAAGATTGCTTTCCATCTGGGCAGTAAATTTATAGTCAACAATATTTTTAAAATGCTTTTTCATAAGTTCAGTGATAACTTCACCGAGATTTGTAGGCTTGAGTTGTTTTCCCTCATGTTCAACATACATTCTTGAAATTATTGTTGTAATAGTAGGAGCATATGTGCTTGGTCTGCCGATGCCGTTTTCTTCAAGAGCCTTTATAAGTGTGGCCTCTGAATATCTTGCAGGCGGTTGTGTAAAATGCTGATTTCCTGAAAGTGATTTCAGTTCAGGCTTATCACCGACTGAAAGCGGAGGGAGTTCCTTTTTACCCTCATCATCACTTTCCGAGGATTCTGTATAAAGAACGGTGAAACCGTCAAATTTCACTGAATATCCTGATGCTCTGAAAAGACAGTCACGAGCCTCAATATCTACTGAAACAGTATCCAGCAGGGCATTTTCCATCTGGCTCGCAATAAATCTTTCCCATATAAGCTTATAAAGCTTATACTGTTCATCAGTAAGGCTTGGTTTTACATTTGAAGGTGTAAGGTCAATAATAGAAGGTCTTATTGCCTCATGAGCGTCCTGAGCGTTTTTCTTTGATTTATAAACCTTAGGAGTATTGGGGAGATAGCTTTTTCCGTATGTTGAAAGAATATAATCTCTCGCAGAATTCTGAGCTTCCTCGGATATTCTGAGACTGTCTGTTCTCATATATGTTATAAGACCGACTGCACCCATACCCTTAATATCGACACCCTCATAAAGTTCCTGAGCAATTTTCATAGTACGCTTTGAAGCAAATCCAAGACGTCTTGATGCGTCCTGCTGTAATGTTGATGTTATAAAAGGAGGAGAAGGCTGTTTTTTAACGACTTTTTTTCTTACAGCCTTAACAGTATATTCTGCACCTTTAAGGCGTTCAAGAATATCATGTGCAAACTTTCCGTCAGGCATATCGATTTTCTTGCCTTCAAAGGATAAAAGAGATGCCTTGAATGATTTTCCGCCCGATGAAAAAACTGCATCAACTGACCAGTATTCCTTTGGCTTAAACTTTCTTATCTCGTTTTCACGCTCAACAACAATTCTGACTGCAACAGACTGAACACGTCCTGCTGAAAGACCTCTTTTTACCTTTTTCCAGAGAAAAGGGCTTAATTTATATCCTACAAGACGGTCAAGAATACGTCTTGCCTGCTGTGCATTAACAAGGTCAATATTAATTTTATGCGGATTGCTCATACCGTTCTGGATACCGGTTTTTGTTATTTCATTAAATTCCACACGATTATTGTCATTCATATCAAGTTTGAGAATATGTGCGATATGCCATGAAATAGCCTCGCCCTCTCTGTCAGGGTCAGTTGCAAGGTAAACTTTATCGCACTTTTTAGCATGCTTTTTAAGTTCCTTTATAACATCTCCCTTGCCTTTCATATCAATATACTGTGGCTGAAAGTTGTTTTCAACATCAACGCCAAGCTTTGATTTCGGGAGGTCACGCACATGCCCCATTGATGCTATTACCTCGTATCCGTTCCCGAGATATTTCTGTATTGTCTTTGCCTTTGCAGGCGATTCCACTATAACTAAATTATTGGACATTTTATTCACTCCTGCTGAATATAAAAATTTTCATGAAAACACTGACCATAAATTTTTCTGAATTTATTTCAATCCATATATTTTTCCCGGAAAAGACTGAATAACATCATCAAATTCCAGATTTGTTATTTCAGCGACAAGCTCTGAAACATCATAGCCGAGTCTGTCGGAAATCACATCAATATGAGTTTTACCCTGCATAAGTATTCTTATTATCTCTTTCTGTATATCCGAAAATTCAGAGAGGTCATCTGTTTTTTCAGAATCCTCGGAATTTTCAGAATTTTCGGGAACTTCCTGACTGATTTCAGGTTCATCACTTTCAGGAATTTCTTCTTCAGTATCATTTTCAAAGGGATTAAAATAACCTGCTATATCTTCATAACCGTAAACAGCAACAGCACCGTCACGAAGAAAACGTATATTTCCTGCATATCGCCTGTCATAAATATCTGCCGGAGGAACACAGAAAACTTCTCTGTTCTGTTCAACAGCAAGTTCAGCAGTAATAAGTGAACCGCTTTTTTCTCCTGCCTCAATAATAACAACTCCCCTGCTCACACCTGAAAGTATACGGTTTCTTTTCGGAAAATTCTGCTGAAGAGGAGGTGTTCCAAGAGGATATTCGCTTATAAAGACTCCTCCGTTTTTAAGAACAGCATCACGATATATAAAATTCTCCTTAGGGTAGTCAATATCAAGACCGCAACCCATAACACATACAGTAGGACAGCCGGCTCTTATTGCTCCGAGATGAGAATGTATATCCGTACCCCTTGCAAAACCGCTTACTATAACAAATCCGTTCTGTGCAAGTTCTGATGAAATGCGTTCTGCAATCATAAGACTCTGATTTGAAGAACGTCTTGCACCTACAATTGTTATTGCAGGCATACGGTTAAGACATTCTATATCACCCTTATAAAAAAGAACAGCAGGAGGATTGTATATATTTCTGAGATAATCGGGATATTCGGGACTTGAAAAGCCTGTTACAGAAAATCCTCTTGAATTATATACATCAATAAGCTTTAAGCAGTTTTCAAGTGATACGCTTTTTATATTTGAAAGTTCTTTTTGATTAAGTTTCAGACCATGATTATTTCTGCAAAGCTCCCAGTAAGCCGTATCAGGTTCGCCAAAACATTTCATAGCTGTCCAGAGGCGTTCATTGCCTGTTCCGAAAATTTCAGTGAGCCATAACCAATATGCAACCTTATCCATTACGTTTCATCTCCCACATAAGAATACCGCATGCCATTCCGGCATTAAGGGAATTTATTGTTCCATGCATAGGGATAGTTATTCTTTCAGTGCATTTTTCTGAAATTTCTTTCGGGAGACCGTTTCCTTCGTTCCCGATAAAAACTGCACACCCGCCTTCAAGGCTTATACTATTTATATTAACAGCATCGCTGTCTATTACTGAAGCAAAGGATTTTATATTTTTTTCTGAAAGTTCGGAAAAAATTATATTCTCATCAGGTTCATTATAAATCTTCATTCTGAATACCGAACCCATTGTAGAACGTATAACCTTAGGATTATAAAGGTCACAGCATTCGCAGGTAATTATTCCGA
>ERZ808240.3877-NODE-3877-length-13975-cov-11.597917_pt1 | contig 13975 bp, 17 predicted proteins | sample MGYA00521084_ERZ808240 | MGnify/ENA primary metagenome ERZ808240 (study PRJEB31516, sample SAMN03275571) | gut metagenome | biome: mammalia-associated habitat; material: feces | host: Papio cynocephalus | place: Kenya | collected 2012-08-06 ... | reverse complement strand
AAATGGAATCTCAGAAGCCGCATAAATACAGGCTTAGAGATTCCGAGAGACTATTAGTAGAGAATAGGAGAATTTATCATGTGTAAAGTTATCGTAGTCGGAAACCAGAAAGGTGGAGTCGGAAAGACCACCACAACAAGCAATTTAGGAATTGGATTGGCAAAGCAGGGAAAGAGAGTTCTGCTGATAGATGCAGACGCCCAGGGGAGTCTCACGGCAAGTCTTGGATTCCGTGAACCGGATAAGCTGGAGGTTACACTGGCAACCATAATGGCAAATATCATCAATGAAGAAGAGATGAAAACGCAATACGGAATCCTACATCATAGTGAGGGCATAGATCTGATGCCGGGAAATATCGAATTGTCCGGCCTTGAAGTATCTCTGGTGAATGTGATGAGCAGGGAGACGATACTGCGAACTTACATAGAACAGCAGAAAGACCATTATGATTACATTCTGATTGATTGTATGCCGTCTTTGGGGATGATTACGATCAACGCTTTTGCAAGTGCAGACAGTATCTTAATTCCGGTACAGGCGGCATATCTTCCAGTAAAAGGTCTGGAACAGCTTATTAAAACCATTGGAAAGGTAAAGCGCCAGATCAATCCGAAGCTGGAGATAGAGGGAATTTTGCTTACAATGGTTGATAACCGCACCAATTATGCTAGGGACATCAGCAATCTGTTGATTGAAAATTATGGGAGCAGAGTAAGAATCTTTGAAAACAACATTCCAATGTCAGTAAGGGCAGCGGAGATTTCTGCCGAAGGTGTCAGCATTTATGAGCATGATCCGAACGGTAAGGTGGCGAGTGCCTATCAGTCATTGACAGAGGAGGTGCTTGCAAATGAATAAGGCAGGAAGTGCCGCAAAGGTCAAACTGAACAGTTTCGATGATCTGTTTGGAGCAGAGCAACCACAGACGGGCACAGACCAGATACAGGAAATAGCATTATCGGAACTGTATGAATTCAAGGGACATCCATTCAAGGTGTTGGATGATGAAAAAATGAAGGAAACTGTAGAAAGCATCAGGGAACATGGTGTGCTGATGCCGGGAATTGCACGACCACGGGCAGAGGGAGGATATGAAATCATCGCAGGACATCGCAGAAAACATGCCTGTGAGCTGATAGGACTTAATACAATGCCCATGTTCATCCGGGAGTATAACGATGACGAGTCAACCGTGATCATGGTGGACAGCAATATTCAACGGGAGGATATTCTCCCAAGTGAAAAGGCAAAAGCATACCGCATGAAGTATGATGCCTTGAAACATCAGGGAAGCAGGACAGGGGGATTATCTCTTGGTGAAATCGGTGAGGCCGCAGGCGAGAGTGCCAAAACAGTACAGAGATACATCTGGCTGTCCAGGCTGATGGATTCATTACTGGAACTTGTGGATGCAAAAAAAATTGGTATCATGCAGGCGGTAGATATATCCTTTTTATCGGGAAATGCACAGCAGTGGGTATTGGAGGAAATCCGGAATAAGGGAATAACAATTACTACATCTCAGAGTGGAAGATTAAAAGAGATGGAAAAACAGGGTGATCTTACACCGGCAATGGTGCAGGTTATTCTTGAAGATCGGAAACCGCAGGAGCGCCGAGTGATCATAAAACAGGACAGAATCAGAGAGTTTTTCCCTGACACATATAGTCAGGAAGATGTAGAGAGCATAATATTTCAGTTGTTAGAGGACTGGAAGAACAGACAGTAGAGGAGGGATTGAAATGGGTGAAATATTGCAGCTTGATTATTACTACGGTATTGAAGCTGAACAGTTTTCATTCTACAGAGTACCTCGTCTGCTGATCAAAGATGAACGTTTTAAGGGGCTTAGCAGCGATGCTAAGCTCCTATATGGACTGATGCTGGATAGAATGTCCCTCTCCATGAAAAATGGGTGGCTGGATGAAGATAACCGGGCATATATCATATATACGATTGACAGCATTATGGAAGATTTGGGATGTGGTAAGGATAAGGCAGTTAAGGTATTGGCGGAACTTGATTCTGTAAAAGGGATCGGCTTAGTGGAGAAAATCAGAAGGGGACTTGGTAAACCGGATATTATTTATGTGAAGAATTTTGCTTCTTTGGAGGGCACTTATGATGAAAAAGAACCTTCAAACCCGCATATTTCCACAGAAGTCGGAAAAACCGAATTCAAGAAGTCGGAAAAACCGAATTCAGGAAGTCGTGAAAACCGAATTCAGGAAGTCGGAAAAACGGAATTCAGCAGGTCGGAAAAACCGGATTCTGGAAGTCGGAAAAACCGAATTCAAGAGGTCGGAAAAACCGACCCTAATTATAACAATACTAACTATACTGATCTGAATTATAACGATCAAATCAATCCATCGTGTGTTACGGAGATGAATGCGATGGATGGGATGGAAGCTGCAAACCGGTACATAGAGCTGATTAAAGAGAATATCGAATATGAGTGTCACATGAAATATGATAAAGCAGGTCAAAAAGAACTATATGATGAACTGTTTGAAGTAATCTGCGAGATCGTATGTGTAAAGCGGACTACGATACGGATCGCTGGGGAGGAATATCCCTATGAGCTTGTAAAGTCAAAATTCTTAAAACTAAGGAGCAATCATCTGGAGTATGTAATGAGCTGTATGAAAGACACAACAACAAAAATTTCAAACATCAAGGCATACATGGTTACAGCACTGTATAATGCACCATCAACGATAAATCATTATTATCAGCAGGAAGTGCAGCATGATATGTATGGAGGAGGCTGGCATGAAAAGGATATTGTTTAAGGTAATACTACCATTGCTTGTGATTGCAGCGTGGATGAATATGTGCTATTGGATATGCGCAGATGAAAGTGGGATAAACTGGTTCCAATTTTGGATTATGAGTGGTTTCCCATTTGGAATACGGAAGATGATTATGCTGTTGATACCATGCAACTTTGGGATTGCTGGAAGTATAGGTGTGCTTGCACTGGATGCCATTATAGGCGGAGCCATTGGTGTGATTGTACTTGTCATAAAAATAGCTGCGATCATCAAAGAGGCAATCGGTATTATACTGGAATATGCAAGGAGATAGTTCTTTGGCCAAAATGCAGGGCAGATATGAGACTGTAGATTTTGTATCTGCCCTCTTTATAACTTTTGATCACAACGTCCAGAAGTGGAGGAGATAAGATGGAATCAATGCGTGATACGAAAAGGATTATGGAACGTGAAATCAGAAAAGGTAGTACACCCCTTCAATTTGAACGGATTGAACTGGATGCAGCCTGTTATCAGGAGATCGCATCAAAAGATAAATTGACAGAGGTATTGCAGTATCTCCATAGAGTGGGGGAATATAAGGCATTGGCAGGAAAGACCATAATCAATAATGTCTATACGTCCATGAGAGGGAAGACATTGTATTTTACAAGGGCAAGAAGTGTTTTTGAGCGGGAAAAAATATATCATCAGATGCTACGACAGGAGAAAAAGTTACAGCCGACTTATCAGGGGGATTGCTATGTAGAAACTGCTAAGTGTTTTTTCTCACTTTCAGAGGATGAATGGGAAAAATGCAGGATGCAATATAATGGTGAGGATACATTTGGATTTGTGTTATCGAATAAATATATCTTGGGACTTTATAAGTGTTGCAGGGAAGCGAGGCGGGATTTTGCTTTAGATCGGGCAAAGCATGAACAGGAAGTGTCTGTTAAAGAGCAACAGTTTATGGAAATGAAGGATGTAAAGGTGTTGGCACATTGCCTGTTATTGGATGATGTGATGCTGCAGGACAGAGAGATTGAAGCTAAGCTCTATACGATTTTTGTGAATTGACTTTTATTTCTTTTAATACTATGCTTATAGATTTGCCACAGGTTGAATAATGTAACAGCGTTAATGCAGGTATGAGATCGAAAGATTTTGTATCTGCTTTTTTATTGCAACAACTTCTGGTCACAACGTCCATAAGTGGAAAGGAAGAAAAATGAGCAGAAAAAATGGAAAGAAGTTATTGATTGCGGTTGCAGTGGGGGCAGTTGTTGTAAAGGCAGTGTGGGATATCATCAAGGCAAAAAAGAAGGAGAAAACACGCAGGAATGCTTTGGATGATTTTTATGAAAAAGACCTGAACTGGTGGGACAGAGAACCTGAGGAAGGAGAAGACCTGTAGATATGGGAAAAGAAGAGCAGTTACGAAGACTGCTGGTTCCGCCTTGAGCGGAGACGGCAAGAAAAGGAAGGGAGGTACATCATGCAGGAGGAAACGACGCAGAAAACGATTGCTCTTGCAATCAAGACATCGAAACTGACCGCCAGTGTATTGCAGAAGGCGATGAAAATGTATCTGGAGCATCGCAAAAATAAAGAAGTGTCTCACGGAAAGATTACTCTGAAAAAGCTGGTAGGGCAGGGAGAAGGGGCAAAGTCCATAGAGGTTGCGGATGACAATATAAAAGCTTTTGAACATGTAGCGAGAAAGTATAATGTTGATTTCGCTGTAAAGCGGGATAAGACCACGGAACCGCCCCGGTATCTTGTGTTTTTCAAGGGTAAGGATGCCGATGTGATCACACAGGCATTCAAGGAATTTGTCAAAGTTAATGAGAAGAAGCATCAGAGAGAATTACTTCGTCAGAAGTTAAAGAAGTTTCAAAAAATTGTTGCCCAGAATAAGAATAAGGAGCGCAGCCGTGATAAACAGAAAGACAGGGGGCAGAGTTTATAGGTAAGGTAGTTGAGGGAATTGTAAATGATTTAATGACAATTCCGAAAGAACTGAGGGAAAGGGCAAAGGATGTAAATAAGAAACAGCTTGCCTTGAAATGTGCACCTTATTTTATATTTGGATATGCGATGAATAAGGTTTCATGGCTGTATGGGCAACAGGCAGGAAGCAATACCCTGCAAAAAGCATTGGATACCATAAATGGGGTAGGAAGTGCATTTCATAATCCTCTTCCCAGTCTGCTACCGAAGGATTTGCTGGTAGGTGCATTTTGTGGAATCGTTTTTCGGCTGGTTGTCTATTATAAGGCGAAAAATGCGAAAAAATTCCGGCAGGGAGTAGAGTATGGTTCTGCCAGATGGGGGACACCCAAAGACATAAAACCATATATGGATCCGGTGTTTGAAAACAATATTCTTTTAACGGCAACGGAGAGACTGACTATGTCCGGCAGACCAAGGCTGCCAAAGTATGCCAGAAACAAAAATATTCTTGTGATTGGAGGTTCCGGCAGTGGTAAGACAAGATTTTTTGTAAAACCGAATCTTATGCAGATGCACAGTTCCTATGTTGTCACAGATCCGAACGGTTATACTATAAGAGGATAGAAAAAAGGGGCGTTTCACAAAAAAGATTTTTTGAAGAAGGGAGGTTAAAACCGTGGCTAAGAAAGAAGAAATCAAAATCACAGCGCTGTATGAGCGTTTATCAAGAGATGATGAACAGGCTGGGGAATCGAACTCCATTCAGAATCAGAAGAAATACCTTGAAGAATATGCCCGGCAGAAAGGGCTGAGAAACATTCGCCATTTTTATGACGATGGTTATTCGGGTACGAATTTCAATCGTCCCGGTTTTGCCGCCCTGCTGGAGGAAATCGAAGCCGGTCATGTGGAAGTCCTGATCGTAAAAGACCTCAGCCGTTTTGGTAGAAATTACCTGCAAGTCGGCTATTATACAGAGATTCTTTTCCCGAAAAAGGGCGTTCGGTTCATCGCCATCAACAACAATGTGGACAGTGCCACCCCGCAGGACAATGACTTCACGCCGTTCTTGAATATCATGAACGAGTGGTACGCCAAGGATACCAGCAACAAAATCAAGGCAATCTTCAAATCCAGAATGAAAGACGGACTGAGGTGCAGCGGCTCTATCCCATATGGCTACAAGAGGAAGCCAGACGATAGGCAGAACCTCATCGTGGACGAGCCAGCCGCAGAGGTTGTCAGAAAAATCTTCCGTCTGGTTTGTCAGGGCAACAGCACCACCGCCATTGCGGAAATGCTGACAGCGGAGAAGGCGCTGATTCCTTCCGCTTATGCAGCCTTAAATCAGCCGAAGAACTGCCGTCATAAGAAGATTACAGACCCTTATCGCTGGAACGCTACCACCATCGGCTATATCCTCGACAGGCAGGAATACCTCGGTCATACCGTGTTGGGCAAATCCATCTGCGAGAATTTCAAGACCAAGCAGCGCAGAGCCGCAACGCCGGACGAGCTGATGATTTTCCCCGATACGCATGAAGCAATCATCGACCAAGACACATGGGACATTGCCAGAAAGATACGCTCAAAGAAAAAGCCGAGAGTGGCGAATGGAACCTACTCCCACCGTCTGTCAGGATTGGTGTACTGTGCCGACTGCGGCGCAAGAATGGGATTTATCAGCCCCGAAGCAAATCATAGCGAAAAACACTATGATTCAGATTCCGCTTTTCAATGCGGCAATTATCGGAGCAAGAGCGGAGAATGTGTTTCCCACTATGTAAAAACATCGGTTCTGGAAGCAGCAATTTTACAGGCAATTCAGGCTGTAAGTAAATATGTCCTTGAAAACGAGGACGAGTTTGTTCAGCAGCTCAAAGCCGTTTGGAATGAACAGCAGACCAGAACGGCAAACAATGGCTGTCAGGAACTTGCCAAAGCAAAGAAGCGAATGGCTGAGCTGGACGAGAAAATCAACAAGCTCTATGAGAGTACCTTGAGCGGCTTGCTGCCGGAGCGACAGGCACAGCGCATGATTCAGCAGTACGATGAAGAACAAATTTTGCTGGAAAAGCGTGTTGCAGAACTGGAAAATCTGGTTCAGCAGGACGAAATCAAGCAGGTGGACGCATCCCGGTTTCTCGCTCTGGTCAAGAAATACCGAGACTGCGAGGAACTGACCGACACCATGCTCTATGCGTTCATTGACAGAATTGAGGTTCACGAAGCCACAGGCGGTCGGACAATCTACCGTCAGCAGAACATTGATATTCATTTCAATTTCATCGGCAGCTACTACCCACCTGTTGAAACCATCTCCGAGGAAGAACGCATTGCCGCTATCGAAGCCGAACAACTGCGAAAGAAACAGGAAAAGGGTAAGCGGGCGTCGGAACGCAAGAAGCAGAAATTGGACGCTCTGCGGACGGCTGCGGAAGCCGGAGACCCTGAAGCGGTCGCAAAGTACGAGGAACACCTTGCCAATCAGCGTGAGCGAAATCAGAAACGCCGTCAGAAGTTGCGGGAAGCAAGAGAAGCCGACCCGGAATATATCGCCAAATTGGAGAAAAAGGAGCGCATCAAGCGGGAAAAGATGCTTGAAACCGAGCGCAAGCGGATAGAGCGACAGGACAAAAAGAGAAAGGAGACACGAGCCGAGCTGAAAGAAAAGGCAAAGACCGACCCCGAAGCCGCTAAGGCATGGGAAGCTCTGAAAGCCAAGGAAGCCGAAGCCAGACAGCGCAAAAAGGAGCGTGAGGAAGCGAGAATGGCGGCAGACCCCGGATATGCCGCTATGATGGCAGAACGAAAAGCGGAGTATATCCGCACAAGGACTGCCAAGCGCAAAGCGGAACACGAAGCCCTTGTGGAGCTTGCCAAGACCGATGAAGAAGCCGCAAGGAAGCTGGCTGAGAAGCGGAAATATCAGAGTGAAGCTACCGTCAGATGCTATCAGAAAATGAAAGCTGATGCGGAAGCCGGAGACCCCGAAGCTATCCGGCGATATGAAGCCACCCTTGCCAAGCGCAGGGATGAGTACCACAAAAAGAAATCAAAGCAGGAGGAACTACCAGCATGAAAGAATTGAAGCCAAGAATCCACGAAAACGGCATCGACTACATTCTTGTGGGCGATTACTATGTGCCGGACTTGAAACTGCCGGAGGAACACCGCCCTATCGGCAGGTGGGGAAATCTTCACAGGGCATATCTGCGGCAGTACCGCCCCACCCTGTATTCGACCCTTGTCCTGTCCGGTAAGCTGCACACCTATCTTGCCGATCTGAACGAGCAGGCAACGGAAAGATGCAGTCTTATCATTGAGCAGATGGCGGAAGCCGAGGGCGTGGACGAAGCCCTGAAAGTCTCCGACCAGATGCGCTGGGTGCAGTCCATGAACTCCATCCGCAGCCGAGCCGAGGAAATCATCAAGCATGAGCTGATTTACTGCTGATATTCCAAGTCCAGACCCGCCAATTTCATACCGTAACAAAAGCGACAGGTATTTCCTTGTGAAGTCCCTGCCGCTTTTCATTTATCAAAAAGCAGGAGGAACACACTATGAAGCTGAACATCAACGAGAAGAAAGCCCTTTACACCTTTGGTTGCCACAACCACAGGGCAACGGTTGAACGTCTGCAAATGCTGGCGGCTATCACGCCCGACCCTGTTGCCGGGGAGCTGTTCAACGACCTTGCAATCAAGCTGAGTACTGAGAAAGCGCACGACTGGTATCGCCGCTTCTACCCCACGCTCCGCATGGAAATGGACGGCTACTATGAAGCGGAACTGACTTTGCGTCTGGCGGAAATCAGCAGCTACGACATGGAGGGCGATTATGGCGAAGCTGACGAAGTATGAAAAGGAAACTATCATCCTATTCAACGAGAGTGAGGACACGGCAAGCATCTACACATTTAATGCCGGACTGAAAAAGCGGCTGGCGATGTTCGCCAAGAAGTACCCCACCCTCTGCCGGCAGGAAAAGACCCATGAGCAAGGCGGCGTTTCCTATGTGCTGGACAAGTCCCGGTTGTCCATCCGTCTGCAACCGCCCATGAGCGAGGAACGCAGACGAAAAGCAAGCGAGACAGCCAAGCAAACCGGGTTCAAGAGCCGGACGGAATAATGTAACAGTTAGGGGCGATATGCGGTCAAAATGTCGGGTTTACATTCGATGTTTTGACCGCTATTGCAAGAAAGAGTATAAGATATCATGTGCGTCTCATTTGTAAAAAAATGAATAACGGACTCTAAATATTTGCTCCAGCACCTTGAAAAAGCGCTATAAAAGCGCTATAATTTTAGACAGTGTTTATTCATGGAAAGGAGCAGACAAATGGACTGGAATAGTTTCAGATTCATTGACCTATTTGCCGGAATTGGTGGAATACGATTGGGATTTGAATCTGTTGGGGGTCATTGCGTTTTTTCATCTGAATTTGACGAAGATGCCTGCAAAACATACGAAGCGAATTTCGGAGAACATCCGTCTGGCGATATAACTAAAATCGAAGCGAAAGAAATTCCTGACTTTGATATTCTTTTGGGCGGTTTCCCTTGCCAAGCCTTTTCAATCATTGGAAAAAAAGAGGGCTTTGCAAATGAAACTTGCGGAACACTTTTTTTTGACATAGAAAGAATATTAAAAGAAAAGCGTCCGCCTGCTTTCATGCTTGAGAATGTACGAAATCTGACTGCACATGACCATGGAAACACATTCAGAATAATCAAAGAGCATCTTGAAAAAATAGGTTATCATGTTTACGCCAAGGTTCTGAATGCTTTGGATTATGGAGTACCGCAAAAAAGAGAGCGAATTATCATTGTCGGTTTCTTAGATGATGTTGATTTTTCGTTTCCAGACCCGATTCCAGAATCAGAAAGAAAGACGCTATCGGCTATATTGGAAGATAATGTAGACAAAAAGTACTATGTGAGAGACGCAATTCGTGAATCTCGTATAGAGCGATTAAGAGATAAAAATTATCCCAAGCCATACATATCACACGAGAATATGGCGGGTTCAATTACTCCGCACCCATACTCATCGGCATTGAGAGCTGGAGCATCTGCAAACTACATCTTGATAAATGATGAGCGCAGACCAACAGAGCGTGAACTTTTAAGGATACAAGGTTTTCCAGACGATTATAAAATCGTAGTGCCGTATGGAAAAATCAAAAAACAGACTGGAAATTCGGTAGCAGTCCCGGTTATCAAAGCTGTTGCACGAGAAATGATTAACGCATTAAAAAAATTCTATGAGCATGGAGGAATAGAAAATGGAAAATCGTCCGAGATTGAGAGATTCCAAGCACCTCACAACGCAGACGCTGTACCCGCTAAATGTGTTTCCTGACGGCTTAATAAACAAGGTCGGTAGCTATCTTATCTACTTGATTTACATAGGTAGAAAGGATGTGTCCGGGAACGATTGGGGTGATGCGTTTGCCGATGCAATCAGTGGCACACATCTGGATTCTCCTGTTGGCATCGCAGATGTTGTATTAGATAAGAACTGTTGGTCAATGAAAACCGTAAAGGTTAAAGACCCTTTTGCAAGTACAAGTGTTAGACTGATAAGCGGTAGGTGCTCTCCCGATTATTCATATGGCATAACTGATCCGCATAAGGACATTCAGAAAACGGGTGAAGCTGTTCTTAACATTTGGAATGAGCGAATCAATATTGCAACTGACCATTATAGCAGGGTCAGAACAGCGGTTTTGGTAAGAAGCTACGACTTGTTATCATACCGGTTATTTGAGGAAGAAACCGCAAGATACAGGACAACGGACTATCATTGGAAGGTAAACAGTAATGGAAATTTAATTGGATTAGACCACAATGAACAAGTTTGCTTTACATGGCAACCACACGGGTCACAATTTACTATTCACACGGAAGTACCTAAAGAAGCCATAAAGTTCAAGGTGAAGCAACCACCAACATTGCAAAAGAATGATGTTCTTAAGGCAATCAATTTTGATGAAAGTTGGATTACTATTTTGAAAGATTGATGGAGGTTGTCAATATGCGTAAGGATGATTTCAAAGAATGGCTGTCTACGAGAATCAAGAAAAAGCCAGCAAGTGACTGTATGAGTCGGTGCAAGACCGTTGAGCAGGCGTTACAAATTGACTTAGATGAAGAGTTCTCTTATGACAAAGGAAAACGCCTGATGGACAAGATGCAATATTCCATTGCGGATGAAAGAGCAAAAAAAGAAGCACCACCAGAGTTCCATTTTAAGGAGAATGCAAATATCCGATTCCGAATGACCGATTTAAGGTCAGCAGCAAACAGATACTTTGAGTTTTGCAAGGACACCTCTAAATAATAGGTACACCAAAGGCGATCAACCGTAAAAAGTTGGTCGCTTTTGTTTTGCCCATTATCAGAAAGGAGACTTGCCCATGAGCGAAGAATTGGAAAAGCTGAGACACAAACAGTATGTTGCGGAGCGCAAGCTGACCGCAGCCAAGCACAAGGAGAAGCGATTGCAGAGCGAGCTGAAACGGCTGACCAGAAGCGAGCGAACCCATCGGCTTTGTACTCGTGCCGGAATGTTGGAGACCTTTTTGAAAGAGCCGACCGTCCTGACCGATGAGGATGTGATGGAGCTGCTGACCTTCATCTTCCAGAGCGAAGCGGTTCAAAAGAAGCTGAATCTGCTGATTGAGCGTCGGAGAGAAACGCAGGAAGCGGACGAGGGCGAAAACCCTTGACGGAGACAAGGGCGCAATTATACACCACCTAAAGATGGTGATTGCGTTCTGCCGAAAGCCCGTTGCATGGAGCTTGATGATTTCCGCAAAAGTCCCTTGCTCCATTCATCCAGAGGAAGCTACACTTCCCCTGCGCTGGCTTTGCCAGCTACCCCTTTGTAGACTTACCGCCGGGGAACGATTGCAGGCAATCATTCCCCGACAACAAGTGAATATCCCCCGCCCGACCGTGCTGAAAAGTATCGGTCTTTTTTTGTACCATCAAAAGGAGGTTCAACCAAAGATGCCAGTACCACATTTGGAAATCCGCATCGTCCAGCGGAGCAAGGGCAGCTCTGCCGTTGCCGGAGCTGCCTACCAAGCCGGAGAAAAACTGTTCTCCGAGTACGACCAGAAATCCAAAGACCATCGAAGAAAACAGCCGGAAGTCCTTTACACGGAAATCATGTTTCCGGCAAATGCCCCGCCGGAATACGCTGACCGGGCAACACTCTGGAACGCTGTCGAGGAAGTAGAAAAGCAATGGAACTCGCAGCTTGCCAGACGATTCATTCTTGCCCTGCCGAGAGAAGTCCCGACCAAAATGTATCCGCAGATGATGCAGGAATACTGCCGGGAGCATTTCGTGTCCAAGGGAATGTGCTGTGACTTTGCAATCCATGACCCAGATCCTCCCGGACACAATCCTCATTGCCATGTCATGCTGACCATGAGAGCCATTGACGAAAACGGAAAGTGGCTGCCCAAGAGCCGCAAGGTTTATGACCTTGACGAGAACGGAGAGCGTATTAAGCTGCCCTCCGGCAGATGGAAAAGCCACAAGGAGGATACCGTTGACTGGAACGAGCAGTACCATGCCGAGGAATGGAGACACGGCTGGGAGCTTGTTCAAAATAAGTATCTGGAACTTGCCGGAAGTCCCGAACGAGTGGATATGCGCTCCTATGAGCGGCAGGGGCTTGATGTTCTTCCCACCGTCCACATGGGAGCCGCTGTTTCTGCGCTGGAACGCAAGGGCATTGAAACCATCATCGGCAATCTCAACCGAGATATTAAAGCCGCCAACCGTATGATGAATGCCATCCGCAGCACCATCCGAAATCTGCGAAACTGGATTGCAGACATTATGGAAGCGACCAAGGAAGTCTTTGCAGAAACGGAAGCACAGGCAAAAAGCACCTCGCCCGATCTGGTTCTTCTGCTTCGTGACTATCTGAATTTGCGAAAAGCAGAACGCAGCGATTGGTCGAGGTACGGTCAGCAGAAAGGCACGACCGATGATTTGAAAGCAGTCTCCAAAGCCATCATCTATCTGAAAGAGCATGAGCTTTTCACGCTGGAAGATTTGGATGCAGCCCTGCAAGGAATGAGCGAGAAGGCCAAGGGCATCAACGCTGCCATGAAGAAAGCATCTGCCCGCATGAAGGTCATTACCGGCATTCAGAACGCCGTGGCAGACTGCCAGACCCACAAGGCGGTTCATGACAAGTATCTGAAAATCGGCTGGAAAGCACGACAGGCAGCGTTTGCAGAAAGTCACAAGGATGAACTGGACAGCTTCAACAAAGCGTTCCGCTATCTCAAAAAGCAGGGCGTGGATTTGAATGTCAATCTGGATTCCCTGCAAGCGGAGTACAGCAAGCTGCAAACGAACTACACAGAGCTTGCCGGACAGCTTGCCGCCGCCAAGGAGGAATTGCAGCCGATGAAAGATATTCGCTATTGGGTCAGCAAAGTCCTCACACCGGAGCAGTCCGAGACCCTGAAGAAGCCCGAACCGAAGCACTCCGTCACGGAGAAGATGAAGTTTCTGCAAGAGCAGAGCAGCAATCAGCAGGAGCAGAAAACCCCGCAACAGAAAAAACAGAATATGGAACTGTAAGGCACTTGCCGTTTTCATTGTGAAAATGTCAGGTGTCTTTTTTTGTTCCCCGAAAGGAAGATGCAATGAATGTATTTGAAGCGGTCAAACAGAACTTGACCACCCGACAGGCGGCAGAGATGTATGGCATTCAGGTCAACCGTCATGGCATGGCAGTCTGCCCGTTTCACAATGACAAGAATCCCAGCATGAAGGTGGACAAGCGTTTCCATTGTTTCGCTTGCCAAGCGGACGGAGATGCAGTTGATTTTGTTTCCCGTTTGTTCGGACTGCCCAGCAAAGCCGCCGCTATGAAGCTGGCTGATGATTTCGGTATCAGCTACGACAACAGACAGACGCACAGAATCAAGCCCCATATCCGAGAGCCTACCCCGGAACAGAGATACTGCCAGGAAGAAAGCAGATGCTACAAAGTGCTGTCCGATTACTTCCATCATCTCAGGACATGGAAGCAGCAATACGCACCAAAGCAGCCGGAGGACGAATGGCATCCTCTATTCGTGGAAGCTCTGCAAAGAGAAAGCCATATCGAATATCTGCTGGATGTTCTTCTGTATGGCACAGCTGAGGAAAAGAAGGCTCTGGTTGCCGAGCAAAGAAAAGAGGTGATGAATCTTGAGCAACGATTTGCAGAACACCCAGACG
>ERZ808240.3876-NODE-3876-length-13976-cov-4.839020_pt1 | contig 13976 bp, 14 predicted proteins | sample MGYA00521084_ERZ808240 | MGnify/ENA primary metagenome ERZ808240 (study PRJEB31516, sample SAMN03275571) | gut metagenome | biome: mammalia-associated habitat; material: feces | host: Papio cynocephalus | place: Kenya | collected 2012-08-06 ... | reverse complement strand
TCAGCTTTCTGGTGACTGGAGCTTTATTCTTAAAATATCTCACAAGCTTTATGGCGTCCGTTTGTCAATAAAAATAAACTGTGCTAAACAACAATATCACTTTCTCTTCATCTTCGGTTCAAATACCCACGATGCAATATAGCCAAATACCAGCGCTGCTGATACCCCTACTGCACATGCGGTAAATCCTCCCTTAAACAAGCCTAGAAATCCTGAGTTATCAACTGCCATCTTCATACCTTTCCACAATACATTTCCAAAGCCTGTAAGTGGAACGCTTGCTCCGGCTCCGGCAAACTGGACAAGTGGTTCATATATTCCAAATGCACCAAGAATAATTCCCGTTGTAACCAGAATTACCATTATTCGTCCTGGCATAAGCTTGGTTTTTTCCATAAGTATCTGTGTAAGAGCACATATAATCCCCCCAACTACAAATGCTTTAATATAGTCCATAATATTCCTCTTTTCTACGCACGTTTTTCTACACTTATCAGATTGGTGCCAGATGCGCACAGACACGAATCCACATTAATTTTTTGCAACACTTTCAAGCACAATTCCATGAGCAATTCCTGGAACGGATTTTCCTTCATTGAAACTGACTTGTGAGAGAAGTGCTCCCGTTGGAACAAATAATATCCTTTTCATTTCACCTGTACGAAGCCGTGGCAATACATATGTGTCAAGTACTACTGCACTGCAGCCACAGCCACTACCTCCTGACATTGTCCCCTGCTTTTTTGCATCATATATCTGCATTCCACAATCCGTATATATATCAGCTATATTAATTCCTTTTTCTTTTAATAAATCAAGAAGTATTGTTCTTCCTATATCCCCCAGATCTCCTGTAATGATCATATCATAATAATTATTGTCTATATTATAATCCTCGTAATTGGCACTTATAAGCTGTGCTGCTGCAGGCGCCATACAGGCTCCCATATTCATGGAATCCTTTATGCCATAGTCAACTATCTTACCAGTGGTTATGCCTTTTATTACAACATCACATTGATATTCATTATAACAGGCTGTATTCAGCTCGTTATTGTTACCTATTATATATGCCCCCGCACCTGTAACTGTCCATGTTGAGCTGACCGGCCTCTGATTTCCATATCCTAGTGGAAACCTGAATTGTTTTTCCGCACTTGCAAAATGACTTGATGCAAGCGCAACAACATCATCGGCATACCCTGCTGATACACACATAGCCGCAAGCGATATCGACTCTGCCATTGTAGAGCAGGCACCATATAAACCGAATAACGGAATATCATAGGATTGAAGTCCGAATGATGTTGCTATAAGCTGCCCCAGCAGATCACCTGCATATATATATCTTATCATGTCCGGAGTATAACCTGCTTTCATAATAAGGGTTTCAAAGACCAGGCTCTGCAGCTTACTCTCTGCCTCCTCCCATGTATTCATTCCAAACATATCATCATCTGACACTACATCAAAACTGCTGCCAAGAGGTCCCTGTTTTTCCTTGCTCCCAACCACACTGGCTCCTGCTTTAATATATACATTATTATCAAATATAATACTCTGTTTACCTGCAATCATACACTACACTCCATTCCATGACTATATACTTAAAACTTAAGCACTTTTATAATATGTAGTGTATACAATGCTATATAAATTATGTATTTTTCTTTATTTCCTTTATTTACCTTTACACATTAAAATTACATTAGTTTAATTTGCAATATATATTTTTTTACATGAGTTTCCATAAGCAGTAATATATCTACAATTACACAACCACTCCACACTATTTTCTTAATATATCAAGTGTATGTGCTGCTGCTCCAAGCATATCTTCTCTTTCACACGTAGAAAGATGATATTTTATAAATTCACCAAACTCTTCATCTGTCAGCTTATTAAGATATGGCCTTATATAATTTGCCGCTCCATCTGGTGATATTATCTGCAATCGCGTTAACCCGGCTTCTTTATTAAGTGCAGCTATATCTTCCGTTCTCATGTAATCATATAAGTCCTTCTCTGATGATACAGTATGATAGTCATCTGTTAATCTGCCATCCCTTAAGCATTCCATTATATGTTGTTCTTTAAATGCATATGTTATAACACTATACTCATTCATAAGATACGCAACAAGAATTATTCCACCCGGTCTTACAACTCTCTTAGCCTCTGTAAGCGCTTTTAACTTATCCTGGTGTGAAAAAAGATGATACATAGGACCAAAAAGCAATGCCATATCAAACTGATTATCGTCAAACTTTTTGAGTTTTAATGCATTCCCCTGATATGCTTTCACAGATGAGCCCTTAGCCTTAAGCAGACCAAGATTATGCTTAACAAGCTCCACTGCATACACATCATAGCCTTCATCTGAAAGCGGCACACTATATCTGCCAGTTCCAGCACCTATATCAAGAATCTTTATGGATGCATTATCATCCCCTGTCTCTTTCTTTAGCTCATCAATATATTTATGAATATATTTCATGGATGTTATGTATTCGACCTGACCATGTCTTGAATCAAGCCTTTTTTCTTCGTTGAATTTATTATAATGCTGTTCTATTTCTGTCATTGACATTATTTTCTACCTCTGTATATAATCTGTATATAAATTTACTTTCTTCTCTATGTCGTTTTATATATAGCTATCACGAGCCAATCGTAAACCAATCTTAAATAAATCATAAAACAATCGCAAACAACTGTTTATAAACATATTACAAACAACTACTTATAACCCCATTACAAGCAATTACTTACAAAGCATTTACAAATAAATAAGAAATCCTGAAAAACCATCAGAATAACTTCATAATCCAGTATATCACCCCTGCAATCCAGCTGAAAAATATACCATAAAGTATAACCGGACCTGCGATAGTAAATATCTTGCATCCTATACCAAAAACCTGACCTTCTTTCTTATATTCTATAGCTGGGGAAGCTACACTGTTTGCAAAACCTGTAATGGGAACAAGACTTCCCGCCCCACCCCATGTTGCCATTCTTGGATATATACCAAGACCCGTAAAGAGGGCACTTAAGAACACAAGTGTTATAGTTGTATAAGAAGCTGCATCATCAGATGACAAACCTCCCATCTTTAGCAGATTAGTAATAATCTGCCCTATAGTACATATGCATCCTCCCATAATAAATGCTTTAAGGCAATTAAGCGGACAGTTAGCTTTCTTTGTTACACTTTCGACATATTCGTTATAACTTTTATTTCTTTTACTGACATCCTGAACCATAACATTCCTCACTTCTGCACACTTTTTCCTAACGGGTGGTGTCAGGTGTGCGCAGACACGTATCCCGCGTGTGAACATAAGATACACATCTCATTTTCACACTAATCTTAATAATTGTAGTAATCTTATTATTAGAATGCCATTTTGTGTAATTATTATACACAACTATATAAATTAATTTAAATGCGTAAACATCAGCTTATTTCGTTCACATGACCATACAATACTACATATTTATCTGTATAATCCACATTCTCCATACATGTTATTCCCTCTCCTGTGTTAGGATGTTTCCTTGTATAAAGCTGGTCTGATACAAACATAAGCATAAGTGCAGCACATATAGGAAGTATAATCTGCAGTTTTAACTTTCTGAAATAATTATCCAGAAATGGGGCAACAAAGTATACTATCATCATTCCTCCTATTCCAAATGCCAGCAGACCTTCAGCACATATTCTGCCATGAAGATTCAGAAAGAAGCCTGTGTAATCCCACCATCTTTGTCCATCATGTGTCAGTTCAAGCACAAGACCAGTAAAGTACTCCACAACACCGCACAATATTACAGCAAGAGTGAACTCCAATACAGGTTTCTCCCTGAACTTCTTTAAAAGCATAAGTATAAGCAGTCCACCAACACCATATATAGGAAGCCAAGGACCATGCAGCACTCCTCTGTTGGCAAATGAATGATATAACACAACATGCGATGACACTTCCCAGAACCACCCAATAAAAGACATACAGAAGAATATGAGTATAAGTGAAGGTATTGAATAATTACGCATATATACAGTACTTTCAAAATTAGCCCTGTGCTCCTTTAACGAAAACAGTCTTGCAGGATATGCTTCCCTTAATATCTCCTGCTTGCATCTGTCAACCTTTATCTGTTCTGCCTTATCATCCTCAAACTGTTTCTCTTCTTTAGAATTAATAAGAATAACACCAAACCAGTCCGCAAGTACTTTTCTTAGCTTTATAAAATAACGTATGTCTGATTTGGATATATCATCAATAAACCTTTCCTCGGGGTCTTCCTGATTCATATATTCATATATATCAGCATAAACCGCTTTAAGTTCCTCATCTGATGCCTGCTCATATAGATACTTATCATTTAACATCTTATTAACAGGAGCATATGCATCTGTATTCTTTTCTTTTTCTGCCTGTCTTATACTTACATACATTTCTGTAAAAAATGCTGTTCTGTATGGATTAGCAAAAAATACACCTGCAAGTCCAAATGTCATAAAGCCAAGCAGTGACCAGCCGATAAATGAAAGGCTGTAGCAGAAGCTCTTCCACTTGTAACCATTCATCATATTTCTTGATAAGCTTATAGCCTCCTTAGCACTAAGATCAGGATTCTCAGCAATGATATAAGGCACGAGCTGATATGAAAATGGCTTGACAAATGCTCCTACTATCGTAAATGACCACAATATCGTATACACATCTTTAACAAACAATACCCAGGCTACATGCATCCACTTCTTGATACGCATAAGAAACATGAACTTTCCAACACCGACCTTCTTATACGTGCGGCTTTCAAGAAATATTCTCCTTGATATGACAACATAACTCATCTTTACCATATATCGTATTCCAAAATATACAAGAAGTGATAATATCAGTAATAATATAACAACTATCTGTCTTGAACCTGTCACTCCATATACTATATCAACTATCATAAACACAACTGCGCCTGATGAAAAGCTGTTTACAACAGAAGATAATATACCTGATGTTCTTCCAAGTATTTCTCCGGCATTGGCTTTAGCATTATCTATAATATTCTCTGAATTAAGTTTTCCCTGCTCTTCATTATTCATAAGAACCGACACCACTGCATTAAGAAGTGCACTCTTTGTCCTGTTATCTATATCCGATGTAACAAATGTAACTCCGTGTTCTTCTATAGCTTCCTTTTCATCCGCATTATCTGCTATATTCTTATATACAGATACCGGCATCTTCAAAAGACCAAATGTTTCTGTGAATTCACTTCCTATAAACGCTGCTATCAGACAGACAATAAGAAGAAAACCATAATGCGTTTTTAGTGTTTTTTTAGCCCTCGCTGCAAGTTCTTTCCTATTAAACATAAATACCATTCTCCTTAGTATCATATTCTACTTTATATATCGGCATTACAATGATATTTCATTCTGTTATATATTATACTTTACCCGTTTTCCTGCCTGTATCCGCAAAGAAATTCATTGTAAATGTTTTTAACATGTATATCCTATCGCTTATCATATCTATACATAAGCTATAAGATAGTATATCAGATGTCCCACACATTTTCCAACAGCTATAAATAATATAACAAAACCAAGTCCTTTTTTTATCCTTACCCTGTGTGTAAGAATAGGCAGTGCCTTGACTGTTTCTGCAAGGCATAGAAGAAAAGTGCCTATAAATATTCCTGCCACAAGTCCATATATCAAAAGTCCTGCCACTCCTACATGAAAAGGAAGTTCAAATATAAACCAGATATTGCCTGTTCCAGCTCCCAATATTATCATTTCTTCATACAGCATTATGTGTTCCTTTGTATCTGTTACATCTGCATACCTGTTGATAAGTCCTATGCTTGATATAAGTGCAAAAAGCCCTGTTGCAGTAACAAGTCCACTGGCTATACCGGTTATTATAAGACCTGCTACTTTAAGCATCAGCATTTTCTCACTCCGTCATAATGATCTTTTACAGGACGTGGCATCTCATTACAGCTGTCTATAAGTGTCTGATTCTCATCCTTGACATACTGGTTCATGGCTACCTCTATTGGTGTCGGTGCTTTACTTAGCTTACGCCCAAGAAAATGATCATAAAACACCGCTATTCCTGCAAAAAGCCCGACCGCATATGATATTTCTATTACATTATACTCTGAATAATCATCAGCACCAAACATCGCATATATTTTCTCAAATATCTCAACCGTACTCACATCATTATTATAAGCCATAATAGCATATGCACTTCCTATAAATATTATTATGCACACAATAACAGTCAGCACAATATTGGCCCACGCAGGCTGATTATACTTTCTGTACTCTATCACTGCATCACTCTCACCGATATTGTTCACCTCAAGTGTATCATCTATCTGGTTTATGCAGGATATTATCTGCATGACATTAACGCATGTCCTGTCCTTTTTCACTTTATAAAACCCTGCTATCTTTATGCTTTTAATTCGGGCAAGGATTTTCCTATCAGCATAGACATCTGCTATATCTGACAGATAAACATCTGCTTTATTAGTTTTGGTGAGCTGTCTCAACTTTAGGTATACCGTTTTTGACATAAATGTATCATTCCTCCATTCTGGTTTTATAACCGTTATATGGAGTATTTACATTTTATTTTCTATATATACGTATAATATTTCATATCATAATTACACCAGACTTTTTTTCATTTTGTCCAATATCTTTTTTTCAAGTCGTGATACCTGGACCTGTGATATTCCAAGCAGTGCAGCAACCTGTGTCTGCGTATAGTCCTCAAAATACCTCATTTTTATTATCTTCTGCTCCCTTTCAGTAAGTGCTCCTATAAGTTCCCCAACCACTATATTGTTTATGACATTCTCGCTATAATTATCCTTTCCCTCAAGCTTATCTAACAGACATATCTCGTTGCCATCTTTCTGATATACAGTTTTATATATAGATTCAACTGTTTCATTAGCACCCATGGTCACTACTATATCCTCAACATCTATGCCTGTCTTTTCTGATATCTCATCTAATGTAGGTTCCCTGTTTAATACTGCCTTTAATTCTTCAGATGCCAGCATACATTTGTAACTGTTTTCTTTGATACTGCGGCTTACCTTAATTATCCCATCATCTCTTAAGAATCTTTTAATCTCACCTGTTATCATCGGTACGGCATATGTTGAAAACCGCACATCATAATCCATATTAAAATTATCAACTGCCTTTATAAGACCGATACACCCTATCTGGAAGAGATCATCCATCTCAACTCCCCTTCCTTTAAATCTCTGGATTATACTCCATATAAGACCACTGTTTTCTATTATCAACTGTTCTCTTGCCTGCTTATCATCATTATGTGCCTTCATAATCAGCTCTTTAGTGTGATCACAAGCATGCACACTCATTCTATCTGTTACTATCTCCTATCTTTTTCTTCATAATAATGGTTGTCCCTTTTTGCTTCTTTGAACATACCTCTAATTCATCCATAAAAGCTTCCATAAATGAGAATCCCATTCCAGAGCGTTCCTGTTCTGGCTTTGTCGTAAATAATGGTTCCATCGCCCTATGTATATTTTCTATTCCAACCCCATCATCTTTTATTTCTATGGATATCTCATTATCTTTAATTCCAAGTGTCATATATACTTTTCCTTCTTTTCCATCATATCCATGCACTATACTGTTTGTAACCGCCTCTGATACAGCAGTTTTTATATCCGATATCTCCTCTATTGTTGGATCTAGTCTGGTAACAAATGCCGCTGCTGCCATTCTTGCAAAGCTTTCATTTTCAGATCTGGCATCAAATATTATCTCCACATTATTCTCATGCATTCTATATATCCCTCCTGTTTTCTTTCTTCACTGCATCACCAATATTATCATATATATATACAATCTTATGTAGTCCAGATATAAGAAGTATACGTTTAATACTTTCATTAACGCCAGCAACTGATATATCACCATTATCCCTTATTTTCTTATATCTTCCCATAATAAGTCCTATTCCTGCACTATCCATAAAACCAACCTTGGAAAAATCTATTATAATCCTGTTAACCCCTCTTTCATCGATTATGTCATCAATAACCCCGCGCATCTCATCTGCCAGATGATGATCCAGTTCCGCGTTAAGACTTATGATAAGATTCTTTCTGCTTACCATATATATATAATCCGTCCTGTTCATTTCTTCTGATAACTCACCATCTCTGCCAACAACCATGTTATCATCCATTGTTTTCACATCCTCCTATCCCTCTTTTAATAATATAATAAATATTTTATCCCCATTTTACACATTTCTTATCTTATTAACTGCTTTTTACCCAATAATGTAAATGTATAATTCAAAGATCTTTGATGCTTGTACATTAAAACTTTTAATTGGCAAGCCTGACATACTGTAATTTTATATAATGCATATAAAACGCCCCTGACGATTAGAATAAATCATAATCGTCAGGGGCTATCTTTCGTCAGTTAACCTGTACATTATTCTTCAGATAAATGTACTAATGTGATGTCACATAATCATTAGCTTCTTTATAATATCCACTTGTCTTAAAGTCATTAACTATATATTGGTAGTATTTCTTGGCATTGTCTGTCTGTGATAACGCAACGTAACACTTAGCCGCATAATAGGCAGCATTAACATTAGTTGAATCACATTTGAATGCCTTAACATAATCAGATACTGCTGATGCATAATCTGACTTTGAATATGCCGTCTGCGCCCTGTTGTAGAAATCATAAGATGCATTTACAAATGTCGCAGCAGATATTGTGTTGTATAATGTTTTAGCTGAATCCGATGGAAGTTCACTTACATCTACATCAACAATCTTCTCAGCCGCTGCTGTACGGTTATTGGCTATATATTCATTAGCTGCTTCGACAACAGCTATAAGAAGCTTATTGCCACCTTCTGTACCATTGACCTTGCTAAGCTGCTCTTCAAGTGCTTCTTTATCAGCTTTAACTGTATTAAGTTCACTCTCAAGACTGTTAAGCTCTACATTGCCAGTAGAAAGCTTTTCGCTGTAATCAGCAAGGTTTCTGTTATATTCTTCTGTTATGCCTTTATATCTTGATGGCATAACAAGGAACCATATAAGTGCTGCACCAATAACTATACCTACAAGAACGTTAATAATCGTAATAGCGCCATTACTTGGTTCTTTGTAAGATGATCTTGGAAGTATGACATCATTACCTGTAAGCGGCTTGTTGTCCTCTTCTTTAACTTTCTTCTTAGGAAGAAAACTTCCTGCTGTATCATTGTCCTTAGCTGACTGTACCTGGTTAATCTCTCCAAGATACTTGTATGCAAGCGTATTATTCTTATCTATACGTAATACTGAATTAAGAAGCTTCTTTGCTCTTGCATACTCTTTATCTTTCATATAAATAAGGGCAAGAAGAAGGTGTGCCTTAACAAAGTGTGGATTAGCTACAGCTATCTTTTTAAGCTGTATGACTGCCATATCATAATTCTTATCTTTTGCATAATTCAATGATATATTATACTTCTTGATAGCGTTAGTAACTGATTCAAACTTATTCTGGTTAGATTGTATCTTCTTTATATAACTGTCAGCCACATTATCTTCAGGTGCAAGATTCTTACTCATAACCCACTGTGACAGTGCTTCAACCACTTCACCCATCTCACAATATATAAGACCAAGCAGGTTTCTTGCATCAATATTGTACTTGTTAATCATAAGGCTGACCTTAAGTGTCTCTATTGCACCAGAAAGATCTCTTACCCTGGCTTTTTCAAGTCCCTTATTATAATATATGTTTGAGACCATAGCTGTTTTTTTATATATAGAAACGTCTGCCTGACACTTAGGACATATGTCATTAGCCGACAAAACGCTGCCGCATTTGTAACATCTCATAATTATTTCTCACTCTTTCCATCAATAATCTTAGTTATCAAATCTGTGATATCAGGAACATCGTTATTATATATTGCATCTTCTGCATCTTCAACCTCTAAACTTGGCTGGAACTTCTTAATCTCTTCATCAAAATCTAACATAATAATTCTCCTATCTATAAGCATGTAACATGTTATTTTGCATATTATTATCGCCATGAGCCTGTATATAAAGCAGCTTTTACTGTTTTAATGCAGCTTTAATATCAGCAACAAGATAAAGCGAACCTGTACAAAATACCATATCATGATTATTATTAAGTGCTTTAACTGCATCTGCTGCACTATCATACACTTCGACATTAATATTGGAATGCCTATTAAACGCTTCCTGTATATACTGCCTGTCAAGCTGTCTTTTACCACCTGTAACAGTAACTGCTATTCTGTCAAATACATTGCAAGTACATAATATATTTATCATCTCCTCAAAGTTTTTATCACTTACAACCGAGAAAAGAAGCGATGCCTTTTTATCAGAATCCGCATACATAGCATTAACTGTCTCTGCAAATCTTCTTATACCATGAGGATTATGTGCTCCATCAACATATATGTTATCAGTTACTTTTTCCATACGCCCCTGCCATATGTTAGTGGCAAGTGCATCCTTTATGTTTTCATCACTTATAGTTATTCCATATGTACTTTTAATCACAGCACATGCCGTGACAGCCAGTGCTGCATTCTCCACCTGGTATAGTGCAGGTGTTGCCAGATGAAAACAATCATTACTATAATACTCATTATCGATCAAAAAATCAATACAACCATTTAAGTTTTTAACTATTGTATACTGTTGTGAATTCACCCCATATGAAAAACTTGCACACGCATCCGCCCTGTTCTTTATAACACTTGTAACTTCAGCTTCATTATCTGTATACACAACTGGTACGCCTGGTTTGATTATACCTGCTTTCTCACCGGCTATTTTTTTTAGAGTATCACCAAGTATTGCTGTATGCTCAAGACCTATTGCTGTTATAACCGAGCATATTGGTCTTTCTACTGCATTGGTAGCATCAAGTTTTCCACCAAGTCCTGTCTCTAAGACAACATAATCCACTTTCTGCTCCTTGAAATATAACATAGCTATTCCGAAAAAAAAGTCAAAATATGCAAGCTTTATATTATTAGTACTAACTGCCTTATATACCTGGTTAAAATCCCTTGTAAAATCTTCTTCTGATATAAGCTTTCTGTTTATCTGTATACGCTCCCTTATTGTATTAAGATGCGGTGATGTGAAAAGTCCTGTTTTATATCCCTGCTTACTTAAACAGCTTTCTATATATGAACATACAGAACCTTTACCATTGGTACCTGCTATATGTATTATTTTAAGTGATTTTTCAGGTTGACCTATTATGTTAAGCAGATTTCTTCCTCTCTCAACGCCGGTTTCTTCATTAAACTGGCCTAATGATTCAAGATAACTGCATATTTCGTTATAATCCATGATGTGCTGCCTGTTGCATCCTTTCTTAATCTTAATTGCTCCTAATCGCTCTTTCTTACTCTTTTTTATTATGCTGTAGAAAATCTTTATTATATATTTTCTAGACATGTAGTTTTCGCCACATCAGACAAAATATTGCCACAGCTTATTCTTATTCTATAACATCCTCAAATACACCTTCGTTACATGTTATCACAAGAGGCTTTTTATCTCCTGTATACACGTATAAACGACCATCCTTTAAATACACCCTCCAGTCCCTGCTTTCGTGTATCTCTTTTAGCATGGCTTCTATCGTAACTATCTGGTTTCTTGTATAATTCATCGCAACATGTAAAAATACGCCATCACCAAAATGGAACTTGAAATAATATGCACTCCACAGCCTTTTTATGTTATTCTTCCTTATATTGGTTTTTAACTTATATGCTGCCCTTAACTCCTGACCTTCTTTATCCTGCAATTCCAGTCTTTCCTGTGCAATAATAACCTGACTGTCTAATTCATCTTTCTTTCTTTTCTTTAGTTCACTGTCTTCTAATCCCCTGTCCAGCTGGCGTTTCACTTCATTAACTCTTGCGTAATAGCTCTTAGTTTCAGCTTCTGTGTGTCCACCACTTATATATTCGTCCTTCTTTAGTTCAAGTTCACTAAACTCAAGTGAAATCTTTGTATAATTCTCTGATGCTATGTCTGCACGTTTTTTTGCCTCTTCTGACTGTTTCTTCTTAACCTCAAGCTCTTTTTCGCATTTTGTCTTTTTCTCATCAAGACCACTTATCTGCTTAGATAACGCCATGTATTCTTTATCATCATTATCTGCCTTTATTTTCTCATCTCCTGACACATAAGATGGCATAATTTCATCTGCGGCATATAAAGGTCTGTTATATTTCCTGACCCCTATACTTATAAGACGTGCCAGCTGATATACTGATATTCTGTTAAAGCTTCTAAGTGCCTGATACATTGTCTTTATCTCAACAGTCTTGTAATCAAATGCCTCTATTCCAAGACAATCTATGACAAGCTTAAGCTGCACATGTGTCTTCTGCTTTCTTAGGCACTTAAGAACACCCATGCCATTGAAAGCATCAGGCATAAGCTCCTTATGAACTATTCTCTTGGTTTCTATATCAGCCATGCCTATAGCCTTATCCATAAGTGGTGACCACTCTTTAAGCTGGTCTGGTGTCATATTCTTAAGACTCTGCATAAGATTATCCATAAATGTGTCATTATACTTGTCAGCTATAATCTTCATCTTATGTGCAGGTGCCATATACTGATTAACCGGATATCCGCTTCCGGCAATATCCACAACTAGTATTGACAGCTTCTCTCTGCCTTCCTGCGTGTTTATATCTATCTGCCCTGATAATGGTACAAGTTCCATAAGCTTGATATCAAGCAGCTTAAGAAGCTGTTCCCTTTTTACAGACTTAAGCTCAGTAAATCTGTTTTCAACCATATCTGATACCCTTTTATAGTCATAACCAACCTTTACCTTATCTGTAAATATCTGCGCAAGTGAATTCGCAACCTCTGCCATTCCCGATAACAGTCGTGAGCCAGTTTCTTTTGCTGCACTTGTAAGCGTAACACTGTCAAAAAAAGCAAGCTGCAGTCGTATATCATCATCTGATAGCTGATTAATAAGTGTATATATATCTGTCATAATAGTCCCCTTTTCTGCGCACTTTTTTTACACATAACGAGTTTGTGCCAGGTGTACGCAGACACAAAACCTGTGAATGAAAAATCCATTCCAACTCCAATCTACATTTATCCACAATTATATGAATTATTTTATTCTGATTATAACAGATTTCTATCCACAATAAAAGAGCCACCAGCCATACAGCCAGCAGCTCTTAATATTATTATATATTCTTTAATTAGTTATGGGAATTAGTATACGCCCTGAGCGAGCATAGCATCTACAACCTTCTCGAAACCAGCGATGTTAGCACCAGCTACGTAGTTGCCTTCCATACCATATCTCTTAGCAGCATCATCGATGTTATGGTAGATATTAACCATAATGTTCTTAAGCTTAGCATCAACCTCTTCAAATGTCCAGCTAAGTCTTTCACTATTCTGGCTCATCTCAAGAGCTGAAGTAGCAACACCACCAGCGTTGGCAGCCTTACCACAAATAAACATTACACCATTGTTCTGGAAGTACTCTGTTGCTTCAAGAGTTGTAGGCATGTTAGCACCTTCACAAACAGCCTTAACACCATTAGCTACTAACTGCTTAGCATCATCAAGATCAAGTTCGTTCTGTGTAGCACAAGGAAGAGCGATGTCACACTTAACTGCCCATACACCATGCTCACCATTCTTCTTTTCATGGTATTCAGCAGACTTTCTTGCAGCAGCGTATTCTGTAAGTCTTGCTCTCTTAACTTCCTTAACTTCTCTAAGAAGCTCTACATCGATTCCTTCTGGATCATATATCCAGCCTGTTGAATCTGAGCATGTAACAACCTTAGCACCAAGCTGTTCTGCCTTCTGGATAGCATAGATAG
>ERZ808240.3875-NODE-3875-length-13981-cov-4.236823_pt1 | contig 13981 bp, 20 predicted proteins | sample MGYA00521084_ERZ808240 | MGnify/ENA primary metagenome ERZ808240 (study PRJEB31516, sample SAMN03275571) | gut metagenome | biome: mammalia-associated habitat; material: feces | host: Papio cynocephalus | place: Kenya | collected 2012-08-06 ... | reverse complement strand
AGGCCACACGAGGTATTGGAAGAAGTGGGACATATTGCACTACCTGAGAGGAAAGAAGAAACCGTGAAAGGCCATGAATGAATGACTAACAGGCCAAAGATTGTCTATCTTCTTTTCGGGAGATAGGCTTTTTTATTTGCAAAGAAAATTCCGTCTTCATTTTTTGTGTGTCAGTGATAGAATATCCTATCACGCTAACCTATTGATATTCAGTGAGAAATAAAATGCGTGAGCGAGTTATGGCCTCTTTGCAAAGTAAGTTCTACCTTTGCGGCGTAACGTTACAATATGTTTAACTTCTAAAGCAAAAGATTATGTCAGAATCAAAGACTTACGTATTCGGTGAGAACGGAACGACTGGCACGGGCGGCGGCCTTAATGGAATATTGGCAATGCTCCCTGCGCTCATGCAAAGGCAGGGCATTGACCCAAGTCTGTTTGCCCTTTGCAACGGCAAGGGTAACGGTAACAGTTGGGGAGACGGCTTGTTTGCCATCTTGCTTCTCTTTATCCTCATGGGCAGGGGCAACTTCCTTGGCGGTGGCTTTGGCGGCGGCATGATGCCAAACGGGCAGGGCGGTGTCGTCCCGATGATTAACAACGATGCCAATACCGCTGTCATCATGCAAGCCGTGCAACGTAATGGCTACGACATCCAGACCTTGGCTACCGCCCTCAACACCACAAGCGACAACGTTATAGCCGCGGTGAACGGTTTGAGCAAGGAGATTTGCGGTGTTGGCAACCAGCTCAACATGACGGCCAACCAAGTGCTTACGGCCATCATGCAAGGCAATAACGCCATTGCTACCCAGTTGGCGGAGTGCTGCTGCAAGACGAACAACGCCATCACCGCGATGGACGGCAACGTCAAGCTGGCGATGTGCCAACAGACGGGCCAGCTCCAGAACGCCATCAACAACGTGGCGACGGGACAGGAACGTGGCTTCTCTTCCATTGCCTACGAGACACAGAGGCAGACTTGCGACTTGCAGAACAGCATCAAGGACAGCACGCAACTGATTATGAACGGCCAGAGGCAAGCCGAGATGAGGGAGTTGCAGAACAAGATAGACCACTTGCGTGAGGAGAATTCGACGTTCAAATCATCCGCCATGACCTCGCAGATTGTAGGCCAAGCCCTTGCTCCTGTCAATCAAGTGCTCGCTGGCTTGCAGAACGAGGTGGCAAGTATAAAGTGCAAGTTGCCCGAGACCGTGACAACGTCCTACCAACCCTTTACGGCAATCCCCAATTGCGTGGCGGCTCAGATGGGCTTGTATGGCTTCAACGCCGTGAACAACGCAGGTTTCTGGGGATAGTTAAAGGAAGGAGGCTACTATGGCATTTGTTTGGAATAACCCTTTTACTTGGGTGAACCGCAGGGGCTCGGCCGCAATCGCCTCGCAAGGCGTGACGGTAAACGCCGACAACGTGGTGTTCTCTTTCAGGAATCACGCCTTCGTGAACGCCAATTACAGGGGCACTATATTCGTGAACATCGCGCAATCGATACCGACTGGCACGACAACGACACTTCCAATCCTCTTCGAGACCAACGGAGTGACGCAAGCCGTGACAAAGTTCAATGGGGCTGCGCTGACCGTTGCGGACTTGGCGGGGACAGGCGTGTACCAGCTATGGTTCGAGAGAGACACCGGCACCCTTCAGTTGATGACGGGCATTGTTTAACAACAGCTAAAATCTGACTTCAATATGTTTCAAGGTTTAAGACAGAACTCGATATTCTACGTGCTCGACAAGACGGACGAGCCTACGTTGGCAATCGGCCAGGTGGTGAGCGTGAGCAACCCACAGCCAAAGTTCCCTACGTACCAGCCGGGGCAGTACAACCCTCAGCCGATGGACATGACAGTTGACGTGAAGGTGAAGACCAACGACGGCGAGATGGAGTTCAAGCAGCTCCCCGCGAATGGGCAGATAGCGAACTCTGGCAACGTGGTGGTGTCGGAGAGCCGTGAGGCCATGATGTCGGAGGTGGAAGCCACTCTCCGGCATTCAAAGGAAATACTTGACAGCAAGGACTACCACGAGAGGGTGGTGAAGAGCTGCGAGGGCATCATGGCCGTGCTAAATCCCCAAATCGCCAAGGACAGGGCGCAAGAGGAGAAGATAACACAGCTTGAAAGCAAGGTGTGTGGCATGGAGGGCACGCTGTCCAACATTGAGAGCATGCTGCAAAAGGCGTTGAAGAAGACAGGTGGAGGCAATTAAAAGGACATACGACTATGTACATGATTGAGATTACAGAGAACAAGATGGATGAGCTTGCCGAGAACGCCGAGAAGATGCTGAGGTATGGCGGCAAGGTGATGCAGTGCATTGACAGTCTCCAGAGGGGCGAGGGACGCATGGGTGAACGTAATCCCATGCCGGATTATCGGGACTGGGGACGTGACAATGGACACGGACGCTATGAGCGTTGCATGGACTACGACGATGGCGGACGTTATGGAGAACGTCGTGGTGGCGGTTGGCATGGCAGTGACCGCTACTAAGTGATAACCTGACAGGCAAGGGGCTTGTATTCCTTGCCTGTCTTTAAAAACATTCAGACTATGGGACTATGCAGGATGCCGTTGGACGTGTATGACATGAAGCCAGAGGGCATGATAGCCTATCTGCGCTACAATGGCTACCACTTCAACAAGAAGATGTGCGACTGGGCGGTGAGCCTCATGCGCAAGGAGAGCAAGGTGACAGGCAAGGAAGAGTCAATAGAGCCACTTACGAAAGACAAGGTGGAGGATATGCTTGCCGCCAACTCCGTTAAGTTGGACAACCTCGTTGGTTACGACCACGTGTATGTGGCAAACATGTGCAAGGCTGACTTTTGGGGGAGTTCCATCAAAGATGATGTTGGCATGGCACAGTATGTCAAGGACGTGATTGATGACGTAGACCAAAAGGACGGTTTCGTATTTAACCGCTTCTACGCCGACTGTTGCCACAATGGGTTGCCGATACCGTGGGACGATGTGCTATGACAAGGAACGAGATAATCCTTGACAGGTACGAGTGGGGAGTGACGTGCTTCATCGGTTATGAGGAAAATGACGTTGATGAGATATGTGATGCCCTTTGGAGCATAGGCTGCGACGGTGATGCGCTCCTTGAGGCACGGAGACACCTCGCCAAGGACAGTGATGAGCGTGGGCTGACATACTCCAACGTGAGGCTTCGGCATAGCGTGGTGGCCATCGGACGATCTCCATCTCACGCGAGTATGACCAACACCATTGGGCATGAGCTACTGCACGTTGTGGCGCACGTTTGCCGCAACGATGGGATTGATATGCATGGTGAGGAACCGTGCTATGTCATGGGTGAGCTATGCGAGGAGGTTATGAAACTATTTATGAACGATTAATATACCATATTATGACAGACATTAAGATTATGATTGAAGCCACAAGGCAACTAAAACAAGCGTGGAAAAGCACTTGTGGCAATATTGAAAGAGAGGCTATTGCCAGTGAGTTATATGATGCTTTGTGTGAAGTCGACGAAGCCGTTGGCAACTTGGTAGAAAAGGTTGGCGAAGCAACCAAAACTATTGTGACCAGCTCTATCAATAGATAACGTAAAGTATTGATAGTCAAGTAGCCGTGTTTAGTATATTTAACTAAAATAAAAGGTGGCATATTTGCATATATCCCCTTTTATTGTTATCTTTGCATATAGAAATAGTGGTTTTGGATAACCACAGACAACATTAAAGAACCAATTAAAAAAATTAAAGCATGGATATTTTAATAGCATTGTCAATGGTTGGAACCTACGTCGTAGGTGTCGTTGTTGGTAAGAATTGGAAATTCTTTACAAGAGAGGAGGATTGACCATGAAAGCAACAAAATTAGCCACATTTTTTGGCAGGATGAGCCGTCTAATGATAAGATTCGATGTGGATGATTTAGACGGGTTTAGTTTCAGAGATTTCTTTGGAGTTAAAGGGGATGAGGATGACTTGAAACGTAAAGGAACCTTTGTGTCTGTTTACGTAACAGACAATTCTCTTGAACAAGATTACTTCATAGACGCAGTTAAGAAGAACTTGAACTACCCTTCTATTTACAAATATCCAAATCCATACACGGAGGAAGAGGGCGAGCTTATGTATATCATCAGAATCACAAACGATGAAGAGTAATAACCAGTTAAAATAATTAAAGATTTATGACAACAGCAATTTTTAGCAAGGCGGTAGAAGATGTAGTAGCCGCTCCAGCAACAGTGAACGAAGACAAGTTCTTTGATTTTGAAAAGGCCAAGACGCAGGCCATTACCCTTGACCAGCTTAATCGTACATATCGTGAGAATGATGTGTACGGCAAGCCTTTGAGAGGCATTTACCACTACGACCTGTTTAGCAGGGTAATTGATGAGTGCGAGGAGTTGGGTTACAATGTTGATGTGTACGATATGTTTGCTGCTCAGAACCGAGACCGGCAGTCTCCTGGAGTAGTGAGGCTTCCACAGGTTGAGGCCATCAAGGGAGAGAATGCGGTGGAGGCGCATATTCTTCGTAGAGTGTATGCCAACATCCGTATTACAGACTTTGATGATGGAGAGACGACAACGAACGTTGCCGTAGCCTTTCACCAGAAGGGTATTCAGATTGGTTTCGGGCCGAATGTGATGATTTGCCACAATCAGTGCATGCTCTCTCCTGAGTTGTATATTTCGAGCTATTCCGAGAAGGGCAAGAAAGGTTCGGGCATGGATATTGCATCAATGCTTGATACCTTGAAGTCTTGGCTTGTGGATGCTCGGCATCTCATCGAGACAGACAGGGAGCGTATCGTTAGGATGAAGGAAACTAAAATCACAGCGGAACAGATGTTCCTGCTTATTGGTCTTATGACTGCGACACGTGTAAAAGCTGACACTTCTCGTAAGTCTATTAGGGAGAATATTACCTATCCTCTCAACCAGTCTCAGATAACCCTCTTCACAGAGGATATGTTGGAGGCTTATCATAGTCAAGAGTATGTTACCGCGTGGGATATGTACAACTCTGCTACTAACCTCTACAAGGCTAATCGTATGGATATTCCTGCTTTGTTGCCACAGAATCGCGCTATGGTAGGCTTTATGCAGCAGAATGGATTGATACTTTAATTGGTTCTGAGGAGTGGCTGGCATTATTATTTTGCTGGTTGCTCCTTATTTAAGACGTAATCCAATACTTTTCTATTAGCAGCATCTATGTTTGCAACACTTTTGTCAATATAGATGGCTGTGGTTCTATTTCCATGGGAATGTCCGAGAGCTTCAGCTATGATTTCCTCTGGTATTCCTATAGAGAAAGCTATTGTTGCCCACGTGTGTCGTGCCCAGTAAAGCGAGATGTTGGGAAAGAGGCTATTATATTTAATGTGGAACTCTTTTTGAAAATCATGAGCTTTCTTCTTCTCATTTCTTATTTTGATGACTTGACCAATTGTTTTTAGGCCTTTGTTTGCCTTGCCAACAAATTGTTTGTAGTTTCTCATGTTCTCGGAGAAATTCACCAATTTATTTACTCCTTTGTAACGTTCGATAATTTCTTTTGCCTCTGGCTCGATATGAATACTATAAAGACGCCCAGTCTTTTTTCTTCTATATTGTAGTCTTCCATCTATAATGTTGCTTTGGTCACAATTTAGAATGTCGGCAGGATTTATTCCAATCAGATAGAAAGTTAACTTAAAGTAGTCTAAGTATTTTTGTTGCCATGGTTGAACATTATATGAGAACAAAGTCCTTAGTTCTTCGATAGACAGCGAACGTTTAGCTGTCTGTTCGGGATTAATATCGAAAGTCCTCATTGGATAATGAGTTGTCACCTCATTATCTATGGCATCATTAAAAACCGCACGAATGTTACGGAAATGTATGTTACGAGAGTTCTTGCGCAGACATTGATTTATGAGAAAAGTATCTAACCTTTTGAGCCAGTCTTTGGAAATGTCCTCAAAAGAATAGGTGTCAACTTTATCATCAAACGCTTTCATCTTCTTCAAGGTTGTCGCATATATTTCCTTTGTTCGTTCTGCTGGGCGGCTATTCATGTAATCGATATACCTATTTATAAATAGATTACCCTTGTCAACCTCTGGGTCAAGAACGGAAAGAACTTTATTCTTGATTTGTACTGATGTTAGCTTAGTTAGTTGTCCTTTAGTTTGGAGTTCCATTATGGCATTTTCTATCTCCATTAACTTATTTTTGATGAAGTTCTCTAAGCGAAGTTTGTTTGGTGCATTAATAATTCTTTGTTTTTTGGAATCCCATTGTGATTTCTTTAATTTAATGCCTAACGAAATATAAGCCGCTTGTCTCTTTTTGGTGATAGCGACTTTTAATGGAGCCAAACCATCTTCTTCTACGGCTCTTGTATCTAAGTATAATTTTGTTGTAATCATTTGCAAACTATTTGCAAGCAGATTTGTTCAAAAAAGCACAAGAATGTGCAACTTTGTGCAACTGCGATAAATTTGGATGATTAAATTCTATTGAGAAAGCCTTTGTTTATTAGGTTTTTAGCGGAAAGACGGGGATTCGAACCCCGGATACCCTTTGGAGGTATACACGCTTTCCAGATGTTATGAACAGTATTGTAAGTTATTGATTTCTTGAAATTTATAAATGAGACTATTGTCATTTGCAAGCCATTTGCAAGCGCTTATAGTTTTCCCAAAAGTTGTTTATTGATTGTATTAAATATATCTAAATATATCAGCGATTACTTGCATATATCATTTTTCTGGTTTATCTTTGCGGTAGATTTATATCTTATCATAAACATATAAATATAGCGCATGATTACTTCTGTTCAACCAAATGTCAATGCAACGGCAAAATACACAATCAAGGAAACTTGTACTTTACTTGGCATCCATAGGAATACGCTCAGGTCTTATGTCAATGCTGGCTACATTAAGAGTACCTTAAAAACGCATGGGCAAAGATTTAAAGGTTCCGAGATACTTCGTTTTTGGAATTCGTTTGTGTAGTCGCTGTGTTACTTTAAAGAAAGATTCTCTAAGACAGCCATCAGCCTGGCGTTTATCTTGTCTTGCTCGACAACGTGGTTGGCAAGAATTTCCGTCTGCTTCTTTATGATTTCAATTATGTCTTTGTCAATTTGAACGCTGGCGTTTTGAGTACTTGGAGTATCGGGCTTGTTATTTGAATCCAAGTGATTCAACTTATAGGTATCTACATCCTCTTTGCCATATTTTTCATATAGCTTGCTGTATTGTTCTGGAGTTGGGTCAATGCCTTCGGTTTCGTAACGGGAAACGTTTGACTGCGCCATCCCCATTATCTCTGCTAACTGTGATTGAAACAGTCCATGCGCTCTTCTAAATTCCTTATATTTAAACATAATTTTTTTATTTGGTATTTTTAACTAAAATAATCGTTGATATATTTGCATATACCACAAAATATTTATATCTTTGCATAAAGATATAAAACTAATAGCAAAGTTAATGAAAGATACTCAAACGTCAAAGGATTTCAATGAAAATCCGCCAACAATGACCCTTAAAGGTTACTATCAGAGTTTGCCTTTGCGGAATGCTCCGAGGTATGACTTCCTAATGGAGGTCGCCCGAAGATGTAATGTGACGGAGCAGACAGTAAGGAACTGGGTCTTATATGGTGTAAAGCCACAGCAACGTGTGCATATTGAAATATTGAGTGAACTCACAGGCATACAGGAGGAAGACTTATGGAAGGATTAGAATTTTATATGTTTGAAGAAGAGCTTTGGTGCAAAACTTCAGACGGCAAAAATTTCATTGTCGATGAGAGCCGAACGGACTTATTGAAATACGTCTTAGAAAAAATCCGTTCTTGTTATCCAGAAGCATATAAAGCCTTGGAGAAAATATACTCAAAAAGCGCAATAAACCAAAGCTATTTTCAATACCTCATGGTACGTAGATTTTGCAAATGCAACTTCTGCAAACTTGATACTACTTCTTATGATGTTCAAGATGTTGACAAAGACGGTAGGTTTAACTTTGAAAAGGTTGACTGTCCAATGAGAGGCGAGTGTTCTTATGAAGGCGTTGTATGCATGCCTAAGTTCGACTCACGCTTAACCAAAGCGGAGCTGCGCGTTATGGAATGCTTGTTTAATGGCAAGAGTGAGCAAGAGGCGGCGGAAGAGCTGTTTAACTCTCCTAACACAATTCATCAGCACGTCAAATCCGTTTATGTCAAATTAGGCATACATCGTTTGTCCGACTTTGTTAGCTATGCGAATAAGAATCATTTGTTTAATCATTAAAGAATAAACTATGCCAGTAATTAGAAAGAATGACGTTGTAAGAGAACGTCCAGTAATCATCGTGCTTTATGGCACTCCGGGAACAGGGAAGACTTCCTTGGCGACAACAGCTGAGTCTCCATTGTTGATAGACACTGACAGAGGTTTCGACCGTGCCGTACAGCGTCCTGATATTGTAGTGACGGCTTCACGTTGGGAAGACATCTACAATACGGAGATAGTTGGAAGCTACGTTGTTGAGAATGGCAAGCAGGTTTGGAAGCCAGGGCTGATAGGTGAGTGCAAGACCATAGTCGTTGACACGGCAAAGGCGATGCTTGATGACTATCTTAACGCATTCGCAATTCAGCAAGACCCTAAGCTTAGCACTAACTCGTTGAAACGCTATGGCGTTATGGGAGAGATGTTCAAGCAGTTTGTTGGTATCCTGCGTTCTAACAACTCTGACATCATCTTCATTTGCCATGACAAGGAGACGCAAGAGGGTGATTACATTAAGCATTCGCCAGACTGCACAGGGCAGAGCAAGGACCTACTTATCCGTATCGCTGACCAAGTAGGTTATATCTGCAAGGAGAACGGCAATCGGGTTATCAAGTTTGAGCCTCAAGACAATCGTGTTGGTAAGAATGTTGCTGACCTTAAAGACACGTGGATTCCAGCTTACGGAACTGAGGAATTCAGTACCTGTATGGCTGACATTATTAAGAAGGTGAAAGTGGCGATAGTCAACAAATCTGATGCGCAGGTTAAGGCTCAGCAAGAAGTCGACGAAGCTCGCAGGAAACTGGAAGCTGCCGAAACGGTTGACGATGCTAACGCCCTTATTGAGGTTGCGCACGGACTGAATAAGATTCACCAAAAGGCGTTCATGAATCAGATGATTAAGGACCTTGCAGCCAAGGGCATTGATTTTGACAAGACAAGCAAGAAGTTTGTCAAGCATGAGGACGCAGCATGAAGAAACCGTTAATCAGAGTTACCCAGTTAGAGAACTTTCGAAGATATATGTCTGGTGAATATGCTTTCATGACAGAGCAGGATGTCATAGACAATATCACTAAGAAGTTCGAGGGTAACAATTACACAAGAATAGGAACAGCCTTTCACTCCATCGTGGAGACGGGCTGTCCCCATTGCTTCAAAGAGCCAGAGGGTGTTAGGCATTTCACCTACTATAAAAAGGATAAGACAGAGCCTGTTCCAGAGGGAAGGAGATTTGTCTTTGACGAAGGTGATGCTATCTTAGACATTAAACAATGCAAGGTCGCTCTTAATTATAGGAATGAACACCCAGGGGCTTTTCATGAAGTCCGTGAAAAGAAAGACTTTGGCGATGCAATCATTACTGGTTGCGCTGACATGATAGATGGCTTGGAGATAAGGGACATTAAAACTAAGTATGGACCAGTCTCCGACAAGGATTATATGAACAGTTGTCAATGGCAGTTCTATCTTGAATTGTTCGAAGCCAATACCTTCCACTTTGACCTGTTTGTTTTCCAAGGATATAACAAGGATAAACATAAAGGAGACGTTCGAGGATTGGAACTTGTACCGTACAAGCCAGCAATCACATGCTATAGATACCCAGGGATGGAAGACAAGAATCATACACTGGTTCGAGAGTTCTTGAAATGGGCTGAGTTTAGAGAACTATTACCATATTTACCATTAAAAGATACAGATGGCTAATACAATGACAGGAAGGGTATTGAAGATTGGAGAAGTCGAGGAAATACCAAGTAAGAATGGTGGTGAACCGTTTAGAAAAAGAACGGTTATACTTAACTGTACTCGCTCTGATTTTGGTAGAGTGTTTAACAACTTTCCAAGTTTTGAGTTCACAGGTAGGCATATAGATGATCCATTAGGCTTTAAGGTCGATGATATTGTCACTATTTCGTTTGCGCTTCAAGGAACTGTGGTTCAGAAAGATGGGCAGCCGGAGAAGTATTTTAATACTATTTCTGGTTACAAGATAGAGCACTACCAAAGGGGCAATGGAGCACAAAGGCAACCTGCACCTCAGACACAAGTTGTTGCTCAACCTCAGACGCAAGAACCGCAAGGAGATGATTTGCCATTCTAGTTATGATTTTTAATCTTAACAACGAAAAGGATAGGGCTGACTATAAGGATTATTGCAATGGTCTTTATATGGATGCCTTGAAAAGTGGCAAGGGATTTATCGTGGAGGTGAAGAAAAAACACCGTCCACGTTCTCTTGCCCAAAACAGCTATTTGCATGTGTGCCTTCAGTATTTCGCCTCAGAGTTTGGCTACGATGAGGAATACGTGAAGTATAACATATTCAAGCAGATAGTAAACCAAGAAATCTTTGCCAAGCAGAGAATTAATAAACGGGGGATGCCAGTAACTTATTGGAGGAGCACGGCTGACCTTGATACAAAAGAATTAACGGATGCTATTGAAAGGTTTCGCAACTATTCAAGTATGGTGGCTGGGCTTTATATTCCAGAGCCTAACGAGGAAGCAGCCTTGTTGGAGGCGCAGAAGCAGATAGCATTATATGAGAAATATTTATAATTATGAAAGCAGATTTAATTAATTACGTGCCCGAGAATATCGAGTATGTATTGGAGGATGGGATAAAGGACATCTTCCCTTTGGAGTTGGATTTCTTATCCTTGACAGATGAAAACCTGTGTGGCGAAAAGCCTTTGAAGACGAAGGCTGACGTGCTGAAGTTTGTCAACAAGCATTTCATAGCCACTCAACCAGACAATGAGCTTGTTACTCGTTATCTTGATGACTTTGAGAAGAGTAATATTCGAGAGGAGTATTGCATGCTTGAAGAGAACGAAGTCCCTGCTCGGAAACAAGAGTTGGAAGAAGCCTTGGAGAAAGCCAAAAAGATGAAAAAGGACGCAGAGGAGGCTTATGCATCAGTATTGATGGAAGTCGTAAAGTATGCGGCGGAGGTTCGCCTTGGCACTGCAGATATGCGCTTGAAGTCAAAGAACACTATCTGCCTTGCGCTGGCAGGTCATTATCTTGTTTACAACTGGGATTCTAATAAGTCGAAGTTTGTGCTTGCAAAAGCCTATGAAATTCCAGACCCTACTGAGATTTGGGCAAACGAGACCAAAAACAGAGAAAGCATGAAAACCGTTTTCGGTTTGGAATTTCCAGAGATAGAGCAGCCGCATGAGGAACCTGTAACCGAGCAAGGTGACAGTGGTAGTGAGGATTTACCATTTGGAGAATGATTTACAATCTAAGGAATTATCAAAAGCAAGCCAGTGATGCAGCCGTAAGACTCTTCACTGGTAGCGCTGACAAGAACGGTTTGATTATCCTACCTACTGGTGCAGGAAAGAGCCTCGTAATAGCTGATATTGCGTCAAGGATAGATGGGCCACTGTTGGTTTTCCAGCCAAGTAAAGAGATTCTGCAACAAAATTTCAATAAGCTGCAAAGCTATGGAATATTGGATTGTGGGTGTTATAGTGCGTCTGTTGGTAGTAAGGATATTAACAGAATAACCTTTGCTACCATCGGGAGCGTTATGAACCATATGAGCGATTTCGACTGCTTTAAAAACATCATCATTGATGAATGTCATTATGTAAATGCAAAGGCAGGACAGTATAAGATGTTTATTGAAGCTAAAAACAGGCAAGTCGTCGGGTTAACCGCAACACCGTATCGATTAGACCGTGGCGTTGGTGGCTCTGTGCTTAAATTTCTAACACGTACAAGACCAAGGATATTCCAAAAGGTAATCTATTGTTGTCAAGTAGCGGAATTGCTATCTAAGGGCTTTCTTGCTGATTTGCATTATTATGACATAACCACGTTGGATTTGAGACGTGTTAGAAGCAACTCTACTGGTGCAGACTACGATGAGAAAAGTCTTCTTGCTGAGTATGAGCGGAGTGGCTTCTATGATAAGTTATCTGATACGGTTATTAAGGTAATGCATCCAAAGAGTGGAATACCTCGCAGAGGCATCCTTGTGTTTACCGCATTTACCAAAGAGGCCAGAAAGTTGGTTAATAGGCTGCAAGCTCTTGGCATGGAAGCGGCTATTGTGACAGGCGAGACACCAAAGGCTGAACGTGAATCAATTCTTGAAGGATTTAAGAACAGGAGAATAAAGGTCGTGGCGAATGTCGGTGTCTTAACAACCGGATTTGATTACCCAGAATTAGACACAATCATTCTCGCTCGTCCTACGAAATCGTTAGGTTTATATTACCAAATGGTAGGTCGTGCGATAAGACCATATAAAGGGAAGGATGGCTGGATAGTGGATTTGTCAGGCAATTACAAGCGCTTTGGCAACGTCGCCGACCTGTTCATTGGGAAACCCCCTGGCTCATCAAAGTGGGCCGTCTATTCAAGAGGAAATCAATTAACAAATGTAGCTTTGAGATAATATGTTCCCATTTTATACTAAAAAGAAGAAAACGTCTTCAACTGTTCGGGAAAAAAGTAAGTCCAAAGGGAAGACGGATTTGATTAAACGGCTGGATAAGGTATTTGCCTTGTACATCCGCCTTAGAGACTGTATGCCAAATGGATTTGGCAGATGTATCAGCTGCGGTAAGATAAAATCGTATAGAGAGCTTGATTGCGGACACTTTTTTGGCAGGTCAAATATGGCTACCAGATTTGATGAAGATAACTGTTCGGCAGAGTGCCAAGGGTGTAATAGGGCAAGTTCAGATCATTTGATTTACTACCAAGAAAACCTCATTAGGAAGATTGGCGTGGCTCGCTTCTCTACATTGAGAGAACGCGCCCACTCAATAAAAAAATGGGATGATGAAGAACTCAAACGGATGATATTGCATTATACGAATGAAGTAAAGAGGTTAAGTCAAGAGAAAGGAATACGTGTAAATTTGTAAAGCCTCCCATGTTTCACAACATAGAAGGCTTTGAACCAATTAATTCTATTAAAGATTTATTTTAATAGCACCTGCAAAGGTACGAAAAATATTCGAAATATAGAAATGGTTAAACAAAAAAGCCTACTCGCTAGTAGGCTAACATGTGAATTTTTTATAACAGCTTTACCAAAACTCACGTAAGAATTCTTCTACAAAGGTAGAAGAAATATTCCAATTAACAAAGACGTATCAAAGATAAAAGTTGGTATTTTTGGATATTTAACATGATATATTTGCATATATGCTTAACAAATGGTATCTTTGCATAAGTAAGAATAACAGCATTACGAAAACTTTAAAAGATGAAAACTATGGCATTTCATATTAAAAAGCAAATGATTAGACTGCCCGTAGGCAGTTGGGGATTGGCTTGTCATAATCAATATTCCAGAAATCATGAGGAAGGTTGATTATTCTAAGTTGCTTAATGCCTTTTGGGAAAAGAGGTTAGTTTGCACGCTGACAAGTTGCGAAGCGGATATGTATTACTATTTGCTGAAACAATGCGACTTGGGGAACTGGGCAAACCCATTCAAATTGCCAACGAAGAAGTGCGAGATAGAACTTGACTTCACTAGGAAAACAATTAGTAATGTAAGAAACTCTTTGCAACAAAAAGGATTCATAAACTTTAAGCCAAGTCGTGTGCGTGGGGAAGTTGCTGAATATGAGATAGTTGGTCTTGATGCGTTTCTCACAGAAACGCAAAAGGGTACGCAAATGGAAACGCAAAAGGGTACGCAAATGGAAACGC
>ERZ808240.3873-NODE-3873-length-13983-cov-95.039920_pt1 | contig 13983 bp, 15 predicted proteins | sample MGYA00521084_ERZ808240 | MGnify/ENA primary metagenome ERZ808240 (study PRJEB31516, sample SAMN03275571) | gut metagenome | biome: mammalia-associated habitat; material: feces | host: Papio cynocephalus | place: Kenya | collected 2012-08-06 ... | reverse complement strand
GACGATGGTCATCGCATGCTCATGCCGTTCCAACCGGTACACGACGCGGACGCCGCCGCCCCTGAGCTTGATATTCAGCAGTCCCGTCAGATTGGACCCATGCTTATTGCCCAGCGGTTTGCCGTCCCCTCCCTCAGTTATCGGCAGCGGATTCGAGCTTATCTTCTCGATTGCCGCGTACACATGGCTCACCACCGGTTCCCTCAGGTGCTTGATGTCCTTGCGCGAGGCCTTCGTGTACCGGACCTCCCATTCATATCGCTCCATGGTCCTACTCGAACTCCGGTTCGTAGCCATCGTCCACCGGCTCGTACCCCTTGCCGAACACTTCCTCGCCGGTAAGTCTCGTGCCGTCGTCCTGTTGGAGCCGTTCCATGGCCTCGCGGTACAGGGCGAAATCCTCTTCGACCTGCATGAGGTGTTTGTAATCGTCCGGGGTGATTATCACCGCGCTGGGTCTGTTGTTCTTCAGGACTATGACCGGATTGCCGTCTCCCACCTTGTTCAGGGTTTTGCTCGCGCCGCCGTGGTCGAGGAACGTGACCGGCACCATATTGTCAAGCGCTACCGTGCTTCCCATGATGACCCTTTCGAAAATGGTATATGAATAAATATCATTTATTATGATGCACCATGATTCCGCTTCCGGTACTTCCAAAATCCAGACGAGGCGTTCCAGAACCAAGCATAATGGCTCCAGTTAAAGCGGTCGTCGGTCTCCGATGGAGGACGTCATCGATGCAACCATCCACTTCTGGAACCGAAGATATGAACTTCACATACCGATGATGGCCAGAAAGATACACGGAAGCCGCCCGATCGCGGTCAACAGACGGGCGATCGGGCGGCTTCTCGCATCTATTTGGGCTGTGCCACATCAGCCGACGGACTTGCCGCCGGTTTCCGTGCCGAACACTGCGACGACGATCGCGGCGACGGCGGCGATGACGCTGATCGCGATGAAGATGGATGTGGAGCCCATGGTGGTCAGCATCCAGCCGACGATCATCGGCATCAGCACGGTCAGCAGCTTCGCGAACGCGTTGGCGACGCCCACGCAGCGGAAACGTACCTTGGTCGGGAACAGTTCCGGCGTGTAGACGGCGATGACCGCGGAGAACGTGACGTACAGGGATACGGTGAGGATGAAGCCGACCACGATGGCCCAAGCCTGCTGGGTCTGCGCGGCGTACAGCAGTCCGAACACCGCGGTGACCACGAACGCGGGCACGATGACCTTCTTGCGTCCAAGGCGGTCAAGCAGGTAGGCGCTCAACGCGCATCCCACCGGGGCGCCGAGCAGCATGAGCGTGCTGATCCACAACGTGCCGCTCAGGTTGATGCCCTTCTTGACGAGCAGCGTCGGCACCCAGGATGTGAATGTGTACTGGCACACATTGGTGGCACCGACCGCGATCAGGGCGACGAACAGGCACAGGCCGACGGAACGGAACGTGCCGGAGCTCTTGGAGGACGATTCCACCGGGGTTTCGTCGATGCCGTTGGCCTCGAGCCTGCGCACGATGTCATCGGCCTCGTCGTAGCGTCCATGCACGGCGAGCCAGCGTGGAGACTCCGGAATGTCACGGCGCAGATACCAGATGATGCCTGCGAGCACGCCGATGGCCACGAACATCGGACGCCAGGTGAATCTTGGGATGATCCATGCGCACAGCAGCATGGTGACCGGCGCCGCGCTGTTGGCCAGCAGGGAGATGATGGCGCACAGACGGCCACGGGTCTTCGCCGGAGCGAACTCGTTGACCATCGCGTAACCGGTGACGATCTCCGCGCCCAGGCCAATGCCCGCGCCGAGACGGCAGACGGTCAGGAACGTCATGTTCGGGGCGAACGCGCCGAGCAGGGTGAATCCGCCGAAGAGCAGCAGGTTCAACTGGTAGGCCACGCGACGGCCCTTCAGGTCTCCGATGAAACCGGCCAGCAGGGAACCAATAAGCAGTCCGGCGAAGCCCGCGGACAGGAAGTAGGAGTTCTGCTGGACGGTGGACCAATGCGAGGTCAGCGAGCTGCTGGCCACGGTGCTGGCCATGTACACGTCGACGCCGTCGAGCAGCATGCCGGCCGCGACCAGGGCCACAATGCGGTGCAGCATCTTCGTTTCCTTGGTGCGATCCACGCGTTTGACGATCGCATCAACCGTCCGTTCCCGTGATTGTATGTTTGATTGCGACGGATTCGATGCCGTCGCCTGTGCCATGGAGGCTGTCATCCTGATATTCTCCATATTCGCCCTGCGATTCCACCGATTGCCGTCATCCCTGCGATTTCTTGGTCGTTGGACGGTCCGTTCGCGTAGTGGCGATGTCCTTTGTTTCTTCTGTCTACTCATATTCGGCATTGTGTGCCGTTCGCAACACATCGTAGGAAGCGCTTGGCGGAATGCGCTCAGCCGTTCATGATATGGACGCTTCCATGGTCATATGCGGCAATTGCTATTCCTACCCAAAGACCTATGCTCCTGTTATCGGCTGCGATAGCCGGCATCCACGATGACAAATTCATTGGGGCAAATCTGCGGGGATGCCGGTTCCCTGGAAGGAAATCGGTCTGTCATGTCCGTTCGGCACGATCTTCGCGTTCGTCCCTGAACCGTCCGTTCGGCGGGACTTTCGACGGCAGCGGTTCCGTCGGAGCGCTGGTGGTGCGCGATTCGGCGAATGGTCCGTTCGGCGACATGAGCATGCCCATCGTCGGGTCGGCGTAGTCGCGCCACCAGACGGCGATGCCGTCGGCCGGATCGTATCGGGCTTTCTCCCAGCTGCGCCATAACGCGGTCAGTCGGTATTCGGCTTCGGGACAGTTCCACCAGTCGTCGCGCCATTTGCATGTCGGCGTGCCCACACGCCGCTTGTAGAAGTAGCGGAACCATTCGAAGAACTCGTACACGTTGCCGAACACCGCGGTGATCTTCTCCCCCGGCGGCTCGGGTTCGTCGTCTTCGAATGTGTCATCTTCGAGAGTGTCGAACAGACTCATCGCGCCCTCCTCCCCCGCGCGGCCCCGCGTTCCATCCATGGACTGGTCTTCAGCAGCAATGGTCTGGCTCCGGATGCGACCAGCACCGCGCGGCCGCGCGGAAGGGCCGCGAGCTGGTCGATGGACAGAATCGCGTCGCGGGTCAGAGACTGGGTGGTGCTGGTGCGCCCGTACGAGTAGCCGATCTGGCGTTGCACCATGTCGTATTCGCCGAGCAGGTCGCTCATGGTTCTGAGGAATCCGGTTTCCGAGATGCCTCCTCCGAAGATCTTCAGGTTGGCGGCCGACCAGAGTTTGTTCATGCCTTCCTCGCCCCATACGGAGACGCCCTGGCTCCAGGATTGCAGGAAGGTCATGAGGATGATGCCGCGCGAACCGTAGTGCGAGTACAGGTCGGGAAGCTCGCGCCATCGGCAGACGTTCGCGGCTTCGTCGAGCACGGCGAGCATCGGCCGGCGCAATCTGCCGCCCTCATGCCGGGCTTGGGTTTCGGCGGCTTCGGTGACCGCCGCCGTCAGCGACAGCACGAACGCTCCCGCAGTGCCGACGCCCTCCCTGGAGAGGAGGCACAGAGTGTCGTTCGAGGTGACGAAATCATCGGGGTTGAATTCCATACGTCCGTCCGTCGGTGGCGTGACCCATTCGAGGACCTGTTGGTTGACGAGTACGCGCGCCATGTTCTGCGCCGTGCCGTACACGCCGGCACGCTGGCGTTCCGGAGTGTCAATCACCGCGGTCAATGATTGCGCGATCAGCGGATACCGGTCGGCCAGCAGATCGGCCGGCTCGCGGTTCAACGGATCGGTCAGCCACGCCCACACCTGGGTGATCGGCCGGTTGGCCTCCGCCGCGGCGAGCAGCAGGTATGACAGGAGCGATTCGCCGGCGGAATCGAAGTAGGCGTCGCGTTTCGCATCCATGGAGATCGAGCTGGAGGCGAAGTATCCGGCCATCTGGCCGGCTTTGACCTCATCGGTCACATAGGACAATGGATTCCACCACCATGTGGGATTCTCGCCGGTCACGTCCTGCGGATCGAACGTCCAGACCCGACCGACCTTGCCGCGAGGCTCGCGGATCGCGTCCACGATGTCGCTTTTGTTGGACGTCGCCAGCACGGGTCCCGGAGCGTCGCAGATGCTGGGTACCACGAAGCATGTGGTCTTGCCGGTTCTCGGTCCGGCCAACGCGATGATCACGTCCTCCCACGTGCTCCATACTTCGGCGCCGCCGTTCACGTTTCTGCCGAGGTATACGCCCGGCTTGACGTCCGGGGGAACGCCCATGCGGTCGGCGGTTTCGACGGCGTGCCGGTATGACAGCGACGCGACGTCACCGCCCACGCCCAGATAGCGTGCGGCACGGTCCGCGCGCGTGCGTTTTGATCGCATGCCGCCGATGATCCAAATGATCGCCGACGTCGCCGCGATGATGAGGATGGCTGACGCCGCGACGATGGCCCATCCCCAGATTCCGGGCCATGCGTATTCGCCGGACAGCAGACCGAGAAGGACGTCGAGCGGCGGCATGCGTCGCGGCTTCTCGCCGGTGTCGATCAGGGAGCCGATCCACCATCCCGCGTAGACGATGGCGCAGATGACCATGCCGGCAGCGAAGATTGCCAGTCCGATAAGCGTGCCATCGGAAAGCGAGTTTGGCTGCCGGCGCCGGTTGTTCGTCATGCTCATACCTGATTCCCCTCGGTGTGCCAGAGACGGTTTGTGTCGTTGATGTGCCGTTCCGCGTCGGTCAGGTCCAAGTGGAACGGGATGCCGGGACGGCCGCCGACCTTGACAAGGAACTTGCCGCGGCCGGGAGGTTCGGCTTCCACACCCAACCGTGAGTCCCAGGCCGGCGGGTCCTGCCATGATGCGAGCAGCTGCTGCTCTCGTTGGCTCAGGCTGACGGCCTGGTTCAGCAATGGCATCTCCTTGGCGGGCAGTCCTCCGCATACGACCATGCCGCTGCGTTCGACGAATCCTTGGGCCTTCATGCGGTCCATTTCGGTCGGCAGACTCATCAGATCGCTCATCGTGTGGCTGATCAACGCCTGGCCGACACCGAAGCTGCGGTTCAATCTGGTGACCGCGTCGACGCGGTCGACCATGCCGCTGCCGGAACGCAATGCCTGCCACAGCTCATCCATGATGATGAAATAGTGGCGCATGGGCTCCAATCCGGCTTCGGCGAGGATATGCGCGGCGTCAACGGTGCAGAATCCCGCGTCCCAGCAAGCAAGCAGTGCCGCGGCGCGTACCGTGCCGTCCGATTCGCCGATGGCGCTGATGTCGAACACGACGGGGCGGTCGGGTCTCATGGTCTCGCTGGTCTGTCTGGAGAACAGGTCGCCGAACGAGCCGGAGCCCGACAACGCGATCAGGGAGACTTCGAGGTTTTCGACGATCTGCCGGTACCGGTCCATGTCCCCTCGGTCGAGCGCCACTGCGCGCAGCTGTTCGGAGGCGTCGCGCACGACCTGCAGCAGGTCGGACATGACCGGCGGTTTCGTGCCGAACCGGTCGTCGAGCACGCGCAGGGCGCGGTCGATGATCGTGGATTCCCTGTCGGTCGGCTGGCTGCCGCGCACAATCGCAATCAGCCCACCGATCATGTTACGTCTACGTGAGTGAATAATCGCTGCAAGTTCCTTGCGTTTTGCACCGACAAGCCGTTCGAGGCTGCCGAGCGCGCCGCCGGGGTCGAGTACGTTGATGCTGCCACGACGGTATCCGAGCGGGATGACCTGCCCTCCCAGCGCGCGAACCACATCGATGTGTTCGGCCTTCACGTCGCCGAGGAACATGGGAATGACGCCGTAGCCGCTCAATCCGACCGCCCACCGTCGGATGACGGTGCTTTTGCCCAATCCCGGTTTGCCGAGCACGAACGCGCTGGGATTGGAGATCAGGTGGGCTCGTGTGAACCAGCTGATCGGATCGCAGCACAGGGTCGAGCCGGTGAACAGGTGTCGTCCCATGGGCACGCCGACCATCGGCGTGCCCGAGCCGACGGCGAACGGCCATAGTCCGCAGACTTGGATGGTGGATCCGCGCCATTCCGGCGGTTCCTGTATGGCTTCCTCCCATCCTCCCGAAGCGCAATGCCATCCGCGTGGTCCCGGTCCGCCGGCCGGCGTCCGATGCTTTTGTCGTGGGTGTTCGTGTTTGGCGGTCATGGCGTCGTTCCTTGGTTTAAAGTTTGTCGGCGAATTCGGCGGGGATCATGAGATGCTGCCGCAGGTTCAGTCCCAAGGGCAGACATGCGGCGAACGCGCTGGATTGCGAACCGTATACGGGACGCATCCGGATGCGCGCCGACGCGGCGAGGTTGTCGACGGCGGCCATGGCGTCGGCGCGGTTCCTCTCATGGTCCATGGTGATGGTGGCCAGCAGCCCGAAGTTGACCATGCCGGCGCCGGAGGCCTCTTCGTTGGCGGTCTGTCGGGCCGCTCGTTGCCGACGCAATGCGCGGGCCGATGGCTTGTCGGCGCTGTTGACGGCGAAGTCGGCGGTCCTCGCATCCGTTTCGACGATGTCCGGCGTGCGCGCGGGACTGATCGGGCGGTAGAGCAGGGTGACGCGTTTGCGCAGCACGTCGTGCTGCGGAGCGAGCAGGCGGGCGAGCACGTTCGCGTGGACGACGCCCCGCGGCGCTTCGGTCATCTCCCAGGTGACGGAGATGCCGGAATCGTGCAGGTAGTGGTCCCAGTTGTTCCTTGTCGAAACTGGCCCGCATTCCTCCCATTCGACCGAAGGCTGTTCGCCGAGCGCGCGCATGTCGTCGAATTGGGCGCAGATGGCCGGATCGTAGGCGATGCGTATGGTTTCGCACAGTTCCTTCGCGTCGAGCGGCACGCACGCTCCGGCGCCGGTGGCCTCCAATGACGTGGTGAGATGCGGCAGCCGTGCCATCAGGTCGTCGATCATCTCCTCCCGTCGTCGGCGTCTGGATCCGGTGGAGGTCATGTCCGAATAGGTCAGGGCGATGAACGCCTGCACGCTGTTCGAACCTTGGGGATACGTGGAAAGGATGTCTTTCAGGACGGCGATGGAGAAGGGACGCGCGTCGTCGGACATGTTGAGTTCGACCTCGCGCCGCAATCGGGCGCTGGTCGCCGGAGCCGTCTCGACGGTCACGCTGAAGGACACCAGTCCTGGCTCGTCGCCCATGTCCGCCTGGAACCGTCCCCAACGCGCCACCCACAGGTCGATCTGGTCGTTGTCCACCAGGTCCTCGCCCGATGGCGATGAGCTGATGACAATCGTGTACGTGCGTTGACCGGGACTGTGGACGATGGCGAACGGACGGTGCGCGGCGTCATGGCTTTCATACAGGCGCATGGGCGCGAGCAGTCCCGGCAGGCGGTGTTCCCCATGGTCGCTGACGCCGAGCAGTCCGGACTGGTAGATGGTCCGTTTGCCGGCGTGGCCTCGCCTCCATGCGGCTTTGACGATGATGCGGCTGATCAGGCTGCGTCCGTGGATGTCCTTGATGGCGATCAGCAGCAGGATGACCCCCACGGTCAGGAGGATGCCGATGGCGATGTGCCATTTGCCCGCCATGACGAACATGACCGTGAGAATCAGACCCGCGAACATGATGGCCGTTCCCACCATGCCGAGGCCTGGAATCATGCCCGGCGTCGCCGGACGGCTCCAGTTGCCGTATGTTCTAGGCTCCGACCGGGCCTGCTCCGTTGCCGACATTGGGTGTTCCTCCGTTTCCGTGCGATGTGTCCTGATTGGGCGGCTGTCCCGCTCCCGATGGTGGTGGCGGAACGAATGCGGCGTTGACGCTACCGGATGCTTCCGATGCCGTGGATTCGATCTTGTCGTGCATGGCCTTTCCGCCTTGCATCACTGCCGATGCGGCGATTCCCGCCGGTCCCGCGGCAGCTCCCGCGCCGGTGGCGGCTCCCGATGCCCCGGCTTTCGTGGCCGTTGCCGTCCCTCCGCCCGCGGTCATGCCGGATGCGCTTTGCGGAGCCGTTCCCAATGCCGTGGCGGTGGAAGCCGGCGACGATTGGGAGCCGTGTCCACCTGATGCGGCGTTTGCCGCGCCGGTAGGCGGAGCCGAGGAGGTCTGCCGTCCGCCGCCGGAGGCGCGTCCGGCGGACGCCTGCATGATCATCATCGCGCCGGTCGGAGCGGCCGCGGCGACCATTCCTCCGCCCGTCCCGCCTCCGGAAACCGCTGATACGGCGGGCACCGCGAATTTCATCAATGCCGGCATGGCGAGGATCGCCATGACCATGAACGAGAAGCCGACGAGCACTCCGGACACGCTTCCCGCTTCGGTGCCGAAGGCGTTGCCGTCAACCATTTGGAAGCAGATCGCGTAGATGATGGATGCGACCGGCTTGTACAGGATGAACGCGGCGAGCCAGCCGACCGCGCGCTGGTACCATTGCTGTCCCCAAGTGGTGTTCGTGTTCGCGCTGGCGAGCGGCAGCACGGCCATCATGAGCACCAGCAGGCCGGATCTGGCGATCATGACGATAATCTGGATAATCTGGCCGAGCAGGATGAGGATGCCGACCACCAGCACCATGGCGACGCCGCCCGGCATGGTATGCGAGAAAATCAACGTTTTGGTCAGAGACGCACCGAAGTCCTGGTCTGCGGCGGCATCAATCACGGCGTTGGAGAACGAGTCGGCCGCCGTGAGCATCAGGGACACGACGCTAGGGCCCGCTCCGGCGACGATGACGAGGCGGATAATCGATTTGAGGGTGTTGCGTCCTTCTTCGGCGCGCATCTGCCACATCATGCGGCCCATGCCGATCAGGACGCTGGCGACGGCCGCGGCCTGCATGTACCACCAGAGGTTCGCCTGGACCATGGCCACCGCGCCGCCCACTCCCATCGGCCCCGAGCTCAATGCGGTCGAGACGAGTCCGGCCGACGCGGAGATGGCGACCACCGCGGTGAGGATCATGCCGATATGTCCGGCTTCGCGTGCGGTGGATCCGTTGCGCGCGTTGATGGCGAATCGGACTCCGGCAATCATCAGCGCGATGACGGCGATGGAGAAGCATACCCACTTCATCCATCCGAGGACCTGCAGGATGCCTTCGGAGCCGCCGACCGTGACTGGCGTGGAGCCGTCGCCGGTGATGTCGGGCGTGGGGACGTTCATCCACATGGTGGAGAATTCCTTGACCGCGTTGCCCACCGCATCGCTGATTATCGACGCGAACACGTCGAAGATCGCGCCGACGAGCTTGCCCAACCCAGTGGTGACTAGACTAGCGGGGTCCAGTTTGGAGATGGCTTCGCCGATCTTGTCGAGCCAGTCCATCAGGTTTCCCGCCAGGGTATGTAGTTCACGAAACTGGACAACACCGCCGAGGATATAGGCACGGTGCTTTCCGACTGGAGCTTCCAGTCCCCATCGTCCCATGTCAGGTTGTAGACGATCGACATGTTGATGTTGCGGCCGTCCGCCGACGCCTGGTATCCAAGGTCGATGATCGCACTGGTCTCTTTCGCGTCGAGGATTTTGAACCCGTAGAGCTCCGCGCGCACGCCGCTGCTGGAATTGTGCGTCAGCGTCTCCGACTTGAGTTTTTCCTTGATGGTCTCGTATTGCGGCCCTTTGCCGAACAGCTTGATCAGGGAATCGGCGTCGGTCATGATCCGGTGGTCGGTCATCATGGCCGCGATGTTCGCCGCGGCGAGAACCGCTCCTGACGGTGAGTGCGCGTAGCAGTGCCGGTATCCGTCTTTGTCTGATTGGAACGGTCCGAGTTGTTCGCTGACCGGATACGGCCAGAGGGTCTGGTCCTGGTATTCCCATTCGACGGTTGGTGCGGTTTCCGGTCTCGTTTCGTCCCATGGCTCCGTCGCGCATGCGCCGCTGGCGGGCTGTTTCCGGACGCCATCGTCACGATGTTCGCGTTGCAGCGTGCCGCTTTGGTTGCCGGATGCGGAGGGTTCGGTGACATTGCCGCTTTGTCCGCATGCGCCGATCATGCAGATGATCGCCAAGGCGGATAGCGCCGCAGCCGCTTTCGCGTTCATGGCTTACTCCCCCGCGAGGAATCCGACGAGCGTGCCTGCCGCGGAGACCACGATGACCCCGGCGAGGACCATGCCAACATGCCCTATGCCTTCGGCGCCGTCACCGCGTCTCGCCCGGAGCGCGAACATGACGCCCGAGGCGATGAGCGCGACGACGAGCACGGCGAGGGCGACCCATTTCGCCCATCCCATGATGGTGATAATTCCTTCGGTTCCTGGTGGCTGCTGCGATGGCGGATTGGGCACGTCCGCGAGGATTCGGCGGTCGGCCTGCAGCGTCGCGATGAGTGTTATCAGACCGCGGTTGCATAATGCGCTGATTGGTTCCATGATGGTCCGTCCTTGGCTACTGGTGGTTGTTTCGGCTGCGGAGAAGAGATGCGATGGCTGAATGCTGGCGTCGGAATCCACTCCATTCATCCGGCGGATATGGTTCGAGCCTGAGCATTCTGTCGAAGGGAACCTCGATGGTCGCCGGAGCGAGCGATTTGACGAGGTCGCTGAATCGTTTGAGCTCCTTCGGGATTTTTCCGGGCACGTCGTCGATCAGCACGAGGCCCATGAGGCGGCTGCATCCCGCGCCGCCGGACAGGTGTTGCTGGAGGGCCATCCGTCCGCATTCCAGTCCGTAGGCGCTGCGCTTGCAGCAGATGAGCAGGTCTCCATCGGCGGGGAAACAGTGGCCGGTAGCGACCCATTGAGGGTCGAGTCCTGCGATGACGCTTTCGCCGCTGCCTCCGTGCGCACCGACGATGAAGAGCTCCGCCCTGTGGAAGAAGCGTATTTCAAGCAGACGTTCCGGCGGGGCTATCCCTCGCTTCCGTGGCAGAGGTACCGGCGGCACCCGGGATGACCGTCGTGGGAGCACCGGCTGCGGCACCTGTTGCATGTGTCGCTGCGGTACCGGGGACATTGACGGCTGTGTCATATGCCCTCCTTCCATTAAGGAAGTACACTATCACTATTTGCATTGAAAGTGATAGTATACTATCACTATAGATGTTGTCAACCAGAAACATCCATCCACAACGAAGTGGCGAGGTGAGACGCGATGGACATGAACGATCTCTTCGGACAGAACACCCCTTCGCTACTGCGCGTCGGAGAGGTGGCGTCGCTTCTCCAGGTCAGCGGCAACACGGTCACCCGTTTCATCAGGCAGGGGAAGATTCCGGCGATACGTGTGGGACGGTGCTGGAGGATTCCACGCGATGACATGGCCCGATGGCTTGACGCGCACAGCACGACGGGTGGCCGTGATGGATTCCGGTGATTCGTCGACAGGTCCCGTCGCAGTCGCCTGCATCGCGTTCATAACGGTCGCCGCGGTGTTCGCCGCGCCGTTCCTCACATTGGGACTCGCCATCGCCGACGGTGGAGTCGAACCGTCATCAAGCGGGCTCACGGGAGTCCCCGACGAATATCTCGCCGACGTGCAAAGGGCGGGCTCCATCTGCGCCGAGGTGACGCCGCAGATCATCGCGGCGCAGCTGGATGCGGAATCGGGATGGAACCCCACCGCCACAAGTTCCGCCGGGGCTCAGGGCATCGCCCAATTCATGCCGGGCACGTGGGAGGCGCATGGCATGGATGGCGACGGTGACGACAAGGCCGACATCCTCAACGCGCATGATGCGATCTGGAGCCAAGGCAACTACATGTGCCGCTTGGTCGAGGAGGTCAAGGCGCTGAAGGCGAACGGCACGGTGTCGGGAGACGTCACCGAACTCGCCTTGGCCGCATACAACGCCGGGGTCGGCGCGGTCCGCGACCATGGAGGCATTCCCCCATATCAGGAGACGCGGCGCTACGTCGAGCGGATCATCGAATGGGCGAGGACCAAATACACGATGTCGAGAGGCGGCATGGCCGTCGGGCAGCTTTCCCCGAAGCTCGTCATGCTCGACGACACCCAGATCGACATCGCGGCCATGAACATCGCCGCGACCTGGTATGGAGGGCCAAGCGGCTACACCTACAAGCAGTGCACTTGGTGGGCCGCGTCACGCCGACAGAACATCGGAAGGCCGGTCGACGCTCATATGGGCAACGGCGGATATTGGGTCGAATCCGCCAGACGTCTCGGATACCAATACGGCAAAGACCCCCAGCCGGGTGATGTGATGACGATCCGTCCGGGAACGCTTGGTTCGGATGCGACGTACGGCCATGTGGCGGTGGTCGAGCAGGTCGATGCCGATGGCGGCATCGTCATCAGCGAATCCGGTTCGATCCTCCCCGCGCCGATTCTCACCCGATACTCGAGGACGCAGCTGGATGCGGTGCGGGACAATATCTGGTTCATTCACTGAGTCCAAATCACCGTGTTCCTCCTACATGTGGCGTCTTCCCTCCTACGATGATTATTTAAATAAATATATTTATTTAATGCAACGCACGCCACATGACCGCATCGCGAGACGCCATCACTCACCATATGAACGAAAAGGATAGTTTTCTGCCTTTTTCGAGAGAGAATCATCAGGTGACTGACACTACGAGGAACGAACAACGCTGGACTTCGATCGACAAGGCGGCAATCGAGACAATCCGCGAGTGGATGACCCAGGGAACCGTCAGGCGCACCATGAAAGACTGCGCGCAAGTACTGCAATGCTCGTACCCACGCGTCCGAGCCCAGTTCCGTTACCTGTACAGTCCATTGACGTTGGGTGATTTCATGAAGCTTTGCGCGTATTTCGAGAAGGATCCGACCGAAGCGTGGCTCGAGGTGCTGCACCGCGCGTATCTGATGGACGGCGACGATGCGAAAGCGGCAAAGACCGGCCGTCGCGAGGCCACGATCAAGGCGCTGGCAGCCGCGCTCAGCGCGGTCGATCTTCCTTCCCGGGAGTAACGAACTTTCCGATAGTCGCATCGGACACCCCCGTTTTCTGTTAGACTGATACGACCCGCGCAAGGAGGCAGGCAGTAACCCTTCTCGACCCCGACATCCACCTTGCGCGGCTTACTCATGCGGCGACGACGCCGCATGCGAACGAACAGTCAAGGAGGATGCATGGCGTTCGACGGCGATCGGGTTGTCTGGAAGGCGGGCAATCTCACCAAGCCCCCTATTTTCCGCACTTACGATGATGGCAACGAGGTCGTCTACCTCTCCCTCGCCATCGACCATCAGGGCAAGCCCACCGAATTCCTGGACGTCCAGGCGCGTGGGCTCAACAAGGAATACATCAAGGTCCAGGATTTTGACGCCGGCGATTTCGTGATCGTCGGCGGAACCTTGGCGACGCGCACGAAGACGACCGGCCAACAGGTGCCGGTGCTGCGTGTATCGGTCATCACCAAGGAGACCAGCTTCAGCTACAAGCCCCTTGACTGGCGGTATCTCGACAAGACAAGGCAGACACAACCCGGACAGGACGGCGACGCGGTCTGATTACGGACGGTCCTGTTCCATTTAACGACGAAACGCATTTTCACAGAGAGAAGAAGATATGGCAACGTTTTTAGAAGAGGTACTCTGCCAAATCGCCGCCGAACGGCTGGCGAACGGCGAACCCGTCCGCCGATTCATGGTCGAGGTGCGCGGATCGCACATGATCGGCATCGATTGCGACCTGATCGAACGCGTCTACGAGCACGCGATGTCCAGCGACGTGCTTGACGAGATACGTTCCGCATGGATGTCGCACGCCGAACGGCACGGCATGGATCCCGTCGAGGCCACGGAGGACTTCACCATGACCCTGGCGGCGTTCCTGGCGGGCCTGATGTCCGACGGACGTCTGGCCGGCATGCACGACGCGCTTCCGGCACCATCCTTGGATACGGCCATGCCATGACCCATCCCGACGCAACGAATCCCGATATTCTGACTCCACGCCAGATCGCCAGTCTGAACGTACGGATGACTAGGACGTAAAAGGCAGGATGGAGACGCATAATGACACAACCGAACCTACGGATGCGGAGCCCTGGGACGGGACACCGCAAGCCCCAG
>ERZ808240.3871-NODE-3871-length-13991-cov-15.270522_pt1 | contig 13991 bp, 14 predicted proteins | sample MGYA00521084_ERZ808240 | MGnify/ENA primary metagenome ERZ808240 (study PRJEB31516, sample SAMN03275571) | gut metagenome | biome: mammalia-associated habitat; material: feces | host: Papio cynocephalus | place: Kenya | collected 2012-08-06 ... | reverse complement strand
AGCAGGGCCGCGATCTTCTCGGCGGCGTCGTTCTTCTCGGTGATGACGAGCTTCATGGGTTATTCCTCGTTGAACTTGTGCTCCGAGTACTCCTCGCGCGTCCACTTGAGCGACTCCTTGCCGTCTCGGGCGATGAGCACGCGGCGCGCAACGAACAGGGATGCCTCGTACAGGACGATGACGGCGGCGAACATGAGGAACATCGTGACAGGGCTCGCGTCGGGCGTCACAACGGCGCTGGCGATGAGCATGCCAACATAGATGAAGCGCCACTGCTCGCGCATCGTCTTGTAGGGCACGAGGTGGAACACGAGCAGGTAGAAGATGATGAGGGGCAGCTCGAACGCCGCGCCGAAGCCCAGCTCGAGCAGCGTGATGATGTTGATGTAGTCCTCGGCGTTGGCAAACACGGCCGCGAAGTCGTTGGTCTGCTCGAGCATCCAGCCAAACGTGGCCTGCAGGATGATGAAGTAGCAGAACAGCATGCCAAAGAAGAACAGGAACACGAGGGCGGCCACCGTGGGCGTCACCCACTTCTGCTCGCTGGGCTTGAGCGCCGGCATGAAGAAGCCGAGCACCTGGAAGATGATGATCGGGCAGCATGCGATGACGGCAAAGAACGCCGAGACCTTGAAGCGCAGCGTGAAGCCACCGAGCGCCGTGGTGACGTAGAGCTTGCCGCCGTCGGGCATGAACTGGCGGATCGGGTCGATGAGCAGCTGGATGAGCGTCGGCGACGCCATGTAGATGACGAGCGTGGTCACCAGGACGCACATGACGATGATGGTGAGGCGCCGCCTCAGCTCGCTCAGGTGATCGAGCAGCGGCATTCTTGCGGGTCCGACGGGCATTACGCGTCCTCCTCGTCATCGTCGTCTTCGTCATCGAGGCCGTACAGGGCGGCCACGGAAGCGGGGGCGGGCTCGGGAGCCTCCTGGGGCTCGGCGGCAGCGACGTCGCTGGCGGCGCCGAAGTCCTCGTCGGAGTCGGGGTCGGCGGCGGGCTGGGCGTCCTTCTCGGCCTCGACGGCCTTCTCGGAAGCCGCCTTTTCGGCGGCGAGGCGAGCGCGGCGCTGGGCGAACGTCTCGGCGGGCTTGGCGGCGGCTACCTCCTCCTCCGTGAGGTCGGCGTCCTCCTCCTGGGCCTTTGCGGCGGCCTTGCCGGCCGGCGTGTCCGCGGCGTTCTGGATGGGGTCGATGATCTCTGACTGCACGACCTTCGTCACGCCCTCGGACGCCGTGCGGAACTGGCGCAGCGCGCGGCCGATGGTGCGTCCCATGCCCGGGAGCTTGTCCGGGCCAAACAGCAGGAATGCGAACAGGATGATGAGTACGAGCTCTTGGTCTCCGATGCCGAACACGTATGCCTCCTACGGCGTCGCGCGCCAGGCACACGTGCCCGGCGCGGCGGTTTACTCTAGTCGCTGATGTTGAGCTGCCCCTCGACGCCCAGAAGGCCAAGCACACGCCTCACGTTGGGCTGCGGGTGGGTCACGGCAAACGCCACGCCGGCGTCTGCGCTGCGCGTGGCGGCGCCCACGAGCACGCCGATGCCCGTCGAGTCGATGTAGGTGACCTGACCCAGGTCGACGGAGATGCCGGCCGGCGTCTGGCCAAGCGCGGCGTCGAGCGCCTCACGCAGCTCGGACGCGTTCGAGACGTCAACCTCTCCGATGACGGACACGAGAGCCGCGCCGCCGTCGTTTGTCGTCTTGATGGAAAGGTCCATGTCCTCTCCCCTTCCCTTACTCGGCGTCCGTGGTGGCGTCCGAGCTTGTGATGGACTGCAGCTTCGAGGTGACGAAGCTCTTCATGCCGCACGTGTCGTCCGGATCGACCTCGAGGGCCTTGTTGTAGGCGTCCGTGGCCTTGTCCGTCTCGCCGGCATCCTCGTAGATCATGCCAAGGTTGGCCCAGGCGGGCGCGTAGTCGGCCGTGACCGAGCAGAACTGCTCGAGCGCGGCGATGGCGCCGTCCGTGTCACCAAGATAGTACTGGCACAGCGCCCGGTTCACGTGCGCCGCGTTGGCGTCGTTGCTTGCGAGGTACTGGTCGTAGTAGCCCTCGGCCTTCTGGAGAAGGTCGGTCACGTGGGCCTGGTCGTCGTCGGTGCTCGCGTAGTTGCGGGCCATGTCGCCCCAGGTGAGGTAGTTGTTCGCGAGGTTGATGAGCGTTGCGGCGTCATCGGGGTTGTCGGCGAGCTTGCTCTCGAGCGAGGAGACCGTCGAGGAGTAGCGGCTGTCGAGCTCGTCCATGTAGGAGCTCGTCGTTGCCGCCTCGGAGCCGTCCGACGAGCTGTCCTGCGAGCTGTCGGCCGAGCTCGACGAGGCCTGCATGCCCGAGACGATGGCGGACAGCGACGGCAGCAGGATGGAGCCCACCATGATGATGGAGACGAGAATGACGGCCACGAGCACGAGCGGCCTGCGAGACGCGGGGTTGACCACACGCTCGGTGTGCTCGTCCTCAGACGAAGCCGTCTCCCTGTTATCCTTCTTGGCCTTCGATGCCATGCCGTGACCTTCCTGCCCGACCGTTCGGACGACCCTACTTATTAGTATGTCCCCGCGTCAACCCTAGGGCCAAGTTGGACACATGGCGGACATTCTACCCCAAGCCACCAAAATACCATTCGCACGACAAGGGGGACGGGCCCTCCCGGCACGTCAGACGCCGGATGGGCCCGTCCCCTTGTCATCTGTCTTCCCCCGCCATGACAGAGGAGACGCCCCCGTCATGGCGACTGGTTACCTCTTGGACCTTGCCAGGCGCGCCGAGACGAGCCTCACGCAGGCAACGAAGACGTCCAAAGCGGCCCCGAGGTCCTCGAGCGAGGGATAGGACGGCGCGATGCGGATGTTCGTGTCTCTCGGATCCTTGCCATAGGGCCACGTGGCGCCGGCTCCCGTCATCTTAACGCCCAGCTCGGCGGCAAGCGACACGATGGCCCTTGCGGAGCCCTCGGGGCCGTCGAACGAGACGAAGTAGCCGCCCTTGGGGTGAGACCACGTGGCGCAGCCCAGGTCGCCGAGCCCCTCGGTGAGCTTGCGCTCCACAAGCTCAAAGCGCGGACGCAGCACGCGCGCCTGGTCGGCCATGTGAGCGCGCACGGCGGCGGCGTCGGGCAGCCAGCGCTCGTGCATGAGCTGGCAGATCTTGTCGGAGCAGACGCGCTCGATGCCAAACCAGGCACGCAGGTCGTCGGCGTCCGCGGCGCTCGCGGCCACGGCGGCGATGCCGCTGCCCGGGAACGTCACCTTGCTCGTGGAGGCGAACTCGTAGACGAGGTCGTCGTTGCCCGCCTCGGCCACGGCGCCAAAGATCTCCAGAAGCTCGTCGGGCTCATCGGTGAGGTCGTGCACGATGTAGGCGTTGTCCCAGAAGATGCGGAAGTCGGGCGCAGCCGGCTTCAGCGCGGCCATGCGGCGCACCGTCTCGTCCGAGTAGGTGATGCCCGTGGGGTTGGAGTACTTGGGAACGCACCAGATGCCCTTGACCGTGGGGTCGGACTCGACGAGGCGGCAGACCTCGTCCATGTCGGGGCCGTCAGGGCCCATGGCAACCGGCACGTTCTCAAAGCCGGCATTGGCGGAGACGGCAAAGTGGCGGTCGTAGCCGGGACTGGGGCAGAGGAACTTGAGCGTCGCACGCTGGGCCTGCAGCACCTGGGGCTCGCAGCCGCGCACGCCCTTCACCCAGCCGTGCAGCACGACGTCGCTCATGATGTTGAGGCTCGAGGACCCACCGAGAGTCACGTTGGCGGCGTCCACTCCCAAGATGTCCGCCATGAGGGCGCGCGCGCTGGGCAGACCGTCCGGGCAGCCGTAGTTGCCCGCGTCCACGCCCCCGTCCGTGAGGTCGGAGTCGGACGTGAGGACATCGAGCATCGGGCGGGACAGGTCGACCTGCTCGGGAGAGGGCTTGCCCCTCGCCATGTCCAGGGACAGGCCCTGGGCCCTGAGCTTCTCGACGTCCGCCTCGAGCTGCACGATCGCAGCATCGAGCTCCTCGGTGGTCATTGCCTCGTAGACGCTAGCCATGTGGTCTCCCATCCGCCGTCTGTCCGATACGCTCGCGCGCAGTCTCAGATGAGTATATGCGTTACCATTGGCCGCATGGAAAAGCCGCCCTACATTCCCAACTCGGACGAGTTCGGAGAGCTCCAGCGCTTCGTTGACGCGCTGTATGCCTCCGAGACCCTCGTGGACAACCTCGACGTGCAGGTCATGGCGCAGACGTTCGACCTGCCCGAGGACCTCATCGAGGTCGTCTCCATGCTGCCGAGCGGCATGTACGAGCGCGAGCGCCTTGCGGACCAGTTCAACTCGGCGCTCGCCGCACACGGCTGGACGCAGCGCTTTGGCACGGTCGAGTAGCGCGTGCCTGGCGGCATCGCCAGTCGGATAGTTCCCGCCGGCGCCCTCGCCAACAAAAAACGGGCGCCCGCAGAGGCGAGCGCCCGCAAGGAGCCCTAGTTCTCGGAAGCACCATCCGCAGCCTCGGGCCCGCGCGCGGCCACGAGGATGAACACGCTGCCCACGATGGCGCTCGCCACGGAGCACGCGAGGATGGCGCACTTGGCCGCAAGCACCTCGCCCTCCACGCTGAACGCGAGGCCCGCGATGAGGATTGACATCGTGAAACCCAGGCCGCCCATGAGGCCCACGCCGACGATCTGCCTCCAGTCCACGCCGCGCGGCAGCTTGGCAAAGCCGATCTTCACGAGCACGAACGTCACGCCGATGATGCCGATGGGCTTGCCGAGAAACGCGCCGAGGAACACGCCGCGCGTGACCGGGTCGGCGACGATGGCGACAGGGTCTGCCCCCACGAGGCACACCTGCGCGTTCACGAAGGCGAACAGCGGCAGGATGACGAAGTTCACGAGCACGGAGATGGCATGCTCCACGCGCTGCAGCGGCGGGGTCACGTGGTGCATGACGCGCTCGACGCCCTCGGCCACCACCGTGAAGTCGTGCTGGCCCAGCACGTGGGACTCGTTGTCATAGGCGTCGTCGAGCACGATGGCCTTGTCGCGCAGCCAGCCGCGCAGGGAGTCGAGCTGGATGTCGGAGCGGGCCGGCAGGAACAGCGCGAGAATGACGCCGGCGAGCGTGGCGTGGATGCCGGAGTTGAACATGCACACCCACAGCACGAGGCCCACGACGATGTACCAGCGCGCCGAGTAGACGTGGCAGCGGTGCAGCGCCGCAAGCACCACGACGCAGCCCAGCGACGCGGCGAGCCACGGGATGGACGGCGTCTGGCCGTAGAACACCGCGATGACGATGATGGCGAGGATGTCGTCGGCGATGGCAAGCGTGGAGAAGAACACCTTCGTGGCGGGCGCCACGCGGTCTCCGAGCAGCGACATGATGCCGAGCGCGAACGCGATGTCCGTCGCCATGGGGACGGCCCAGCCGTGCGGGGCGCCGTTCGCGCCGAGGTTCAGCAGCATGTAGATGATGGACGGCACGGCAACGCCGCCCACGGCCGCGAGCATGGGCAGCGCGGCCTGGCGGGGACGCCTCAGCTGGCCCACCGTCATCTCGTACTTGAGCTCGATGCCCACGAGCAAAAAGAAGATGGCCATGAGGAAGTCGTTCACGAACTGCTCGAGCGTGAGAGTCGCAGACCACGAGCCAATGCCGAGCGTCACGCCCGTCTCGAAGAAGTGGTGGACCGCCTCGTAGGCCGGCGTGTTCGCCACGATGACGGCGAGGATGGCGGCGAGCACCATCACGGCCGCGGCTATCGTTCCGTTCGAGGTGATCTCGTGGATGGATCCGCGCTTCTCGATCCTACGCGCAACGGCGTCGACGCCGATGATCTCCTCGTCAATGATGGACTCAGGGGTCTGGGCCATGTCACTCCGTTCTGGGCTTGTCACCCATCTTGTGCGGGGCAGGCGGCCTCGCGTCTCAGAAGGGCCGCCGACGCTCGCGTGCGCCGGCGGCCCCTTGGCTTGCTACAAAATGTATACCCTGCCCGAAGCGTCGGGCGAAGGCGTTACCCAGCGGTTACGCAAATCATCCGCAACTAGCGGGCGATGGCCCCGCCAAGATCCGCTCGAGGGAGGCAGCCCTACTCGGCGGCAGCCAGGATCGGGGCGGCAACCTGCTTCTTGCGGGAGAGCACGCCGGGCATCCAGACGCCATCGTGCTCGTCGGCGATGCCGAGGCCCTTCTGGGCAAGCTCGGTGTCGCCCTCGAACAGGACCTGGGAGCCCTCTTCCATGATGTCGGTGACGCACAGGACGATGCCGTCGGCGCCCTTGTCGGCGGCGTAGGCGCGCATGGCCTCGCGGATCTCGTCGATCATGCCGAGCGCGCGGGTCTTGTCAACCGTCTCATACTGTCCGATGAGGAGCTTCTTGCCGGCCGGCTCGAACATCTTGATGTCGTTGCCCACCATCTCGGCGGCCGTGAAGGAGCCGGACGGGCGGGAGAGGAAGACCTCCATGCCAAACTTGACGGGGTCGACGCCCACCTGCTCGCCGAGCTTGGCGGCCATGGCGCGGTCCACGTCGGTGGTCGTGGGGCTCTTGAGCATGAGCGTGTCGGTCATCATGGCAGAGAGCAAAAGCTTCGCCTGGACGTCGGTGGGCTGCTGGCCGAGGACCTCGAACAGCTTGGCCACGATGGTGCAGCTGGAGCCCCAGGGCAGGCAGATGTAGTGCAGTGGGGCGGCCGTCTCGAAGTCGCCGATGCGGTGGTGGTCAACGACGCCGGTCACCACGGCGCCCTTGAGACCCTCGACGGACTGGGCGGACTCGTTGTGGTCGGTCAGGACGACGAGCTGGCCCTCCTCGACGCTCTCGATCTGCTCGGGCTCGGCGATGCCGGCCTCGGCGAGGAGCTTGGCGGACTCGGCGGGCAGCGCGCCCAGGGCGCAGGCCTTGTACTCGTTGCCGTCGTAGCTCACCTGGTTGAGCAGCTGGGACAGGACGACGGCGCTCATGATGGCGTCGTTGTCGGGGTTCTTGTGGCCAAAGACGTAGACCGTGCTCATTGACACTCCTTTATCTGCGAGGCCCGCGAGGGCGTCTGCCGAATTCACAACGTTCTATTGTACTAGCTCAGGAGCCGCGGTGACAGTTTGACCCCGTCCCCGTTGTCACCCGTTGTCACCGCCGCAGCAGCGACAGGCTCTGCTCCACGAAGACCTTGTCGGCCACGGCCTCCACGCCCGCGCCCATGATGCGCGCGAGGTCGGGGGCCACCTCCGCGCCCGAGGCGCCAACGAGCGGCACGCTCGGCGTAACCAGCGGCTCCTCCGCGTCAAAGCGGCGCGCCAGCGCGTCCTCGAGCGCACCCGCAAGCCCGTCGTAGGCGCTCGCCACGTTGACGCCGCGGTCGACGCACGCCTCGTACAGCGCCTTTATCTCGTTGATGGAGAAGACGCACTTGAACGCACAGACAAACGTGAGCGTGGCCACGTGCCTGCGCGTGTAGCGGCGGCGCTGCGGCGCGGGCACGACGCGCTGCTTCACGTAGTTGTTCACCATGGAGCCCGTGAGGAGCTCCTCGCCCGGCGGAGCCATGAACGACAGGCTCTGCGACACGAGCGTCAGCACCTGGTCGAGGTAGAGCTCGATTCTCGGCATCTCGTCGATGCGCAGGATGTGGGCCTCGCGCATGCGGCGGGCCAGGGCGCGCGCGTTGTCCTCGTCAAGCGTCATGTCGTCTCCCCCAGCCGTCCGGACGTGGCGGCCTCATGCAAGTTTACACATTATCGATACGTGCACATCTAGTTTTGAATACTAGATAGAATAGACGAGAAAGAAGCGGACGTGAGACAGCCCAGACGCCGTCTCCCCCACCCGACACGCAAGGAGCACGCATGAACGACCAGCGCATCGCCATCCTCACGGACACGGGCACGAACGTCCCCGCGGACTTCGCCGCCGCCCATGACGTGCGCAACGTGTCGCTCGTCGTGAACTACTCGGACGGGTCGTACCGCTCGGGCGTCGACATCACGACCGACGAGGTCATCGACCGCTTCGCCACCGAGATCCCCACGACGAGCCTGCCCTCGCCCAAAGACATCCAGACCGCGCTCGAGGCGGCGCAGGCGGACGGCTACGAGCGCGCCGTGTTCGTGACGATCAGCTCGGGCCTCTCGGCCACGAACCAGACGGTCGAGCTCGTCGCGAGCCAGATGGAGGGCTTCCCCGTCACCGTCGTGGACACGAAGAGCATCGGCGTGGCGGCGGGGCTTGTGGTCATGGCCGCCGCCGAGATGGTCGAGGCCGGCGTTCCCTACGAGGAGCTCGGCCCCAGGCTCGCCGACCTCTCCGAGCACACGCGCGTCTACTTCACGGTGCGCGAGCTCAAGTACCTGCGCCACGGCGGCCGCATCAACGAGGCCACGTATCGCCTGGGCAGCGCGCTCAACATCAAGCCCGTCTTCTACTGCGACGACCAGGGCAAGTACGCCACGGTCAAGAAGGCGCGCGGCTGGGAGAAGGCCCTTTCCGCCGAGCTTGCCTTCATCCAGGAGCAGGCCAGAAACTACGAGAAGGTCGTGTGCGCCGTGTGCTGCACCAAGGCCGAGGACCGCCTCGAGGAGCTCTCCTCGCGCATCCGCGAGACGATCCCCAACGTGGTCGACGTCGTGGAGAGCGGCATCTCGCCCGACCTCATCGTCCACACGGGCGCGAGCCTCGTGGGCATGGCCGTGCAGCCCACCTGGCGCTAGGCCACACGGCAACGGTGACAGTTTGACCCCGTCCCCAAGTGTCACGGTGACAGCTGGGGACGGGGTCAAACTGTCACCGTGCCCCACGTAAACAGCTCGCAACAAGCGCCGCCACACCTCGCCGTACCCACGGAGTCCGTGCATAATGGACGCGTCGTACAAAGCGAGAGCTAAGGGGACACAGTGGCAATCACCGCAGAAGAGGTCGCCGAGACCCTCAACATGGTCACCGAGCAGCACCTCGACATCCGCACGATCACCATGGGCATCAACCTCATGGGCTGCGCGGACTCCAACCTCGACCGCATGTGCACCAAGGTCTACGACCACATCACCAAGACGGCCGAGAACCTCGTGCCCGTGGCGGAGAGCCTCGAGCGCGAGTACGGCATCCCCATCGTGAACAAGCGCGTCTCCGTGACGCCCGTCGCCCAGATCGCCGCGGCCTGCCCCGACACGGACCTCGTCCCGCTCGCCCACGCGCTCGACCGCGCGGCCGCCACGCTCGGCATCGACTACCTCGGCGGCTACTCGGCCCTCGTCCACAAGGGCATCGGCGACGCAGACCGCCGCCTCATCAACTGCATACCCGAGGCGCTCGCCAGCACGAGCCGCGTGTGCTCGAGCGTCAACGTCGCAAGCCTACGCGCGGGCATCAACATGGACGCCGTGCTCATGGTGGCCCAGACCGTGCTGGACTGCGCGCGCCTCACGGCAGACCAGGACTCCATCGGCGCGAGCAAGTTCGTCGTGTTCTCCAACATGGTGGAGGACTCCCCCTTCATGGCCGGCGCCACGCACGGCTCGGGCGAGGCGGACGCCGTCATTAACGTGGGCGTCTCCGGCCCCGGCGTCATGGCCGCAGCGCTCGAGGAGCTCCCCGAGACAGCGAGCATGATGGACGTGGCCGAGCGCATCAAGCAGACGGCGTTCAAGATCACGCGCGCCGGCGAGCTCATGAGCCGCGAGGCAGCGCGTCGCCTGGGCAAGGAGAAGGGCATCGTGGACCTGTCGCTCGCCCCCACGCCCGCCATCGGAGACTCCGTGGCCCGCATCCTGGAGATCATCGGCGTCGGCCAGTGCGGCGGCCCCGGCACCACGTGCGCCCTGGCCATGCTCAACGACGCCGTCAAGAAGGGCGGCGTCATGGCGAGCTCGAGCGTGGGCGGCCTGTCCGGCGCGTTCATCCCCGTATCCGAGGACGCCGGCATGATCGATGCCGCCGAGGCAGGCGCGCTGTCGCTCGAGAAGCTCGAGGCCATGACCTGCGTGTGCTCCGTGGGCCTCGACATGATCGCCGTGCCCGGCGACACCCCCGTCGAGGCCATCGCCGGCATCATCGCGGACGAGATGGCGATCGGCGTCATCAACAACAAGACCACGGCCGTGCGCCTCATCCCCGCCATCGGCAAGTCCGAGGGCGACTCGGTGGAGTTCGGCGGGCTGTTCGGCCGCGCGCCCGTCATGCACGTGAACCCAAACGCCGGCACCGTGCTCGCCCATCGCGGCGGTCGCTTCCCGGCGCCGCTCAACTCCCTCAAGAACTAGCTCGGGAGTGGCAGCCAACCATATGTCGAAATCGAACGGCACCGAGAACTTCGCGGCGGTCGCGGGCATCACGCTCGCGATCGCCGCGGCGGCGTTGCTGGCCGGCAGTCTCGCGGCACCCGCACCGAGCGCAGGCAGCATGTCACAGGCAGGGGCCGCTGGCAGCGTCGAGCTGCTCGCAAGCGCCCGGGAATCGGTCTCCTTCGCAGACGAGCTGCTCGACCCCCTCTCCGCACGGGCGCAGGAGAGCTCGCCCGTCGAGGTGAGCGGCGCCACGGTTGCCCCCGCCAAGCTCGCAGACCTCGACGCCGCCATACACGGCATCGAGGCGGGCGGCCACGACGTGGGCTTTCTCATGCTCGACGCCCAGACGGGCGCCACCGTGTCATACCATGCGGACCGCTCGTTCTACTCGGCCAGCTCCATCAAGGGGCCCTACGTCGCGAGCGTGGTGAGCAACGTCTTGGGAGACGCCGCGCAGGCGGACGGCCGCGTCGACGCCATCCTGCGCTACTCGGACAACGATGCCTACGCCTCGTTCAGAAACGAGTACGGAAACGAGCCCATGCGGGCGCTCGTGGACGCCTCGGGGGCGGGACTGCTACCCCGCGTGGGCATCACGGACGCGGTCGAGGCAGCCGCCGGGCCGCAGAACGGCGAGAGCATCGCCGACAACCACTACGAGTTCGTGACCCCGGCCCAGATGGCCGCGTTGTGGGACCAGTGCCGCACGTTTCTCGGCTCGGGCGCGCCAGGCGCGGCATGGCTTGCCCAGGAGTTCCAGGCTCCGGAGGTCTCATCGCTCTCCCACGTGGGGCGCGCGTGGGGCACGACGTGGGCCAAGGCGGGCTGGTACCCAGACGATGCCTCCGGCTATGCCACCACGGTGGACGCGGGCGTCGTGCGCACGCAGAAAGGGGACGTGGTCATCGTCGTCATGACCACGTCCCCCATCGACTTCCCGGCAACGGCAAGCGTCATCCTGCCCCTGCTCGAGCTTCACGAGCAGCTGGGCTGAGAGGGGCCGCCAGAGGGCGCCCGCTCCCGCCAGCCCCCTAGAACTCGCCCACGAAGCGAACCTCGGGCTCGAGCGCAACGTCAAACTGGCGCTTGACCTCGTCCTGGACGTGGGAGATGACGGCACGCACGTCCGCCGCCGTGGCACCGCCCACGTTCACGACGAAGCCCGCATGCTTCGTGGAGACGGCCGCGCCGCCCACCTGGTAGCCCTTGAGCCCGGCGTCGGTGATGAGCTTGCCGGCAAAGTGGCCCTCGGGACGCTTGAACGTGGAGCCGGCGCTGGGCAGCTCGAGGGGCTGCTTGCTCTCGCGCGCCTCCGTGAGCTCAGCCACGCGCGCGGCGATGGTGGCGGCGTCTCCCGGCTCGAGCGAGAACGTGGCGGACAGCACGACGAGCCCCTCCGTGCGCACGCGGCTCGTGCGATACCCCATCTCGAGCTCGGAGGCGGCAATCTCCTCGACGAAGCCGCTCGGCATGAGGCATCGGACGCTCTCGAGCACGTCTGCGCAGCACCCGTCGTAGGCGCCGGCGTTCATGAACACGGCGCCGCCCACGCTGCCCGGGATGCCGCAGGCAAACTCGAGGCCCGTGAGGCCAAGCGAGGTCGCGAGCGCGGAGGCGTCGGCGATGGCGGCGCCGGCCTCGCACACGATTTGGCAGCGCTCGCGTGGGTCCCCGAGCATGAGGATGTCATCGAGCGCACCGGCGCAGTCCACCATGACGCCACGGTAGCCGCCGTCACCCACGAGCAGGTCGGAGCCCAGGCCGAGGAGGAAGTGGGGCACCCCGGTGTCTCGGCAGGCGCGCACGACGCGCACGAGCTCGTCCTCGCTCGCGGGCGAGACGAACAGGTCCGCCGGGCCGCCGACCTTGAACGTGGTGTGGGCGCTCATCGGCTCGTCGCGGCGCACGGCATCGGCGCCAACGACGCTCTCCAGGGCTGAAGCGAGCGCGTCGATTCTTTCTCGGTCCTGTGACATGCCTTCTCCTTGCTGGGTTGGTGCGTTGCCTTGGTTTTGACTCGACAATCCTAGCGTACCCATTGACGCCACGGACGCGCGTGCTAGCCTAGACGTGTCAGTTTCAGGGCGGGGTGAGATTCCCCACTGGCGGTAACTGGGAGGGCGCGAGCCCCCAGAAGCCCGCGACCCGCGCATACGCGGCTGACCCGGTGAGAGTCCGGGGCCAACGGTCACAGTCCGGATGGAAGAAACGGAGGGCCACCCATGGCCAATTCCACGCAGCAATCGAACGCCAACGCCCAGACGCGCGAGCACCTCGAGTTCGAGAACACGAACCGCTGGTCAACGCGGCAGCTCGTCACGATGGCGCTCATGTGCGCCCTCGGCACGGTCTTCTCGTTCGTGCAGATCCCGCTCATCCCCGCCGCGCCGTTCCTCACGTACGACCCCTCGCTCGTGCCCGCCATGGTGAGCGGACTTGCCTTTGGCACGGGCCCCGGCCTCGTCGTGGGCATCCTCACCGCATGCCTGCACGGCCTGGTCACCGGCGAGTGGGTGGGCTCGCTCATGAACGTCGTCGCTACCGTCTGCTACGTTGCGCCCGCTTCGCTCGTCTACGCGCGCGCCCGCAGCAACGCCGGCGCCATCGGCGGCCTGGCGCTTGGCGTCGTGCTCGCCACGGCAGGCTCCATTGTCGCCAACCTCACGATCGGCGTGGCGTTCTGGTACGGCTCGGTAGACGCCATCATGCCGCTCATCCTGCCCGCCGTGCTGCCGTTCAACCTGGCGAAGACCATCCTGAACTCGGCGCTCACGCTCGTCGCGTTCAAGTCGCTCGCCGGGTTCATCGGCACCGAGAAGGGCAATGGTCGCGCATGATCGAGTGCGCAGGCGTCCACTACTCCTATGACGACGGGCACGAGGCGCTCGACGGCTTGAGCCTCAACGTCGCGGACGGCGAGTTCGTAGCCGTCCTGGGCGGCAACGGCTCGGGCAAGTCCACGCTGGCGCGCCACCTGAACGCCTTGCTCGTCCCCAGCGCCGGCACCGTGACGGTCGACGGCCTGTCCACGGCTGAGCGCAGGTATGTCTACGACATCCGCAGCCGCGTTGGCCTCGTGTTCCAGAACCCGGACGACCAGATCGTTGCCGGCATCGTCGAGGACGACGTTGCGTTTGGCCCCGAGAACCTCGGCGTGCCCACCCCCGAGCTGCGCGAACGCGTGACCGAGGCGCTTGCCGCGGTGGGTCTCGCCGGCTTTGAGCGCAGGGAGACCGCCAGCCTGTCCGGCGGGCAGAAGCAGCGCCTGGCGCTCGCCGGCGTGCTCGCCATGCGCCCGCAGACGCTCGTGCTCGACGAGGCAAGCTCCATGCTCGACCCCCGTGGGCGCGCCGCGCTCATGCGCGTGTGCCGAAGGCTCCACGAACGGGGCATGACGATCGTCATGATCACGCACTTCATGGAGGAGGCCGCCGAGGCCGGGCGCGTCGTGGTGCTGAGCCACGGGCGCGTGGCGCTCGACGGCTCCCCCACCGAGGTGTTCTCACAGGCAGATGCCCTCGCGCGCCTCGGCCTCGACGCCCCCTTGCCCTATCGCGTGGGCCTCACGCTGCGCGAGAGAGTCCCAGGCGTCACGCCGCGGGTCACCATGGACGCCATGATCGACGAGCTCCAGGCCCAAGGCGCCCAAAGACGTCAAAGCCCTTTGGATGCCCAAAGGTGTCAGGGTGCCCAAAGGTGTCAAAGACCTTTGGGCAC
>ERZ808240.3870-NODE-3870-length-13996-cov-11.655190_pt1 | contig 13996 bp, 11 predicted proteins | sample MGYA00521084_ERZ808240 | MGnify/ENA primary metagenome ERZ808240 (study PRJEB31516, sample SAMN03275571) | gut metagenome | biome: mammalia-associated habitat; material: feces | host: Papio cynocephalus | place: Kenya | collected 2012-08-06 ... | reverse complement strand
CCCGGAGGAGTCAAATCCCCCGGGGATATTTTTTTATCCCCTGCGTCTCTTGACGCTGATGAATTGCATATCTGTTAGTTCTTGCTTAGACGCATCTGGTGTTGATTTTAATTTTCAGAATATATTTCGTCGTGTCTTGGACTATGTTTTTTTTGTATATTTGTATGATAAGATTATATTTTTATTCTTATACTTTGTTTGTGAAACGTTTAATCTGTCCGGTTTCTTAATGATATCCGTGATTTGGATAATATGGGTGAAAAAGATTGTTGTAGCGTTGATTGGCTTAGGCCGAATGGGAGAAATACCTTAGGACTATGATGTCGAGTTGGGGAGTGGCAGATTCGAGAGCTGGCCAGATAAGGAAGTGTCTTGCGCATTGCAAGAATGTCTTGGTCGAGAATCCTATAGGTATGACTGTCGAGGAAGAGCGGTCACTTGTAGCGCTTGCAGAGTCAACAGGCCTTATTACTGCTGTCAATCTATATCTGCGGAATTCTTTGTATCACTAGCGGTATGCATTACGTTGATATTGTGAGGTGGTATGCTGAGTCTGAATACAAGACCTGGTATCCGCAAGGCGTAAGGATGCATACATCGCTATCCACAAGTCTTAGGTAATGTTGGAAGTTGCTTATACTCACGATCTTCCCGTCAAAGGTGACAGAAAGACACTTGCCGAGATTGTCGACTGGCGCAGCAAGATGACAGACGGATACAGTTTGCTTCATTAAAGATAACAAGTGTATGTTGAACGATTACGAATAATAACATTATTACTGATTTGATATGTATAATTTGCTTTTTTTAGGTAATTTGGGAATGGGTGAAATCCTAATAATCGCCCTTGTCGTCCTGCTTCTCTTCGGAGGAAAGAAAATACCCGAGCTTATGCGCGGCATGGGCAAAGGCATCAAGAGCTTCAAGGATGGTATGAACGAGATCGAGAAGGATATCAACGCTGAACCTACCAAGCCTGCTTCATCCGATAATACAGCCGCTATCAACGCGCCTGAAGACAAAAAGGCTAACTAATTATTTATCAACCGATTTTTTACTAATAACTAAATTTTAAACTAATGTCAAAAGAAATGTCCAGGAGGTCGTTCCTTAAAGCAGGAACCGCCGCTGCGATTGGTCTTTCTGTCACTCCAGGTGACATGTTGGCGTCTGCAGCATCACGCAACAAGAAGAAGACAACGGCACCTCTTGATCGTAAGTTAAAGATCCTTGGTGTCGGTATTGGAGGAAGAGGTGCGGCTAATCTTTCTGAGATGGAGACAGAGGATATCATCGGATTGTGCGATGTCGACTTTAAGTATGCTCAGCACGTTTTCGATAAATATCCCAATGCCAAGAGGTATCAGGACTGGAGGAAAATGTATGCCGATTTGCTCGATGAGGCAGATGCAGTGATGGTTGCTACTTCTGACCACACACATGCCATCATAGCAGCCGAAGCTATCGCAGCCGGCAAGCATGTATATGTAGAGAAACCTCTCGTTCATTCAATATATGAAGCTCGTCTTCTCACAAAGCTCGCCGCAAAGCACAATGTCGTAACCCAGATGGGTAACCAGGGTGCCTCTCGTGAGGGCGTGAGAAAAGTATGCGAGTGGATTTGGAACGGAGAGATTGGTGAGGTGACCAAAGTAGAAGCATTTACTGACCGTCCTATTTGGCCTCAGGGACTTCATCGTCCAGAGAAAGTGGAGGAAATCCCTTCTACACTTGACTGGGATAGCTTCATTGGGCCTGCTCCCATGCGTCCGTACAACTCGATTTATACACCTTGGAACTTCCGCGGCTGGTGGGATTTCGGTACAGGCGCACTCGGAGACATGGCCTGCCATATCCTTCACCCAGCGTTCAAGGCGTTGAAGCTCAAATATCCTACAAGGGCTCAGGCAAGTTCTACTATTGTGCTTACAGAGTCAGCTCCTAATGCCGAGATGATCAAGTTCGTCTTCCCTGCAAGGGACAATATGCCCAAAGTTGCAATGCCTGAGGTTGAAATAACCTGGTATGACGGCGGACTTAAGCCTGAGAGACCTGCCGGTCTTCCTGACGGGAAGGACCTTAACATGTGGGGTGGCGGACTTATCTTTCACGGTACTAAGGATACTCTTATCTGCGGTTGCTACGGTGTCAATCCCTATCTCGTATCAGGTCGTGTTCCTGACGCTCCCAAAGTTCTTAGGGAAGTTACCCTTTCACACCAACAGGATTGGATTCGTGCCTGCAAAGAGCCTGCCGAGAGCCGTGTAATGCCAACTTCAGAGTTTGCTGAAGCCGGTCCGTTCACAGAGATGGTACTGATGGGAGTCCTTGCCGTAAGGCTTGCTGCCCTCAATATGGAACTTAAGTGGGACGGGGAGAACATGAGGTTTACCAATATCCCTGCAGATGCAACCATCAAGACTGTCATCCACGATGGATTCTCCATCAAAGACGGCCATCCGACATTCAAGACGGAATATACTGAGCCGGTTAACGCCATCGCATATGCTCAGGAGATGATCAAGCATACTTACAGGGACGGCTGGAAACTTCCTGAAATGCCTCTGTAGTGAGTGTATTTGTGGAGTCGGAGGGTATTGCTCTCTCCGACTTTGGTAATATAAAATAATAACTAGTAACAATTTTATTAAAATGAACAAACTTTTAATGACAGCAAGTGTCGTAGCAGCAGTATTGTCTGTAGCTTCTTGCGGAAATGGAAGTAAGAAAGCTTCTGCTCCTGCAGAGCTTAAATGGACAGGTACTGAGACCGTGGAGAATACTGTGACAAAGGCAGGAGCTCCCGAGTATATCAGCGTTGAGAGGCCTCAGGTTGATCTTTCTTCTCTACCTAAAGACAAAGAGGGCTACTATATCTTATTTGATGGCAAAACTCTCAATGGATGGCGCGGCTATGGCAAGGACAATGTTCCTTCACGCTGGACTGTAGAGGATGGAACTATCCATTTTGCAGGTTCAGGTACAGGCGAAGGCCAGACAGGTGAGGGAGGAGACCTTATTTTCGCCCATAAGTTCAAGAATTTCCAGCTTGAGTTTGAATACAAGATATCTAAGGGTGGCAATTCAGGTGTGCTCTATCTCGCACAGGAGATCAAGACTAAGAATGCAGACGGCACTACCAAGTATGAGCCTATCTATATCTCTTCTCCTGAATATCAGGTACTTGACAATGAGAACCATATCGATGCCACTCTCGGAGTAGATGGCAACCGCAAATCGGCTTCTCTTTATGACATGATACCTGCAAAGCCTCAGAATGCAAAGCCTGCAGGAGAGTGGAACAAGGGCAAGATCGTTGTCTTCAAGGGCACTGTGATCCATGGCCAGAATGACGAAAATGTCCTCGAATACCATCTGTGGACTCAGCAGTGGACCGATATGCTTCAGGCTTCCAAGTTCTCTCAGGAGAAATGGCCTCTTGCATTCGAGCTCCTCAACAACTGCGGTGGCGACAATCATGAAGGCTATATCGGCTTCCAGGATCACGGTGATAATGTATGGTATCGTAATGTTAAAGTAAAAGTTTTAGATTAATATGAAGACTTCTTTGATAATGCTTTCAGCCCTTGCGATATCAGCAGCTGCCTGCTGTCCCAAGGCTTTCGAACAGACTCAAGTAAAGAAGGATATCAGTGTACAGCTTTATAGCCTTCGTGACCAGATCGGCGATCCCGAGAAATATGCTGCCAACCATGAAGAAGTCTTCAATACTCTCGCAGAGTATGGCTATACTTCTGTAGAAGCGGCCTGCTACGACGGAGATAAAGGGCTTTTCTATGGAGTAGCTCCCGAGCAATACAAGAAAGATGTGGAAGCTGCAGGTCTCGTATCTCTCTCGTCACATGTCGGCCACTGGTTGTCAGACGAAGAGCTTGCTTCAGGTGACTTTTCCAAGTCTCTCGAATGGTGGAAGAAATGCGTCGAGGCTCACAAGGCTGCTGGCGTCAAGTACATCGTCTATCCGTGGATGGGGGTTCCTGCGACTGTGAAAGAACTTCAGATCTTTGGCGACTATCTCAATGCTATTGGCAAGATCTGCAAAGATAACGATATCCGTTTCGGCTATCACAATCACTCTCATGAATTCAGCAAAGTCGAGGATAAGGAAGTAATGCTTGACTACTTGTTGACCCACACTGATCCCACACTCGTATTCTTCCAGATGGATGTGTATTGGGCTGTATGGGGACATGTGTCACCGGTAGAGTATTTCCAGAAATACCCCGGACGCTTCGCTATGCTTCATATCAAAGACAAATACGAGATCGGACAGAGCGGTATGGTTGGCTTTGATGCTATCTTCGCCAATGCTGAGACCGCAGGCCTTCGTAATTTAGTTGTCGAGATTGAGAGTTTCGATAATACGGGTGACTGGAAGAAGAGCATGAAGATGTGCGCAGACTATCTTCTTAAGGCTCCTTTCGTTAAGGCTTCTTATGCAGGAACAAAGTAATCCTTCAGTGGACGAAAGCGGAGAGATGACGTTCTGGGGGCACTTGGATGTCCTCAGAACGTCATTGTTCCGTATTCTTGTTGTCGTGATGGTTGCCTTTGTGGCTGCTTTCATAGCTATGCCGCATATATTCGATTCCGTCATATTGGGACCGACATCATCCGACTTCTTTCTTTACAAATTTTTTGCGTCCATGGGGAAACTTCCCTTTACTCCGGATTTCTCGGATCAGTCTTTCCACGTGGACATTATCAATATCAATGTCGCCTCACAATTCATGACGCACATGAGGACATCGTTCTGGGTGGCATTGCTTTTCTCATTTCCATATATAATATACGAGATTTGGCTGTTCATACGGCCTGCCCTGCTTCCAGGAGAGAAACACCAGGTCGGAGCTTCTTTTCTGTTTGGTGCGCTGATGTTCTTTCTTGGCTGTGCCGTAGGTTACTGTCTCGTATTCCCTTTGACATTCAGATTCCTCTCCCAGTATACAATCGGTGCGGAGGTCGTCAATCAGATTAACTTGAATTCTTATATAGACATGTTCCTGATGCTGATTTTCGTCATGGGACTCGTCTTTGAATTGCCTCTTGTCGCTCTTGTCCTTTCACGTATGGGTATAGTCAACAAGGCCATGCTTGTCAAGTACCGCTCCTATGCGGTTGTCGTACTTTTAGTGTTGGCAGCGTTTATCACCCCTTCAAGCGACCCGTTTACACTTGCAGTCGTATTTCTTCCGTTATATTTTCTCTACATGCTCTCCATCTGGGTAGTAAGGAGATAATACGAAGCTGAGACAAGGAATAAGTCTGACAATCTGAATCTGCGTGAACTACATCACTGTTACATTTGGTATTTGAAGGGTAACTATCCTTTCAAGAGTATTATACAGATATATAACGATAAATAAAATAATTAAAGAACACTTCTAATGACGAAAAAAACTCTATTTATGATGGTAGCCATAACGCTTGTGGCTATCAGTTGCGCTGGAAGTAAAGACGCAGATGAAAAGAGAGCGGAGAAACTTATGGCGAAGATGACACTTTCCGAGAAAATCGGACAGCTTAGCCAGTTCTTGCCGGAAAGATCAGTTGTTACAGGACCTAACGGAAGCCCTGTTGACTTAAAAAATGTGATCAAAGAGGGAATGTGCGGTTCCATTCTTAACCCCTGGAGTCCGAAAGAAGCTATTGAATATCAGAAGCTTGCGGTCGATAGCTCGCGTCTTGGGATTCCCCTTCTCATCGGTTTGGATATCATACATGGTGCGAGGACGACTTTCCCAGAGAATATCGGAATATCCTGCTCGTGGGATCCTGAAATGACTGAGGAAGTGGCAAGAATTTCCGCTGCTGAGGCAAGCGCATTCGGAATTAACTGGACATTCTCACCAATGTGCGACGTGGCTATTGACCCACGCTGGGGACGCGTTTCCGAGGGTTCAGGCGAAGATCCGTATCTCTCAGGACAGCTTTCAGCTGCTATGGTGCGCGGCTATCAGGGAGATGATCTCTCTGCCGGCAACACCATCCTGTCCTGCGTGAAGCATTTCGCTGCTTACAGTGCAGCCGAGGCCGGAAGAGAATATAACACTGTTGACATGTCAGAGATGATGTTCCGCGAGCGTCATCTACCGTCCTATAAAGCAGCACTTGATGCGGGTGCACTGAGCGTAATGAGTTCGTTCAACGACTTCGACGGCATCCCAGCAAGCGGCAGCAAATGGCTCCTCACCGACCTGCTGCGTGGGGAACTCGGGTTCAAGGGCTTTGTTGTTTCCGACTTTAGTTCTATAGACGAAATGGTAAAGCACCGCGTTGTGGCTGACTCGAAAGGGGCTGCGGAACTCGCACTGAACGCTGGTCTGAATATGGACATGGTGGACGGAGACTATTACAGGTTCGGGGAAGAACTTGTGAAGGAGGGCCGCGTGAGCGAAGCTCAGATTGACAAGCTCTGCAAGGATATATTGACAGTGAAGTTCAAACTCGGTCTGTTTGACGACCCATTCCGCTACGGAGGAGAGGAACGCTGGGAGAAGGAGACATGGCTTCCGGAGTATCTCGAGACGGCACGCAAGGTTGCGCGCAGCTCAATGGTTCTGCTCAAGAACGAAAAAGGAATTCTTCCGCTCAAGGGTAGCGAGAAGATCGCCCTTATCGGTCCGGCGGCTGACTCCCGCAGCGAGATGGTAGGATCATGGATCGGTTTCGCAGATTACAACAAGCCGGTCAGTTTCCTTGAAGGCCTAAAAGCAAGATTCCCTCACAACGAAATTAGCTGCGAGAAAGGTAGCGGCTTTTTCGATCCTATTGAAGGAGGCATTTCAAAGGCAGTTGCGGCAGCACGCCGTTCCGATGTCGTCCTTATGGCCATCGGGCTTCCGAATGCCTACAGCGGTGAGGCTACCTCTATGGCAAATATCGACATTCCGGCAGCACAGAAGGAACTCTTCAATGCTGTGAAAGCGACAGGAAAACCGATTGTGGTTCTGCTCGTTACCGGACGTCCTATGACCATTGCGGAGGAGACGAATGCCGCAGCCGGACTGCTCGTGACCTGGCACCCGGGTATCATGGGAGGATCGGCTCTCGCGGATATCGTTTCCGGAGACTACAATCCTTCAGGACGTCTTACAATGACTTTCCCTCTCTGTCTTGGTCAGGTACCGATCCACTACAACGCCAAGAGTACTTGCCGTCCACGCGAGACTCCGGAGAATGACGCAAAATATCTTTCCCGCTATATGCGTACCCCTAACGAACCCCTCTTCGCTTTTGGCGAGGGTCTGAGCTACACTGAGTTCGGCTATTCAGATCTTGAAGTCCTCAACCCCAAGGCAAAACTCGGTGAAACTGTGAAGGTACGCGTGAAAGTCAGCAACCTCGGCAAGAGGGACGGAGAAGAAGTTGTGCAGCTTTACATCCGTGACGTTATCGGCAGCCGCACCCGTCCGGATCGTGAGTTGAAAGGATTTAGGAAAGTTTTCCTCAAGGCAGGAGACTCAGCGATAGTTGACTTCGAAATAACACAGGAATCACGTTCATTCTTTAGAGCAGACAACAAGTGGGGCGAGGAAACGGGCGATTTCGATGTATTCGTGGGACATGATTCACACGCAAGCCTTGCCGGTAAGTTTACCATAACAGAGTAATTTCAAGGTAATTTCATTAGAAGCTGTTTTGTTTTTCTGAAATGTTATTTGAGGTGAGAAAACCTTCAGACAGAAAAACAAAACAGTTTCTTAATATCCGGGCTAATATTAGAAGGTAAGTAAGACAGTCCATAGGTTGGAGGCTTTCTATGCATTGTAAGGAGGTTGCTAACTAAAAAATGGCATCTATACCGATATTACCAACAACTTTTGGCAATTATACCCAATTATACCATTAACCAATAGTGGTAGGTGTAGATAAAATGACGATAGGCTCTCGATTCACATCGAAAGCCTATCAATTCTAACCTAAAACTTAACCTATGAAAAAACTATTCACGTAGATTTTAATGCAATTTCTGTGCCTTAGTAAAAATTTGTATGATATATATAATGTCTAAATCGTTTAGATAGTGGATTAATGTGATTTTATCTATTTCGTGCTGTCAGCCGGAGCCTTGATTTCGGTGCTGTCAGCTGGAGCCTTGATTTCGGTGCTGTCACTCACGGTAGGAGCAGAGGCAGGGTCAAGTTTCACGGAAATGATGCGTACTGGATTGACAGGCAGGTCTCTCGCATTTGTCTTTACCTTAGCTATCTTGTCGATCACGTCAAAGCCTTCTACGGTCTGTCCAAATACGGTGTACTGCCCATCAAGTTGTGCGCATGCATTCTCGTCCTGTACGATGTAGAACTGTGATCCCGACGATTCTTTTGCAGGGTTGGCTGCATCTCCACGTCTTGCAGCGGCAAGCGCTCCTTTAAGATGCTTGTATTCCGGTACAAACTCGGCAGGTACAGTGTATCCAGGGCCTCCTTGACCGTATTTTGCTACCATTGAAGTGTCTTTGGTATATGGGTCTCCTCCCTGGATCATGAATCCGTCAATTACTCTGTGGAAGAGAAGTCCGTCATAGAATCCTGACAAGGCGAGTTTCTCAAAATTGTCTCTGTGCTTGGGAGTCTTGGCGTAAAGTTTTACTTTGATAGTGCCGAGATTCGTGTTGATGTCGAATATCGGCTCTTCTGGTAATGTAGTCATGATTTTCTCTGCTTGTTTGATTGTTTCTGCCTGCTTTAGGGAGTCTGCGCGAGCGGCAGCTTCCTCTTCGGATTTCTTGTTGTTGCCCCAGCAGCCTGCAAGGCAACCTGCAGCGGCAATGATGCCAGCTGTCTTGATGAATAATTGTCTCATATCTTATTTAATAATTGTCTCATATCTTATTTAATAATTGTCTGAATGTTGTAAAGCACAAATATACTACAATACTGCTGCAATATGCAGTATGAATCGAATTAATACTTACCTTTGTTGACGGCTGGTCCAAAGGAGACGTCCTCATTTCGGACCAGTACATTATTAACTATAACACAAATTTTCATGAGACAAAGACTGGCATTTGCTGTCGTTATGGCGGCTGTGGCCTTAAGTGCTTCCTGTGGGCAGACACAGCAGGAAATTGAGATTATTCCTCAGCCCGAAAGCGTTGTTGTCGGGAAAGGCAGTTTCAGCATCAAGGGCAAGGACTTGGTCGCAGGCAAAGACCTTGACAAGGAATCGTTGCAGATAGTCGAAGGCCTTGCGACAAGACTTTCAACAGTGACCGGCAAGGAATTCAAGGTGGTTGGCGAAGGAGAAGGGATTCATTTCCTTAAGGACAATTCAGAGCCTATTGAAGGATATTCTCTCACGGTTACAGAGGATGGTGTCGAGGTTAAGGCTTCCACATCAGCAGGTTTCCGCTATGCAATCCAGACACTCGGGCAGATGCTTCCTACAGCCTTCTATGGCATAAAAGCTGCCCCGTCCGAGAAATGGAGTCTTCCTTGTGTACAGATCAATGACAAGCCGCGCTTTGCATACAGGGGTATGCACCTTGATGTTGCACGGCATTTCTTTCCGGTTGAAGAGGTTAAGAAATATCTCGACATTATGGCAATCCATAAGATGAACAGGTTTCACTGGCATCTTACCGATGATCAGGGTTGGAGAATCGAGATCAAGAAATATCCTCGTCTGACGGAGGTTGGCGCATGGAGAGACAGTACCATGGTCGGCAAGCAGTGGGATAAGTTTGACCATGTGCGTCATGGAGGCTTCTATACTCAGGACCAGATACGTGAAGTTGTGGACTATGCTGCGGGTCTTGGCATCACAATTATTCCGGAGATAGACCTTCCGGGGCATATGGTAGCCGCTATGGCTTCATATCCGGAACTCGGCTGCACAGGAGGCCCGTATACAGTATGGCCTGTATGGGGTGTGTCCGACCAAGTACTTTGTGTCGGCAAGGAAAGTACATTTGACTTTATAGAGGGAGTCCTTTCTGAAGTGATGGAGCTTTTCCCTTCGGAATATATACATATCGGAGGTGACGAATGCCCCAAAAAGGAATGGGAGAGGTGTCCTGCCTGCCAGGCTCGTATCAAGGCTCTTGGGATAAAAGGTGATGACAATCACACGGCAGAACAGTATCTTCAGAGTTATGTGACAGCAAGGGTGCAGAAGTTTGTCAATGAACATGGCCGCAGGATCATTGGCTGGGACGAGATCCTCGAGGGCGAACTTGCCTCTGGTGCTACTGTCATGTCTTGGAGAGGTGCCAAGGGTGGCATAGAAGCAGCTAAGAAAGGTTTCGATGTGATCATGACTCCTAATACATATTTCTACCTTGATTATTATCAGTCTGACAAGGAAGACCTTGAGCCACTTGCTATTGGAGGTTATCTGCCTTTAGATACCGTATATGTATGCAATCCGGTAAATGATATACCCGAAGAGTCTCAGAAGCATATCTTGGGAGCGCAGGCCAATCTCTGGACAGAGTATATAGCTACACCTGAGCACCTTGAATACATGCTTCTTCCTAGAATGTCTGCCTTGAGCGAGGTTCAGTGGTGTACTAAGGAGAATAAGGATTTCGATAGGTTCAAGAAATCCCTTACTTCCAAGATGTTTGGCATTTATGACATACTCGGCTACACCTACAGCAAGGATGTTATTGGAGAATACGGACTTAAGGATGCCACAGTTAAGGATGCCACAGAGACCAAATAAGTTGAGAGGTAACTACTTCTATACAAGGGTGCAAAGCTGACGATAGTCATTGCTTTATTGAGAAGTTGTTTAATAAAGTATCAGGCCTAATATTCCTCCGGTGATTATGAGGGGTATCGGGCCTGTTTTCGTGCAAAGCGACACTGCAAGGGCTCCCGCAAACAGTAGCCAGCTCTTCCAGTCTGGGAAATTCTCACTTACAATGCCAGCCTCGAATGATGAAAACAAAGGGACTCCATTCCATTCGAGCCGAAAAGTCAAGACTATGGCTGCGGAGCCGATGAGCCCAACAACGGCAGGCCTGAGCCAGTACATCACGCTGTCAAACAGAGGATTGCCGTTGATCTTCATATAGAACCTTACAAGGGCAAGGACTATGAGAAATGAAGGAAGTACAACAGCGGTAGTTGAGGTAAAAGAACCGAGTACACCGAGTAGATGGCTACCTCCCGCTTTGACAATTACGTCATATCCAACATAAGTAGCGCAGTTGATCCCTACTGGGCCGGGCGTAATCTGTGAAATAGCCACTATGTCTGTGAATGTGCTCTCTGTGAGCCAGCCGTGTTCTGATACGACCTGCCCTTGTATCAGCGAAAGCATGGCATAGCCTCCACCGAAAGTAAATAATCCGATGACGAGAAAAGTGACGAACAATTGTATGAATATCAATGTCATTCGGACCTCCTTCTCCTTAGCAATGACACCGAAAGGGCGACAGATATTATGACGACTATGATATATATCGGAGAGATATCCATCAAGGCCACGAGAAGAGCGCTTCCTATAGTTACAAGCCAGGTCCAGATGGAACTATTGCATTTCCTTGCCATGGAGATAGTAGGAGCTATGATCAGAGCCACCACTACGGGGCGTATCCCCTTGAAGACTCTGATTACGTACGGATTGTCCTTGAATCCCGTGAAAATCATGGCAATAAGGAGAATTGCCACAAACGATGGCAGGATGGTCCCGAGCGCGGACACCATGCACCCTTTTAGTCCTCTTATCTTGTAACCAGCAAAGATTGCTACATTGACAGACAAGATTCCCGGGACTGACTGAGACAGAGCGATGATGTCTGGCAGTTCCTTTTCGTCAATCCAGCCGCGTTTTCCGAGCTCTGCCTGCATAAGCGGTATCATGGCATAGCCACCCCCAATCGTAAAAGCGCCTATTTTCATAAATACTGAAAACAATGTCCAAAGCGATACCATAAACTTATGCTTTAGTTTGTTCTCCTTCCTCAGATGCCGATAGGGCAAGGCGGTAACGCCCTTTGAGAATAGGCAAGCACATTACTAAATAAAGTCCGAGCAATAATGTATGCACGCCTTCCTTCAGCACAATGCTCCAGCCTCCGGATGTGCCTGGTGCGATGCCGGAGAAGAAGGCCTTGTCAATCAGCAGGGTAGAGACGCATACTATCCCACATGATGCCATCAAGCCGGCAATTCTTCCCCATGAATATGGAATCGGGTAATATTTGGCTCCGAGGACAGCACTTATTATGAACATCACCGTGTAGCTCGCAAGATGCCCGAATGCTGATGCCCAGTAAGAGAAATGCGGCATGAATATTACATTTACCAGCACCGTTACCACGAGCCCGGCTGTCGTGATCCATACTGCCATACCGGTTTTCCCCGAGAGCTTGTACCACATGGAGACGTTGAATAGCATCCCCAAGATCATGTACGAGAGCAACATGATGGGAACGACACCCATTCCCGAGCGGAAATCCTTGCCGATGATAAGGGAAATGATGTCAAGATAAAGCACAACACCAAGCAGTATGAAGCCGCAAAATGCTGTAAAGAATTCCATTACTATTGCGTATAACCGTCTTGAGCCTTTCATCGCTGCCCTTTGGAAAAAAAACGGCTCGGCCGCAAATCGAAACATCTGTATGAAAAGATTCATGATGACCGAGAGCTTCACTGCCGCTTGAAAAATCCCAAGACTTGAGCGCCATGCCTCAGCCCCTGTGTCGAAGTAGCGGAACAGAATTCTGTCCAGAAAATCATTCACTATCCCCGGCAGTCCTGCGATCATAAGGGGTATCGAATAGATAAGCATCTTCTTTAGAAGCCCCTTGTCTAATCTGAATGTAATGTGCAGTAGGTCAGGGATAAACAGTAGGGTACAGACAATGCTACTCACCAGAATCGCGAATATTACATATGTGAAATCCGGAGTAGGAGAAATGACCGCAGACGGTAGGAAAGCATGTGAGGGATACCAGAAGAAAAGCAGTATGTTGACTCCGGTCTCTGTCAGGATTTTCACCGTCTTGAAGATCGCGAATTTCAATGCCTTGTGTTCCTGGCGAAGCCTTGCGAACAGAATTGCAGTGCCGCTGTCAAGGGTGAGTATACCTCCTACATACATTATGCATGCTCCGTGGCCGTCATATCCGAGCCAGTGGGCTATGGGATTGGCGAAGGCTACAAGTACAGCAAGCAGAGAGAAGCTTGTGGCAAATACGGCAAGAAGGGCTCCCGAGTAGACGCTGTTCTTGTCGACCCCTTCTTTGTTGGCGAACCGGAAGCAACCTGTCTCCAGGCCGAGCACGAGAATAACCTGCAGCACGGCTATATACGCCATAAATTCAGTCACTACGCCATAGCTCTCGGTGGTGAGAAGGCGCGTATAGAAAGGCACGAAAAGGAAATTGATGATTCGTGCCAGTATTGTACTCATGCCGTAGACCGCAGTCTCTCCGGCAAGTTGTTTCAGGGCATTTGCCATATTACAAGCCGCGGTTTAAAGACGGCAATATGCAAAATTAGCTCATATTTGCCGCACCTTCAACTTTTTCCTTCGATCTTCAATCAATCTTCACAATCTCATTCACAAAAGTTCACTGACGTTAAGGGTTGTGCTGTCCTTTGATACTCATGGTGATTCGTCAGACAGGGAGGCCGTGACATTCAGATGTTGTTTTGAAGTGATTCCCGAAGTTTATTATGAAGATTTTTCGAGGCGGCCTCGACTTTGGAAGAAGTGTACTGGATATACTCGACTGATGACAAAGATGAAAATGGCCGGAAAGGGCCATAAGAGAAGCGTTGAAACATTTCAAAACAACTTCTCATGATATTTTTCTAAGAAAGATGAAAGACACACTAAAAAAATCACTTTTTTTTGAAAATTTTCTTCAAAAAAATTTGGAGGTAAATAAAAAGTGCGTATCTTTGCAGCCCGTTTGAGAGATAACGGTTAGTTCATTGAAAATATTGAAAGATTAAGTACAAGGAAGCAAGTACCGAAGAAAAGAAAGAACGAGCGTCGTTTCTTTTGA
>ERZ808240.3867-NODE-3867-length-14012-cov-16.276349_pt1 | contig 14012 bp, 11 predicted proteins | sample MGYA00521084_ERZ808240 | MGnify/ENA primary metagenome ERZ808240 (study PRJEB31516, sample SAMN03275571) | gut metagenome | biome: mammalia-associated habitat; material: feces | host: Papio cynocephalus | place: Kenya | collected 2012-08-06 ... | reverse complement strand
AAATAGCATCTGCCTCTGCAAGTTGCTGTCCGGCACGCTTTTCTTCATATACTGCCGTTTCCCGCACCTGACATACGGAAAGCTTTGTTTCCTCCACAGCTTTCTTGCACAGTACCTCCAATGTCTCCGGCAAAATAGTACCTATTTCCACCAGACAGAGAGTCCCATTCTCTTTTCCTGTCAGATTACGGAAATGGAAAAGCAGATGCATCTGCTTTTCTTCTTTTGGCACATTCCAAGCAAACGGCATATGAAAAGACTCTTTCACATTTCTTGCTGTCCAGATATAACCGGTCCATGCAAAACAAAATGACAGACAGACCAATCCTACCAGAATACCTGTCGCAAGTCCCAGCAATGCCTGCTTTATCACAGTTTTATATTGGAACCCATCCGATACCGTTTCTACTGTAAGCGGTTCTCCGATCTGCAGTCTTTCTTCGGCACTTAGCTTACAATATTGCTTTACATATTTCTTTTCTGTCTTTCCCAGCGCATCATAATCGTTTTCTCTTTGTGTGGCATATGTGCTTTCCTGATTGATATTAGCCGCCTGCGTATCTCTAAGCGCCGTGTCTCTTGCCACATATTGATAGGTCTGCAGCATATAACAGCGGAACTGGCCACGTGCCTGCACCACAGCAGGATAAATATTCTGCATCAGATACTGGTCTGCAGCATGCAGCAGCACATCCAGTATCTCCTGATCCGGTGCTGTCACATAGATCACAAGCACCTGCCCCGTACTTGTGTCAAAGGTAAACAGATCTGATACCCTGCTGCCTTCTGTATCCATGGATAGCTGTTCCGCAAGCTGACTTTCCAGATAAGTGACCGCTTCCTCGCTTTTAAAAAGGTTCACGATCTGTGTGACTGCTTCTGAATACCAGAAGCCTTCCGCGCCCTGATCAAATCCATATCGCAGCACCCCCGTATATTTTTGTTCCGGATCGATCTTCATATAAAGCGCTTTCTGGTTATAAGCACTTTGCTGTTTATACAAGTCCCGATCAGTCAGATACTTCTGTACCTGTGTTTTCTGTTCTTCTGATAACGTCAGTTCCGTTTCCGCCTGCTGTTTCTTCAGACTGTCCTTTTGCTCCTTCCAGTTTTTCCCTGCAAAGACTATACAGAAAACCGTAGCAAAAAGCAGAACGACCCAGATCCGTCTTTTCCAATATCCCAAAAGTCCTTTACTGTCCATATATTTTCTGTCATAACGATACATTCTCATATACCTTCTCCTCTTTTTTCCCGCTTAACATCCCATTTTGCATTTTATTTACCGTTCTCTGTTCCGATGGCATCGTCTCCCGCACAAGCAAAAGCAGAAGCGGATTATAGGTCAGATACATCGACTGCGGATTTACCATACCAAAGATCAGACTGATAAGCACACACACCAGCAAAAGTCTTTCATTTCGCATTGCCAGCCGATACAGAAGCAGGCTTACCAGAATACAATAGATCAGAATAAAAATGGTACCATACAACAACATCTGCATCAGATAAGCATTATCCACATAATTATAAACGGCATCGGGCTTATAATACAGTGTTGAAGCACCGATAAATTTAATCTTCTGTCCAAACCATGTAAAACCGTATTGTTCGATTGCCTCATATCCCAGTTTCAGGCGGTTATTTGACACATAATTCCATTTTTCCCAAACCGGATTTCCTTTCTGAAATGCCATCGTCACACCGATACTGGCGATCAGGCATATCCATGGAACAAGCATAAGCGCATAGGCAAACCACTGTGGGAATTTTTTCTCCGCAAAAAAATGCTCACAAACCAGACAGGAAACTACAATCAATATACTCAGCAAAAAGTCCGACCTGCCATTGGTTAAATAATATAAGATCCCATTACTTATCAGAATAATAAGTGCAGCAGATTCCTTCATCCTGTTTTTCATAGCGATCCATGCGATGGCTGTGAAAAATCCGAAATGACTGGCAAGCATGCAATGCGTAAATCCAAGACCATGTCTGTCTCTGGCTCCTTCTTCCCAGATCACATCTTCCAGCACACCTGCCTTTGCAGCCAGCACTGTAGTCAGAAAAAGAAGCAGTTGCACCCAGAACATGATCTTGCAAAGTTTCCAAAAGGATACATTTCTGCCACTGTAAATAAGTGCAAACATTGCTGCAAACGGTAATTTGTCGATTCTAAATGCGATCCACATGAACAGAAGCGTTACACCCAACATCAGCAAGTTCCTTGGCGTCCTGTCCGCTTCCAGAATCGTTTTCACAAGGCAGCAGATCAGTACACCATACATGACAGGATCAGAAATCAGCTTCATCGGCAGCATATCTTTAAAATACGTATACTTGACAAGCCCCACCAGAAGCCATGCGATCAGAGCTGTTATATATAAAGTTTCGCTCCACTGCTTTTCCTTCATATCGTTTCTCCGTTTTTTTGTCCCATTGCCTGTACAAACTGCAGATAGCCGCTGTGTTTCGGATGACGGTCCTCTGCAGACGGCAGACTGTCATAATCGCCGTACAGTTGTTGCAGATAAGGCTGTATCTGATTCGGTACAGGAAGCATATGACCACAAAACGAAACCCTTTGATAAGGCAGTAAAATATCTTTATCCATTACTTCCCGCTGATAGCCGGCAAGTCCAAACAGACTGCAGACCTTATCTGCATCTTCCGTCTTTTTGGCAGTTATGATTTTCTTGCTGACACGGGCATACCAGTTAAACAGCCTGTCCGGCGTTATTTTCACGATTATTTTGGATATTTCATGTGCTGCTTTCCCCTTGTTTTTGGTAGGCAGTCTATAAATCGAAAGATAATGTACGATCACAAAAATACGCTGCAGCATTCTGCCTGCTTTTCCATCGGGAACGCCATCGATCGGATGGATATCCAGCTTCGGTGCAGTGTTCTGCGGATACTCTCCCTGCGGCAGATATAACAGATGTCCGATCGGTGCATCCGGTATGATCTGCTTTGCAACCGGCGAATATTGGTACACTTCCAGTCTATTATCCTGTTTTGCAAGAAGCTGCTCCAGCCGTTCAAAATCCGGCCGCAGCATGGCAAGATCGATATCATCGTCCCACGGAATGAATCCCTGATGCCTGTATGCACCAAGCGCGGATCCGCCCGCCAGGAAATAGGACAGTCCGTGTTCTTTGCAGAAAGCATCAAAAACAAGGAGCATCTTTAACAGATACTCCTGATATTCTTTCAGTTCCTGTGGAATCCCTTCTGTACGCTCTTCCTGCATAATCCATCCTGCCTTCTATCTGCTATGCATCTTCATCCAGCATCGTTGCCAGCATTTTTTCTTCCTGTTTTTCTTTCTTTGTCTTCTTTTTGTTTGGTTCCAGTTCATCCATAAAGATCTGGTATTGCTCAAGCACTTCCTCTGTCGGTCCATCCATACGGATCAGTCCATCATGTAACCAGATGACTCTGCTGCAGAGCTTTCGTACTGTCTCCACACTGTGAGATACAATCATAACCGTACGCTCGTTATCGGAAATCAACTCCCGCATCTTTGCAAAGCTCTTCTTTTTAAATGCGATATCACCCACGCTCAAAACCTCATCGATCAGCATGATCTCAGTCTCTAAAACCGCCGTAATAGAAAACGCAAGCTTAGAATACATACCGCTGGAATATGTGCTGACAGGAGAATTGATAAATTTCCCCAGTCCCGAAAATTTAACAATCTCGTCGTATTTTTCCTTGATCTGTGCTTCTGAGAAGCCCAGCAACAGGCCTGACAGATAAATGTTTTCTTTACCGGTCAGTTCTTTTTGAAATCCTACACCAATGGAAAGAAGGGAGATAGAATGATCTCCAATATCGATTGTCCCCTCATCCGGTGAGAAAATACCTGCTATGGAGCGCAGCATTGTAGATTTTCCGCTGCCGTTTCTGCCGATCAGCCCAACAATCTCACCCTTCTTCAGATTAAAGCTGACACCTTTTACCGCTTCGAATTCCTCCATACGGGACTTTCGAAGGGAAAACAGACTTTTTTTGATACTTTCAGCCTGTACTGTTTTATATTTAATATGCACATCTTTGACTTGTATTGTATATTCGTTTTCCATTAGCTCACCTTTACATATGAATTTTCATGTTTTACGATCAATCGTACACCCAGTACCGATAACAGGATACTGATAACAAACCAGATACCTACCACCCCATACATTGGATGGGACTGGTATAAAATACAATTTCTGGCTCCCTGAATGATATTTGCAACCGGATTGATATCAAGCAGCAAAAGGTTGTAAGGCTTCGGTACCCGTTTTTGCAGATTGTAAAAAATACCAGACATATAAAACACCAGTCTCAGTGCTACATTGACAAGATTGGCAAGATCCATCAGATAAACACCAAAATGCAGCACAATACAACTGCAACCGAAAGTAAATACGACAAGTGCCAAAAACAGTGGAATGATTTCCAGAATACGCCATGTGATCGGTACTCTGTAAAGTGGTACCATAATGATTACAAGCGTAAATGCCACACACATCTTAAAGAAATTTACCATCATTGTAATCAGTATCAAAATGTACTTCGGGATATATACCTTTGATATCATCCCCTTATTTTTCTTTACCGTCCTCACACTTGTTAAAACAGTTTTACTGAAAAAGTTCCACAGATTCAGGCCGATAAAAACAAAGAGCGGAAAATATTTTTCTGATTTTCCAAATACAATTGTTGCCACAAAAGTGTATACCAGCATAAAAAGGAATGGATCCAAGATCCACCAGAGCCAGTTCAGTCTTGAGCCTGCCACTTCACTCTTTAAAGTGGCCTTTGCTGCATACAGCATATAGCCTTTATACTTTTTAATGTTGTTTATAAATTTTTTCATAATTTATGTCTTTCCCGTTTCCTTCTATTCGTAAGATTCCATCGTTCGTTTCATGCCATCCCGCAGCGACACCTTAGGCTTCCAGCCTTCTGCCATAGCCTTATCCGACTTCAGAAAACCCAGCTTATAACTCAGATAGCCGGCAGATTTTTCTCCTTCAGGGATATGCATCACCAGCCTGATCCCGCGATCAGAAAAAATATCACAAAGAATCTCCGCAAGCTGTTTTACTGTAACCGTCTCTTCGGAATTGGATACATTATACACCATATCCTGAAATTGCAGAAGTGTGTAAAACAGCCCTGCCACAACATCACCGATATAAGTCAATGCCAGTGTTCCGCTTCCGTCACTGTTCATTATGATATCTTCCCTATTTTTTACATTTCCGAGAAAATCTCCTACCACACGACCATCGGAAAGAAGCATCCCCGGTCCATAAGTATGTGCGATACGGGCAATCTTACAATCAATCCCATACTGACTCTTATAGCAGGCACAAAGATTTTCTGCCATCCGCTTTCCTTCCGGATAACAGGAACGGACACTTGTCGGATCCACGCTGCCATAATCCGCTTCCGTCACAAAATCAAGGCTTCCCTTTCCATATATTTCTCTTGTGCTGAGCAACAGAAATTTCTTTGTTCCATGTATTCTGCCATATTCCAAAAGCTGATAAGCTCCAAGCACATTTCCCATTGCCGTTCCAACCGGATCTGCCACAAATTGATTGGGACCCGTCTGACTAGCCGCATGAATAATCATATCTATTTCTTCTGACAGATCCACAGGCTTTGTCACATCCTGGATCACCAGATGAAAATCATCCCGATCCAGCACCTCTTTCCATTTGTTCCTTGTTTTTTGCTCATTTCTTGCAATACCATATACCTGTATTCCATAGTCTTTTGTATCATTGAGCACCAGCATGGTACGTACCAGATATGTCGCGATCAGGCCATTGACTCCGGATATCAGCACCTTTTTCCCTTTCAGTGTCTCCCAGTCCACCGGCTCCTGCAGAATATTCGTAATATCCTCCTGTACAACATGATTTAACTGCATAACTGCCTCCTGTTTAAATACCGAAGATTTCCTGATTTTCCTTCAGATCCACAAGTGCCTTGAATAAAAAGAAGTCCTCCGGTGTTGTAATCTTGATATTTGTTGTCTCACACGGTACCATATGAAGCTTAACTCCAAGCTCTGTCATCAGGGAACAGGTATCAATGGTAATCGTATAAGGCATCGTTTCACCCTTTTCATGCGCATGTAAAACGTCTTTAAAATAAAAGCTCTGTGGTGCTTTTGCCACAAACATTGTATTTCTTATGATTGTTTTCTCAATCTGTTTTCCATCGTCACTTACGATTGCAGTTTCCGTAAACGGAACACAGGTAATTCCGTTTCCGTATTCTCTAACCGCCGCTATATTGTCCGTGATCAGTTTTTCTGTCACAAGCGGTCGTACTGCATCATGCAGAAGCACAATATCATCATCCTTACAGATTGTCTGCAAATACCGGAGTGCAATCATTTTAGACTCCTGTGTATCCTTTCCACCCGTTAAGATCTTTTTTACTTTTTTGATGCCAAACTTGTCCAAAAGTCTCTGCAGGTAATTTTCCCAACCTGCAATACACGGAATCACAACAGCATCAATCTCCGGATGCCGCTCAAATACCTCCAGTGTATAAATAATAATCGGTTTCCCGTACAATTCCAGAAACTGCTTCGGCTTTGCGCTGTTTTTCATGCGTTGTCCGGATCCACCGGCAAATACCAATGCTACATTCATGTTATTTATCTCCTCCATTGTTTTCGCACTTTTTATTTTGAATCTGCCACCTTATTATACTTTGCGTAAACTCTTCTGAACTTACGTTTAATTTTTTCTTCCTTCTCGCCCCTGCTGGTTCCCTTGAAGCATACCATTTTAGAAATCAGCTTTCTATAAGGATACGGCGTAATGCTGCTGTTTTTTTTGATCTGGTCTTTCATCACAGTAAACAAAGACTGATAAATTGACATAAGATAAATCTCATCCTTCCGGATGCCCTCTTTCATAGCCAGTTCCAGTCTATCCACCAGTTCCTCCGGCTTCTCCTGTATCACATCAAAAACACGATTTCCATAGCCAATACTATCATAGAAACCCTTTACCTTTGCATTCCACATGATGCCAACAGAAGGCACATCCAATGAAAAGCTAATAATACTCGGATGTAATCTACATGAGATCACGCCATCACAGTCTGCAATCTTAGAAATCAAATATTCAGGTGTGTTCATATTAAATACACACTTTGACAGGGGAAATCCGTACTCTCTGACAAGACGGTCTACAAAAGCTTCATCACTGAAATGACCACTTGTCAGTATCTCATAATCATAGCCTCTCTGTTTCACGATCTCAACAACCTTTGTCCAGAAAGCTATTGCTTTCTCCTTCGGAAAAGGTATTTTATTATCTGTAAATCCACCTTCCCGCAAGATAAAAATACCAATTTTTTTCTTCCTGCCCGGCTTCTTTTTGGTCCAGAATTTACGAAATACAGTACAGGTATGCACTGCCGGATCAGCTACTTTATCAATATAAAGGGATTCCTTTTCTTTATATTTCTGGAGCATTTCAAAATCATCCCTTGTTGTGATCATCTTGACACAATCCAAATTCAGTGCTTTCTTCAGGCGTTGGCACTTTTTATTCTGCTCATCATAATGTTCCAATCCGATTGCAGAAAAAAAGACCGGTTTCTGATACTTTTGTGCAATCTCGATTGTAACTGCCGTACGTTCATAAAAGTTCTGATACATATAGTTGAACATAGGCGCTCCGCCAAATACTACGATATCGCAATTCCTGATTGCTTTTTCTGCCGACTCAAGCAGCTTAGGGTCTCGATTCTTCAAGTATCCCTGTGACACAAATGAAACTGCCTTACTGATGATCTCATAATTCCATCTGTGCAGTCCAAGATTTTTCATAACGGTAGAAATCAGACTGATATCAGTTGCTTCAATCACCTGATCTCCCACATTATCAGAATCTCTGTTTGTAAGAAGCAGTACTTTGACCTGTGACTTTGGTGTGATCTTCCTCTTGATTTTTTTTAAATATGGCTTCGTCTTTTTATTCAATTTAGCAAAACAATGCATATGGTTTCCTTTCTTTCAAAGCTACTGCGCCAGATCTTTTACCTTGCAATCCTTTCCTACCAGAATTTCCTTGCCCTGACATCCTGTGATCTGATTTTTTCCGATACTGTTCTTTACTTCACTCTGCGCATACAATTTAATGCCTGCACCTGTTACGTTTGAAAGCGTATTGGTCTGTATACTGCCAACTGTACATTTGCTGTTAAGCATAATACCGTTTCCACCAGCATCTGTGATCGTATTCTTCTCTACATTGCCTGATATAACAGAGCCATCGTACAGACTGATTCCATCATTTTTTGTCTGGGAAACGATATTTTCCGCTACCACACCGGCCTGACTCTGGCAGGCAATACTGATTCCAATGCTGCCCGCTCCCTGTATACGGTTATTTTGTATAGCATTTGTGACAGAGCTCTCTCCATAAACACGAATGCCACATTCTCCTACCTTTGAGATCTGGTTAGTACTGAGTTCTTTTACATTGGAATTCTCATAAACCATAATGCCACAACGGGAACTCTTAGAAATGGTATTGTTTTTTACCACTACCTGCTGACTGCAGTCTCTTATGACAATTCCATCATTCTTATTATCCATAACACCGGTTTTTCCCTTACCGATGATCATATTATTTTCTACCGTTACGTTTTTCACGCCTGCCAGGTGAATCCCATGTCCTTCTGTTGTGATGGTGTTATTGTAGATTGATACATTTGAAGCTCTGTAATCGCCCTTTGCAATTTTCTGATTTGATGCCCCGACCTGTGTTTTCTCCAGCAGATGTCCGACCACCGCAATTCCCTGCACACGATCACACATTGGATCATTTTTTGTCTGGATCACATTATCATGAATCCTTGTCCGGATTTCTTTATAATTCTGCCTCTTTCCAGCCTGACTTTTTGCCTTTGCATAAATAGACGATGTCTTGGATTTAAAGGACTGTACTAAAATTCCCGCACCACAGTCTGTAAAGGTATTATCCGCAATCTCACAATTATAATAACTGGTCGTCACGATCGCTTCTTCATGGACATTTTGAAACTTGTTATTGGTGATCGTAACATTCTCATGAAATCTGCCAACCAGCATCGTATGTGTGCCAAGACCTCTTGGTACATCCTTAAATGTATTACCAGATATCAATACACTCTTCATCACAGTTCCATCCTGATAGGTTTCGGCAAATACACTTTCCGCCACCGGAATATCAAGTTGCAATGCTTCCTGTTTTGCTTCTTCTCCCTTTCCCTGTCGGGCTTTAAAGTTTTTAAAGGTACAGCCGGTTACTGTAAAGCCGTCGATCGCACAGACCTCTACCTGATGAAGACCGCCTCCGCCTGAAAAGGTTGCATTCTTTATCGTAATATTTTTACCGTGTGCCATCTTGACCAGATTGCCCTTGTTGTTCTTAGCACCTACATAAGTACCACCCGAAATCATGATGTTTTTGCATCCCTTATAGCCTTTTGTCTTTGCCGTACTCTTTTTATCCACGGTATCTGTCAGCAACATGTTCAGGCTTTTTTCCTTTCCCCTGAACTTGATCGTTGCACCGGTCGCTTCCAGTGTCACATTACTGCATAAATAGATCGGTCCGCTGATATAATAAGTTCCCTTCGGGATAACAATCTTATATGGTTTTGATGCTGTTGCCTTCCTGCGTGCCTTTGTCATAGCATCATTTACTTTTTTTGTAATATCTGTCTTCTTACCTGCTTTGATCTTGATCGTCGTTGCTTTCGATGCAGTCTGTGCAGCCATTACTTCCACTTTTGCAAACTGCACCGGTCCCGAAAAGCACTGTAATGCAACAAGTAAACACACCATTAAAATTTGAATCTTCTTTTTCATGAAACGCCTCCTTTTACACAGTACTCCTGTCACTGTCCCTCTATTCTTCTCCCAGCTCCGGGTTTTCAAATACAATTTTCTGCATTTCCCGATAATGATTTCTTACAGTGTCTATATCTGCCTGCATTTCTACCGGGATCTGACCCAGTACAAACCAGTCAATCACACGGTCAGATGCATTGCAGTCAATATGATCAAATGAGAATTTCACATATTCTTCTACCTTTTCAAATTCAAAATCCCGCTCCCGGATTGCATTCAGCAATTCATCAAATGTATAGACCACCTTACCCGGCGCAGATTCCTCATACGCTCTGTGAAATCCTCTGGAATAAGCATACTGTAGCTTATCAAATGCAAAAAACAGCATTGGCTTTTTCATCAGAGAATACTCAAAAATATTAGAAGAATAATCAGTAATAAGAAGGTCTGTAATATAAAACAGATCATTGATATTCGGGAACTTGTTTGCATCCACAAACCGATCCTTATGCTGCTCCTTGATTGGCACTGCTGATGCCACCCATGGATGCATCTTAAATAACACCACATATTCCTCTCCGCAAAGATCATACAATTTGTCAAAGTCGATCAGCTCATACGGATAATATGCCAGCAACTTATTCCTGCCACGATAAGTAGGTGCGAATAAAATAACCTTTTTCCCCTTACAAAGCGGATATTTCTCATACAGCTTCTGCTCTACCCTTGCACGTCTTTCCGGATCCAGATACTCATCCATACGCGGCATTCCTGTCGGTAATACCTGTTCTTCATTAATACCCCAGACTTCCGAGAAAAAGTGAGCAATGCTCTTAGAGCCTGAAATACCGTAAGAATACTGTCTGTGTGCACTCTGCGGTGCAGGGCAGCCCGGATGTCCCCAGCGGCTGTAGCCGGATGACTTAAATCCTGCTCCTGCATGCCAGAGCTGTACCACCTTTGTATCATCGGAAAGCTTCATCCAGTCAAGCACCGGTGCATGATCGTCCACAAAAATAATCCCGCTTGATGCCATTTTTTTCATCAGAACAAGCCAGCTTTTAAATCCATGATTTCCTCTGGCACCAAATCTGGCTGATGTAAGAATCGTATACTCCTTCTCCATCCCTCGTTGCTGCATACGCTCCATAACAGCCTTTAAATTAGAGGCGATTTTATCATTCTGTTCTGTCAGAAACAAAACGGTATGTGCCCTGTTTTTCTTATATTTTTTATAATAAAATTGATAGCTCCTGCGCAAAAAGTTTTTACTGGAAAGCCATGTTGCCATCACATTTTTAACCGGATGGATCCGATTATGCAGCTGTGCCAGTGATGGGAACTCCATATTCGTCTTTGCTGCCGCAAGAATAGTCATTTCAAAAGGCAGATTATCTTCTCCTTCTTTTGTGCCAAAAGAAACAGCATATACCTTTTGTCCTCCATTATATGGGAAATTTCTAGAATGATCTGCCAATTTTTCAAAAATACCGTAATCATATTCTGCATCCGCTACCGTATTTTCTCCGTCACTGACAAACAGCCCGTAAATACCCGATGGAATGCAGGCGCAGTTCCCCGGATTTGTAATATTCGTTGTCAGATGATACTGTCCGTTTTCATATGCCAGGACACGCAGCTCTGCTGCTGCCGTACCCAGCATCTTGTCTACCAGATAAAAATGGATCTTTTCAGTAACAGGAACCGCCTTTCCTTCTTTTTTAAGAGTCAGGTAAAGATGCAGATGGATCCTTTCCCAGTCGATCTTCTGAATCTCTGCTTTCCATTTATGATCTGTTGCAAGGTACTTCATATTACGTTTTCTTCCTCCGGTTTCTTACTTACTTTTCCTGTCTGTGTCAAGATCAGCTCTGCTACACGCTTCGCAGCATTTCCATCCTCCACAGAGCCTTTTTCTTTCAAAAAGGCATCTATCTTCTGTCCATATCTTTCTTCATCAAATATCCTGATCTGCTCCAGAAGTTCCGCATCCGTCTTCGCTAATGGGAAAGGGGTATCTGTCAGTGGGTAATAAAATCCTCTTACCTGTTCATAGGCATCATAATCCTCTGCCAGTATAAACCCCGGTCTCTTCGTCAACATGAAATCAAAAATTGCACTCGAATAATCCGTTACCATTGCATCTGCTGCTGCCAAAAGCTCCTGCACATCAGGATACATTGTGGCATCCATGACCGCCTGTTCTTTCAAAGCCTCTATCTGCTCCCGTGACACCCTTCTGGGGTGCAACCGTACCAGACAGACCCATTCGCCGCCAAACCGCATTTCCAGTGCTTCTGCAATCTTTTCATAAGGAAGTGGCTGCAAAAGTCCATGATCCTGATCGCGAAAGGTCGGCATATAGAAAAACAGTTTTTTCTCCGGTGCAATGCCATATGCCTCCTGCACTTTTCTCTTGTACTGTAACTGATCCTGTTCAAAAAACAGGTCATTTCGCGGATGCCCGTATTCCAGGATCTTTCCTGCTCCCCAGAAAGCCCTCTTGTAAACCTCTGTCTCAAACCGGCTGTTTGAAATCCAGAAATCCGTATACGCTGCATTTTTTTTTGCCAGTGCCAGCCATGCTTTATCGGCATTCAGGTAACCACAATCCCCCTCTATCTTTTTAATTCCGAAAGATCCATGCCACATTTGGATATACACCTGCTCCGGCTTTTTCAAAAGGCCTTGATTCAACAGATGTACCATCTGGAAATTTTTAACCCAGAGCTTTGCAGTCGCATATTCATAAAAAGCCTGCTCCGAATCATACAGAACAATCCTTACTCGCGCAGGTAATATAGGGCGGAGCAATTCCGGTGTTTTTGTGATCCAGACAAGATCCAATCCCTCCGTCATTTTCTCCGGCATTTCCAAAAGTCTTTTTAATACATACTTCGGATTGCAGCCGTACCCGTTCCCCATGTAATTATCAAAAACGATCTTATTAGGGCAGATCGTCTCATGATCGAAGCATTTGTGATACTTTCCGGTAAAACGAATGCGGATCCGCAGCTTCGTTTTTCGAAGACGATACACCTTATACTCATCCTCGATCGTATATGCAATTATTTTTTTTGCCAAAGAACGAATCGTCATATAATCCACCACTGCCACACAACTACCGCATTTTTACTCTAATATCATTATATTATACAATGATACCCGCAAACTTGCAACTTACCGCTTTACAGTCGTTTTTCAGTCCTTGCGCAGCACCTTGTCATAAAAAAGATGCCGCAGTCTGTCCGGCAGCAGGCTGACCCCCACATGACCACAGACCATGAACAAATAATCTCCTAGTCCGCAGTATCCGTTTTTCAGCATATAATTACGAAAACGCAGAATACGCCCTGCATAGGCCAGACCTCCGCGTCGTCTGTACATTCCCTCTGTGCGCATGTAAAGAAGTACCTGTTCTGTATTATAACCGACAGCACCGCTTTTCAGCATTCTAAGCCACAAATAATAGTCCTCAAAGCCTTCAAATGGCTGATAGCCGCCCGCCCGTAAAACCACACTCTTTTTATACATCACACATGGATGATTAAATGGGTTTCTGCGTCTTGCAAAACGCAGGATTTCTTCCTGTGTCTGTGGCAGCCTTCTAATCTTTCCAACGACAGCAGGATCTGTCTCAAACTCTGCTACCGATCCACTGACCAAATCTGCTTTCTGCTCCGATAGCAGCATAAGTTCTTTTTCCATACGATCCGGGCAACTGATATCATCGCTGTCCATTCTGGCAATAATCTCATACCGGCAATGTTTCATTCCCTCATTCAGCGCATTCCCCAGTCCGCCCTGCCTTGCAAGCTGTACACGCGTAAAGAGAGCCGGAGATGTTTTCTCAGCCACATCCAGTACCTCATACAATGCCGGTGTCAGTTCTCCGTCACATACGATCACAATCTGCGCCGGTAAAACTGTCTGCGCCAGCAAACTGTCTATGCTTTCTTTCAAAAACGCCGGCTGTTCTTTCCGATATACCGACATTAAAACTGCGTATTCCAATTTTCGTTCCTTTCCCTCTAAAGAAAAAGTGTCAAAAAATATTTTGACACTTTCCCACATTTCTATTCTCTTGTTTTAAAGTCCGCGCTGTTTACGGTACTCACCGATACCGCTCCATTTTGTATCTTTG
>ERZ808240.3865-NODE-3865-length-14017-cov-11.789214_pt1 | contig 14017 bp, 12 predicted proteins | sample MGYA00521084_ERZ808240 | MGnify/ENA primary metagenome ERZ808240 (study PRJEB31516, sample SAMN03275571) | gut metagenome | biome: mammalia-associated habitat; material: feces | host: Papio cynocephalus | place: Kenya | collected 2012-08-06 ... | reverse complement strand
TAAACCCGTTGAAGTGTTAGGAATCCGACGATTTATCGGTCTTTCTTTTCGGCATTTGCAAGATCTAGGAAAGGCTATGGTCAGACCAGATACAGAGCTCCGAAAGAAAGCTGTGCACATCGTATGAGACCGAACATGGAGGGCGCTTTGGAGAATTCCATTGAATTGGATGCCGAAGGTGTAAGGTGCAGGTGTACCGAATCTCTCAGGCAAAAGAACGAAGCTGCGTGAACAGAATACGTGTACAGAGTTGTACATAAAAACAAGCAGAGCAGTTCTTTCGCCACCGGCAAAGAACTGCTCTTTCTTTCGCGGGCAACGAGCCAAAGTCCGTGCTTGCACGAGACCTTGGCGACTGCCGCGTAACCCGTATGAACGAGCAACGCGACGTTCTTACGGGCTGACGGGCAACGAGACCTGGCCTTCTCCAAAGAAACATCACATCTTTCTTCTTAGGGGGTCCTTGTATGCTGTTATCACTTGTTCAGACGATCAATTCCTACCTGTCCGACTACGTGCTTGTCATCCTGCTGCTCGGTGTCGGGCTCTGGTACACGCTGAAGACCGGCTTCGTGCAGCTTCGCTGCTTCGGCGAGGGAATGAAGAAAACCTTCGGAGAGCTGAGTCTTTTCGGCAAGAAGCATGAGGCCGGGATGTCGTCCTTTCAGGCCCTTGCGACAGCGATTGCCGCGCAGGTCGGGACGGGCAATATCGTCGGCGCGAGTGGTGCGATTCTGACAGGTGGTCCGGGCGCAATCTTCTGGATGTGGGTGATTGCCTTCTTCGGCATGGCGACGATTTACGCCGAGGCCGTGCTGGCACAGGAAACCCGCGTGGTGCGCGCCGATGGCAGCATTCATGGCGGCCCGGTGTATTACATCACGACCGCATTCCATGGGGCCTTCGGAAAGTTCCTCGCGCACTTCTTCGCGATCGCCATCATCCTCGCGCTTGGCTTTTTCGGCTGCATGGTGCAGTCAAACTCCATTGGCTCCACGATTCAGACCGCCTTCGGCATTCCATCCTGGGCCGTCGGCATTGCCCTCGTGCTCTTCTGCGGTGCCATCTTCCTCGGCGATGTGAAGCGCCTCGCGGCCGTGACCGAAAAGGTTGTGCCGATCATGGCGCTCGTCTTTCTGCTCGGCGGCCTCTGCGTGCTGGTCGTGCGCATCCAGTACCTCCCGGCCACCTTCGCCCTGATCTTCCGCTACGCCTTCCAGCCGCAGGCCATCATCGGCGGAGGCTTCGGCTATGCCCTGAAGACCGCGGTCAGTCAGGGTGCGAAGCGCGGCCTGTTCTCGAACGAGGCCGGTATGGGCTCGACCCCGCATGCGCATGCGCTCGCCAATGTCTCCTGCCCGCACGAGCAGGGTGTGGTGGCGATGATCGGTGTATTTATTGACACCTATGTGGTGTTGACCCTGAACGCCCTCGTCATTATTTCAACGATGTATACCGGCGATGGCGTGCTGGCAGGCGGTGTGATTCCAGAGACGATCGGCAAGGCAAATCTCGCGCAGACCGCCTTCGGCACCGTGTTCGGCGCGCGCTTCGGTGCGATGTTCGTCGCGGTCTGCCTCTTTTTCTTCGCCTTCTCGACGATCCTCAGCTGGAATCTCTTCGGAAAGATCAATGTCATCTGGCTGTTTGGTGACAAGGGCAGCCGTGCATATACGGTGATCGCGCTGGTATTTATTTTCCTCGGTACCCTTACGTCAAGCGACCTTGTATGGGAGCTTTCCGACATGTTTAACCAGCTCATGGTCATTCCGAACGTGATCGCCCTGTTTGCACTGACCGGGATGGCGCTGAAGAATGCAAAGAAGTCATGAAGTGAGTTTCTGAAAAGCTTCCGGAGCAAGACAGAAAATCATGGGCCGCGTTCATCGTCCGGTCAATCGCACAGACATGAGTATCTGGAAAGAGCAGGTGGGTATACTGCGCTTTTTGATCTGGATATCGTCAAGACGGCGTATAAAAAGAGCAGGGGCGCTTACATCCTTCCCCTGCTCTTTTTCCATGAAACCGCACAGATCTGGTATTCAATGCCTTCCCCTGTACGTCTGCTTCATCTCATTTTCAGCGAATAAAGTTCGTCCGGGTGCCCTTTTCTACATCCGGATGCTCGATGCCTGCCTTCCGACCGGCTTCGATGCACTTCAGCATCCACGCCATGTTCCGGGCAAGGTTTCGCATCGTCTGCATACCCTCAAGATCCTGCTCTGCCTCCCCTGGCACACGACCATGCGCAACATTCCAGTAGGTGGAAGGCACGGTCGGCATGTTGTTGATGCCGAAGTACTTCTGAAGCACATCGACCGAGGCCGTCGTACCGGCACGCCGTGCCACAGCGACCGCTGCGGCCGGTTTAAAGGCGAAGGCCGCACCGCTCGCATAAAAAGCGCGATCCAGCAGCGACTGAATGCGTCCACTCGGGTGCGCATAGTAGACTGGCGTCCCGAAAATGAAGCCGTCCGCCTCACGTGCCTTCTGGACGAAGGCATTGACCACATCATCGGTAAAGACACAGCCCGCCTCGGTGCACTGGCCACAGCCGATGCAGTCCCGAATCGGCTGCGCACCGATCTGGAAAATTTCATAGTCAATGCCTTCCTTTTTCAGCTGCTCCCCAATTTCTGTCAGGGCGCGGTTCGTATTGCCCTGCGCCTTCGGGCTTCCATTTAACATTAAAACCTTCATCTGATTCCTCCTCTCATACCTCTCCTGTGAGCTTCACCACGCGATAATCATGGTGCACCGCCGCAAGGTACTTTCCAAACACATCGGCCGTCTTCAGCTTCAGCGACGAGGTATTCACGCATGGATGGCAGCCCACATACTCGCCCTTCAGTACGTCCTCATCGACGAGCAGCTGTACGTGATTTTCCGTATCATTCATGAGGCCCATGATACTCACCGATCCTGGATGAATGTCCAGATACTCCACCATCTTCTCCTCCGGCGCGAAGCTCAGGCGTGCCGAGCCGATCTGATGCGACAGCTCCTTCGTTTTAAACACCTTGTCGCCCGGCATCATCAGAAGATAGAACTCCGTCTGCTGCCGATTGCATAAAAACAGGTTCTTGCAAATGAGGCAGTCCAGCACGGCATCGATCACCCCGCAGACCTCCATCGTCGTTGCCGGCGCATGGTCCGTCCGCTGATAGGCAATGCCCAGCGAATCCAGCAAGTCATATACCCGCATTTCCTTTGGTTCCCGCCCCTCAGCCGTGGCAGGGCGCCCATCGTGTAATTCCATAATCTCTCCTATGTATATCTCCGCGCGGTCATCGTTTTCTACTTCCTTGCAGCTTCTGATGCCAAGGAAGGTTCAAGCAGCTCCGTATAGCTTTCAATCACGCGCGCGGCCCCAAGGCGAAGCAGTGCCTCCGGGTCGGCCGTTCCAGCCACCGCAATCACCTTCTTTGCACCTGCTGCCACCGCCGCTTGCACACCAGACTTCGCATCCTCGAACACCACACTGCGATGTATATCTGCATGGAGCTTTTCTGCCGCCCGAAGAAAAATATCCGGCGCAGGCTTTCCTGCGAAGCTGTGGTCATTGTACGTCACCTGTGAAAGCGTAAACCAGCGGGCGAGGTCAATGTGGTCGAAATAAAATTCCACATTACCGATCGGGGACGAGGTCGCAATGCCGAGCTTCACACCGGCGGCCTTCAGTCGATCCAGAAGCTCTGGAAGCCCTGCACGAAGCCGATAAATGTCTGCATGTGAAGTGCAAATCTCTCGATACGTCCTTTCCTTTTCATCGACGAGCCGTGCGACCTCTTCCGCGCTCAGCGCTTCTCCCAGAAAGCGACGAATCGTCACATCCGCATGGATACCGTGAATATCACGGTCAAATTCTTCTTCCGTGAGATCCCGTCCGATGTGACGCTTCATAAACAAGCTCCACGCCTCATTGTGGTAGATCTCGTCGTTCACCATCGTCCCGTTGTAATCGAAAATAACGGCTTCTGGATACTCGTTCATCCAACACCTCCCGTATAGGTCCTGCACATCCAATTCCATGATTTCGCAGGAACGTATCACGCATTCCGCGCAGATCATCCAAGCTCACATTTCATCATTTCTCAGGGATCCATCAAAAAATCCCACGCAGGCAATGCGCGCCCACATGGGATATTCTAGCAAATTCTCGATGATAAAACTATAGCTTCTACATCGTATCGCACTCCGGTAGAACCGAGCTTCGATCGAGTTTTGATGAATCTACGTCAACAGTTTTCTCTCCGCTCGCTTCACGACGTATCAGCGTCACAGCTTACTTATTCTCCTTCGCTGCAAGTGCGGCAGCTTCCTTCGTCGCCGGTGTAACGACTTCCTTCTCTGCAGGTGCCTCCTCAATCACGTCCGCAGCCTTCACATGCTGATGCGCAGCGACATGAAGAACGGTATCCGTCAGCGGTGTCTTCATCTCAAGCTTGCCTTCCTTCGCAATGTCGAGGTCTCCAACGGTGAGGTTGGTACCGATCGGATACTTCGATACATCAATGGTGATGTGATCTACAAGGTCCTTCGGATAGCCGACGAACTCGACCTCCTCACAGGTCTTCGTCAGGAAGCCCTGGGCCTTTTCAGCATTGACGAACTCAATGGCTGCCTTCGAATGAATCTTCTCGCCGCTGACGAGCTGCTGGAAGGTCACATCCACGTACTGATGCTTCATCGCATCGAAATCCACGCTCTTAATGAGAACGGTATAGTTTGTACCATCAACGGAAAGCTCTGCTTCCGAGCCGACATGATGGTCCTTAAAGAAGAGACCCAGCTCCTTCTGCGAAAGGATAATTGCGAGGGATTCCTTCATCTCCTTGCCGCTGATCGATCCTGTTGCATAGCCTTCTCTTCTAAGCTTCTTTCCCTTGACGCTCAGATCTCTTGTCTTCGCCTGTAATGTCTCCATAACGTACCTCTTTCTGTGGTTTCGCCACTCAGAACTCGTAATCCCGCCTCGTGATTGAAGTGGGCAGAAACATCGTAACATCCCCGGCAAATTTCCCGCGAAAGATTTCTGCTCTTACAGGATGTAAGGCCAAGGTGATACGGTGCACAGACAACTATCTGTAACGCCCTTATGGTAGTCCTTTTTTCGGTGAAAGGTTCACCAAAAATGAATTTTTTTGGAGGGGCGTTTTCGGCTGTTTTTCAGCGGAAACTTCACAAATGCGACATAATTTCATATCCATAGTGTTGTTAAAGCAGTGGCGTGGGTGGCGGTGACCCCTGCGCAGTCAGTACTTCAAGGCCGGAAAAATCGGATACTGTGCCTGTGGCACAGTTCTGAATACGTTCGCCACTTAGGCATCACGGGGACCCCCGCGCCCTACGGGCGGCACTCCCCCGTGATAAGTCACTCAAATGGGACCTTAAGTAGCACTAGGCCCTCTGCAATCGTGGAGTTTTCCTGATGAAAACTCCACGTTGACAGAGGGTGCCAAGGAAAAATTACTCCAAGTGCTACTAAAAGGTCCCATTTGGATTTTATAACGGTCTTTCCGTATTTCTTTGCAGCGTTCCCTATGCCCCTGAGCCTCCCGGCTTCACCAGTCATCGTTCTAAGAAGTCAGATCCCAAGCGTTATCAATCATTACGCTCATTCGTTGTTCCTCTGCCGGTCCAGGAAGTCAGATGCCGAGCTCTTCCAGCGTCTCGTCAAGTCTTGCTGTCTCGTCGTCACTGAGGGTCCAGTCCATGGAGTGGCAGTTTTCCACAACACGTTCGCGGTGCTGGGTTCCAAACAGCGCGGTCGTCAGGAAGGACTTCTGGAGTGCCCAGTTTACGGCGATCTCCGAGAGTGGCACACCGCGCTTCGCGGAAATTTCATCCATCACCGCGAGCAGCTTCTGGGCCTTGCTCCAGCCCGGCTCCTTGAAGAACTGGTAGAAGCGGTTTCGGCTGTCCATCTTCTCATAGGTCTTCAGCTCCCGATAGCGTCCCGTGAGGAGGCCGCCGCTCAGTGTGCCGTAGCCCATCGTCGCCATGCCCTGTGCCTCCGCGTACTTCATCTCCTCCTCGTGCTCCCGCTCGAGCATGGAATACTGCACCTGAATGAAGTCAATGTCGGCGTACTTCTCCGCTTCCTTCATCTGCGCGAGGCTGTGGTTGGAAAGGCCGAGGAAGCGCACCTTTCCGGCCTTCTTCAGCTCCATCATCGCGCCGAGCGTCTCCGCCGGTTCCGCATCGTCCTGTGGCCAGTGCAGGATGTAGAGGTCAATGTAATCGGTCCGAAGATTTCGGAGCGAGGCGTCGCACTGTGCGAGAATGTGGTCGCGCTTTCCACAGTGTACATACTGGCCGTTTATGAAGTCATTGCCGCACTTCGTCGAAATGATCACATCCTTTCGAACGCCCATCTTCTCGAGCGTTTCTCCGAGAATCCGCTCCGCAGCACCGGCGTTGTAGGCCGGGGCGGTATCGTAAATCGTGATTCCCTGCTCCACCGCGGCTCTGATCGCATCCGTCTTTGTCTCCTCCGGATTTGCATCCCAGCCTGCACCGCCGATGCCCCAGGTTCCGAGACACAGCTCTGAAACCTCCAGTCCTGTTTTTCCAAATGATTTGTATCGCATCCTGCTGCCTCCTTTATCTATACATCAGCATAGTCACGTATGCTTCTCTCGTCGCCGTCGGATCTGCCTCCTTCGGTATTCTCAGCTGTGCCACGCATCAGCCAAACGAATCGTACTGCTCGTCCCGTGGCATCACAAGCGCGAGATCCGTCTTCTCCTCGCCCTCGCCGGTTTCCACATCCATGAGAAGGGTCCGGGTCGGGAGATCCATGTCGGTTTCAAGCTCCGTCAGGAGATAGTTTACACCCGCGTCGCGGGCATCGTCGAGTGCTTCTTCGCGGCTTGCGCCCTCTCCGTAGCAATCCTCGAGGTCCACGTAGCGAACCTGATAGCCCTGGTCGGTTTTCTTGATAATCGCTGGAAAATAATAGGTCATATGCATTTTCCTCTCTTTCCGTTTTTATTCCGAGCGTTCTTTCTCAGCTTCTGCAGGTACCTGCCCCACTTCTGCACTCTGTGCTTCGCATCTCATCCCGGTGGACGCTTCGGTCTTTAATCGCTCTGCCGCGATCTCCTTACACAGCGTGAGCCACTCGCAGTCCGGGCAGGTCTCCTCGAGGCGATCGAGGCTGAGCGGGCGTGTCGCATCCGAAAAGTCCTTCCAGCTCAGTACCTGTCCGTACTGAAGTCCAGTCATACGCAGCACGTTTTCATCAAAGAGGGGCGGATGCTTGGACGTGCATGCGCTTCCGCGTCGATTCGGGCACTGGGCACATAGATCGTCCGCGCCCTTCGTAATGCAGATTTTTTCTTCTGGATGTGCCTTGAGCCGGGTCTGCATCGCGGCCATATTCTGGCTGAAGCCATCGGAGTAGCCCTTACCCCGGAAATTCAGAAGACAAACGCCATGATGCGGACGTAAATGAATCATCGCTTTCAATTCCTTTCTTCTTCATCTCATAACAGTATACAGAACCATTCGTCCTGCACCAGAATATCCCCCCCGAGTCCGTCGAGGAAGTCAACACGCCAAAGATATGCAGATCAAAAGCACAGTACAGGCATGTTAAAGCCTTAAATGGACACCCATGCCTATTTGAATTTTTCATTCTATAGGTACTTTTATGAGTATAGCATCGATCATGCCTATGCTTCTATCCTAATTTCATCCTCTATTATAGGCATATTTGCATTTTAAAGCGCTTACAGTGCCTATGGATTGCTTTCCCAACACTCGGAACCACCTGTCAAGCAGGTGGTTTTTGGGGCCGAGGCAAAAAGATCGACAAAACCTAAAAAAGTTTGATGATCCAAAAAAGTTTAATGATCCGCAAAAAAAGCTGCCGCACGACGATGCGCACGGCAGCTCTTTTGAAGTAACGACGTTTAAAAAAGCCGATCGACTATAGTGTAACTTATTTTCCAAAATCGCACGAATACTTTTTCATGATCAGCCCCATCTATCGTTCGAGCCTTACAGCGGCAGGATGCCCATCACGACGGCAAACAGCATGCAGAGGATCGAGAAGATCCATACATAGCCGAAGGATGCACGGATGTGATCCTTGATGTCCACATCGGCGAGGCCGATGCCGAGCAGAGTTGCCGGTACCATCGGGCTGATGAAGGTTGCGCAGTTACGGCAGACAACCATGGCTACTGCGATCGGGAAGGCCTCGACGCCGAAGGAGGCACCGATGGCGATCATGACCGGAAGCATACCATAGAAGTAGGAATCCGTATCGAAGCAAAGTGCCAGCGGAACGGAAAGGATACCGATCACAAGTGGCAGATGCTGGCCCAGCGATGCTGGAAGGATCATGGAAATGATACCCGCCATGTTCGATACCACGGAGGTCTTCATCATCTCCACACCCGGCTTCGCGATGACCGCCGCGCCGTCTGCATTGAACCCATAGACCAGGATGCCCATGAGCACGGCTGCGCCCATCAGCGTCGAGCACATCATAAGTGCTGGACCTGCATGACGGTTGATCATCTTCTTCTGAAGCTTGATCGGCGTGTAGTTTACAAGGAGTGCCGCTGCGACACCGAGCATGAACGGATAGTAGCTTGGGAACTGATCCCATACGAGCATGGCAATGACGGCGATCGTCAGGCAGACATTGAACACGAACAGCTTCGGACGCGCATATTCATTTTCATCTGCTGCATGCTGTGCCTCCTCGGCCGCATCCTCAGCGCTCGCTTCCTGTGCGAGCTTTCCGTTGAGACCGGCGCCTCTCTGCTTCTCCTGGAAGCCTGCAAATACGGCATGTGCAAGACAGAGCACGATACCGAAAATCTGAATCGGAATCAGCTTATTCCAGAGCTGGCCAGCCTCCATGCCGAGCACGGAAGCGGCTCTCATGGTCGGGCCCGCCCATGGCATCAGGTTCAGGACGCCCATCGCAAGGACCGCAACACGAAGCAGCGTGGTCGGACGCATGTGCATCTTCTTGTACACCGGAAGCATGGCCGGAACGACGATCAGGAAGGTCGACGCTCCACCACCATCGAGGTGGCCGATGAGGGCAATGATGGCGGTCATCACCGTCACGCCGATGACATTGTCCCCGACATACTTCATGAGCCTGTTGATGATAACATCAAACATGCCGGCATCGGTCATGATACCGAAGAAGAGCACGGAGAAAACAAACAGTGCGGCCGTCGGGCCGGTGCTCTTGAAGCCACCCTTGATAAGATCGCCGATCTGCTCGATGGAATAGTAGCCACCGAGGACCAGGATCAGACCGAGAATGGTTGGAAAAATAATGAAAGCCATGCTTGGCGTGGTCTTACTCTTAAACAGCGTCACGACAAGCGCAATGATACATGCGAATCCTAAAAGACCCACAACGAACTCTGACATACGTAGTCCCCCTTCAAATTTTTGTATTCGCAGTGTATCATTTCGTGAACAATTTTTCTAATACCTAAATAATTATAGGGGCTATAAGGTTCTTCCTATTATATGGACTACCCCCGATTGCAAGAATCGGGGGTAAGTACCAAGAGACGATGCCATGCGATGTGTCTTCAGTGCGGGCATCCATGATTGCAGAGCACTCGTGGATAAATATCAGTATCCTGCGCCGTTGTCCGTGTTTTTCAGGATCTTCACGAGACGGCTCGTGCCGAGTCGATCCGCGCCGAGCCGGATGAACTCTTCGGCATCATCGAAGGAGCGGATGCCACCGGCGGCCTTTACCTTCACGCCCGAACCGACATGCTCATGCATGAGCTTCACATCCTCGAAGGTTGCGCCCGCGGTCGAGAAGCCAGTCGAGGTCTTAATGAATTCCGCGCCTGCCTTCGTTACGATCTCGCACATCCGGATCTTCTCTTCGTCCGTGAGGAGGCAGGTCTCAATGATGACCTTCAGAATGTGGCCCGCACATGCCGCGTGGATCTGACGGATCTCGTCCTCCACTTCCTCGTAGCGCCCATCCTTCAGGAAGCCAATGTTGATGACCATGTCAATTTCGGAGGCGCCGTTCGCAATGGCATCCTTCGCTTCGAAGACCTTCGTCGCCGTCGTGCTGTAGCCATTCGGGAAGCCGATGACCGTGCAGATCGGAAGCTTTCCATCCACGTACTCAGCCGCCTGCTTTACATAGGCAGCCGGGATGCAGGCGGATGCGGTCTGGTACTTCATTGCATCGTCAAGGATGGTTTGAATGTCTGCCCAAGTCGCGGTCTGCGCGAGCAGGGTATGGTCTACTTTCTTCAGTACTTCACTTGTATTCATATAGGAAACCTTTCTTCTATTATAATCTCCGCGCCGGTGGAACGTATGGACTTTCAGCGTCTGTTCCATACGTCCTGGGCGAGTCGGAATGGGCGTTCCACCTGTTTTCAGAGTCTCGCGCCGGTGGAACGCATGGGTTGAATCAGTTCAGCTTCTCAAGGATCGAGTGCCCAATCGTTCCCTCCGGCATTGCAAGGCCGAAATTATCCGTAATGGTTGCGCCAATGATGGCGAAGGTGTCGGCCTCCTCCAGTGCACCTGCCCCCTTCATCGATGGCGAGTACGCAAGGAACGGCACCTTCTCGCGCGTATGGTCCGTGCCCTTGTAGGTCGGATCATTGCCATGGTCCGCGGTGAGAATCAGAAGATCATCCTCGCGCAGGTTCTGCATAAGCTCGCCAAGCTTCACATCGAAGCGTTCAAGCTCCTCGCCGTAGCCGATGACATTCCGCCGATGGCCCCACAGCGCATCGAAATCCACGAGGTTCACGAAGCAGAGCCCCTCGAAATCCCGCTTTGCAATCTCGATGGTCTGCTCCATACCATGCACCGAGCTCTTCGATTTATTGGACTCGGTGAGTCCCTCGCCATCGAAGATATCATAGATCTTACCGACCGAAATCACACTAAGCCCCGCATCCTTCAGAACATTCAGTGCCGTGCGTCCAAATGGCTTCAGCGCATAATCGTGCCGGTTGCTGGTCCGCTTGAACTCGCCCCTCTTCCGTCCGACGTATGGGCGGGCAATGACACGGCCGACCTTCCACTCATCCTTCATCGTGAGCTCCCGGGCGATCTCGCAGCAGCGGTACAGCTCCTGAAGCCCCATGGTCTCTTCATTGCCGCAGATCTGCAGCACCGAATCTGCCGAGGTGTAGACGATGAGATGCCCCGTCGCGATCTCCTCCTCCCCGAGCTCGTCAAGAATTTCCGTGCCGCTCGCGCTCTTATTGCCAATGATTACATGTCCGGTCCGCCGGGAGAGCTCGTCGATCAGCTCCTTCGGGAAGCCATGCTCCGTAAAGGTCTTGAATGGCGTTGTGATGTGAAGCCCCATCATCTCCCAGTGCCCCGTCATCGTATCCTTACCATTGCTCGCCTCGCGAAGCTTCCCATAGTACGCCATTGGATGCTCCACCGGTGCTACACCCTGCAGACTCTTCAGATTCGCGATACCCAGCTTCTGAAGATTCGGAATCTGGAAGTTCTCCATATGCTCCGCGATATGCCCGAGCGTATCCGTGCCCGCATCGCCAAACTTCTCCGCATCCGGCATCGCACCGACACCGAGGGAATCGAGAACAATGGTAAAAACTCTCTTATATTTTTTCACATTCATTTGTGTGCCTCCTTTTATGGATCATGCTACGCAGGAAATACAGATCGCACTGCAACGCTCGAATCTCACGTATATGCGCAGACGGGTACTGTCCCCGGCAGCCTGCTTTTTACATACAGCCTCATTATACCAAAAGAACAGGATGGTCGCACTAAAATGCGGCCATCCTGTCCTTTTTTACCTGTATTGCATGCTATTTCACTGCCCGAGGCACTGATTTACCCAGGCGATAAAGTTACTCGTGGCGTCGCCACTCCGCTCTGCCATGGTGTGCTGCTGTCCCCAGACGAAGCTGCTTTCCACCGAAGCGCCTTCATTCTTCAGCGCCAGTGCAAGGTTCGCCTCCGTGTTTACAGCGGTGTCGCCCTGCCAGAGGCCAGTGTTAATGCGGAAGTACTTCGCGACACTGGAGCTCTGATAGCCTTCCGAAGACGGGAGGAGATAATAAAGCGGTGAATACATTTCCACACGCTCCGTCACACTGTGCCCGAGGGCATCCTTCCGCGCGAGATCCTCGCTGTAGGCATCGGCATAGGAGGAGTCCATATCCTTCAGAATCTCTGCGAGTGTCGCATCAAAATGCGCGCCCTTGCCATCCCCATAGCCGAACAGGGTGTTCTCTCCCTGCGACGCGTCGAGCTGATCGAAGGCGGCGATGCCCTTCGAGGCCGTTTTCACCGCCTTTGCGAAGTCGGCAATGCTGGTGATCGTCGCAGTATTCGTCGCCGCATCGTAGTTCACCCAGGTGCCGTTTGCATTCAGGGCATCGATGTAGTCCTGCGCGGTCTCATAGGTACCGGAAATCGTCACGCCAGACTTGTTTTCCGTCCGCTGGATCTGATCGATGGCCGTGAAATCCGTGCTGCCATCAAGTGAAGCCGCAGACTTTTCCGGTGTCGATGTTCCCTCTTCGGATGGAGCCTCGGCGGCAGCCTTCTCTGGCTTATCCTGTCTCTGATCACCGGATGCTGCGCTGCTGCCTTCTGTAGAATCTTCCTTCTGTGGCTTTTCATTTTCTGCAGAACCATCCTTGTCGGAAGGTGCCATCGCTCCATCTGGCCCCGGTCCGCCCTGCGGGCCCATGCCACCCGGACCCATACCACCGCCTGGACCACCAGCCGAGGCTGCATCCGCATCATACGGGAAGCTGGTATCTGAGAGGAAGTTATTGAGCGATTCCTCGATGACATCCTTCATATAGTCATAGTAGCTTCCGGCCTGGTAACGGCCATCGTCACTTTCCTCGAGTGTCAATGCATTGCCCTCTTCGTCGGTGAGGCCAAGCTCGTTAATGTAGGCCGCATAGGCAACGGTCAGGCGATCCGAGATCGTCTGCTCCTCGTCACTTAAGCCGCTTCGCGTGTTGCCCATCATCCATTCATAGGCTTCATCCCCGGAATCGAGCGAGGTAATCGGGCACCACGCCTGTGCACCAAGTACCGCATCGCTAACGCCTTCGACGGCACCGATCGCGTCGAGGTAGTCCTCATACAGCGCCGAATCTCCCGTCACACCGAGGAGGGCAGACTGCGCGCCACCACCTGACATGCCGAAGCTGAAGATGCGCTCCGTGTCTCCAGCAATGGTACCTGCATTGTACCGAAGGTAGCGAATCGCCGCCTTGAGATCCGTCACGCCCGCCGGAGCTCCCGCATCGCGGCCTCGACAGCCGGCATGCACGTAGATGAAGCCAGCGCTCGTATACTCGCTCTCACTCGTATATTCCGTCATCGGGTCCTGCGCCGCATAGCCTGGCGTATTCACCGGCATCACGATCGGTGCGGTTGACGCGGTATAGCCACCAAGCTCTGCCGTTTCATTGAGCGTGCAGGTAAAGGTGCCATCGCCGTTATCCGTTGCATTCATGTAAGCGCCCGGCACGAGGATCGCGAGCTCCTCATAATTCGTATCAGCCGGGGTCTCGCAGTAGGAAATTCCAAGCTGATAATAGACATCATCATCCTTGTTATACAGCCACTTACTGTTATCAATCTTCGGCAGATTCGTATGCGCCGTATCCTCTTCGCTCGCTTCCTCTACAGCTACGGTCGCCTCGGTCTCCGCAGCAGCCGCACTCGTCTCCGCCGGATGAGGTGACTGTGCACAGCCACTGAGCATCAGTCCCGCAGAAAGCCCCAGCGCCAATGTTCGATTCATTCTCTTCATATAAGTTCTCCTTTTTATGTATTCAGAATGAATTTTCCCACCAGGTACCTCCGTACTTGCGCCAAAATCTCAGAATCTGTCCGAGGAAGAGCAGCGCCGAGGTCGAGTGCCTCTGCATATGCGCCAAAATCCCGGACTTTCTCCTACCGAAGAGCATCTCATCTCCCCGTTCATTCCATGAAACGGAGGCGATTATAGCACGTATTTCTGAAAAGAGGCTTAAAG
>ERZ808240.3864-NODE-3864-length-14019-cov-3.270624_pt1 | contig 14019 bp, 7 predicted proteins | sample MGYA00521084_ERZ808240 | MGnify/ENA primary metagenome ERZ808240 (study PRJEB31516, sample SAMN03275571) | gut metagenome | biome: mammalia-associated habitat; material: feces | host: Papio cynocephalus | place: Kenya | collected 2012-08-06 ... | reverse complement strand
ATAATACTTCAGCAGATACAGACTTTATAACAGTCCGTGAAAAACTTCTTCAGAGCTTTGAAGAAAATGCTGAAAGAACAGCACTTGCTGATTTTGAAAATAAATATTCATATAGTGATGTAAAGAAAAAGAGTCTTTGTGTTTCATCAGAAATACTTAAAAAGGCAGAAAACGAAAAAGCTGTTGCAGTTCTTATGCAGAAGGGAATCCCGCAGATTATAGCAATTATAGGAACTGTTTTATCAGGAAAAGCCTATATGCCTCTGGAATACGGTTATCCTTCAGAAAGAATTTCAGCTTGCCTGAAAAATGCCGGAATTACTACTGTTATTACTGATGAAAGCACATATGATGTTGTAAAGCAGGCAGGATTCAATGCCATTGTCTATGAAAATATTTCAGAAGATGAAAAGACAGAAAATATTGTTTTGCCGGATACATCTGAACTGTTTGCATTTATCAATACATCAGGTTCAACAGGCGTTCCGAAATCCGTTAAAGTACGAAATGACAGTATTATGAACTGCCTTACATATACACTTTCTGAATTTTCTGTCGGAAAAGATGATACAGCAATTTCACTGACCAATGTATCACACGATATGTCAATGTTCGATATATTCGGAATGTTGCTTGCAGGAGGCTGTCTGGCTGTACCTGATGAATCAAACAGACGTGATTCTGTATTCTGGAATAAGCTTATTGATAAATATAATGTAACCATATGGAATTCTGTTCCGGCATTTATGGAAAATTATCTTTCATCACTCCAGCTTTTCAGCGGAAAAAGCAGTTCACTCAGACTTGTATTTCTCGGCGGAGATAAAGTAGATACATCATTGTACGGCAGATTAAAGAAAATTTCACCGTCAATACAGCTTGTCAGCGTAGGAGGCCCTACTGAAACTACACTCTGGAATATATGGCATACCGTTACAGATGAAGATATAGAAAAAGGATTTATTCCATACGGAAAACCGATACAGAATACTAAATATTTTATACTTAACGAAAATCTTGAACCTCTGCCAATCGGAACAGAGGGAGTTATGTACTGCTCAGGTATATGTCTTTCTGACGGATATGCAGGACTGGAAAAAGAAAACAAAGAACGTTTTGTACATCTGAATGATTCCTTGCTGATATATAATACAGGAGATGCCGGAATGTTTACGGAGGACGGAAATATCCGTATAACCGGCAGAAAAGACTCACAGGTAAAGATACTCGGAAAACGTATTGAACTTGGTGAAATAGAATATCAGATTAGCAAAATTGAAGGAATTGAAAAATCCGTTGTATGTGCAGATAATAATACACTTGTTGCATTTGTACAGTCAGAAAAACCTGTTGACAGTGAAGAAATCAGAAATATTCTTTCAGAAAATCTTCCTGATTATATGATTCCTTCAGAAGTTTATAATGTTGAAAATATTCCTCTTACAGTAAACGGTAAGGTTGATAAGAAGAAACTTCTTGCATCAGCTCCGAAGGAAACAGAAAATCCGGACAGAGAGTATATCTTTACTAAGGAAGAACTTCAGCTCCACAAGGTTATAGCAGAAGTTCTCGGAGTGGAACGTATTTCTCCGACAGAAAATCTTTATTCTCTTGGTATGAACTCTCTTAATGCTATTCTGATTGTCAACAAGCTTAAACTTGAAGACGGTATCAGTGTTCCGATTAAGGAACTGATTAACAAAACCTGTATCCGTGATATTGCAAAAACAATTTCAGACGAAAGACACAAGGTTGTCAAATTTAATATTGATTCTTCAAAACGCAGAGAACCGTTCAATCTTACTGAATTGCAGGAAGCTTATGTTGTCGGAAGAAATTCAGCACTTGAACTCGGTGGCAGACCTTCATGCGGTTATGGTGAACTGGAATGTGAATCATTTAATCGTGAACGTTTTGTTACAGCACTTCGTATGCTTATGGAACGTCATGATGTACTTCGTCTTGTAATTTACGAAAATCATGTACAGCAGGTAAAAGATGAAATACCGTTTATTGATGTACCTGTTACTGATATTTCTGACAAGACAGAAGAAGAACAGAAAAAATATATCGACAGCATAAGAAAGAGAAGTGAAAAACTCTGTATTCCTCTCGAAGAATATCCGAAATTCCGTTTTATTGCAACAAAGCTTTCAGATAAAAAATATATAGTTCATATGTATTTTGACCTGCTTATTGCTGATGGTTGGAGTATCAATTTGTTCTTAGATGAACTTGATGCACTCTATACGGATATAGAAACAAAACTTCACCCTGTTGATGTTACATTCAGAGATTACTGTGAATATAAGAATTTTATCAAGAGTACAGAAAAATATCAGGAGGATAAAAACTTCTGGCTTAAAAGAATTACTACACTTCCTGAAGCTGTTACACTTCCTCTCCTTTGCGAACCGCTCGAACTTAAAGAAATTACAAATGCACAGGAAGAATGCAGTTTAAGTGAAGATGAATGGAAAATAATAAATGAGCTTGCACAGAAGTATTCAGTTACACCGTTTGCCATTCTGTTTACTGTATTCAATTCAGTAATTATCCGTTGGAACAAAAAACAGAGACTTCTCATGTGTATGCCTGAAACTGACAGACCGCTTTTCCACAGTGATATTCCGTATATGATGGGAGAATGCTCATCATTCTATGTATTCACTGCTGAACATCTTGCAAATCAGACATTTGCAGAGGCTGTAACAGCAACACAGGAACAGCTCTGGGAACTTTATGAACACAACAGTTTTACCGGTGTTGAAATTCTCCGTGAGATTTATAAGCAGAAAAACGTTTATGGTCAGGCATTGATACCGATTGTATTTTCAACAATACTTAACTATCAGTCTGAAAAGAAACGTACTTTTGATATGATATATGACAACACCTTTACATCACAGATTATGATTGATATTGATGTACAGCGTGTCGGAGACAGAATAAAATTCAACTGGAACTATGTCAAAGGACTGCTTGACGGTACAATGATTGGAGAAATGGCAGGACTTCAGATGCAGATACTCCAGAACGCAATAAAATCACCTGATTTCTGGGAAAAGCCGTTTTATATTCCGTTGCCTGAACGTGACAGGGAAATAATAGACAAGGCAAATTCTGAATCAGAAGAACTTGTTATCACTGAAAATGTAAACAGCTTTATTCACCGTTCATTTGAACTTCACAGCCAGAATCCTTGTATCGTATACAAAGACAGAACATATACATATGAAGATGTATTTAAGGCAATAAATCATATCGGCGGTGTATACAGACTTGCCGGACTCAAAGCCGGTGATTCAGTAGCAATTTACTGTGAAAAATCAGATGTTCAGATTCTTTCAGTTATTTCTGCTGTTTACTATGGAATAGTTTACATTCCGCTGGAATATGAACTTCCTGTTAAAACAGTTCAGTATTGTCTGAAAAACTGTGGTTGCAAGGCAGTTGTTACATCTGAAAGCAAGGCATCTGCATTTACTGATGATGAAATCAAAGTCTTTACAGCTGAAAAGATTATGCAGGCTGATTCCTGCGAAGTTGAAAAAGAACCCTGCATTGTATCACTTTCAGACAGATTTGCTATTATACATACTTCAGGAAGTACGGGAATGCCTAAGCCTGTTGCTGTAAAACAGCAGGGAATTGTAAACAGCTTGTTGTTTACAATTTCAAGATACAAAATGAACAGCAATGACAAAGCACTTTGCCTTACAAATATTGCACATGATATGTCAATGTTTGATATGTTCGGATTGCTTATGTGTGGCGGAACAATGATTATTCCTGAACATATCCGCACAAAAGACCCTGATTACTGGCTTACACTTATAGAAAACAACGGCGTAACTTTATGGAATTCTGTTCCTGCTATGCTCGAAATGCTTATAGCAGTTTATAATAAGCAGAATATAGGAACTATAAGACTTGTTATTTCAGGCGGTGATTACCTTTTACCTGAAACTGCAAAAACAATTTTTGAATTGATTCCTGATGTTCAGCTTGTAAACGTAGGTGGCCCTACTGAAACAACATTGTGGAATATTTATCATGATGTAACACCTGAAGAAGCTGAAAGCGGTCTTATTCCATATGGAAAGCCAATATCCAATACAAAATATATTATCCTTAATGATGCTATGGAAGAAGTTCCGATTGATGTTACAGGTATGATGTACTGTGCAGGCATAGGCATTACAGAAGGATATGTAAATGCTCCTGAACTTACAGCCCAGAAATATGTCAAGCTTCCTTATTCCGATACCCCAATGTACTGTACCGGAGATTTAGGAAAATATGATGAAAACGGCAATATCATCTTTATGGGCAGAAGTGACAGACAGATAAAGATTAACGGAAAACGTATAGAACTTTCAGGTATAAATGAAATTATCAGAAAGTATGAAGGTGTTCAGGTCAGTGCTGTAAAACTCGGCAGTGACGGAAAATCAATCTTTGCTTATTATACAGCGGAAAAACAGCTTGATGAAGCAGATATGAAAAACTTTGTGCTTGAATATCTGCCACAGTATATGGTTCCGAAACATATAATGCGTCTTGATGAAATACCGCTTACTCATAACGGAAAACTTGATACAAATGCACTTCCGGAAAATTATGAGGAAAATGTTGTTGAAACTGAAGAAAATCTGACTGAAACTGAAAAGCAGGTTGTGGAATTCTGCCGTACACTGCTTAATGACAATCAGATAAAAACAGATACAAATTTCTTTATGGCAGGAGGAACATCACTCACCGCCTTGCAGGTATTGAAATTTATACAGGATACATTCAGTGTTGCAATGACTATGACTGATATTTTTACAAGTCAGACAATAAAAGAATGGTGTGACAAAATAAAAGAACGGGAGTGTAAATAATATGGCAGAAGTAACATTTGCAAAACTGTATAAAAATGTCGTTGAAGACTTCAGGGGAGATATATTCATTGAATATTTTGAAAACGGCAATAAAGTACAGTGGAGCAAAGAAAAATTCATGCAGATAACAGACAGCCTTTCAGCATATTTTGCTGAAAGACTGAAAAATGTGAAAAAGGGAACATGGGTTGGAATCTGCTGTGACAATTCACCATACTGGGTAAGCATATTCTTTGCCCTTGAAAAATGCGGATACTGCGTAGCAATGCTTAACTGCTCATTTACAGCAGAACAGGTCAACAGCTTTTCAAAAAATCTCGGAATAGAAGCCGTTATTGAAGATAATTATGAGAGAGCTGAAAAACTTGATGTAAAAGAACTGATTATGACAGATGATTTGAAAAAAGTTTCTGTAAACAGTGAATACAATACTTCTGATGAATATTGGGAAACTAAAACAGCATTTGTTACAAGCGGAACTACAAGCAATTCAAAACTGTATGTTTTTTCAGCAGAAAGTATTACAGAACAGATATATTACATAACAGCTCAGAAACATGCTTATGACAAGATGTATGGTGATAAGATTCATAGATTTCTCCAGATACTGCCGTTAAGGCATTGTCTGGGATTCGGAACAGCTATGGCTTTATGGGTATTTGGATATACGGCATTTTTCCCTGATAATATCGGAGTTCTTACAATCATAGATACAATCAGAAAAGCTGATATAAACTATATGGTAGGTGTACCTGCCATATGGAAAGCCATATTCAGCGTAGTAAGAATAAAAACCAAATCAAAAGTAATAACAGAACAGTCTTTCAGAGCAGTTATGGGAGATTCACTTCTTTCAGGAATCTGCTCCGGAGCAAAGGCGGAAGAAACTCTCATCAGAGATTTCAGAAGTCTCAGCCTTGAGATAATCAACGGCTGGGGAATGACAGAAACAGGAATTGCAATGGTAGGATTTTTCAGTGATAACACATCATACAATTACACCGGAAAAATCCTGAAAGGCAGTGATTATAAAGTTGCTTTTGAAGATGAAAACGGAAACATTTCAGAATCCGGAACAGGTGAACTTTTAATAAACGGAAACTGTCTTTATTCTGCTGTACTTACAGAAGAGGGACTTGTTCCGAGAAAAGATGAATGGTTTCATACAGGTGATATTTTTGAAAATATCGATGCAGATTATTACTTCAAAGGCAGATGCAAGAGTGTAATAATCACAGACAGCGGAGAAAATTTGTATCCTGAAGAACTGGAAGAATCTTTTTGTGAAATTCTTTCAGATGTTCCGCAGTTCTGTATAGCATGCTATCAGAATTGTCCGGTACTGTTTATATATGCTCCCGAAGCTGAAAAAACAGTTCTGGAAGAAAAGATAAGATGTCAGAATCAGGAGCTTATGCCTGACAAGAGAATTGCAGGAGTATTTATTTCTGAAAATCCCTTGCCGGTTACAACAAAAGGAGAAAGCTCACGTTTCAAACTGGCAGAATTTTTTGAGTCAAATAAAAAATATTTCAATACAATTATTTTACAGAAAGGAAAATTAAATTTATGAGAACAGTTATAAGAGGTATGGGTAAATATCTTCCTGAAAAGGTATACACAAGTGAGGAAATCGAAGAAAGAGCAGGTTTTAAAAGACTTGGTATAAAGCAGGGACTTGTAAGAATGCTCACAGGCTGTGAAACAAGACATTATGCTGCTGATGATGAATGGTGCTCTGATATTGCTGCAAAAGCAGGTGCAGAGGCTATAAAGGACGCAGGTCTTGCTCCTTCAGATATTGATGCCGTAATCTTTGGTGCAATTACAAGAGACTTTGCAGAACCGGCAACAGTAAACAGAGTTGTTCAGCTCCTCGGAATCCCGAACTGCTATGCTTTTGATATTTTCAATGCCTGCAACGCTTTTATCGGCGGAATTGACCTTGCTGACAGCCTTATCCGTACAGGAAAAGCAGAAAATGTTCTTGTAGTATGCGGAGAAATCCTTTCAAGATGGACAAAATTTGACTACACTGATAAAGAAGAACTTCTTATGAGAGCTCCTGTTTCACTTTCAGTTGGTGACGGAGGCGGTGCTTTCGTAATCTCAAAGGCAACAGAAGAAGACGGCGACAGAGGAATTTATCTCACAAAGTTCAAGACTATTCCTGAACTCTGGGAACACGGCGTAATCTGGGGAGGCGGAGTTGTATATCCTAAGTCAAGTGATAAGCTTTTCGTTCCCGGAACAGTTAAGGCTCTTACTGACCTTCACCCTGAAGTTGCAAGAAAATATGTTCCTGCATTAATGGAAGCAACAGGCTGGAAAACTGAAGATGTAGACTGCTTCCTTCCTACACAGATTGCTAACTGGGTAGTAAAGAATTCACGTCAGATTCTCGGTGCAAAAGAAGAACAGTTCTTTGAAGTAATCCGCCACACAGGAAACGTAGGAGCATGCAACATTCCATTGACAAGCTGTTTTGCCCGTGAGGCAGGAAAAATCAAAAAGGGAAGCAAAATTATTATGGTTGGCGGTGCAGCCGGTATGAATATCGGTCTGATTAGTGCTGTACTCTGATAGAAAGGATTGATAAAACTATGACCAAAGATGAAATCAAAAGCAAACTCCGTGAGATGCTTTCAGAAATCGTGGAAATGGACGTAAACGAAATCAAAGATGATGATAACTTCTTTGATAATCTTTCCTTTACAAGCATTACCGTTGTACAGCTTTTTGTCTCCTGTCAGGACGAATTTGGAATATCCATGCAGGAAAATGTAAATCTGAAAGATAATATCACACTGAATTATATTGCAGATTTAATAGCTGAAAAACTTGAAGAAAAAGAAAAAGGAGAAGTATAATACAGCTTATGAATTATTGCGGACACAATCCTTCTGAAATTGCGGTATCACCGTATCAGAAGGTTTTATACGGACTTTTCAGCAGTTTTCAGAACGGAGCAATAAATCCTTATACTGCACTGAAAATCAGCGGAAAATTTGATAAGGAACGTTTTCAGAAGGCACTCAATAATGTAGTATCCGGAAATGATGCTCTGCGTTCATATTTGAAAATTGAGGATAACGACCTTCATATGTATGTATATGAAACAGCAGAATGTGAGGCAGACTGGATAAAAGTTAACAGCGAAGAAGAAGTAAGAAAGGATATTTCTGAAGTTCTTGCAAAGGATTTCGGAGCTTCCAGCAATGAACTGTTCTGCGTAAAAGTATATGAGCTTTCAGAAAATGAGTATATCCTTTTTGCGGTAACATATCACGTTGTATCTGACGGAGACAGCATTGCAATTCTTATGCAGAAACTTCTTTCAGCATATCAGAATCCTGATTTTGATGACAGTGAAACTACTCATACAATGGCAGAATACAATCAGAAAGAGCTTGAATTTTACAGTTCACCGAAATTTATGGAAAATTGCCAGTTCTGGAAAACTAAGCTTGAACTGAATGATTACATTGAATACCCGAAGAAAGAAAATGCAGAACAGGCTTCCGAATGGTTTGTAGTTCCTGTTGAAAAGATAAAAAAATGTGCAGGTATTTACGGCTGTACATATAACAATGTAATTATGACTGCTTATCATATGACACTTTGCAGAATGCTTAATAAGAACTCCTCCGGATTCTTTTTCATGTATGCAAACAGAACTGACCCGTCATTTAAAAATCTGATTGCACCTCAGTTTCAGGCTACTTTCAGCAGAGTTGAAATTGATGATAAAATGCCGTTAAAACAGACAGTAAGGTCAATATTTATGCAGAGTATGGAATGTATAAGTCATTCACATGGTTGCCTTTTATCCTTTGACCTTGCAAAAGCAGTTATGTCCGGTGTACTCGGCTGTATTATGACATATAACAAGATGCCTGATGCTTTTGAACTCTGCGGTCTTACTGTATCAAATTTTGATGTAATGTTCAACAGTATGAAGGATACAAAATTACCTTGCAATCTTTTCATGATTGCATGCAGTGAAACAAAAAACGGTATATTGATTTGTCCGCTTCTTGCTTCTAACGGAACTGTTGATAAAAACAGCTTTATCTGTGATTTTACAGAACAATTCCAGAATGTAATTGATTGTCTTTGTTCTGAGTAAAGGAGTGATTATATGTCTTTTCTGAAAGTTGAAAATATTAAAAAAAGCTATGGAGGAAAAGAAAATCCGACACAGGTTTTAAAAGGAATTTCTGCTGAAATATCAAAAGGTGAAACCTGCGTTATACTCGGTTCATCAGGTTCTGGTAAATCTACATTTCTTAACTGTATCGGCGGTCTTGATACCGTCGACAGCGGGAAAATTACAATTGAGGGTCTGGACATCACAAAACTTAATTCAAAAAAGCTCAGCAATTACAGAAGGGATTATCTCGGATTCGTTTTTCAGTTTTATAATCTTGTTCCTAACCTTACAGTCAAAGAGAATATAAGAGTGTGCGAATATCTGACAAAAAGCCCTATGAATATGAATGAACTTTTAGAAGTTCTCGGACTTGTCGAACATCAGAATAAATTTCCTGCTCAGCTTTCAGGCGGTCAGCAGCAGAGATGTGCAATTGCAAGAGCCTTGATTAAAAATCCGAAACTTCTTCTCTGTGATGAACCGACAGGTGCATTAGATTCAAAAACTTCAAAGGATATTTTAATTCTTCTTGAAAAAATCAATCATATGTATGGTACAACAATGCTGATTGTAACACATAATGCTTCTATCAAGGATATGGTGAACAGAGTAATCAGGATTAAAGACGGTATGATTTGTGAAAACAGCTTAAATGAAAATATCATTCCTGCTGAAAAGATAGAGTTATAGGAGAATGCAGATGAATCTGAACAAAAGACTTCTGAGGGATTTAAAACAGAATTTTCCTCGCTGGTTTGCACTTATGCTTCTGATAGTTATTTCAATGTATGTTGTAGTAAGTATGGTAGCTTCAGCAGATACAGTTACAACCGGCGTAAAGAATTATGATAAGGAAAGCAATGTCGAAGACGGTGAATTTTCGGTTTTTGTCCCGCTTTCTCAGAGTGATTTACAATATTATGAAGATAACAATATTCATATTGTTGAAAACTTCTATATGGATTTTATTCTCAGTGATAATTCTACATTAAGGGTATTCAAGCTTCGTGATGATATAAACATTCAGAAGGCTGTTGACGGAACTTTACCTGAAAAAGCCAATGAAATGATGCTTGAAAAGCATTATGCGAGTTACCACGAAATAAAAACAGGAGACACTTTCAATGTCGGTGATATTGATTTCAATGTAACAGGAATAGGAGTATCACCTGACTATGATAATGTAACCAATAACCTTACGGATATTGCGGCAGACCCTAAGAATTTTGGTGTATGCTTTGTTACTCCCGAAAGCTATGACAAGCTGAAAGCAAGCGGAAAACTTTCACAGTCAGAAACATATCTTTATTCATATGAGAAAAAAGATGAATGTACTATGACTGATGATGATTTCAAGGATTCATTGAAAGAGCTTGACTTTAATACCGATTTGATTGAAGATGACTATATACGTCATGAACTTGATAAGGTAGAAAAGAAAAAGAAGGATTTAAAAAATGATATTTCTGATTTGAAATCAGGAAGTGAGGATTTTAAAGATGCACTTCAGGAGTATAAGGACAGCACAGTAACTCTTGATGACGGTGTCGGTGAACTTCTGGACGGAAGCGGAAAACTGACTGACGGAATAAAAACCCTTTATGACGGTGCAAAGGAATTATCAGAAAACAGTTCAGCTATAAACAGCGGAGCAGAAGCAGTTTTTCAGGCACTCCTTTCAACAGTTCAAAGTCAGCTTTCAGGCTTGGGAATGGATTCAGACCTTACAATTGATAATTATCAGTATGTGCTTTCAGCAGTATCAGAATCAGCTGATTATGCAGTAGGTCAGAAAATATCAGAACTTAAAAATTCACTTGACAGCTATGCCCAGTTCTATAACGGACTTCTGGCATATACAGGCGGAGTGAACAGCCTTGCAGAAGGTGCATCACAGCTCAGCAATACACCTGTTGCAGAATATACAAGTTCCTTGTCCAACGGTCTTGCACAGCTCAATTCAAACAGCGAAACACTTAATTCAGGTGCAGGACAGATATTTGATTCATTGCTTGCCCTTTCTGAATCACAGCTTGCCCAGAACGGTGTTAATGTTTCATTAAGCAGAGATAATTATTCAGATGTTCTCAGCAATGTATCAGCAGGTGCAAGCATATCACAGCAGATTTCTGATATTCAGTCACAGCTGAAAGATGTTGAAACTTTCTATCAGGGTGTTTTAAACTATACAGAGGGAGTTGATTCTCTCTTTGAGGGAATTGAAACACTTCAGAATTCAACAGGAGATTTGACAAAAGGTATCAAGGACTTAAAGGACGGTACTGAAAAGCTTAGCTCCGGAACAGATGAACTCTATGACGGATTTGTTGAACTGAATGACGGCGTAAATAAACTGTCTGACAGTGCAACAGAAATGATTGACAAGATATTTGATGAAAACATACAGATTGATAACCTGTTTATGTTCCTGACAGCAGATGAAAGCCCGAGAATTGCTGCCTCCGTAGATAATGTTAATATAAATAAATCAGGCGGTATAATCGGCGGTATTATTCTTATGGTTCTCATATCTTATGTAATCTCTGTATTTGTTGTTCATAACATAAATGAGGACAGCGTTTCAATCGGTACACTGTATTCTATGGGTGTATCAAGAGCCACACTCACAATGCACTATATATTACTTCCTATGATAGTTACCTTTATCGGCGGTGTTATAGGAACTATAATCGGATTCAGTCCATTCGGTGTTTCAACAATGATGAAAGACCACGAATATGTATATTCATTTCCTGATTTGGATACTGTATATCCGTTGTATCTGATTATTTATGGTGTAGTTATTCCGCCGGTGGTAACACTTATTGTTGTTTATCTTGTAATCAGAAAGAAACTGAATATGACTCCTCTCAGCCTTCTCAGAAAAACTGCAAAGGCAGAGAAGGTAATTCAGGTTAAACTGAATTCAAATCTTGGATTTATCAATGAATTCAGAATACGTCAGGTTCTTCGTGAAGTAAGAACAAGTGTTGCAATGTTTTTCGGAATGTTTGTATCTATGCTTATTCTTGTTCTTGGTGTTATATGTCTGGTATGTACATCTAATCTTAAAAAAGAGAATGAGAATGATATCAAATATGAATATATGTATTCACTTAAATATGAGCTTGATAAAATTCCTGAAGATGCTGAAATATGCTATGCGGAAAGTCTGAAAAAAGAAGAACTCGGATATTCCCTTGATGTAACACTGCTTGGACTTGAGGATAACAGTTCATATTTTGATTTTGAACTTCCAAAGGAAAAGAATACTATTGTTGTCGGAAACGCTACTGCCATTAAATATCACATAAATAAGGGTGATATGGTATACTTTACAGACGAATCAAATAATCGTGTGTATACTTTCAAAGTTGCGGATATTGTTCAGTATTCACTCGGACTTCATATATTTATGAATATTGACAATATGAGAGAACTTTATGGAAAAGATGATTCATATTATAATACACTGCTGTCAGATGATTCTCTTGATGTAGATTCTTCAAGAGTATATAACATTATAACAAAGCAGAATTTAATCAGATTTGCAAAGATTTTTGAGGACAGTATGAGTTCTATGGTAAATCTTCTCATAGTAAGCTCAATTATTGTATTTGTTGTTGTAATGTATCTTATGATAAAGGTTATGATAGATAAATCATCATTCCATATATCGCTTATCAAGACGTTCGGATATACTGACAGAGAAGTCCGGAAAATGTATCTTGACGGAAATCTGCTGACGATTATTATTTCAGGACTGATTTCAGTTCCGCTGTCAAGACTTATAATGCAACCTTGCTGGCTGTTCCTTTGTTCAAATATTGCAGGAGGATTTAACATTCATATTCCGTGGTATCTTTATGCAGGAATATACGGATTGATTCTTGGCTGTTACTTCATCATAAACGGACTTCTTATGATTAAGCTGAAGAAAATTTCTCCGGCTGATATACTTAAAAACAGAGAATGACGGCTTATTATATAGAATTTGTTTCTGATACAAAGTGGACAAAGCTTGAAAGCAGTCTTGTTAATCTTCTTTCTGCTGAACGCAGGGAAAAATGTATGCGTTACAGATTTGACGCAGATAAAATTCTCTGCCTTTACAGCGGATTGCTTATAAGAGCTATGATAAAGAAAAAATCAGGATTGTCACTGAACAATATGACGTTTGGTTATGAAAAGTACGGAAAACCTTTTCTGAAAGAAAACAGGAATATTCATTTCAGTATTTCTCATACCCGCAATGCAGTTTTCTGTGCGGAAGATGACAGCCCGATAGGAGTAGATACAGAAAATATTTCTGTATCAGCTCCGTTTTCGATAGCTGAAATGTATTTTCATGAAAAAGAAAGAAATTATATTGCTGATGCATCATCTTATTATGAAAAAACCCGGCGTTTTTATGAGGTGTGGACAAAAAAAGAAGCCCTCTTAAAATGCAGAGGAACAGGAATCTGTGATGACATAGACAAAATAAATGTTCTTTCACACTCATTGAACAGTTTTGTTCATGATGATTATATGTATACCATATGCGGTTCAGGTTTTACAGTTCCGCAAAGAATTGCAAAAGAAGAAATTCTTAAAATTCTGGACATATAGAAACTTTTTCCTTAACAACACAAAAAAGACTTTTTCTGAAAAAGAAAAAGTCTTTTTTATTTTATTTAAACTGCATTTCAGAAAGTTTTTTTCGGAGAAGTTCATAACGCAGTCTTTTTTCTTCCTTTGCAAAATGAATTTCCCTGAACTGTTCCGGATTATTCTCATAGACAAGTAACTTTGCTTCATCGCCGAATTGTTCACTTGTAAGGTCAAAACAGCAGTTGTTCACAACATTGTAACAGTGAAAATTTCCGCCCGGACGCTTTATTCCGAAAACTTTTCCGCCGAATATATCCTGTACAAGAAATGCTGTTATAGAACATTGTCCGAGAGTTTTATTTTCAGGAGTCCATTTATCCCTCAGTC
>ERZ808240.3861-NODE-3861-length-14021-cov-6.043749_pt1 | contig 14021 bp, 7 predicted proteins | sample MGYA00521084_ERZ808240 | MGnify/ENA primary metagenome ERZ808240 (study PRJEB31516, sample SAMN03275571) | gut metagenome | biome: mammalia-associated habitat; material: feces | host: Papio cynocephalus | place: Kenya | collected 2012-08-06 ... | reverse complement strand
ACTCTTTACGCGGTTTGGGAGAAGAAGACTCTCGATATTAATTTCGACAATATGTTCAGTTTGAGCGACTGGTCATATAACTCGATTTCATCAACTCTTAACAATAAGACCGACGCAAGCGTTTCCGTCGACAGAAGCGCAGGTACGATTACGGTCAAGACCGGCGCGAACTCCGGCACGGATGTATATACAGAGTACGGTTCCTCCGACTGCTACAAAGTAAAGGTCGAGCCGAACACCACATACAGACTTCAGTTTGACTATACCACGACGGCGGGTGCTCAGGCGTTTGTATTCTCGTACAATCTTTCCGGTCAGCCTGTCAACTTTGCGGGTATTTCGAATCCCCACATGGGTGTTTATTCCAAGAACTCCGGTTCGAGCGGAATTACATTCACGACAAGCTCTACGACCGAATACGTACAGTTCCGTTTCGGCAACACGGCACAGAACGACACCTCCGTATTCTCCAATATAAAGGTATATAAGAATTCGGCTCCGTTTACCGAGATAACATACCCCGCAGTAAGATGGGCGTATGCGTACGATTCTTCGGCTAAGGTAACGGGACTTATCACCCCCGCACGAAACGGCTACACGTTCGACGGATGGTATACCAACGTCAACGGCGTAGGCACAAAGTACACGACGGATACAAACGTTCCCTCTTCGAGCATAACTCTCTGGTCGAACTGGAAACTCAACACGTACAATCTTACTTATGATTCAAACGGCGGAACGAGCGCGGACAATGTAACTTACGATATAACAAAGACCGTTCAGCTCCCGACACCGACGAGAACCGGCTATACGTTCGCAGGCTGGAAGCCGAGCGCAGACTCCGGAAACTGGAGCGCGTCAAAGACTTATACGGGCGAACTTACGAAGATGTACGGCGACGTAACTCTTGTCGCTCAGTGGAATCCTATCAGCTATACCATTAATTATTTAAGCGGAACGGGCGAGAGCAAGAGCGTTACCGTTAAATACGGCGAGACGGTTTCTCTTATGGAAAATCCGTTTACGAAGCAGTGTTCGGAATTCGCCGGCTGGCTTCTTTCGACCGATTCTAAGATTTATCAGCCCGGCACTTCCGTTTCGAATCTTGCCGAGGGTAACGGCGACGTCGTTTATCTGACGGCTCAGTGGAAGTGGGCGCACACCTACGCAGGCGTTGTAACGACTCCTCCCACGAGAACGAGAACCGGCGTTATGACCTACACATGTTCTGTATGCGGAGACTCATACACCGTAACGGTTCCCGCAATCGGCGGTCAGTCGGTCGTATTCGACCCCAACAACGGCGCGAACGCGAACTATTTCGTAGGTGTTTCGGGTGTTAATACAGACTGGAAGCCCTCGAACGGCAAATACATTAAAACATATAACGGTCTTACAATAACTTACGATCCCGCAAACGAGACATTCACCGTAGACGGAACATACACACCCGAGGGCGAGGGATTCATAGATTTCTATAACTTTGACCTTCCCGGAGTCAATATCGGCGACAATACGTATGCCGTTACATTCGAATATGTCAGCGGTTCAAGACCCGCAGATTCGGGCGACAGAGCTATACCCTGTCTTTATTTGGTGAACGCTAACGGCGCGGAATTTTCATGGAACGACTGCAATGTCGATTCTGCAAATACAAAGTCGAGCTACACGACTAGCTGTAATGTAGACGGCGTAATCACCGCAAAGCTTCAGCTTTACTATTGCGAGGGCGGAAATTCGACATTCGATAATTTTACATTCAAGGTTAAGGTTGAGATAGGCTCCGCTACCGCTTCTTCACCCGCCGCGGTTCTTGCAAAGAACGGTTCGACCGTTTCCGGTTTCAAGACTCCCGTTTGGGATGAGCATAAATTCGAGGGCTGGTATCTTACCAACTTCGACGGCGAACCCATAACGAGCGCAGTCGTTGACGGCGACCTCGTTATCAGAGCAAGATGGACGAGAGCCGAAGTCGTAGACGCAACATGCGAGACCTCGGGTTATACGAGACATTACTACACCGACGACGAAACTAAGTATTACGATACCGACGTTGTCGTTCAGCTCGGACACGACTGGACCGACGGTCAGATTCTTCAGGCCGCAACCTGTAAGGACGAGGGAATTCAGCAGACTGTCTGCTCGCGCTGTAAAAAGACGGGTACCAGGAAACTCCCGATAAATCCCGACAACCACGCGGGTCTTACCTCGACGACCGTTACAAAAGAAGCAAACTGTACCGAAGCGGGAAGTCAGGATATCACATGTCTTGACTGTAACAGGATTATTCGTACAGAGGAAATCCCCGCGCTCGGACATCAGCTTAAAGATACCGTATACGCTCCCTCCTGCACGGCTCAGGGCTACACGGCTCACATCTGTCAGAGAAAGGGCTGTACGTATTCCTACATCGATAACTTTACCGCTATGACCCCACACCCGTACAACGACGGCGTTGTTACGAAGAAATCGACCTGTAAGGAACAGGGCGAGATAACCTATACATGTACCGTCTGCGGACATAAAGATGTGAAGCCCCTCGATATCGACCCGAATAACCATGCGGGTACGACTCATACCGAGATTACGACCGAAGCAACCTGCGAGACCGACGGCGTTCTCAGCACGATATGCGACGACTGCTCCAAGGTAATTGCAACAGAGGCTATCCCTGCGACGGGACACGACTGGGATGAGGGCGTTATCACCAAACAGCCCACCGAGAATGAAAAGGGCGAAAAGACGTTTACGTGTAAGAAGTGCGGTGCGACGAGAACCGAGGAAATCCCCGAGCTTGCCCACGAACACAGCTACACAGAGACTGTAGTTCCTCCGACATGTACCGAGGACGGCTACACGCTTCACAAGTGCCGCTGCGGCGACGAGTATAAAGACAATATCGTTCCCAACTTAGGCGGACATAAATACGTTAAGACGGTTGTCAAGACCGCAACATGTATCGAAACCGGTACAAATCATTATGAGTGTTCTGTTTGTCACAATTCTTACGATGAGACTGTTGCGATTGATTCGCACAACCATGTAGGCTCAACCTACGATCAGATTATCAACGCTCCTACATGCGAGAGCGACGGTTCAACCGGCACGTACTGCGAGAGCTGTCACGCCCTTCTCAAGACGACCGTTAACGAGAAGCTCGGTCACGACTGGGTACTTATCGACTCCGTAGCTTCAACCTGCGCGGTAAAGGGCTATGAGCTTAAAAAGTGCTCAAGATGCCTTACTCCCAAGACGTTTGAGCTTGAACTCGACCCCGACAACCATACGGGAAGCACATACGAATATGTTGTTAAGAACGTAACTTGTACCGAGGACGGAATTATTTCAATCCGCTGTACGGGATGCGGCCATGAATTTGAGACAAAGACCGTAAAGGCGACCGGACATAACTACGAAAGCGTTGTTACCAAGGAAGCCAGGTGCGAGGTTCCCGGCGAATTAAGATATACATGTAAGAACTGCGGAGACACTTATACAGAGGAAATTCCCGCTCTCGAGCACAACTATGTCGGCGTTGTAACAACTCCGAATTCGTGCTTCAAGACAGGTATCAGGACATTCACCTGCTCGCTCTGCTCTAAGTCCTATACCGAGGTTATCCCCGCAATCGGACATCACGATTATAAGGAAAACATAGACCTTCCCGCAACCTGTACCGAGGCGGGTCATGCGACCTACACCTGCGCAGTCTGCGGTGATTCGTATGAAAAAGATATACCCGCTGCGGGACACTTCTATGAGGATATCGTTGTTGAGGCAACATGTCAGCACGGCGGTTACACGATTCATACATGTATCGTCTGCGGTGACAGCTACACAGATTCCGAGACTCCCGTTTCCGACCATCACTGGGACGACGGCGTTGAATTAAAGGGCGCAACGTGTACGAGAGCCGCTACGATTCTCTACACATGTAAGGACTGCGGAACGCAGAAAGCCATTACCGTCGGCTCCGCTTCTCATAAGTTCGGAGACTGGGTAGTTATCAAGGAAGCAACCTGCTATGAGTACGGTATCAGAAGCTGCGAATGCTCGGTCTGCGGACAGGGCAAGACGGAGTTCATTCCCTACGCCGATCACCATTTCGTAAAGGACGGCGTTGACTCCGACGGAGTACACTGGTCATACTGCGACGTATGTGATAAGAAGATTGTTACAAATAAAGAGGACGGAAGCCAGCACGAGAAAGACGCGTGCGACATCTGCGGTAAGGTTCATAAGAAGGGCGACCTCTTTGCAACCCTCTTCTGCTTCGTAATGAGAATAGTTAAGTTCTTCAGAAATCTTTTCACTAAGGGTTAAGGCTTCTTAACAGACGACGAGCCGGGCAACAGCCCGGCTCGTATACTTTAAACAATAATTTATTATATGGCGAAAACAAAATAATGTTTGCGTTTAAGAATAATAAATATGTTCGCCGACTGTATTTACCGTACAAACTTGCTTGTCCGAATTTAACAAAATATGTAGGGGAAGACATTGTCTTCCCGGGGTAAAGGCAGAGGTTTAAAAATCAAATTTTGCCTTCGGAAACCCGCAGATTTCATATTGCTGACGCAAATTTATTATTGATATAACTGTAAGTTTCATGCGGGAAGATGATATCTTCCCCTACTACTCTGTAACACCTAAAACTTTACAAGCATTACGGCGTATGACAGTGTTTAACTGCGTCCTCAAACTTGACAGGCGACAGCCTGCCTGCGTTCTCGCTCCTTGTTAAACACAGCCATACTTGCAATCAGATGTAAACTTTTAGGCGTTACAGAGTACTACAAAAGAATGTTTACGTTTTATAATAATAAATTATTGTTTAATGCAAAGTTTTTACGTAAATTAAGTAAAAACTATTGAATAATGCAATGTTTTTATGCTAGAATAATAAAAAAGGAGGTATTTTCGTGATTGTCAGACCCGAATATTTAAAGATTTTAAAAATATACCGTGATGTTCCGCTCGTAAAAATACTTGCGGGCGTGCGCCGATGCGGAAAATCGACGATTCTCGAAATGCTCAGGGATGATTTGCTCGCAGACGGAGTCAGTGCGGAGAATATAATATGCATGCGCTATACATCCGAGGATTTTGACGACGGCATGACCGACCGGGATATGCACAAATCAATAAAATCGCTGATGAAAAACGACGAAAAATACTATCTCCTTTTGGACGAGGTTCAGGAAATCGACGGATGGGAAAAGGCGGTGAACAGCCTTTTGGAGAATACAAACTCCGATATTTACGTAACGGGAGCCAATTCAAAATTAATGTCGGGCGAAATCTCGACCTACCTGACGGGGCGGTATGTTTCTGTTCCCGTGTTTACGCTGTCGTTCAGTGAATATATCGATTTTAAAAAGTCAAGCGGACTTGATAAGAAAGAATTGTTTAACGAATATATAAGAACGGGCGGTTTCCCGATTGTTGCGCTCGGAAATTTCGATGAAAATTCGGCGTATATGATTGTCGAGGGAATATATAATTCCGTAATAACCAACGACATTACAAGACGAAACGGCATCAGGGATTTTGATTTATTTAACCGCGTTGTAAGATATATTGTCGAGAATGTCGGCAAAACCTTTTCGGCGAACGCGATAGTAAAGTTTTTAAAAGGCGAGGGGCGTTCGCTGTCTGTCGAAAACGTGTATAATTATCTCGAATGGCTCGAAAAAGCCTTTGTCATATACCGCTGTCAAAGATATGATTTGCAGGGTAAATCCGTGCTGAAAACACAGGAAAAATTCTATCTTGCCGATGTATCGTTAAAATACTGTATCATGGGTTTTAATCCGAAATCGCTTGCCGCCGCGCTCGAAAATATCGTTTATTTTGAGCTTAGACGCAGAGGGTATGACGTTTATATCGGAAAACTCGGTACGAAGAAAATTGATTTTATCGCCTCGAAAAGAGACGAAAAAATATACGTGCAGGTGTGCAGAAATCTGCCCGAAAACTCGGAACGTGAGATTGCAAATCTGCTTGAAATAAATGATAATTATCCGAAATATGTTTTGACGCTTGATGAATTTGCGTCGGGAAATGTCGACGGCGTGAATATAATGTATTTGCCGGACTTTCTTTTGGGGGAATAATAATTTATCGCACAAATTAATTATAAATAATCTTTTATCCCTTTAATAAATTATTATTTCTTTGCGTATTGTAATTCCGTATCATATATCCCGTCGGCTATCGTTTTGAATGCGGGGGCGCAGTCGGTCGACGAATATTTCCCGTGTTCGTTCATCACAACTATTACATATCGCGGGTTTTCGGCGGGAAAATACCCCGCAAACCATGTGTGCAGTACCTCCTCGCCGTTTTCATACCAGCCCGACTGAGCCGTCGCCGTTTTTCCGGCGGCGGTATTTTTTTCGGGTTTTGCGTTCTTTCCGCTGCCGTCGGTGACGGTCAGTTCTAGCATTGACTGAATTTTTTTGCATACGCTTTCGGTTATTACCCTGTTCTTAGTTTCATTCTTATAATACGCAGTCACCGCGCCGTTTTCGTCTGTAAAACACTTAATCAAATACGGCGTTTTGTAAATTCCCGACGAGGCAAAAGCCGAATAAACCCCCGCGATTTGCAGCGGTGAAGCCATGAGCGTTCCCTGTCCGAATGATAAATTCGCAAGCGCGGGGGCGGAGTCTATTTCGTTTTTATCGGGGACGTTTCCGCCCTCGCAGACAAGCGAGCCGGCAAGTTTTATTTCTTTCCCCAGTCCGAGTGAGGACGCCAGGTCTATAATTTTTTCCGCGCCCGTTTCGAGCCCGAGCGTTATATAATATTCGTTGCATGAAACGGATGTCGCGCCCGCCATATCGAGAACGCCGTGTCCGTCGTTTTTGTGGCAGTTGAACACTTTCGAATTTACGTTAATTTTTCCGTCGCACTCGACCGTCATATCCTCGCTTATTCCGCTGTCGAGGGCCGCCGCCGCGACTATGGGTTTAAATACGGAGCCGACTGAGTACGCGCTCAGCGCTCTGTTTACAAACGGAGAATTTTCGTCATTCAGACTTTTTTGCAGATTATTTCTGTCTATCGACGGCGCGGTCGCGAGCGCGGTAATCGAATTGTCCCGAATATTCAAAACGACGGCGCACCCGGTCGTAATAGTGTTGTCCCTGAGCGCGTTTTCACATATCGACTGGATGTTTTTATCTATCGTCAGCACAACTCCCGCTTTCGAATAATAATTGTCGTCCTTGATTCTGATCTGTGCGCCCGAGAGCGATACTCCCGACGCCGAGACGGGAAAAAGCACTTTAAGCGAGCCGGAATTTTCTTTTAAAAACGAGTCGTATATTTTTTCGAGTCCGAACGCGCCGTTTCCCGACGAGTCGAGATATCCGATTAGATTCTGCGCGGGGTCGGAGCCGGAATACCGTTCGTACGATTTAAAAGATTTAATGCCGGAACCGGTTTTCAGCTCTCTGTCCGTTTGTAATAATATAGGCTTGCCCGATGTGAAATTGTTCTCGATTTTTAAAAACTCGTCTGTGCTCAGGCTCTCTTTCAGCGCATTTCGGCTTTCGCCGTTCGGAGCGGCGGCAATGTAATAATCCGTTTTCGTATTAACCATAGGGCGCATGTTCACGTCGTAAATGTACCCGCGCTTTTCGTTTATCAGGTATGACGAATATTTCACCGAATCCGCCCTGACAGAGTAGTCCGAATTGTTTATATATCCTATTCTTATTAATAATGCGAGGTTCGCGGCAGCAAAAAGCGCAAACACAGTAAGTACGCGTCTGTTCATAGTATCACCCGTTAAAATCATGCCCCGAAAAAAAAATTTTAAACTTTTTGAATTTTTTTAAAAAAAGGGGTTGACAAACGATGATTGCATGGTTATAATAATGACATCAAAAACACTTCACCGTAATAAAGTGCTACAACATTAAAACAATAGAAACGGAGAAATTGAAAATGAAAAAGGCAATCAAAGTATTATCACTCATTCTTGCGGTTGTAATGACCGTACTGTGCTTCGCTTCGTGTTCGGGAAAGACCGACGACGAGACGAAAGCCGACACGACAAAGGCACCCGCTTCGGACTCTTCGAGCGAAGCGAGCGATATGGCTTACGTTAAGGAAAAAGGCAAGCTTGTCGTAGGTATCACGGACTTCGAGCCCATGGATTATCAGAATGAAAACAAAGAGTGGATCGGTTTTGACGCTGATATGGCTAGGGCGTTTGCAAAGAGCCTCGGCGTAGACGTTGAGTTCGTTGAAATCGACTGGGATAACAAGGTTATGGAGCTTAAGAGCAAAACAATCGACTGCGTATGGAACGGCATGACCCTTACGGATGAAGTTAAGTCCTCAATGGCTTGCTCGAACGCATACTGCAACAACGCTCAGATTGTTATCGTTCCTAAGGATAAGGCAGACAAATATCAGACCGCAGAGTCCTGCAAAGAACTTAACTTCGCAGTAGAGGCGGGCAGCGCCGGTAAAAACGAGGCAGAGGCTAACGGTTTTAAATATACTGAGGTTAAGGACCAGGCTACCGCACTTGCAGAGGTTGCCGCAGGCACATGCGACGCTGCTATCATCGACTCTCTTATGGCTGCCGCAATGGTAGGCGAGGGAACCGGTTACGCACAGCTCGCATATACCGTAAAACTCAACTCAGAGGAGTACGGCGTAGGCTTCCGTCAGGGTTCAGACCTTGCCGCTGAACTCAACGAGTTCTTCGCAGCTAATACCGAGCTTATGAACACCACCGCAGAAACCTACAAAGTACAGGCAATGCTTATAAAGTAAGGTTTATAAAGCTAATAACGGAGAGCGCACAACGCGCTCTCTGATTTTGATTATTTTCAATTAAATTTCCCGATAAAGGATGTTACATAAATGAATTTTCAGACGGTAGTTGAGCAGTTCCCGACGGTATTCGCTTCGCTGAACGTGGGATTTTTGCAGACGCTCAAATTATTTTTTATAACGCTTCTCGGCGCGATTCCTTTAGGACTGATTATATCGTTCGGCTCCATGTCGCGTTTTAAGCCCCTGTCCGCGCTTGTCAGAGTTATAGTGTGGATATTCAGAGGCACGCCTCTCATGCTTCAGATTATGATAATATATTTCTTCCCCGGACTTGTTTTTCATAATAATATATGGGGCAGCGGAGAAAACGGCAGATTCATAGCCTCGTGCGTTTCGTTTATAGTCAACTACGCGTGCTACTTCTCCGAGATTTACAGGGGCGGAATTCAGGGCGTTCCCGTTGGTCAGCAGGAGGCGGGGCTTGTGCTCGGCATGTCGAAATCGCAGATATTTTTCCGCGTTACGCTCATGCAGATGATTAAGAGAATCGTTCCCCCTATGTCGAATGAGATTATAACGCTCGTAAAGGATACGTCCCTTGCGCGTATTATCGCTTTACAGGAGATTATTTGGGCAGGTCAGGCGTTCCTTAAGGGTTCGCAGGGCATTTCGGGTCAGATCTGGCCGTTGTTCTTCACAGGTGTTTACTATCTCGTATTCAGCGGAATTCTGACGCTTCTGTTCGGTAAACTCGAAAAGAAATTAAGTTATTTTAAGGTTTAAGGGGGAGAGAATATGTCGATACTTAAGGTTGAAAACGTATCAAAGAGCTTCGGCTCTACGAAGGTTTTAAAGGACATAGGCTTTACCCTCGAAGCGGGCGACGTTCTTGCGATAATCGGCTCCTCGGGAAGCGGAAAAACAACGCTTTTGAGATGCCTTAACTTTCTCGAAACGCCCGACAGCGGTAAATTCTATCTTGACGACTCGCTTTTATACGACGCGGGCGAGCATAAAAAACTCACCGATAAAGAATTAAGAGCGAAGAGAATCAATTTCGGACTCGTTTTTCAGCAGTTTAATTTATTTCCGCAGTATAACGTTCTCGATAACGTAACGCTCGCGCCGAGATTAAGAGCCAAGGAAGAGCCGGATTATAAAAAGAATAAAAAAGAGATCAACGCACAGATTGAAGCCAAAGCAAAGGATATATTAGAACGCGTAGGACTGTCGCAGAAGTTAAAAAATTATCCGTGTGAACTTTCGGGCGGTCAGCAGCAGAGAGTTTCTATTGCCAGAGCTCTCGCGCTCGAACCGAAAATTTTGTTTTTCGATGAGCCGACCAGCGCGCTCGACCCGGAGCTTACGGGCGAAATTCTGAAGGTTATAAGAAAACTTGCCGACGAGCACGTGACAATGGTTATCGTAACGCATGAGATGGCGTTTGCAAGGGATGTTGCAAATAAGGTTATCTTTATGTCCGACGGCGTAATTGCCGAGGAGGGTTCGCCCGAGGATATCTTTACTAATCCCAAGAACCCGAGGACTAAGCAGTTCTTACAGCGCGCTTTAGAGAATCCCTAAGGGGACTGCCGCCTTCAGCGCAGACCAAAGAACAAAAACGCATAAAACCGTATTTCACATTTGTATTAAAACTCATACTTTGTGAGATATGGTTTTTTTTATTGCAATTCTTTTATTGATGTGGTAAAATATCGTTTAGATTAATTTTGTTAAATTTAAGAGGAATAATATATGAAACTCGGTATTGTAGGACTTCCCAACGTAGGAAAAAGCACGCTTTTTAATGCGCTGACGAACGCGGGCGCGCAGTCGGCGAACTATCCGTTCTGCACGATTGAACCAAATGTCGGCGTTGTAAGCGTTCCGGATAAGAGACTCGACGCGCTTGCAGAAATGTATAACCCCGAAAAGATTACGCCTGCGACGATTGAATTTGTCGATATAGCGGGTCTTGTCCGCGGTGCGTCCAGGGGCGAGGGACTGGGAAATAAATTTTTATCGCATATAAGAGAGGTCGACGCGATTATTCACGTCGTCAGATGTTTTGAGAACGGCGATATCGTTCACGTCGACGGCAGTATCGACCCGGCAAGAGATATCGAGACGATTAATTTAGAGCTTATAATGTCCGATATGGAGATTCTCGACAGACGTATCGACAGGGACACTAAGGCAATGAAGGGCGATAAGTCGCTTGCCTCCGACGTTGAATTTTTCAAACGCGTACGCGAAAAACTCGACGAGGGCGTGTGCGCGAGAGCCGTCGAAATGGACGACGAGGAACGCGCAAAACTCGAAACCGTCGCGCTTCTTACATTAAAACCCGTTATATACGCGTGCAATATGAGCGAGGAGGATTTTTCTTCCGGCGTTGAAACGAACGAAGGATATAAGGCGGTTTGTAAAATCGCAGAAGCAGAGGGAAGCCAGGTTCTGCCTATATGCGCCGAACTCGAGGCGCAGATAAGCTCTCTTGATAAGGACGAAAAGGAGATGTTCCTTTCGGATCTCGGAATCGAACAGGGCGGACTTGATACGCTTATTCAGAAGAGTTACGACCTTCTCGGACTCATGTCATACCTTACGGCGGGTCAGCCCGAGGTCAGAGCGTGGACGATTAAAAAGGGTACAAAGGCTCCGCAGGCGGCGGGCAAAATTCACTCGGATTTCGAACGCGGATTCATCCGCGCGGAAGTTGTTTCGTTCGACGACCTTATGGCGTGCGGTTCGATGAACTCGGCAAAGGAAAAGGGACTTGTCCGCAGTGAGGGCAAGGACTACGTAATGCAGGACGGGGATATCGTTCTGTTCAGATTTAACGTGTGATAAGCGTTTTTTTACGTTATGATATAAAGAAAAAAGCGGAACCGGCGATATTGCGTTCGGCGGTTTCGTATATATCCGCTCGTGGCGCAGCTGGATAACGCAGCAGATTCCGATTCTGAAGATCGGGGGTTCGAATCCCTTCGAGCGGGCCAAAAAAAACATCTCCGCGGCAGCGGGGATGTTTTTTTTGGAATTCGCCGAAGGAATTCGAACCCTGAGAGGGCGAGCGGCGTAAAGAAAACAGTCCGGGGGACTGTTTTTAGGCGCGAAGACCGAGACGGGTACTGTCGCATTAGGCGACGGTCGTCGAGGCCGGAGTATGCGGAGCGTACTCATCCCTTCGAGCGGGCCAAAAAGAAAAGCCGTATTTATTCGGCTTTTCTTTTTGTTCTTTTATCTTTTCTCTATGTCTTTATTCTCTTTTCTCTTAAGAGGGAACGGCTTTTCCGGAGAAGCGATAAGAGACTTACAGTTTTATCAATAATAAATTTGCGATAGCAATATGAATCCCGCGCGTTTCCGTCAGTAAGTTCAAAAATAAAAACCTCTGCCTTTACTGCGGAAAGACAATGTCTTCCCCTGCATAATCTGTTAAATTTCGATAAATAAGTTTGTGCGATAAAGGAGTCAGCGAATATATTTATTATTCTAAATGCAAACGTTTATTTACACTCGTTGATTATTGTTTATTGACAAACATCATAAAATATTAGATAATATACTTGTATTATTTATTAAACCCGTCGAAAGGGGATTGTTATGGAATCAAAAGGACTGACCCACGGCATTAAAATGAAAGACAAAATCGGCTACGCGCTCGGCGATATGGGCGGACTGCTGACGTTTTCACTCATCGGCGCGTTTCAGAACAAGTTTTATACCGACGTTCTGAATATCGACCCGGCGAAAATCGCGGTGCTGATTCTCGTTGCTCGTCTGTGGGACGCGATAAACGACCCGATGTGGGGCGCGTTCATTGACTCGAGAAAACCGACGAAGCACGGCAAGTTCAGACCGTATATATTTTGGTTCTCGATTCCGCTTGCGATTTCCGCGGTGCTGATGTTTATCGTTATACCGAATTTAAGCCCCGCGAAATACCTGCTATTTGCATATATCACGTATATTTTATACGGAATGATGTACACCGCCGTCAATATTCCCTACGGCTCATTGGCGTCCGTTATTACCGACGACGAAAGAGAGCGTTCGTCGCTGTCGATGTGGCGTTCTATCGGCGCGGGTCTCGGCGGACTTCCCGGAACAGTGCTTCTGCCGATGTTCGTATACACGACCACGGGAACGTACCCGAACGGCACGAGCATTAAAATTTTAGACGGAAATAAACTGACGATGTTCGTCGCGGTTCTCGCGGTAATATCGGTCATCGTGTTCTTTTTCCATTTTAAATTAACGAAAGAGCGCGTCGCTCCGATTGCAAAGGAAAAGGGCGATTACTCCGCATTTAAAACAATAAAAGATTTGATGAAAAACAGGTCGTTTGTCACTCTCGCTCTTATTTCCATGCTCATAATCGCGTTTCAGTTCTACTATCAGGCGACGTATACGTACCTGTTTACCGATTACTATCACAAGCCGGGGCTTTACTCCATGGTTACGATATGTACGTATCTTCCCATGGCGATATTTATTCCCGTTATGAATAAGCTGATAGACAGATTCGGTAAAAAAGAGCTGTGCGCCGTCGGAATGGCGTTCGCGTGCGCTGTTATGTTCATTCTCTATTTTATAAAAACCGACAATCCGTACGTGTTCCTTGCGTTTACATTCCTCTCCGGACTCGGTCAGACATTCCTCGTGCTCGAAATATGGGCTCTCGTTATGGACGTTATCGACCACCACGAATCGAGAACATCGAGACGTGAGGAGGGCACCGGATACGCGCTCATATCGTTTGCGAGAAAAATCGGACAGACTCTCGCGGGAGTCGGACTCAACGCACTTCTGGCGCTTATAAATTATAACAGCGAATCCTCAAAAATGGGCGAGGCTCTGCCCGGCGAGGTCATGTCGAAACTTTACGATATTTCAACGCTGGTCCCCGCGGTCATGCTCGGACTTATGGCGGTAATACTCTTCTTCGGTTATGATTTGTCTAAGAAAAAACTTGTTTCGATGAGAGAAGACCTCGCGAAGGTAAGAGAAAAGCAATAATTTACCGCACAGTAAATTATTGCAGTGAAAGGATAAGAGAGAAGAGAGAAAAGAATCGGTTTCGTTTTCTTCGAAAACGTTGATTATACCTTCTTTGATAATGGCAGACGTACGGTAATCGCTTACTCGTTATGGGCTGTACCGATTCTCTTTTCTTTTATCTCATTAATTTATGTCCGTAAATTATTGCCTTGCCG
>ERZ808240.3860-NODE-3860-length-14028-cov-4.211265_pt1 | contig 14028 bp, 12 predicted proteins | sample MGYA00521084_ERZ808240 | MGnify/ENA primary metagenome ERZ808240 (study PRJEB31516, sample SAMN03275571) | gut metagenome | biome: mammalia-associated habitat; material: feces | host: Papio cynocephalus | place: Kenya | collected 2012-08-06 ... | reverse complement strand
CCTCCGGCAATGTGCAGCACGTGGTGTCCATCACCGCCGACTGCGACGCCGACGCTCTGGTGGTGGAGGTGGTCAAGGACGGCCCCGCCTGCCACACCGGCGCGGAGAGCTGCTTTTTCAACCAGCTGTATCTGTCCGACGAGCTGAAGCAATTCAGCTACGAGGGATTGTATGAGCTGATCCGGGGCCGGAAAACCAACCCCAAGGAGGGCAGCTACACCACCTACCTCTTTGACAAGGGCCTGGACAAGATTCTCAAGAAGGTGGGCGAGGAGTGCACCGAGGTCATCATCGCCGGCCGGAAGGAGGATAAGGCGGAGACCGTCTTCGAGATCGCGGACCTGACCTATCATGTCCTGGTGCTGATGGTGCAGATGGGCATCTCCGTGGAGGACGTCACCCGGGAACTGGAAAAGCGCCACGTGGTGGATCATAAGGTGAAGCAGGAGCGGATGCAATGACGCTTCGGCCGGAACTGTGCTCCGTCCACACCCACTCCACGTTCTGCGATGGAAAAGCGTCTCTGGCGGAGATGGCCGCCGCCGCCTGCGCGGCGGGAGTCCGGTACTTCGGCGCCTCCGGCCACAGCCACACCGACATCCCCTATGACGCGGGCGGCGTCCTCCCGGCGGATGCCGCGCTCTACCGCAGGGAGGTCCTGCGGCTCCGGGCGGAGTACGCCGGCCGGATGGAGGTGCTGCTGGGGATTGAGTGGGACAGCCAGTCCCCCGGCCCGGTTCCCGGATGGGCGGAATACTGGATCGGCTCCGTCCACAACCTTCGGGATCTGGAGAGCGGAACCTGTTACGCCGTGGACTGGGACCGTGAAAAATGGACGGAGTGCCGGGAAGGGCTGTTTCACGGCGACGTTTCGGCCATGATCGAGGGCTACTATCGCGCCGTGGCGGAAACAGCGGCGCGGAAGCCCACGATTTTGGGGCATCTGGATCTGGTTGCCAAGTTCAACGGGGACGGAACTCTTTTTGACGAGGCGGACCCCCGGTACCGGCAATCGGCGCTGGAGGCGCTCCACGCCGCGGATCCCGCCGATACCGTGCTGGAGGTCAATACCGGCGGCGTGGCCCGGGGATACCGGTCCGCCCCTTATCCCGCCCTGTTCCTTCTGCGGGAGTGGCGGCGCATGGGCGGAAGGATTCTTCTCACCGCCGACGCGCACAGACCGGAACAGATCCTCTTCGGCTACGGTCTGGCAGCGGAGACAGCCCTGGCCGCCGGCTTCCGGGAGTGCGTCCTTCTCACCGCCGGCGGCTTTGTGCCCTGTCCGCTGGAGTCTTCCCGCACCTGAGAGGCCGTCTCAAAACGCCCCTCCGCTCCCTCTGGAAGTTTCTGTGTGACCGCATGGGGGACATCATACTTTTTTGACAAGCCAGGCGCGGAAAAATCCGCGCCTTTTGTCCTGTCTGCCGCTTGTGGAACCTTGTCCGGCCTGATAAAATAACAGGGTATGACAAAGTGACGAATGAATCCATATAAAAAGAGGAATCTGCCATGTTTCAGACTGTGATTTTTGACCTGGACGGAACCCTGCTGAATACCATTGACGATCTGGCCGACGCCAGCAACTATGTCTGCCGGAAAAACGACTGGCCCGTCCGTACCGTGGAGGAATACAAGCAGATGGTTGGCCACGGGATTCCGGATCTGGTGTCCCGGTTCTCGCCAGAAGGATTCCGCAGCCCTCTGCTGATGATGTCCACGCTGTCCCAGTTTTCCGAATATTACGGCAGGCACAACATGGACAAAACGGTTCCCTATGCCGGCATTCCGGAGCTTCTGGAGACGCTGAAGGACCGGGGCGTCCAGATGGCGGTGTATTCCAACAAGGCCGACGAATTCAGCCAGGTCATTGTGCGGCATTATTTTGCCGATACCTTCGCCCTGGTGCAGGGCAAGCTGCCCAGCATCCCGGTGAAGCCGAATCCCACCGGCGTCCGCCAGCTTCTGAAGAAGCTGAACGCCGATCCCGCCGCCACGCTGTACGTGGGGGACAGCGATGTGGACATGGAAACCGCCAACAACGCCGGACTGACGGCCTGCGGCGTCACCTGGGGCTTCCGGTCCCGGCTGGAGCTGTCGGGGAAGCACCCGCGGTTTCTGGCGGATACCCCGGCAGAGCTTCTGCGGTATATTACAGGCGGCTGACCCGGCGCTTCCCCGGGCCTCTGCGCGCATGATAAAGCCATCCGGATTCGCGGCGTCCGCGAATCCGGATGGCTTTTTTCTCTTTGCCGCGCCGGGCTTACCGGAGCCAGCGCTTGGGCCTGCGCTCCCGCCAAAGCTCCGCCAGACGGTGAAGCAGCCGGTCTGTCTGCCAGAAAACCAGTTCCAGCAAAAGTCCGGTGCCCGCCAGCAGGAGGCCGGTGGCCTCCCGCAGCTCCGACACCACGGTCTGCATCTGAAACAGAAAGATCAGAAGGCCGTACAGCACCGCCAGCGCCAGCGTGCAGGACAACAGCTTCACCGCCATGCCCAGTCCACGGGGCCGGATGCGGTCCAGCCGGGGCTGAGCCGCGGGATACCAGCCCCAGAACAGGTAGATTCCCGCCGCTTCCCGGTTGGGCAGGAGCACCAGCGCCAGCAGCGCGGTAGCGGCGTAGACGGTCAGCGCCGCTCTCGGCCCCAGCTCCTCCCGTACCGGCAGCAGCGCCGCCATGGCCAGAATCGGGCAGCAGTACAGCGCCGCGGGGAGGATGCTCCCCAGCATCAGCAGAACCTCCGCCAGAGCGCACAGCATCCCGCACAGGGCAATCCGTTTCGCATCCCACCGCAAATCAGTCCACGTCCTTATACTTCATCTTGTAATAGCTCCACCGGCGCATTTTGGCAATCAGCTCCTGCTGCTCCTGAGACAGCTCTGACTGCCTGCACAGCGTTCCGTCTCCCGTCTCGCACACGGTCTTGTGGAGGATGGGCAGCTCCCGCCGGACCTGGGTCAGATAGGAGAACCAGGGACTCTCCGCGCCCCGGCCCGTCAGCTCCAGAAGCGTCGCGCCCATATAGCAGGCGCTGATGGCGTGATCCTCCGGCAAATCCAGCGCCTGCACGGCATTGGACCAGTCCAGCTCTTCCGCCGCGGCGTCGTTGGCCCAGATTACATAGGGCGTCTCATACGCCCGGATAAAGCTGGAGATCTCGCCACCGTCCGGCTGGATGTCCATGCCCAGCTCGTTGTAGGCCAGCCGGTTGTCCCCCAGATAGGGCAGGTGGTCGCCATAGAATACCAGCACCACCGGCTCGCTCCGCCGGGAGAAATAGTCCTTCAGCTCTCCCAGCATCCGGTCCGCGTCCCGGACGCCCTCAATATACACCTTCAGCAGGGTCTGCGCCTCTTCCGACAGGGGAATATCCGTTTTCACCGGGGGGAATTCATAGTCCGCGCCATACTTGTCGGCGGTATAGGACATGTGGTTCTGGATGGTGGTGGTATAGCTGAACAGCGGCGTCGCCGCAGCCGCGGCGGTCTCGAATTTGCGCTGAATCAGTCCGGTCATATAGGCGTCCGACACCCAACTGCCGGTGCCCTTGTACTCCGGATTTTCCATCTGATCCGCAAAGAGAATTTCCTGCGCACCCAGCCACTGGTAGACGTTTTCGCGGTTATAGAACCAGGCGTAGCCCGGATGCATGAAAGCGGTATGATAGCCGTCGGCGTTGAAGACCCGGAACAGACTGTCCAGATTCCGGTTCACCGCCCGGAAGGGGGAGATGGTCCCCGGAGACAGCGTGGCCCCCTGAATGCCCGTCAGAACATCGAACTCTGTGGCGGCGGTGCCGCCGGCGAAGCCCGGGACCACCAGATGCCCGGCGATGGTATGGGGATCTTCCTGGATGGCGTGCAGGTTTTTCAGCGGATCGTCCTCCTCCCCGTACGTAAAGGCGCCGCAGTCCGTGATGTCCGAGAACGCCTCGTTCATCACCACGATTACGCTGACGTTCTTTCCCTGACCGGGGACGTCTCCGGTTTCCCAGCTCTCCGCCTCCTGCCGGGAGTAGCCCTCCGGCTTATCCACGCCGTAGGTGGTAAAGTGGTGGCAGAAGCAGTAGGGAAAGCCCAGCTCATTGAAAACCACCGGCGGATACTCCGCGTTGCTGGTGGAAAAGGAGTTGTAGAGACTGTCCGACGCGTAGAGGGTGAAAATCAGCCCTGCCAGCGCCGCGAGAGGAAGCAGAAATCCCAGCAGCCGTCCCCAGACGTTCCGCAGCTTTTCAACCGGAAAGGGCTTGCAGCCCACCAGCCGGGCCAGTCCGGCCATGACCGCCGCCGATACCGCGATGGCCGCAATCACGCCCCAGGGCCACTGAATGCTGTAATCCTTTGTGGCGGAGAAAACCTCCTTCAGCAGGGCGAAATCCCGGGGAAATACCGGCTCGTCCCGCACCACCAGCTTGATGCGGTTTGCCATGGACAAAATGCCGCAGCAGACCGTCACCAGGCAGGACGCGGAAAACACGTTGCCGAACAAAAAGGAAAATGCCAGAATCAGCGCCCCGATGGGCAGGCAGTTCAGCACAATCAGCAGGGGCTGATGAAGAAAAATCCAGCCGGTTTTCAGGAAGCTGCCGGGCTGAATCCACAGGCACAGAAGCGTCACATAGCCTGTCAGCAGCACCACAGCCAGCAGGGCGGCCGGCAGTCCAAGACGGTATCCGGGTTCTCTTTTTCGTCTGCTTGTTCGTTTCAAGGGATCGATCCTTTCTCTTCCGGCGCCTGCGCGCCGGCGTTATATGGTGTCATGTCCGGCCGCCTGCACATCGGACGGCGTCAGCTTCATCAGATCCTCCCGGCTGACGGAGTCCATCGCCGCCAGCCGGTTGGCCTGCGCGGCCAGAACCTTCTCAAACAGATTCCGGACGCCCCGGGCGTTTCCGAAGGCGGCGGGGTCCGTGTCCGCCGCACGGAGATACGCCTGCACAGCCTGCCGGGTGTCCGCCTCCATGGTATAGCAGCCCTTTTTGCACTGCATCTCAAAAATCTGCACAAGCTCCTCCGGCGTATAGTCCTCGAAATGCAGGAACCGGTTGAACCGGGATTCCAGCCCGGGATTGGAGTGGATGAAGTCGTCCATCAGCCCGTCGTATCCCGCCGCGATGACCACCAGTTCGTCCCGGTGATCCTCCATGGCCTTCAGAATCGTGTTGATGGCCTCCTGTCCGAAGTCGTTGTCCGAGCGGCTGTTGAGGGCGTAGGCCTCGTCGATGAACAGCACGCCTCCCAGCGCGGAATCCACAGCCTTTCTGGTTTTGATGGCCGTCTGGCCCACATATCCCGCCACCAGGCCGGACCGGTCCACCTCGATCAGCTGTCCTTTCGAGAGAATGCCGAGCGAGTGGTAAATCCGGGCCATCAGCCGGGCTACGGTGGTCTTTCCGGTGCCGGGATTGCCGGAGAACACCATGTGCAGGCTGAGGTCCGCGGCGGGCAGTCCGTTCTCCCGGCGCAGCTGGTGGACCTTTACCAGATTGATGAGATTTTTGACCTCCCGCTTCACGGCGGACAGGCCGATATAGCTGTCCAGCTCCGCCTGCAGGTCCTCCATCTTTTCCGGCGGCGGGACCGCCTCCGGCGATGAACGGTCCGCCGTCTGTCCGGCGGGCGCGCCGCCGTTCTCCGCTTTCCCGGCGGGCTCCGACGCCTTCGGCGGCCCGGCGGGCCGCTCCGGCTTTGTCTCTGGCGGGGTTCCCCAGAAGTCGCTGCCCATCCGGCTGAGGCTGTTTTCCGTCATGGTGCGGATTACCTCCAGCTGCTGAGCGATCAGCTCGTCTTTGCTTTTGTCATCCCTGCGTCTCATGGAGACCTCCCTCTGTCAAACCGCCGGAACCGGCGGCGTTGTTTTTTCCCGTGGGGCCGGGCCGTCGGTTTTCCGGGCCGGCGTGCGCCAGCGCCCGGAACAGCAGCCCCGCCAGATAGCCCGTCAGGATGCCGGAGAACACCGACGTTGCCAGCAGCACCGGCAGATAGGCCAGCGGCGCCGTGTTGCCGAGGGTGATGACCGCCGCCGCGGTCTGTCCGCAGTTGTGGGCGGCGGCCCCGCCCATGGACACGCCATAGATGGACAGCCTCCGCAGCCGGGACAGAAGCGTCATCACCCCCATGGCCGCCAGCCCTCCCATGACGGAAAACAGCATGGCGTTGAGGTTCCCGGCGAAAATCGAACCCAGCAGGCACCGGGCGGTGAGAATCGCCAGCGCCTGTCCGGGGCCCAGGGCGTACAGGGCAAAAAGCGTCACAATATTGGCAAGCCCCAGCTTGATGCCCGGCAGGGGAATCAGAAGCGTCAGGGGCAGAAAATTTTCCACATAGCTGAGAGCCAGCGCCAGTGCCGTCAGCACCGCGCAGAGCGTCAGCTGCCGGGTTGTCAGTTTCATCGCGCCGCCCCCTATCCAATGACGGCGTCCACGCCGCTGTGCCGTCCATTTCCCGTCAGCTGAATGGAAATCCGGGCCGGAAGGCAGACCACACTCTGTCCGGAAGCGTGGATGGCGCCGGTATGGACGCAGTCCTGATTGGGACAGTCCGACTGAGCGACCCAGACCCCAGACGGGGAAAAGACGGCCCGCAGGGTGTATCCGTTTCCGGTATAGGTGCGCTCCTCCTGACCGGACAGGGCCGACAGCTCCACCCGCTCCGTCTCCGTTCCATTCACGGACACCACGGCGGTCAATCCGCCGCCGGACAGCCCCCGGGTCCAGTAAGCGCCGGCGGAAAGCGCCGCCAGCAGCAAAATCACCGCGGCCACGGCGGCATCCCACCGCGCGGGGCGAAGCTCAGCGGATCGTTTCATAGCTGTAACCGGACTCCTTATTCTGCTCAAATTCACCCGCGATGCCGCTGGTTACCAGCACCCGGCCGTCATTCGTGACCAGCACCAGATCAAAATCCCAGCCGCCCTGCCGCCAGAACTCCAGAGCCCGGTCCTCTCCCATGACGAACAGAGCCGTGGAAAAGGCGTCCGCCATGGCGCCGCCGTTTTCCCCGTACTCCGTTGACGGAATCGGCCCGTCGGCGGGCGCCACCACCGTCACGGACAGCAGGCCGCTGTCCGCCGGGCAGCCGGTGGACGGGTCAAGGATATGGTGATAAATTTTGCCGTCCTGTTCAAAATAGCGTTGATAGCCGCCGGAGGTAATGGCGTAGGCGTCCCGAAGGCTCAGCACGCCCACATAGGATTCCGTGTCCCCGGGGTCCTGCACCGCCACGCGCCAGGCTGAGCCGTCCGGCTTTCCGCCGTGGGCGTAGACGTTGCCGCCCAGATAGGCCAGGGCGGATTCCACCCCGTGTTCCCGGAAAACCGCCTCGACCCGCTCCGAGGCGTAGCCCTTGGCAATTCCGCCCAGATCCACCGCCTGCCCGGCGCCCAGCGTCACAACGGACCCGCCGTCCCGGTCCTCTATGGTCATCCGGCCGCTGTCCACCAGCGGCAGGAGGGAGTCCAGCGTTTCCTGACTGGGGACATGCTTCTCATCGGTCGTAAAGCCCCAGGCGTCCATGACCGGGGCGATGGTCACATCCAGCGCTCCGCCGGTGGCCGCCGAAAATTCCTGGGCCCGCCGCAGCAGCCAGCCGGTCTCCCCGCTGACGCTCACCGGCTCTCCCGCGCCCTGATTGATTCTGGAAATCTCGCTGCCGGGATCCGTCCGGTCCATCGCCTTTTCCAGACGCTGAATTTCCCGAACGGCCGCGTCCACCGCGGACTGTCCGTTCTTCCCATAGGCCGTCAGCCGCATCACGGTGTCCATGGCGAAAATTTCCTTCTCGGCGGGCCGGCTGGCGCAGCCGCTGAGCGCTCCGGCCAGCACGGCGGTCCCCAGCGCCAGCGCGGCGGCGCGTTTGATCTTGTGTGTCATGTGTCGTCCTCTCACAGACAGATTTCCTGATTTCCCGGTCTCCGAAGGGGCCGGTATTTTGAATAAATTTCAGTATAACATACTTTTCCCCGCTTCTCAACCGGCATCCTTTAGTTTTTCAAAGACATCCCCTTGCAAAACAGGAGAAAGTCTGCTACAATAACAAAGTATGTCACCCGCACTTACCCGTCCGGGGGAGCATTCCTTTGAATTTACCTTGGAGGTTGCAATAAATGGCTCAAAAACCCAATAAAAAAGAGAATCTCCGTGAGGAGAAAAACGATCACAGCGCCGCGGTAAACAGCGCCATGAAATTTCTGGTGGCCGGCTGCGCAGGCGAGGCCTATCTGCTGGTGCTTCGGAAATATTTCATCAACGGAAAACTGGAGCAGGTCGTGCAATGGGACGGCTATTTGAAGAACATTCTCTACGCGGCTCTGGCTCTGGCGGCGGTGGGGTTGATTCTGGGTCTGGTCTTCCGGAAAACGCCCGGCTGGAAGCGGACCGCCAGTTGGGATCTCTTCGGCGCCGGCGTCTTCTTCGCGGCTGTCAGCTGGCTGGTGCGGCAGTATGTCTACACCGCCGTAACGCCGCTGTGCGTCATTGTCCCCGTCGTGATGCTGCTGGGGATTCTGTGGAATCTGTATGACCGGGAATGCGTGTTCTCCCTGGCGGTTCTCAGTGTCACGGTGCTGGTTCTCTGGATCTGCCGCAAGGGCCTCGGCACGCTGGAGTGGAACACACTGGCTCTGGGCGTGGCGGCGGTCTATCTGATTGTCATGGCCGCCGGAATCGTTCTGTTCCGGAAGGTTGAGAAAAACGACGGCCTGGCGGGAAGCCTTCGGGTGCTTCCGAAGGGCGCGGACGCTCTTCCGGTGTATGCCTCCTGCGGATTGTCTCTGATTGTGGTGGCTCTGGCCCTGGTCAGTACCGCGGTCACGTATTACGCCATCTGGGCGGTCTGCCTGGTGATCTTCGGCCTGGCGGTTTATTACACTGTCCGCCAGCTGTAATCTCTGCGGAAAATCGAACAACAGCATTCAGGCGCTCCGGAGGAAAATCCGGAGCGCCTGCTTTTTCCGCGATCAATCAGTCGCCGAAGAAAATGCCGATATCCCGGCCTGTCTGAATCAGAGGATGATCCACCGGCAGGAACTTGGTCTGGCTGGCGGCGTCCGCCAGCGGAACCGCCACGATCTCCCCCTTCTGGATTCCCACCATGCAGCCGTACTGCCTGTCGCGGATCAGCCGGGCCGCCGCGGCGCCGAACCGGGTTGCCAGCACCCGGTCATAGGGACACGGCGGGCCGCCCCTCTGGTAATGGCCGGGCACCGTGACCCGCGCCTCCTGGCCCAGCGCCTTTTCCAGCTCGCTGGCCAGCCGGTAGGAAATGGTGGAATGGCCCAGCTGCTCTCTGGCCCTGCGGCGTTCCTCTTCGGAAAGCTGCTGGTCTGTGATGGACACCGCGCCTTCCGCCACGGCGATAATGGAGAAATTCCGGCCGCTCTTCCGGCGGCGCTCGATTCCCTCCACGATTTTGTCGAAATCGTAGGGGATTTCCGGCAGAAGAATGACGTCCGCGCCGCTGCCGATTCCCGCATGAAGCGTCAGCCAGCCGGCGTCCCGGCCCATCAGCTCCACCAGAAAAATCCGCCCGTGGGAGCTGGCGGTGGAATGGATGTAGTCGATGACATTGGAGGCGATATCCACCGCGCTCTGGAAGCCGAACGTCGTGTCGGTGCCATAGATGTCATTGTCAATCGTCTTGGGCAGGGTTACCACGTTCATTCCTGCGTCCATCAGCAGCTTGGCGCTCTTCTGGGTTCCGTTTCCGCCCATGACCACCAGACAGTCCAGATTCAGCCGGTTGTAGGTATCCAGCATGGCGGGCATCAGGTCGTTTCCGTCCTCATCCACAATCGCCTTGCCGGGAATATACCGCTGCCGGGAGGTCCCCAGAATCGTGCCGCCCTCTGTCAGAATACCGGAAAAATCCTTGGCTTCCATGTACTGGTAATCATTGTCAATGAGCCCCCGGTAGCCGTCCCGCATTCCGAAGATCTCGACACTGTCCAGATCGTGCAGCAGGGCCTTACCAATGCCCCGGATCGCAGCGTTCAGCCCCTGGCAGTCTCCGCCGCTGGTGACAATGCCCACGCGTGTGGTCCTCTTCATTGCAACGCTCCTCTCAACAAATGTCTCCGGGCGCCGCGCCGGATCACCGGCGTCCCCCGAAAAATCCGCTTCCCATCATAACAGGAAATTCCGATTACCGTCAAGTCGGTTTTCAGCAGGAAAAACGCCGCGTTTCCAACAGAAACACGGCGTTTTATGGGAAAACCGGCACAAATCGAGGATTCAGCGTACTTTTACGAAATCGTTTACCAAAATTTTCGTCCGGATTTCAAAAACCCTCTCCCAGGGAAATTCATACTCGGATAAACTGAGGCCGTCCAGCCCGGTCCGTTCCCCGTCCGGAGAGGAGAGGAACTGTCCGCCGGAGAGATTTTTCACCACGTCCGCCGTATTGGGCCCCATCAGCTCCGTCAGCTTTGCCAGCACCGCCGCCGGGTCCGTTCCGGTTTTGGCGAAGTTGTCCGGGTCGCCCTTTAGCTCCTCCCGCACATAGGCGGCAAGGGGGCTTTTCACCCGGTTTTTATAGCACAGATCCTTGATGAGGGAATCCGCCAGCGTGCGGACAAAGGCCTGATTCTGAGCGGTGGAGCAGTTTCCCTGCTGCCGCAGGCACATCCACCGGGCCAGTCCGTTGGACAGGGCAATTCCCGTTACGTTGGCCAGATCATAAAATCCGGCGTAGCCCAGCAGCATGGCCAGGTCCGTGCTTTGCACCAGCCTGTGCTGAAACTCTGTTCCATACTGGTTCCGGGCGGCGTCCATCAGTACCGTAGGCACGCCCCGGCGCTGATTTTCCTTCAGCGCGTCTATCAGGCTCCCGATGGCGGTCTTCCTGGCGGACGCGCTGTCCTCTTCCGGCCGGGTCAGCACCAATACCTGCAGATCGCCGTCTTCGCCGGCTTCCTCCGCGCCCAGATACGCCAGGTGGGCGCCGACGATCTCCTTCAGGGGCTGGTGGTCAAAATCGCTGGAGGGAATGTCTCCGTCGCTGCCGAAATACCGCACCTGAACACGGGGAGGCGGGCCGCTGAATTCCGTGGTGCCGTAAAGGCGGCACACCGCCAGCATTCCGTCCTCATCCGCGCCGGAAAGCACCGCGCCCCGTCCCGCCACGGCCTGCTTCCAATAGGCGATCTCGTTGGTCTGAATGCTGCTGGAGGGGGCGGAGTCGTCCACGCCGATGAGGAAATGAACGTTCTCCATTCCCTGGGAGCGGGCCAGAGCGTAATCCAGCAGCCGCAGCTTCCGCCCCCGGCAGGCCAGATATCGGGCCTCCCGCTCCGCCGGGACGCCGTAATCCGCGCTGTTGAGCCGGGCGCCGTCCGCGCCGCAGCCATAGTGGGCGATGATGTTTTCCACGGTCAAATCCCCGCCGGTGAGAGTGGGCCGGGCCTCCATGCCGTAGGCCCGGAGATTCTCATAGCCCTCCAGATCCCATCCGTCATAGCCCACAGTGGGGGCCAGGCGCATGACGGTATCCAGCAAATAGATCTGGTTCTCTCCGTCTCCCAGCGCTGACAAAAGCCCGTCGATCAGCTGAAGCTCCGTCAGCTCCGTACCGTCGGACAGTTCCGCCGGACCGCCGGAAAAGCTCCGGGAATTCACCAGTCCGCCGGAGAGCAGCTGGTCCAGCGAAAGGATGTACCGGTCGCAGCCTCCGGCCTCCTGTTCCAGCACCCACTCATACAGAGCGCCCCGGTCGCCGTACGCGGTGCCGTTGGGATTGGTCTGCTGCCCGTCCAGGCAGGTGTGGTACAGGCGCTCCTCCGGCATCAGAAGTTCATAGCCCAGAGACTCTGCCAGATACACCACCCGGTCAGTATTCACCGGCCGGTCATCCAGCGGCACATAGGCGATGGTCCCGATGGAAGACCGCTCCGTCACCGGCGCGGGCTCCGCCGCGCCGCAGCCCGCCAGCAGGGCCAGCGGCAGGAGAACGCTCATCAGGGCAGCTCCGTGTTTTCTCATAAAACCTCCCCGCGCTGAAAGGCGCTGAAATCAAACGGTTCCTTATCAGCAAAACGCCCCCGGCCCTTGGGCCGGGGGCGTGGCTTGCTTGTTTACAGCCCGAATCCGCTCAGGTCGATATTCAGCCCGCTGGTCAGGCCCTCCATGCTCTTGTCCATGGCCTCTCCAGCCTGGCGCAGCGCCTCGTTCACCGCGGAGGTCACCAGATCCTGAAGCATCTCCACGTCCTCCGGGTCTACCGCTTCGGGTTTGATGGTGAGGGACACAACCTCTTTCTTGCCGTTGACCGTGGCCGTTACCACGCCGCCGCCCACGGTGGCGCTGAACTCCTGGGCCTCCACGGCGGACTGGGTTTCGTTCATGGCCTTCTGCATCTCGGCAATTTTCTGCTGCATCTCCGCCTGACGCTGAGCGCCGGTCTGACGCATACTGCCGTTGGAAAATCCACGGCGCGCACTGTAACTCATAGCTGTTTCTCCTTTGTTTATTGAATTTGAATATTGTCAAATTGGCTTCCGAACTGAATCAGATTCTTTCGCAGATCCTCCGGCGAGACCTTGGGAGCCTCTCCCGCCACCAGCCGCACCGTGACCGGTGCGCCGGTCAGCGCCGCGCCGTTTTCCCGCAGAGCGCTGAGCACCCGGTCATTGTCCAGGCGTCCTTTGGTCATATCATCCGGCGTGAAGACGGTTACGACACCATCCTCCACCGTGCCGCGGCAGATATCCAGGAAGGCCCGGTACATGGGCGGCAGCATCCCCTTGCTGCTCTCCGCCAGCTCCCGCCAGACGGCGGCGCCGTTGGCGGTGGGGACGGGGGCCGGGCCGGCGTCCGGCTGCCGGGGGATGGACGGCGCCGCCGGCGCGGCGGGGGAGGGAGCGCCGGGGCTTTGGGCGGCGGGGGCCGCCTGGGGCCGGGGCGGGGCTTCTCTTCGCGGCGCTGCCGGGGGCGCCTTTACAGGCGGCTTCTCCGGAGGCGGCGGTTCCTCCCAGGGAACCCGGTCCTCCGGCAGGGGCGGCTCCTCCGGCAGAGGAGGTTCTTCCGGCAGGGGAGGTTCTTCCGGGGGCGGCGGCTCCGGAGCTTCCGCCGGTTTCGCTGCTTTTCCGGCCGGCTCCCGCCGCGGTTCCGCGGCGGCGCTCCGGGTCTGGATCGCCTTCGGCAGCACGGCCATCCGCTCTTCCAGACGGGTCATCCGGGCCGCAAGAGCGGCGGCGTCGCCGCAGAGGCTCTCATCGCACAGACGCAGCAGGCAAAGCTCCGCGTCGGTGCGCCGATTGGCGCTGTAATAGAGATTGGACAAAGTCTGCTGTAAAGTGGAAGACAGGTACAGCAGCCGGGCGGCGGACAATTCCCTGCCCAGCCGGTCCAGTGTGGCGGCGTCGAAGCCGCCGGACAGCAGGGCCGCCCCGCCCTGCGGGGCGGTCTTCCGCAGCAGCAGATCCCGGACGAGGGTGGACAGCTCTCCCAGCACCGCTCCCACGTCCTTGCCGCCGGAATAAAGCTGATCCAGCAGAATCAGGGCGCTTTGAGCGTCCCGGGCGGCGACGTGCTCCATCATTCCGGCGGTCTGAAGATTTCCCGCCAGACCCAGCACGTCCAATACCGCGGCAGCGTCCACCGTGCCGCCCGCGGCGGCGCACTGATCCAGCAGGCTCAGCGCGTCCCGGAGCGCGCCGTCCGCCAGACGGCTCAGCAGCTCCGCGCCGTCCGCGGTGAGGGGAATCTGCTCCTGTCCGGCCACATACTCCAGCCGCTTCGCGATATCCTGCGGGGTAATCCGCTTGAAGGAAAACCTCTGGCAGCGGGAGAGGATGGTAGCGGGCACCTTGTGCAGCTCCGTTGTGGCCAGAATAAACATCAGGTGTTCCGGCGGCTCCTCCAGAATCTTCAGCAGGGCGTTGAAGGCGGAGATGGACAGCATGTGCACCTCGTCAATGATGTACACCCGCTTCTTCACGTTGGCCGGGGCGTAGATCGCCTCGTCCCGCAGGGCGCGGACCTGATCCACGCCGTTGTTGGAGGCGGCGTCCAGCTCCAGCACGTCCAGAAAGCTGCCGT
>ERZ808240.3859-NODE-3859-length-14028-cov-86.908967_pt1 | contig 14028 bp, 10 predicted proteins | sample MGYA00521084_ERZ808240 | MGnify/ENA primary metagenome ERZ808240 (study PRJEB31516, sample SAMN03275571) | gut metagenome | biome: mammalia-associated habitat; material: feces | host: Papio cynocephalus | place: Kenya | collected 2012-08-06 ... | reverse complement strand
GATCGATATAGGAAGTGGCGATGCCGTTGAGTTTGGCAAGTTGGATGAGCGGACGCGCGATGCGTTCCGCGCTTTCGGTTTGCTGGGGTGCTGCCATGCCGTCCCTTCTTTCCATGCCGTTTGCGCGGCTGATAGCTGCATTGCTTTGCAGTTGCCGCAGCGTCGATGCTGCGGTGAATCGCACTGTCCATTACCATAGCACAGTATGACATCGTTTTCAAAATATATTTTGCGTAGATAAAGCGCTGTAGTATGACAATTCCGCGAATATGTAAGCAATGATAATTACGAAAAAGTCATTGTTGTATTGCGGAACGTTTGCAGTGTGGCTCCGGTAGTTGGGCCACACTGCGCGATTGATTCCGATTACTCGGCTGCGAGCACTGCAAAGCTTTGCATGCCCATGTGCAATCGAGTGTCGTCGACAACGATTTCGCCGATGTCGAACAGATTGTGATAATTGCCATCTGGTAATTGCACAGCTTTGCGCTCACGGCTCGGATTGACGGCGATGACCACCCGTTTTCCGGCTGCTGAGCGTTCGAAGGCGAACACCCTTCCATGTTCGATTGCACGGAATGTTCCCCGCGGTCGCAATGCCGTGCAATTGTTCCTCACATGTAGCATGTTGCGTACGATGTGCCACAGTGAATGATCATCGGCCTGTTCGTCGGAGACGGTCGGAGCGTCTGCCGCCGGATCGGTCGGCAGATAACTGCCGCCCTCGTTCGATGACGGAGCCCACTGCATCGGCGTGCGGGATCCGGTGCGCACGTAGCCGCCTTCCTTGCTGGGCAGCGCACGGTACCGCATGCCAATCTCATCGCCGTAATAGAGGAACGGCACGCCCGGCAGCGCGAACAGCGTGCAGTAGGCCAAAGCGATTTCCCGATCGGACAGGCGCGGTGCCACGCGCGCGGTGTCATGGTTGCAGGTGATGAAGTCGAATGTGCCGCCAAGGCTTTCCGCTTGGCGCAGCCGTGGTTCGTACTCGCCCAGGAAATCGCTGATGGGCGTTCCGGAATCGGCGTTGAAATAGCTTCGGTCGTCTTCACGGCTCAGCGGATCGTCGGTGTCGCGCAACAGCATGTTGTAACCGTTGGGAATGCCGTCCCAGCGCCAGTCGAGATAGAAATCCATATCGAATCCGGCGGCCAGGGATTCGTCCGGCCGCCCCCATTCCGACACGAACACGGCTTCGGGGAACTCCGGACGGATCTGCGCGAACATGTACTGCCAGGTGCGGATGGTGTACGGTTTGCCGTCATCGTCCTGTTTGACGAGGCTGTCGGCCATGTCGACGCGGAATCCATCCGCTCCGAGTGAAAGCCAGAACCGCATGACGTCCACCATCGCATCACAGGTGGCCTTCGCTTCCGGCCCGAGCGCCGGTTTCTGCCAAGAGCGTGACGGGTGGGCGAAACCGTAGTTGAGGGCCGGCTGGCACTTGAAGAAATTCAGGATGTAGGTGCCGTCGCGGGGCGATTCGCCGCCGATGAACGGCAGTCCGTCGCCGCCGGTGATCCACGAATCCGTCCAGATGTAGCGGTCGGAATACTCGTTGCGATTGGCCTCGCTGCTGTGGCGGAACCATTCGTGCTCCTCGCTGGTGTGGCCTGGTACGAGGTCGAGGATGACGTGCAAGCCCCGCTGGTGGGCGGCGCCGAACAGAGCGGCGAGATCGTCGTTGGTGCCGTATCGCGGCGCCACCTTCATGTAGTCGCGCACGTCGTAGCCGGCGTCCTTGAACGGCGAGTCGAAGCAAGGGTTCAGCCAGATGGCGTTGCAGCCGAGGTCCTTGATGTAGTCGAGCCTGGACGTGATACCGGGGATGTCGCCGATGTCATCCGCATTGGAGTCGGCGAAGGACTGGGGGTAGATCTCGTAGAACAGGGCCTCGTCGAGCCAAGTTGGACGGGGGTGTGGGTTGGAGGGGCTCATGGAGGTGTGTCTCCTTGGTATTTCGCGGTCGGGGATGGTTCGATGGAACAATCATAGCGTGAAATTGCAAACGTTGGCAGAATTGTGCTACACTGACGACCACTGATGCAGTTTCGGTGGCCCCAGCGCAGTCGGCATTTATCCGAGAGACGATGATGTGAACGTATGCAGGGTGTTGGTATATGCCATCCAATCGGAACGGCTGAAGCGCACAAGGTATGTGAGGAAAGGAAGATCAATGAAGATCGATTGGATGAAGGCGGTCGGACTTACTGCCGCTGTTGCCATGCTGGTGCCGCTCGCGGCGTGCGGCGGTTCCGGCGACGATGATGCGAAAGCCTCTTCTGGAAGCGAAGCCGTCACCCTGAGTGTATGGGCCCCGCAGGAAGACCAGGCCAAGGACACCAACTGGCTGGGCAAGGTTGAAGAGAACTTCGCCAAGGAACACCCGGAGTACAAGATCACGTGGAAGAACGATGTCGTTTCCGAAGGCGATGCTTCCAAGCAGGTCGGCACCGATCCATCCGCGGCCGCCGATGTCTATATGTTCGCTTCCGATCAGCTGGGCACCCTGTTGGACGCCGGTGCAATCGGACAGTTGGGCACCGATGCCGAGAAGCAGGTGAAGGAGCAGGATGGCGACCTTGAGATTAACTCCGTCACCGGCACCGATGGCAAGCTCTATGGCGTGCCGTACACCGACAACACATGGTTCATGTACTACAACAAGTCCAAGATCACCGCGGACGAGGCCAAGGACTTCGACGCTATGCTCGCCAAGGCTAAGGTCACTTTCCCGATGTCCAACTCCTGGTACGTGGGCGGCTTCTTCGACGGTCTGACCCTGTTCGGCGAGAAGGGCAACAACGCGAAGGCCGGCATGGTCTTCCCAAAGGACGGTGACGATATCACCGCCTACCTGGCCGATGTGGCCGCCAACCCGAACTTCTCCAACGATGACGGCGCTTCCGGTCTGGCCGCGATCAAGGACGGTTCCGCCGACGTGCTGTTCTCCGGCACCTGGTCCGCGGCTGACGTGAAGAAGGCGTTGGACTCCAACTACGCCGCCACCTCGCTGCCGACCTTCACCGTGAACGGTGAGAAGAAGCAGATGAAGTCCTTCGCGGCCACCAAGGCCGCCGCCTACAACCCGAACTCGAAGAACAACTCCAAGAACACCACCAACGCCAAGGCCTCTGCCCAGTTCGCCGCGTACCTCGGCTCCACCGAATCCCAGAAGCTGCATTACGAGATGCGTCAGATCCCTCCGACCGACAAGTCCCTGTCCGATCTGACCAAGAACGACATTGCGGCCGAGGCCCAGACCGAAACCATGGCCAACACCGCCATACTGCAGTCCGGTCTGTCCGGCATGAACGATTGGTGGACCCCGGCCGAAACCTTCGGCAAGGCTCTCGTCAACAAGGAAATCACCAAAGACAACGCCACGGCCAAGTTCCAGGATTGGGTCAAGCAGGCCGACGGCAAGGTCGCCGAGTAATTGCGCTGATCGCGATGCCAACAACCAACATAACTGAATAGTCGCAGGGTGGCTGGTTCTGTCAGATTCCTCCAGCCACCCGCGCCTTCGGGGAGCGCCTTGAGCCGCGCGCTTCCCGCAACTTTGCACTGTGGCTCACTTCCTCCGAGCTTTGCATCCCGGGCAAGGTTTTCAAATTCCCCTTCCTTTTGTTCGGGAGCAAGGCTTTTTCATCTTTTCATATCCATAAGAGAGGGCGGTCGAAATGACAGCAACAACTCTTTCCCCACGGGAAATGAAGCGCCGCCGGAAGCAGGGCGCCGACTATGTTCCCCCGTCGCCATACACGGTGAAGATGGCATTCCAGCGCGGTGATCTGTTCACCAAGCTTTCCGCTGTGGTGTTCGGCCTTGGCAACATCGTGCGCAAGCAGTACGTCAAGGGCATCACCATGCTGGCGCTGGAAATCGTGTATTTCGTGTTCATGGGCGTCAGCGGCGTCGGTTACCTCGCCAAGCTGTCGTCCTTGGGCACCAACAAGGGCGGCAAGAAGCTGGTCGATGGCTTCTGGATCTACACCGAGCCCGACCGCTCCGTGGTCATCCTGCTGTACGGCGTCGCCACGTTGGTCATCACCGCCGCCTTTATCGGCCTGTGGGCCATGTCCGTCCGCGCCGCGTACAAGTCGCAGGTGCAGCTTGAGGAGAACGGCAAGGCACCGTCCTTCATGGATGACGTCCATGAGCTGCTCGACGCCAAGGCGCACGTCCTGCTTATGTTCCTGCCGACGCTGGGCATCGCGGTGTTCACCGTGTTGCCGCTGATCTTCATGATCTCCATGGCGTTCACCAGCTACGATCACAAGCATCTCGTGCTGTTCCACTGGGTGGGGCTGAAGAACTTCGCCGCCGTCTTCTCCAATAACGGCGGTACCGTCAACGCCGGCCTGTTCCTGCGCGTGCTGAGGTGGACCTTGATCTGGGCGTTCTTCGCCACCTTCCTGAACTTTTTCCTCGGCATGTTCGTGGCCATGATCATTAACCGCAAGACCACCCGTGGCAAAGGTTTCTGGCGCGCATGCTTCTCCATGTCCATCGCCGTGCCGCAATTCGTGTCCCTGCTGGTCATGCACACCATGCTCCAGCCGCAGGGCGCCGTGAACCGCATGCTGCAGTCCTGGGGCTGGATCGACAGCCCGCTGCCGTTCTTCACCAACGCCACGTGGGCGCGCGTGACCGTCATCGTCATCAACCTGTGGGTGGGCATCCCGTACACCATCATGCAGATCACCGGTATTCTGCAGAACATTCCGGCCGACCAGTACGAGGCCGCGAAGATCGACGGCGCCAACTGGTGGCAGATCTTCACGAAGATCACCATGCCGTACATCATCTTCGTGCTCACCCCGTACCTGATCACCACCTTCACCGGCAACGTGAACAACTTCAATGTCATCTATCTGCTGTCCAGCGGCGACCCGACGCCGCTAGGCGATTCCGCGGGCAAGACAGACCTGCTGATCACCTGGCTGTACAAGCTGACTGTGGATAAGAACGATTACAATCTCGGCGCAGTGATCGGCATCATGACCTTCATCGTGCTGGCCGTGGTCTCGCTGGTCACCTACCGCAATTCCGGCTCCTACAAGAACGAGGAGGCATTCCGATGAGCAACAAGCAATCCGAAGTCAAGGTGGAGAGCCACGGCTTCCTGCACGATCAGAAGATCCGCCGCATCACCGGCGATGTGTTCGCCCACCTGTTCCTGGCCATTCTGGCTGTCATCTGGCTTGTTCCGATCGTGTGGGTGCTTGCGGAGTCCTTCAACAAGAACACCGCCCCATACACCAGCTCCTTCTTTCCGAAGGAATGGACGTTCGACAACTACAAGGTCCTGTTCACCGACCGCAACGTGCTGAACTTCCCGAAGATGTTCGGCACCACGTTCATCATCGCCTGCTTCACCTGCGTGATCTCCGTGGTGTTCGTGCTCTCCGTGGCGTACTGCATGAGTCGTATGCGCTTCCGCGTGCGCAAGACCTTCATAAACGTCGTGCTGATTCTTGGCATGTTCCCGGGCATCATGGCCGTCACCGCCATCTACTTCATCCTCAAGGCCATGGGCCTCGCGGACGGCAACATGACCATCGTGGCGCTGATTCTTGTCTACTCCGCCGGCTCTGGAGCGGGCTTCTACGTGATGAAGGGCTACATGGACACCATTCCGACCTCGCTTGACGAGGCTGCTCTGCTCGACGGCTGCACCCGCTTCCAGGTGTTCTACAAGATCATTATCCCGATCTGCAAGCCCATGATCGTTTACCAGGCCATCATCGGCTTCCTGACTCCGTGGCTCGACTTCGTCATGGCCAAGGTGATCTGCCGCACGCAGTCCAACTACACCGTGGCGCTGGGCCTGTGGCTTATGCTGCAGAAGGAATACATCCAGAATTGGTACGCCCGCTTCGCCGCAGCCGCGGTCGTGATCTCCATCCCGATCGCCATTCTGTTCATCGTGATGCAGCGCTTCTACCAAGAGTCCATGGCAGGCTCCGTGAAGGGCTAAAAGAAAGGGTAATGACAATAATGACGCTCGTAGATAAGTTCGCACAGCCGAATACGAGCGTCGCCGAACCGTTCCCGCTGTGCCTGGAACGGCCTTTGGGTGCCGTGGTTGCTCAATCCGGTACCCAATTCGCGCTCTGGGCTCCTTCCGCGAGGAAGGTGACCCTGAGGTTGTTCTCGCGTGGTTCCATGGGGGAAAGCGGCGACGCTCTGATCGGACAGTATGTGATGCGTCCGGAACCCGACGGTTCCTGGACTTACGATTTCGCCGACAACAAGCACGGCGTGTATTACGATTTTTTGATCGAACGCCGCTGCGGCTCCGTGGACCGTGTCGCCGACCCATGGGCGCGTGGGGCCGGCGTAAACGGCCGGCGCAGTATGGTCGTGGACTTCAGCCGCACCGATCCGGACGGATGGGACCGGGACCATACGCCGGACGTGCCGCTTGCGCAGACGGTAGTTTGGGAAACCCACGTGGGCGATTTCAGCAATGATCCCACCGGCGGTTTTCCTGAATCGCACCGGGGCAAGTATCTCGCCTTCACCGACGCCGGTACGTCCTTGGATGGGCATCCCGGCTTCCCCACGGGTCTCGCGTATCTTAAGAAACTCGGTGTTACCGCGGTGCAGCTCATGCCGATCTACGATTTCGGCTCCGTGGACGAGGAGACCTGCGACCGCTACAACTGGGGGTACGATCCGGTCAACTACAACGTGCCGGAAGGCTCGTACTCCACCGATCCGTTTGATGGGTCGGTGCGCATCCGCGAAGTGAAGCAGATGGTGCAGGCGCTGCACAACGCCGGCATCAAAGTGATCATGGATGTGGTCTACAACCACATGTTCTCGCCGGACAACTGGTTCGAACGATCGGTGCCGGGCTATTTCCTGCGCCGCAAACCCAACGGGGCGCTGGCCAACGGATCCGGCTGCGGCTGCGATATGGCCACCGAGCGCAAGATGCTCCGCCGGTTCATCGTGGAATCCGTGACGTTCTGGGCGCGCGAATACCACATGGACGGCTTCCGCTTCGACCTGATGGGTCTAATTGACGTGGACACCATGAACGCCGTGCGCGCCGCGCTGGATGAGATCCCCGCCCGTGGACGCGACATCCTCATGTATGGCGAACCGTGGTCCGCGGGTGTATCCGCGCCGCTTCCCGCGGATACACCGCTCGCCGACAAGCAGGGGCTCGCGCTGCTGGACGATCGCATCGGTCATTTCTGCGACACCACGCGTGACGCCATCAAAGGGCATGTGTTCTATTCGGATCGTCCCGGCTATGTAAACGGCGGCATGCGCGCCAACGCCGTGGCCGTGCGCGAGGCGGTGGACGCCTGGCGCACCGGCGATCGGCCGGAAGGCGTCGCCGGACAGGTGATTCAATACGTCTCCGCGCATGACGATCTGACCCTGTGGGATAAGCTATGCGCCAGCCTTGCGGCGAATTCGTTGGACAGCGCCGTTGCCGAAGGCGACGGGCAGACCGTCGTGGACGTGCCGAAGGTCCTGTACGACGCCGACTTCTCCGAACAGGGGCTTGCCGCCGCCGGGCCGAAGATGGCGCGGGCGTTGTGCGACGTGCTGGGGGCCAATCGTCTGTCCGCCGGCATCGTGTTCACATCGGCCGGCATTCCGTTCATGCTGTCCGGCGAGGAGTTCGCCCGTACCAAATATGGCAATGCCGATTCGTACGATTCGGCCAAGGAACTCAACTGGCTGGATTGGGACCGTGCCTGGCGCATGCGTGATCTGATCGAGTTCTATGCGAGGCTGATCGCGCTGCGTAAAAGCGACGCACGATGGTTCGATGGTGATCGCAGGGTCGTCGACACGGAAGGCGACGAGCTGGCGTTCCGCGTCGGCGACTGCTTGGTGGCCGTCAATCCGTCCGATTGCACCGGCGTAGTGGATGCGGCCTCCGCGGCTGTGGAAGGGGACGCCGGCGAGAGGAATCGCTATTGGCGCTGCCTTGGCGTGTTTGGCAGGGGGGATGGCGTCGGCGCGGGCGGGAGCGACGACGATTATCTGATCATGCCGGCGCATACGTTTGCAATCTGGCGGTTGCGGTAATACTCTCAAAGAGGAGAGCCTGTACGGTGATCGCAAAGTAGCGATCGCCGTACCCCCGCGGCAACGAAGCCGGAAGACCAGAAAGGACGCGAAAGTGAAAACCGGAGCGCAAGATCCACGGTATGAGGTGGTGTTCTTCGACCTGTACGGAACCTTGATCGATATTCGCACCGACGAGCAGAGCGAAGCCGCCTGGCAGGCGTTGTACGACTGCGTGTGCGGCCTGGGCGCGCAATACGGGTCGGTCGACGAGATGCACGAACGATTTGATCAGCTTGAGGCGCGCGAAATGGTGCATCAGGCCAATCGCGCGATTGTGCGCGACGGATGGGCCGAATTCGACATCCTGCCCGTATATCGATCGCTGCTGATGAACCGTGACGACGAGGCGGAACGCCGACTGGCGCTGCCGCAGGCCGCGGAACGGGCCGCATGGACGTTTCGTCGGGCCAGCACCAGCATGCTCCGCCTGTATCCGGGTGCGCTGGATATGATCGAACGCATGCAGAGCGCCGGCATCGTGGTGGTGCTGCTGAGCAACGCGCAGGCGTGCTATACAAGGCCTGAACTGGAGATGACCGGTTTGGCGAACGTGCTGGATGACATGATCATCTCCAGCGAGGAGAAGATGCGCAAGCCGTCCCGTGAGCTGTACATGTTGGCGCTCGACCGCGAGTTCGTCACTGCCAAGCATGCGCTCATGGTGGGCAACGACGAACGCAACGACATCATTGGTGCCAATGCGGCGGGACTCGATGCCGCGTATTTCCGCACGGAGATCTCGCCCGACAACGATCCGCCGGCGTCAGAGCATGCGGTATGTTCGTTTACCGGAGCTGATTACGAGGGATTGCTGAAATTCGTGCTGAACGCGTGACATGTGACGCGTGATGTTGTGACGTGACGCGTATGGCGCGTTGCCCCGATGATGAGGAGGATGTATGGAAGGATACGCCGAGAACGGCGTCGGAACCGATGTGACCGACCAGATCGGCTTCGGCGGCATGCGTCGCAAGGGAAGGAAACGTCGTGGGCTGACAGTGTTCCAGCTCAAGGTCATCGGCGCGGTGGCGCTGTTTCTTTCCGCAGGCAGCACCACCATCGTTCCGCTGTTCTTCGGGTCGGATCTCAACGATATGACGTCGCTGACCGCTGTGGTGTTGAGCGAGGTGGCGTCCTGGTTCGCGATTCCGATCTACGCATGGCTGTTGGTGCGTGGTTTCCGTGAAACACACAACCGCGTCGCATACGGCATGCGGCTGCTGCTGCTCGCGCTGATCTGCGAAGTGCCGTACGACCTCGCCACGTCCGGCAAACTCCTCGACTTCAATTCGCAGAATCCGGTGTTTGGCCTGTTCATCGCGTTCGTGGTGCTCGCCGCACTCGAATGGGTGGCCACATGCTATCAGAAGGCGATGCGGATCGTCCTTTCAGTCGGTCTGGTGGCGATCGGTCTGTTGTGGGACCTGCTGCTGCGCGTCGGACTGCGGCAGGGATTGATGAGCATCGGCTCCGTGACGCTTGGGTTCGTGTTGATCTTCACGCTGATGCGCTCGCATGAGAATTCCATGATGTTCACCGCCGGCCTGTTCGGAGCGGTGATGATGATCACGCCTGGCGTGGGTGTGGCGTTCGTGCACTATGACAATGGCGAGTTTGGCTATAAGCATGCATGGACCAAGTGGATTTTTTACGCCATTTATCCGGTGATTCTGATGATTTGTGCGATTTGTGCAACAATGGCGTGATTTCTGACAACGTTCGCAGTATGGTGAAAGCAGATTGAGGGAGCGTCGCCGCTTGGATGTGTTGCTCCGATGACGCGAACGCTTATGATTTCGGCGTTGGAGCCGCAAAGGAGGTACAAGATGGACAGAGCAGGCATTCGCGAAGTGGCCAAGGCCGCGGGTGTATCGATTTCCACTGTTTCGCGTGCGTTCACGAGGCCCGAGCTCGTGTCGGACCGCACGCGCCGCAAGGTGCTGGAGATGGCGGACAAGCTCGACTTCAATATCTCCCGATCCGCGACGTCGCTCAAATCCGGCCAATCGTACCGTGTGGCGATGCTGATGAACGAGGAGATCACCAGCTGGTTCAATATGGAGGTGTTCGCCGGCATCGACTCTGTCATGCACGACGCCGGGTATGACATATCGCTGTTCCAGCATGTCGACACGGGCGAGAGCCGCCGTGACTTCTTCACCAACCTGCCGGTACGCCGCAACGTGGACGCCGTGTTCGTGACGTCCTTCGGCGTGGAACCGAAGGAAATCCAGCAGCTTAGGCGCATCCATGTGCCGATCATCGGCATCAATACGCCGACGCAGGAGGGCTTCGACGCCACCATCTCCATCGATGACGAGGATGGTATGTTCTCCGCGGCCCAACATCTGATCAGCCTTGGGCACAGGAACATCGTGTATGTGTGCTCCGACGCCGTGGACTCCATCAATTCTTCGATTGACGCGCGAGGGCGCGGCTTCATCCGCGCATGCAAGACCATGGAATCCACCCACGACTTCAAGTGGCGCGTGCTGTCCGTGCCGCGTGGCAAGACTTTTGCCGATTCCGCTCTGACCGCGCTGTTGGCCTTGGATGAGTTTCCGGACGCGATCTGCTGCCAGACCGATATGATGGCGATTCCATTGGTATTGCGACTGGACCGTTACGGCCACCACACACCGCGCGACTATTCGATTATCGGCTTCGACGATTCCGTGTACGCGGACACCGTCAACCTGACCACCATGCGCCAGGATCCGTTTGCGATGGGTCGCATCGCCGCGCAGAAGGCCATGAAACTCATTGCGGGGGAGTCGCTGGAGAACCCGTACGAAGTGGTACGCGCGCAGCTGGTGCTGCGAGGCACGGATGCCGTATTCCAGGCTGAATGGTGAGGGGCTGCTCTAGTCGGTCCGCTCTTGCCGGGTCGTTCTGCTTTCCGGCCGTAGGACATATATGGCTCAGCGTATCTGATTGGCTCGGCTTACATGCTGGTGCACCACCTTTTATGGCGTATCCGATGTGGGCGGCAATGGGGCGATTGGCGAAAAAGCGTGCCGTGGCGTACTCTTTGAGAGTGCTGATAGCATGCGCATTCAAGGTATGGGTATATGGAGAATACCGATTCCATGTGTTTCCGCCATCGGAGATGCATAGGCCGAGATGATGAAGTCTGCAAAGGGGCGGAACATGGATGTAGTAGATGGGGATTATGCCTATGACGCAGGCGGTGCAAGCGGAATGATAGGGGAATCGTTTGCGGCGGTTCGCGGTATCGGTTCGGATGGGGCCGGTTCGGACGGGGCATGCTGCCGTCATGTCGCGCTGCTGATGAACGAAGGCATCACCAGCTGGTTCAACGACGAGGTGTTCGCCGGCATCGACTCCGTGATGCATGACGAGGGATATGCCGTGTCGCTGTTCCAGCATGTCGACACCGGTGAAAGCCGACGTGAATTCTTCGCGGACCTGCGAAAAGACGATGACTGGGCCGCGGTGTTCGTCGCTTCGTTCGCCGTGGACCCGGAAGAGGTGAGACGACTCGGCCCGGCGCGCGCGCCGATCATCGGCATCAATACGTCGTCGGAAGAGGGTTTCGATGCCACAATCTCCATAGATGACGAAGAGGGAATGTACGAGGCGGCCCTGCACCTCATCGAACTTGGACATAACAAGATAGTGTATCTGTGCTCCGATGCCGTCGATTCCATCCATTCCTCCATCGATGCAAGAAGACGAGGCTTCGTCCGCGCTTGCCGGACCGCGGAACATTCGCATAATCTTCGATGGCGTGTCATTTCCTTGCCGCGTGGCGGCTCGTCGGTGGAATCGGCGCTTGATTCGCTGATCGCGCTGAACGAGTTTCCCGACGCGATATGCTGCCAATCCGACACGATCGCGATTCCTTTGTTGCTGCGGTTGCATCGTTACGGCCGGCACGCGCCGACCGATTATTCGATCATCGGTTTCGACGATTCCACGTATGCGGATGAGGCGGATCTGACCACCATGCGTCAGGATCCGTTCGCGATGGGGCGCATTGCCGCGTGGAAGGCGCTGAAGCTCATAGCCGGCGAGACACCGGAACGCCCTTACGAGATTGTGCGCGCGAGATTGGTCCAGCGCGGCACGGATTGCGAATGCTGCGAAACCTGCGATGCCCGGCCCTTGGCTGCCGCCCCATATTTGTAGGACTCGTGTGGGCCTGGGGTTTGTGCAGGCCCGGGATTTGTATGGGCTTGGGCTTTTGTGCAAGTCTCAATAGGCTCTGTAAGGTGATGTTCCAAATGGTCTTCGTACAGGCGAAGTTGCTTGTTTTTGGCTTATTTCGGCTGCTGATAGCGGGAACCGAATCGGAGCGTTTCTTCGCGCGGATGGGGTTGTCGGTCTGGCCGGGCGCGGGGAACGCGGATAGGGCGGTTTGCATGGATGGGAAACCGCCATCCCCATGCCGATTCATGCACGTAGTCTGTATCTCACTCCCAGCCCTGCTCAAGCAGTTCGCCGCGATGGCTGATTCATGCACGTAGTCTGTATAGTTGCGGGACGCAGGATTGTATGGGTTGCGCGGTGCGCACGAGCTTCATGAGATGCCTCGGATTATCGCATTTCGGATTATTTATTGAGCAGAGGATTGCGCGGGTCGTAGGCCGTATAGGGAACGTGGGGCGTACCATCTCATGCGCGCGTGGGTAGTATCGGGGCGAGGCCGATGCCGTGCGGTAACGCGCGCTATCGAATCACACGAGAGGGATGGCTGCCATGCGGAACGCGCAAAATCATGAATGGAAGGAAATCGCGAAACCGGACCGTCTGTTCGGCAATGATCCGGTTGGGCTGGATGCATCGCCCCGCGGCATCGCGGTGTTGGTGATCGTCGGTGTCGCCGTCGGACTGCTGTCCGGCATGTTCGGCATCGGCGGCGGCACGGTGATCGTGCCCGCATTGGTGTGGCTCGGACTCACACAGCGCAATGCCGCCGCGACCTCCATGATGGCGATTGTGCCGACGTCGGTTTCCGGCGTCGTGTCCTATGCGGCGGGCGGCAATGTCGACTGGCTCGCCGCGCTGCTGCTGTTCTGCGGCATGTTCGTCGGCGGGCAGATCGGCAGTTGGCTGTTGTCTCGGCTGCCGGAATTGGTGCTTCGCTGGATTTTCGTCGTGTTCCTGGTGTTCGTCGTGGCCAATCAGGTGAGCTTCATCCCTTCGCGCGACCAACGGATTTCCATGAGCGTCGCAACCGGCCTCTGCATGGTCGCATTGGGTGTGCTGATCGGCATATTGGCGGGATTGCTTGGCATCGGCGGTGGCGCGATCGCGGTGCCGGCGTTGTCGATGTTGTTCGGTGCGTCCGATCTGATCGCGCGAGGCACTTCTTTGTTGGCCATGTTCCCGAATTCGATCACCACAAGCGTCGCGAACCTGAAACGCAAGCTCGTGCATGTGAAGGCGGCTGTGATCATCGGAGTCGTCGCTGCGCTCACCGCGCCTTTCGGAACCTGGATCGCCGGTGCCGTCTCGCCGCGTACCGGCTCGGCCATGTTCGCCATCTATTTATGCGTGCTGCTGGTGCGCAGCCTGTTCGTGGCGATCAAAGCCACCCGCGCGGCGCGTCACACTCGATAGGTTCGTCGACCGGAACGGCGCTGCCGGACTTGCCAGACGGGTGCGACGGTCCGGTATGGCTCGGTTGCGCTGGCTGTGCCGGTGGTTGTGGGTTGTACGCCCATACTGGTAGGGGGTACGCTGGCCGTGCCGGTTGTGTGCCCATACTGGTAGGGGGCACGCTGGCCGTGCCGGTTGTGTGCCGGTCATAGCCGGTTATGGCTGTTTCACCGGGTGCATGACGGGTGATTCCTCCAGTGATTGGGTGTTTTGGTCGTTTGAAAGGATTCCAAGCATCCTGATTTATCCAGTCGCCGGCGAATTCGTCCGATTCCGATTCCGGTTTCGGTACCGGTT
>ERZ808240.3858-NODE-3858-length-14032-cov-11.300851_pt1 | contig 14032 bp, 11 predicted proteins | sample MGYA00521084_ERZ808240 | MGnify/ENA primary metagenome ERZ808240 (study PRJEB31516, sample SAMN03275571) | gut metagenome | biome: mammalia-associated habitat; material: feces | host: Papio cynocephalus | place: Kenya | collected 2012-08-06 ... | reverse complement strand
TTCTATATACAAAACGTCGTTTTTCAAAATCGTATATATGTGTCAGCTGCTTCCAGGCTGTACCGGCATCTAGAAATGCCCAGTGAACAGTAGCCTTACATTCTAGATCATGGGCCTCCGACCGGCGCGGACTCCCTCAGAACACCCCAAGGGCATTCAGTCCCACGATCCAGAAAAAGATCGTAAACATGGAGACAACCGTGCTGATCGCGAGCATTTCCCCGGCAAGCTCGCCGTCACCGCCCATGTTCTGACTCATCGGGAAGGTGGCGTTCGCAAGTGGGGTTGCATAAAGTGCAAATAAAATGAACAGCTCCTCGTCGCGGAAGCCAAGGAAGTAGCAGAGCCCCGTCACGATGGCCGGTACCGCCACCAGCTTCATAAAGACGCAGATCGAAATGATTTTGATATTTTTTCGGATATTCGGAAGCACCAGCGTCGCCCCACAGATAAAAATGGCGAGTGGCGACGTGAGATCCGAGATGGACCTGATCGGCTTCAGAATACACGAAGGCAGCGTAATATGGAGTACACGAAACAGCACGCCCGCAATCGCACCTGCGATGAGCGGATTGGTCAGAATATTTCGGATCATCTTCCCGCCACTCGTCCTCTCTCCCTCCGTGCGACGAAAGTACTCGAGGATGAAGACCGCCGCAACGTTATAGACCGGCACCGCACAGGCGATCACGATGGACGCAAGCGAGCCCGCCTCCTCCCCATACATGCTGACTGCGAGGGGCAATGCAAACATCAGGGTGTTCGACCGCCAGATCGACTGCGCCACGACCCCACGCCGCGGATTCTCCTTCACGAAAACCGGAGTCAGAAGCACGGAAAGTAAAATGATGACGAGAAGCATCCCCACAGCGGTCAGCGCGAGCCGTGCGTTTGTGCTGAGATTTGCCTTCGAGGTATAGAGGCTGTAAAACATCATGAGGGGAAAGAAGGCCTTAAAGACAATCTGATTCAGGCGCTTATAGAAGCCTTCATCTCCAAATCCGAGGTGCCGGATCAGATAGCCATACGACATATAACAAATAAACGGTACGACCGCGTTGGCGGCTACAAAAAAGCTTTCCATCGTTTCTCCTTCTGCTCTCCGCTACTTCTTCGCGGAGGATGTTCGGCCCTTCACGATATGGCGCACATGAAGATTCGGCCCTTTCCTTCCTCCACTCTTTCGCCGCTTCCGCCGCGGCTTCTTCCCTTCCTTTTCGACACGGAACTGATTGATTTCATCGAAAATCCGCGTATAGTCCCGTTCAAAGAGCTCCTCGGACATCTCGATCTGAAGGACGTCCTCTGGTACACCGGCAAGAAGCTTTTCCATCACCTGCTTTTTCGACAGGTGCTCGTACTTATGCTTCAGATGTCGCTCAACGATATGCTGAAGCTCCGGACGCCAGAGAAGACTGAGCTTCCGCGATACTTCAAGCGCTGGATTCGGCTTCGGGCGGCGCAGCATATAAAGGTCAGCCTGCCCCTCTACCTCCTCGACGGTAATGATGCCCCAGGTCTCCGGCACATGCTCCTCCACGTGAAGCGCATGACGAGTCCCGACGACGATGATATTTGCATCGAAGTAACGATCATAATCCTCGACCTGCCCGGCGAGACGCGCATAGGTATCCGCATCCGACTTGATTTCAATGCCCACGAAGCGCTCCGGTGTCACCATGATCACATCGGCCCGACTTCCGCCCATATTCTTTTCCTCAATGATGCGAATCCGCCCATACGTTTCCTCGAGAAACGAAAACAACGGCTCGCGAATGTCCTTATCCTTTAGCATAGATCCTGTAAAGCTTCTCTCCTGTTAAGCCCGCGCTGCGTCCCATCAGCGTTCACTTTTCTATCATAGCACAGTGCATTCCACCACCGAATACCAAAAGCACGCGCCCTCCGATCATTTTTCTAATACTGAATAAAGAAAAATGACGCCCAGATTTTTGAAATCTGGACGTCATATGTGCTGCTATGGTTTACTCGTCATCATCTCCACTGCTGATGGAGAGACGACCATTGCTTGCAATGACCTTGCCATTTGCATCGGTCTCATTGATGCTGTAATCTCCGGCGGCCTTCACCTGGGCGCCAGGATTAGAGAAGTTCCCGGCACTGGCTGTGGTCGTCTCCGCGGCGGACTCGCCTGCTGCAGCTGCACTGGTCTGTGTCGTAGCAGCCGCTGCGGTCGTGGTGGTCGTTGAGCTGCTGTCGGAATCGCTCGAATCATCGCCTGGGCCCGCAGCCTTGGACTTCATCTTTGCGTTCTTTCCAACGATCGTCGCTGGCTGTGCACCTGGGTGATCCTGTCCGGCCGCATAGACGCCTGCATTGGCATCGGTCACGGCATCGGTTTCAACCTCCCACCACTCGCCGTTATACTTCTCCTCGAGCACGCCATCCTTATAGCGGGTCGGGTTGGTGGTCTCATACTTCGTGGTCTCGGCTACCGTCTCCTGCGGAGCCAGCACGCCACCCTCAGCGACGCCGGAGCCTGGACCGCCGACCGCAATATCGCCCTGGTCCATGACGCCTGCGTCCTGAATCACCGGCGTACCGTCGGCATTGGTCTCTTCGATCGCTGCCAGCAGGTCCTCTGCGCTGAGATCCGCCTCGTCGGAAGCCATGGCTTCAAACTGGTCATAGCTCTCTGGCAGGGCAATGCCTCCACAGATGCTCATACCGGCGAAGGTATCGGCCTCCTCCTTCGTTGCGAAACGAATGGTGACATGATCGGAAGAAGCATAGCCATCGTTGATCAGCACGATGTGCTGCTCGGACTCTGCGCCCTCAAACTTTACAGTATTGCGACCAAACGGCTGACCATCCACGGTCACGTACACGTCATTGTCTCCGGTCAGATAATCATAATCAAGGCCCAGAAGACCCTCGACCTTATTGCCATCCTCATCGGTGACATAGTCTGCAAGAATCTCATAGGTTGTGTCGTTCAGCTTGGCAAAGCTGCTTGCCGGGATGTAGGCGAAATGCTCAAGCGCTGAAACCTTTTCATCCAGCGGATTGATGGTCTGCGCCTCGCCCTTCTGATCACCTGCCGCGGCAAAGCCCTGGATAGCCTTTACGATCACGTCGGAGGTGATGTCATTTCCTTCCTCGTTCTGGTTGATCTGATCGGAAGCAACGGTCTTCGTCACATCCTTTCCGTCCTCCTCGAAGCCCTTCGCGATGTCGATGGTCTCACCGAGGTAGTGGGAGGTGATGTTCTTTACGGCGTCTGCATTGGCCGCAGCATCCCCCTCCGGATCCGTCACGCTGGACGGCTCAACGAGCGAAATGATTTCGATGCCCGGGAACTTCTGATTCAGCACGCGCACGAGCGCCTCATAGAAGCTGGCAAAGGTCTCCGGATCGTCATAGCTGCCGAAGCTGAGCACAGCGGCATCATAGCTCACGTCGGTATTCATCTCGTTTGCAAGAACATAGCCCGCATAGATGCCATTGTTACCTGCAAGTGCATAGTTATTAACAAATACTTCGGATGTAAACGCCTCACCGATCTTCTGGGAGAGCTGCTCGGACCAGCTGTCCTCGAGATTCGCGACCCCATCGCCGTAGGCGAAGCCATCCCCGAGTACCAGCACATTGACCGCATTGCCGGAATTCAGCTTATCGTAGAAATCCCCGCGGGTTACCTCCACTGGCACGGTCTCCGCAACCGTCGTTTCTGCGGCCTCGGTCGAAGAGGCAGCCGTTTCAACGGCGCTCCCACCGGAATGACTGGTTGCAACCGCAATGCCCATCAGCACAACGACGGCACCCGCAAGCCCACCGATGCAGGCCTTTTTATTCTGCTCAAAAAATTCTTTGAAATCCATAATAATATGACTCCTTGTAACATGGCATACGCTTTCCAGTGAACGGCACATCTGATACTGCAGGCGCATTTCTGAACGTTTGTTTCACGCTGAATGCATGCCTCTCTGACCTGTGCATGGAAGACATCCTTCGTTTCCCTGTGAATTGCGTTTTTGATATACCGATACATATTACCTTTTTAGCGTCAAAAAAACAATTAATTATATTTTAATATTTACGCATGGTAATGCGTAAGCCCGGGCAGAACTGGACATTCTGACCAGAACCTGCTGTTTATCTCCGAAATCTGTGACCCATCCAGCTGAAGTTCGGTGTATAGTAGTGTAAGAGCAGATCACACACAAATGAAAGGAACGAACCTATGAAAAAGAATATGAATCACATGAACCCTGGGAAGCATGACCGTGTGAAGGGCCTGCTTCTCTCCGGCCTTCTTCTCGTTCTGATGGCGACCACCGTGTATGCAGGAGTCAAGTCCCGTGGCGTAACGCCGATCACCGGCGAGGACACGAGCGGTCCTTCCGTTCCATCCGACGGAGCCGTCGCGATCGACCCAAACCAGACCATCATGAATCCAAATGCTGCCTATGAGGAAGGCTATACCCGTCCGACCCCATCGCCTCTTCAGATTGACTATAAGGACACGGAAGAGGCCGGTGGCATCATGACACTTGAATCCGCAAACCACTGGGCTCGCTTTGATTTCTATGAAAGTCCAAGTGACGGAGAGGCCTGGACCTATACCATGGACAACCCGATCCTTGAAGTAGAGAATAGCTTTACGCCAAAGGATCCTTCGGATACACTGAACGTTGCAGAAGGTATCCGCCGTTTCACGCTTCGTCCGACCGATCTCGGTACCGTGACGGTCACCTTCAACTGTGGGAAGGCCGGTGAAGAGCCGTATGATACGATGATCTACACCTTCGTCGTCGACGAGGATCTCCGCATCACCCTGGTCAATGCAACAAATCCAAACGGCGACAAGAGCCGCATGGTTCGCCCAGTGGTGAAATAAAGAAGCACCGCTCATATGCCAGCCTTCAGGCTCTATAACAGCATAATGCCCGGACTCCGCCAAAAGAGTCCGGGCATTTTCTTTATTCCTTTACATGAAGAGTGCCTGCACGGCCTTCGTGAAGATCTCTCCGGCGGCGCGGGCGAGCTCTGAAATGTCATGGATGCGCACCTGATCCTTTCCATACATGCGTTTCAGGTTCTCGAGGTTTTCGGTGCGGCCGAGGAAAAGTCCATACACGAGGATTCCCTGGCTCCGCAGCTCCTGAATGGCATCGGCCGTATCGTCGATTGCGACACGTCCTTCATAGGCACATCCAAGCGGTGCCTTCTCGCAGGCGGTAAAGCGGGTGGAATCATCGGGGCTCGCGTCCGTCAGGACAATGAGAATGTGCTTTCGTGTGCCTGATCCTGATTCTGCTCCTACTCCCTCTCTGCTTCTGCCTGTTCCTCTGCTCCGACTGCCGACATCGCTTCGCAGAAGCTCCTCTCCGGCAAGTCGGAGTCCAAGCCCATCCCGATTCCAGCCCGCCGCATAGAAGTGAAACAGTCGTTCACCGTCCCGATCGGAAGTAAGCTTCATTTTTTCAAGCACCGTATACCCGCGAAGCGAGCGAAAGCTCCAGACGGCTGCTGGCACATGTGCGTTCTGAAGGGCTTTCGTGAGGATCCAGGCCTCGGCCGCAAGCGGCTCCTGGAGCTGCATCCGGGACGCACTCGCATCGAGAAGAAGCGTCACATCCAGTGGCAGCTCCCGCTCGGGACGTTCTTTTACAAACACGGAAGGATCCTGCACCACGGGTAAGCGCCAGGTCCGTTCGGGATCCAGCCGACCGCTCTTCGCGTGCACGAGCACAGGTTCCCGCAGCTCCGACAGGGTAAGCTCCAGTCGTGCTGAGAGCCTTCGAACGAGTGAATGGGCAAGCTCTTCTTCCGATTGAAAATAGCGACGATTGCTGAGCTCCTGCTGTGCACTGTCCTGCCGCACCTTCGCAGTTTCAGAGCTTCCATTCGGTATTCGATCCAAGCTTCCATCCGTCACGTAGACATGACAGCCACGATGCCCTGCGGTGCAGAGCTTCGCCTCCAGCTGCCGGAGCTCCGCCTCTGTATAGAGAGAGCGTCCGAAGCAGGCTGTGATGTAGGCGCGCTCGCCTGTCGTCCGCGTGCCCTCGTGCTTTCCATCGGAGGCAAGGGCCATGCCGGGCGCGACCTGCGTCGCGCCTGTCGTATTTTTCATCATCAGCGTATCCGTATGCTGGTGCTCCACCTTCAGTACATGCTGAAGAACCCAGGCCTCCGCCCGGTTAAGATGCACATGTACCGGCTTTCGCTCAGCCGTGCCACGATAGGCAAAAAAGCGCTGAAGAATCGCCCGCAGGGTGGCGGCGGCTTCCTCGGCTGAGAGTGTCGGATCCAGCTCGAGCGCCGCGGCGAGTGCCTTTCGATCTGGTGCATAGAGGCGTTCCTTCCTTCCGAGCACGCGTCCCCAGCGAATCGTCTGCTGGTCGAGAAGACGTTTATTTTCAGCCATCCACTGCTGTCGGTTCAGATTTCGAAGGCGTGCGAAGTAGGCCTCTGCATGCTGAATCCGAAGTGCCTCGAGTGCGGGTCGCGTAAACCGCTCCCGCTCGTAAACGTAGGACTCGATCCCGAGCCAGAGGGTATCACTGAGAATCGCGGCCCGCTGACTTTCTGAAACCTCCTCGAGAAGTGCCTCCGTTTTCTTGCCAAGCCACTTATGCATGAGGCCAATGATGAGATTCATGTAGATATCCGCGCTTCCATCGTCTGTAAACGACAGAAAATCCGGTGTGAAGCCGTAGTCTCCTGCAGCCGTCCACACCAGATTTTCTGCTCTTTTTCGTTCGTCTTCCGTTCTCTGCATTCCCTCACTCCTGAACACTTCACAGGTCTCACTGAAAGGCCTCTCGTCCAGCACGATCTGGAATCCGGGCGATGATCACATCCCGAATCAGCTTCTGTTCATGCGGATCAAAGCACTTATTGACGATGCCCATGTCGAGCGCTGCCCGCATGGAAATACCCAGCTGCATAAGACCGATGGCATCCTGCAGTCCTCGTAGATCCACTGCCCGTTCCGAAATTTCTGCATGCTCCGCCTTTTCATTGAGCTCATAGAAAAGCTTTACAAACTGATCCCGCCAGTTTTTTCGGATATCTGGAAAACGTCCTTCGATCACACGGCAGAGATTCGCTTCTGAAATGACCGGCATGGCAATGACGAGAAAGCGGGAAGTCAGGGCCTCATTCAGCTCGCGCGTCCCCTCATAGCCATAGTTCATGGTGGCAATGAAGCGGGTTGCCGGATGCAATGTGAGTCGATCATAGCCCGGTACATCCATCACCCGTCGATGGTCAAGTACACTGTGCAGCACCGCAAGCGCTTCATTCTTCGCCATATTGATTTCATCGAGGACCCCAAAGCCCCCATATTTTCCAGCGAGATACACCGGTCCCGGCTTAAACACGACGCGGCTGCCATCGAAGCTGTCGGCACCGATCATGGATGCGGCGTCCATCCCGACATGAAACGATACATCCCAGACGGGACGCTGAAACAGCAGGGCCAGATTTTCGCAGAGGATATTCTTTCCCGTCGCTTTCGGACCAGAGAGAAGGAGATTCTGCCCGCTGAGAAGCGCAGCCAGCGCCTCATTCCAGATCTCCCGCCCATAGTATGGACAGTCTGGTGCTGGAATCCGCGCACGAAGCTCCGGGGAAAGCGGCGCCTCCTTTGCCCCGTATGTGCTTACTTTTTCGAGGAGTGCAGCTGAAACGCCATCCTTTGCCAGCACAGCTTTTAATTCCTCTCCTGTCTTCATGCCCTCTTCACCTTCCTATGATCATTTATCCCGCGCGCCTGCGCAGCCTGATCTCCGATCCTCCTGCGCTCCTTTGCAGGGGTCTATTCATAATTGCAGTTCAGAAACATCGGCTTAATCTCCACGACCTCATCGTATTCCTTCTGCGAAACCGTGACACTCGAATTCAGTGCCTGAAGATCCTTTTTCACGAGGTCAAGTGCCTCTGCTGCCGTCTCTGCGCGTCCCTCTCGAATCACGCGGATCATACGGTCCAGCACGATCGGGTGCGCATAGCGGGCCGGAACATCGAGCTCTTCGCCACTGAGCGCACTCTCCATCTGCGTGATGGCGCCTGCATTGGCCTCCCGAACCTTCTCGACATTATTCTGTGCATTTGGCAGCACACGGGACGCTGCAAGGGTGAAAATAATGGCGAAACCGAAGAACACGATATAGATCGCCGTGGTACCGCCCTGCACCACGCGGACAATGCCGAAGACCGTGGCACAGATGGCCATGATCATCACAATGAGTGCCACCCATTTTGCACTTGGATTGACACGCTGTACGATGCGAAGCTGCTTTGCACTCGCCGCCAGGTTCCGATAGAGCTCCGGCTTCCGCTCAAGGAGCTGCTTCTCATCTTCCAGTTTCTCAATCGTGGCTTCCGCTCCTGCACTGAGATGATCGACGTAGCGTGCCTTCTCCTCCTCGGCTGCCGCCCGCAGCTTCTGCTCGGCCTCCCGGCTGTGCACCGGAAGCTCCGGACAGCGCTTCGAAACCTCTTCGAGAAGTGCATCTGCATACTGCTCGACCTGCACCGGACACTTCACCTGATGTCCGCTTTTCATCTCAACGACGATGTAGGCCATACTGCCGAAGACACCCTTTCCGGTGAAGCCCCCCTTCGACATCGCCACCTGCTTAAAGATGCGGTTCATGTCACTGAACAGCACATAGCGGCTTCGATCCGCAAGCATGGAGGACAGAAACACTGCCCGGTCGCTCACACCCATGCGTCCAATTTTCACCATCTGCTGCTTTTCCTTTTTCAGTTCCTCCGGGGATAAGTCACTGGCCAGTGCCGTTAAAAATAAGCCCATAATTTCGTCCGTCCTTTGATGTTCTTTGATGTTTTTTGAGTCAATGCCGGTTTTTTCAAGCCTGTATTTTCTCAGGTGAAAAATGCATTCTTTTGAGTAAAAAGGCGGAAGTGCCACCACCTCCGCCTTTTGATCACTATTCAATTGTGGATGCCTTCGAGTGTACGCATCCTAAGGATGCACGTCCTACACAGAATCAAGTTGTGGGGGATGATAGGCCGCCTCTCGAACGCATATTGGAAGATTCGCTTCCTTTTACGTAAATGAATAAGAAACGAAAGGAAGTGATTTCTTCTATCTTCTACATGTGTATCTCTGCATTTATGCCTGTACTGCTGGCTTCTTCGTAGCACGAAGGAAAAGAAGAAGGAACAGGACAGCGACGATGATACCAATCGGATAGGCAACCATCGTATTGTAAATCGTGGCTCCCTCTGCCGTCTTCTGGTTCACGATACTGCCGAGGCACTCTGGTGCGAGGATGAAGTAGGTTGCACTGACGGCACTCATAAAGGTGGCCGGTACAGCGGTGATCCAGTAGTTCTTCTTCTCACGGAAGAGATACATCGATGCGGACCAGAGCACGATCATGGCGAGGGTCTGGTTCGTCCAGCTGAAGTACCGCCATACGATCGTGTAATCCAGCTGTGAAATGATGGCACCGGCACCGAGCACCGGAATCGTCAGCATTAATCTGGTCTTCCAGTTCTTCATGTCGAGACCTGCCCAGTCGGCGATGGTCAGACGTGCAGAACGGAACGCGGTATCACCCGAGGTGATCGGGCAGGCAATGACGCCCAGCATGGCAAGTGCGACACCCACCTTGCCCATGGTCTTAATGCAGACATCGTATACTGCAGCGGACTGACCACCGGCGATGCTCTCCTGAAGTCCTGTAGAAAGTCCACCGGTCTTCTCATAGATGGCGCAGCCTGCTGCCGCCCAGACGAGGGCGATGATGCCTTCACCGACCATCGCACCATAGAATACGAAATGTCCCTGCTTCTCGCTCTTCATGCAACGTGCCATCAGTGGCGACTGCGTGGAATGGAATCCGGAAATGGCACCGCAGGCAACGGTGATAAACATGAAGGACCAGATTGGTGTTCCCTTCGGATGCATGTTATAGAAGCAGTTCCAGATCTCTGGGATCTGATACTCTGGTTTCGTCATAATACCGAAAATAACACCCACTGCCATCGCAATCAGGCAAAGTCCGAAGATCGGATAGATGCGTCCGATGATGGTATCGATTGAAATGAAGGTGGCAATGAAATAATAGAGCAGAATGATCGCAAGCCAGAAGGAGCCGTTGGACAGAATGCCCTTTCCAACTCCATTCGGATCAATCATCTTCACGATAAGGCCTGCCGGGCCCTTCGCAAATACGGTACCGACCATGATGAGAAGGACGACGGAGAACACACGCATCACGTTCTTCATGGCACCACCGAGGTACTTACCGGTGACCTCAGAAATCGAAGCACCCTCATTTCTCTCAGAGAGCATACCGGAGAAATAGTCGTGGACACCACCGGCAAAGATGGTGCCACCCGTGATCCAGAGGAAGACCACCGGGCCCCACAGCGCACCCTGCAGTGCACCGAAGATCGGGCCGAGACCGGCGATGTTCAGAAGCTGTACGAGAAACAGCTTCCACTCTGGCATGACGACGTAATCGACGCCATCATTGATTCTTACGGCCGGCGTTTCACGATCATCCGGGCCAAAGGTACTGTCGACCAGTTTACCATAGGTAAAGTAACCGACAATCAGAGCGATTAGGCATAGAAAAAAGCTAATCATACAAACCTCCTTGCGCAGTGGAGCAACTATGGCCATACGGTATTGTATGCGCACATCCCCCTTTTCCACTGCACTTACTGTCTTTAGTATAGTCCTTTATGTACTCGAATTCAAACAATTTCGGAAGATTTTTCCGTTAATTCGCACAGAATCGCAGAATCATATTTCAGTTCATACACAGATTTCACAAACAGCTTACCAGACGCACACAAACGAACGGAGATGTGAAGTCCGGTCTGGATTCGTCCTTCCGGGCTTCCCCGACACACTAAAATGAAAGGGTAAAGCAGGCACCACCCTCCGCTCTGTTTTCAGCGCGAAGCGTTGCATTCATGCTCCGCGCTGCATGGCTGGCAATGGCAAGGCCGAAGCCAAAGCCGCCCTTGGCACCTTTATAGCTGCGCTCGAATATATGAGGAAGATCCTGCTCTGAAATGCCGTCCCCGTCATCCAGTACGCGAAGATCGATGCCCCGATTTTCTGATCGTAGACGCTCCTCCATCCATGAGCCATGCGCTTCCTCTGTTTCTGTACTCTCCCGTCTTCTCTCTTCCACCTGAAGCAAAACTCTACTGTGTGCATAACGCACAGCATTCGAAAGAAGGTTATCCAGAATTCGCACCAGCTGCTGCGGGTCTGCTTCAACGATCCATTCATGCGACGGCATGTCAATTTTCAGCTCTACGCCATGATGTAATGCAAGCCCGTTCATGTGTTCGAAGCTCTCCTCGATCACATCCGCAAGATCCACCTTTTCCAGATGAAACTTCTCCCCGCTTTCAAGCCGCGATAAGGTCAGAAGGTCACTGACATACCGGGTCAGGCGTGCGCTCTCTTCCGAAATAATATGTGCTGCCTGAACCGGGTCCTTCATGACACCGGTTTCGATTCCCTGCGCATACCCGCCAATGGACATGAGAGGTGTTCGAAGGTCGTGCGATACATTCTGATAAAATTTCTGTTCGGATTCCCGTGTCACGCGAAGCGCCTCGGCCATGCAGTTCATCGCCTTTTCCACGGTAGAGGCTTCTTCGATGTCAAACGTCTTTTCTATAGGAGAGAAATCCCCATTTCCGATGCGTTCTGCTTCCATGGCCAATGCTTCAAACTGCCCTGTCATCGTTCTCGCCGTAGAGCGAAGAAGCCCGATCAGTACGATCGCTGAAACAAGCGAAATGAAGAGGACGAGGAGTGAGGCCGTTCGTATCCAGGCATCCATTTCTGCAACCGGGCAGTAGGTAATGATGTATCGTATCTGAAGGGATGTGATGGGGGAAGGATAAATACTGGCCAGAAACTCTTCATTATTTTCCGCTTTGATACGAATCGTTTCGCTCGACGTCTGGTCATAAGCATTGTCCGAAAGAGCTGCTTCATTCTCATATGCTGCGATGTAGGCAGAAAATGCGTCTGAGACGGGTTTTACATATGCCCTTTCTTCTTCGTCTCTCGGATATACCACACGATTCTCAGCAGCAAAAATCATGAGTCGTGTGTCTCCCTCCATTCGCCGCGTGATGGGCGCTACCTGACGCACGAAGCGGCCAACGAGCACTCTCGGTTCTTCTGTGCTGTCCGCCTGGAAAACATTCTCCATTTCAGGAAGGACGGCCTCTCGAAGCTCCATGAGTCGATCCTTGGCTTCCCGTGTTGCATACTGATGTGCCGTAGTATAAAAGATGCCGCATGCTACAAGTGGGAAAATCAGTAAAATCAGAATGGAGGGCGTCAGGATCACCTTTCCGATCGTCTTTTTATGCTGCTCCTGCTTATTTCTCTTCATCCGGCTTCTCCATTTCTACGGACAAGCTTAAACCCGTATCCCCAGATTGTTTCAACATATACGGAGCTGTTCAGCTCACGAAATTTCCGTCGAATACGCTTCACAAGATCATCTGCGACGCGCGTATCCGTCTCCCAGTCCATGCCCCAGATGACCTTCAGTAGCTCCTCTCGAGGAAGGGCACGATTCTGATTTTTAACCATATAAAGCAGAAAATCAAACTCGTTGGGGGGTCAGAGGAAGGTTTCGCCCATCCAGTTCTGCGCGTCGCTGTCCCGGAATCATGCGAAGGCCTTCAAAGCTGAAGGTGTCATCACCGGCCCCCGTATCCTGTGCTACTTCTTCTTTACGTCTCAGGAGCGAATGAATCCGAAATACCAGCTCCAGTGGCAGAAACGGCTTTACAAGATAGTCGTCACTTCCAGAGGCGAAGCCCTTCACGCGATCATAGGGACTGTCCTTCGCCGATACGAGAATGATGGGCAGCTCCGGCTCCATTTCCCGGAGTGCCTTGCAGGCACTCAGCCCATCCATGCCTGGCATGAGAATATCCAGAACCACAAGCGATGGCATGCTTTCCCTGCAGGCTTTCAGTAAGGCCTCCCCACTTGAAAATGTTTCCACTTCATAGCCCTCTTCCTTTAAAAAAGCTTCCATAAGTTCCCGAATGCTTTTCTCATCATCTGCAAAATAAATCCTCTCTGCCATCTTTCTTTCCCTTCGTATGCTGGACTGCGATTCCAGGCTCTTTCTTAAGGGGCCTGTAAAAAACTTTAAACATCATAACATTGCGTTCCAAAGTCGTAAACGTTCCGCAAGGGATTGCCACAGTTTTTCCGTATCTTTATACACTCTCCCACTTTTATAATAGCAGTATAAGAACGAAGGGCATGGAGCCGCGGATTCCATCCCCCCGTTCTGAAGCTATAGGGACCCAGGGAATGAAATGAAGGAGAAGCTGAAATTTCGTTCTCTCGTCCCAGAACGATATGAACATGATTCGGAGGTATTCATATGAAAAAGACATGGAAAAGATTAAGTGTGATGGTTCTTACAGGAATGCTCTGCATGAGCACTGTGCCTTGTGCATGGGCAGCCGGGAAGGCAGGAAGTGGAAAATCCGTACTAAGCCAGTATCATGCTGAGCTCGCGAATCAGCGTACGGAGCTTAGCCGCCTGATCAGTGATAGTAAGGAGCTGACGCAGGAGGTCAGATCCACGCAGCACAGTCTGAAAGAAGCAGGACTGATTACGAAAGCAAACTGCGACAGAATTGCAGACTATTCGAAGAGCATTAAAGAAAAGCGCGTGGCGCTGAGCTCTTTAAGAGGAAGCAACAAGGAGCTTCGGGCGGATGCAAAGGATGCACGGCTTGCAGCTGAGATGAACGTCGCTGAGGATGCGCTCACGGAGCTTCAGGATCTTCAGGACCAGCAGATCGAGCTTCGCAGTGAAATTGTGAAGCTTCTTCAGGAAAAGCTCGACTTTCTGAAAAGCATAAAGGCAGGAAAGGAAGTCTCCACAGACGAGGAAACAGGTGAAACAACAGAAACCGCAGTGACGGGTGAAGGAACTGTATCGGCGGATGCGTCTGTGACTGATCAAAGCACCATGACGACTGAAACAGCGGCGGCCGATGGAAGCGCCATGAC
>ERZ808240.3856-NODE-3856-length-14039-cov-6.116705_pt1 | contig 14039 bp, 11 predicted proteins | sample MGYA00521084_ERZ808240 | MGnify/ENA primary metagenome ERZ808240 (study PRJEB31516, sample SAMN03275571) | gut metagenome | biome: mammalia-associated habitat; material: feces | host: Papio cynocephalus | place: Kenya | collected 2012-08-06 ... | reverse complement strand
GCAGTGCCAGCAGATTTACAGTCTGTCCCCTTTGGCCACTCGGGAATCCACCCATTTATCATAAGCAAATATAACTAATATATTTGCTAACGAAACTTTTTGAAGTTTACCACACATAACAGCTCTTTGCAAGTGTTTTTTATATTTTTCTTCATATTATTTATATTGTACCTGCTTAGCTTCCTAATACCTCATATCAACAGATGTTATGCGGAAACCTTTATACTTCTTGAAATTGTCATTGCCAATACTGTTAATATAATTATATATACTTACTGTTTCCTCTGGAACAAATGTTATCTTAACAAGACCATCAGTGCCTATTGCATCCTTTGGAATCGTAAATCTGTTACAATTATCATTAACCTTGTCTTCTCTTATCTTGTCACCATATTCATTCTTATGGTACATAACTGATTCATCTGCGTAAGCATATTCTTCAACAGTTCCTATATATATATCATTAGCATACACCTTAGTTGATGTATTATAACTTGCACCATACACATCTAGCACGATATCTTTTGGCACATTAACTGTAAATCTGTAGTAAAGTGCCGCCGTCCTGCCGTTAGTTGTATATATTCCTGTGTGAAGTGAGTAGAAACCCTTGGTATATCTGTATGGAATATTCAGGGTTGTATTTTTATCGCTGCTGTCTGTATCAGCATCAGCAGCATCCCCCGCCTTCTCATCAGTATTATCTGCCGAATAACTGCTTTCTGCTGCTAACATCTTCTGAAAATACTTATCTATAGCAGAATCCCTGTTAGATTCCACACTGTCATTGTCATTATCCAGAGCATTGTCATCTTCTTCCTCTGCTTTAATACGTTCCGATGGATTCCCGTATATTTTTTCTTCCTCAAGCAGCTTCTTATATTCATCAAGCTTGGATATGTCATATATATCTACATCACCAAAGCTATAATCAAGACCATGTTCTCCCGGCCACTTAGACAGTTCTCCATCTACATAATACAGATCGTATTCCTTAGACACCTGTCTTTTCTGTCCAAGCACAAGCGTTGCAAGATAAAACACTGCAAGTGCGGCCGTTACAATATAGCATATTACATTAACTATCTTTTTATTCTTCATATATAATATCCTCATTTCTGTCATACTTACAGGCTCTATCAGGCTGTAAATGCATTAACACCAGCCGTGAACCATAACCATATAAGAAACGCTTCCATAACAACAGCAAGCGCTGTTGCACATAGTTTTATATCTTTTTTATCTGCAAGATAATCATATATCCAAATAAATATTACAAAACTCCCAACTATAAAACGGCACATGGACATAACACCGCCAGTAAGTGGTATTATAAGTGTTATTATTGCAAATACAACTTCTTCATAGTATCCATTCTTTAACATATATATATACACAACAAGTGCCATAATAACAACAAGTGGTATCCAGTATCTTTCAGCATATATGTTGTTGAAGAAATCCCATATCATATTGCCTATGTACCCTGCCCCATCTTCTCTCCATGCTGCCTGTACATGCCTGAACGCCCATGCATCACCACATACCCAGTACAGATGTACCATATTGACGAATATACCCGCAGGACATATGAATATCTGAAGCAGCCTTACCGGCGCACACAACGTATCTTTTATAAAGCTTAAGAACTTTCTTATACTTATTCTTCCGCTATATGAATCAAGATACATTCTTACAACAAGTGGGAACACAAGTATAACACCCACTATTCTTGTACAGCTTGCAAGCATGGCTGCTATAGCTGGTATCCAGTAGTTTCTCCTGCCATTATACTCCTTCTTAAGATAATAAAAGAATATAGACAAAAGCATCATAAACAGTGTTTCTGAATACACACAGTGAAGATAGAACGTATATGGCCCCATATATAAAAATACTACCGCTATATATCCTAATCTTCCAGGCTTATACAGTCTTACTGTTTTTACAAGATACAAGCCCGTTACATAAGTAAATATGAAACTGAGCAGTATGCCCGCCTGCTTATAGTTTAAGAAAAAGAAGATATATTTAAACCATCTTATAAGTATAGGAAACAATGGAAAAAAAGCCCAGTTAGCCTGTCCATCTCCTGTCTTTACACTGCTTACAAGACTGTATCCCTTCTCAGCCACCTTTATATACCAGTCTGCATCACCACCAAGAAACATCTTGGCAAATGTTATATTATTGCCAAATGCAGAGTTGGTAACACAGCCTATGAATATATAAAATAATTTTGAAACAAGCAGGATTATGAATACATCCTTTGCAAGCTTTTTGTTTTCTTTGGTAGTAAGTCTGCTCCATACTCTGTATATCTTTTCTTTCATACATTCTCCATTTCACAATTCGTTACTATTGGCAGATAAGCCATAAATACTATTACTTTTCTTCCTTCATCAGTAATTCCACATATCTTTTAGTTGCATCCTGCCATGTTGGAAGTGGTGTAAATCCATTCTCTACGAGCTTCTTCTTATCCAGTCTTGAATTAAAAGGTCTTGCTGCCTTAGAAAGCCCGTACTCTTCAGTTGTTACAGGGATAACCTTTGTCTTAAGTCCTGCCTGCTTATATATTTCAAGCGTAAAATCATACCATGATATGTATCCACCCTCGTTTGTTGCATGATAGTAACCATACTTATCTGTTTCTATCATATCAACAAGAAGAACTGATAAGTCCAGTGTATATGTAGGTGTACCTATCTGATCACATACCACTCTCACTGTATCGTGCGTCTTTCCTACGTTAAGCATTGTCTTTATAAAGTTCTTACCATTAACACCAAACACCCATGCTATTCTTACGATGAAATATTTATCAAGCAGCTCTGAAACTGCAAGTTCACCTTCAAGCTTAGTCTGTCCATAAACATTAAGCGGCTTATAATCCTTGCAATCAGGCTCCCATGGCTTCTCTCCCTGTCCATCAAATACATAGTCCGTACTGATATATACCATCTTGCAATCCAGTTTTTTTGCAACTTTTGCTATATTTCTTGTACCACCGGCATTTACTGCACGTACCTTTTCCACCTTATCATCATCTTCTGCCATATCTACTGCCGTCCATGCTGCACAATGTATGATAACATCGGGATTGACCCGTGTGATGATATCATCTACCGCTTTCTCATCAGTAATATCCATCTGCACATATTCCATATTGACAACAGCTGTTCTATCATCAGCACCACTGTACTTTTCTGCTATATCGCTTCCTATTCCTGTATATCCTCTTTTTGCCAGTTCATTCATGACATCATGTCCAAGTTGTCCTGATACGCCGGTAACTAATACTCTCATGTTAATCCTCTTTTCCGCGCACGTTTTTTCGTATATCGGGCTTGTGTCAAGTGCGCTAAGACACCAATTAACGTGTGAACAATCTATTTTCCACACTGATTCTACACTAAATATAGTTTATCATGACTCTTTTATAAAATCATATACTATTCTTCCAAGTCTGTCTGGCGCATATCTGTTAACTACAGCTTCATATGCACTCTCATCAACTTTTTCATTATAATCAAGCATAATATGTGCCAGATTCTCAATCTGCTCATACTCATTACATCTTAAATTAAAAGTGTTTATATTTCCATCAGTAATCTCGTCGAATATCGGCAGATTACTTGCTATTATAGGCTTATTGAATCTCATAACCTCTATAACAGGCATGCCAAAACCTTCTGCCTTTGATGGAAACACGAATGCAGACATGCCAGAATACAGCTCATGCTTCTTATCGTGCGATACATAATCAAGATATGATATGTCTTTATCCTTCGCCATGGCCGCTGTAAGAAGATGGTTAATATCTTCTTCCTGCATCTTGCCGCCAAGTATAAGTTTCTTATCACCGCCAAGCTCCTTATATCTTAAGTAACCCTTTATAAGAAGATCTACGCCTTTTCTTTTTTCCATGTTTCCTATATACAGGAAATAATTCTCATCCATATTAACCCACTTTTTCTTTATCGGGTTAGATATTATATACGCATTTACATTAGCAATCTTTCTGGCTTCAGGAAAATACAACTCTGTCGTATGCTTTGTCTGTTCTGAATTATACAGAATCATATCCGTATGTTTAAGTGTTTTCTTTAAATTATACTTAAAATATAAGTTGTATACCCTTCCGAAGTATTCCACATACTCTATCGGAAACATATCATGTATTGTTATCATAGTCTTATATGTTCCCTTTAAATCTATAGGAATAATCGTGTTAACTTCCCAGAATATATCCGGCTTTATATCGTCCAGTTTATTTTTTACAAACGAAAAATAAGAATACACCCCAGCACTCTTATACACCCTTTTACCCTGTGTATACACTTCTACTCCCTTATTCTGAAAAGCTTTGATATATTCGCTTTCAGCAACATCGGATATAAGAACGAATTCCATGTCCTTATATTTTATCAATTGCTTTAAAAAATCGTTAAGATACATTCCAACGCCACTCGGTCTGCTTCCAAGTGTCCTTGCATCAACTGCTATCTTCATACCTGCCCTCTGATTCTATTACAATTTAATATTAAGGTATACATCGAATTGCATGCATCGGTGATACCTTTTGATTCTTTAATCATATTATGAAAAACTCTCATAAGCTGATATAACTTATATCCATTAAATGTGAGCTATAACATGAACTATACATTATCAACAGCATATTTATCCAGAAGATTAACAAGTATTCCTGCTGACTTCTCCCACGAATAACTGTTAAGCACCCTTTTAGCTGCTTCTCTTTCTTTATCTGCATCACTGCTATCTAACAACTCATCAAGATTAACATCTGCCCTGTTACAATTAATATACAGTGCTGCTCCATCATATATCTCGTGCAATACCGGTATGTCTCCCAATACTATGCGTGCTCCCATACATAACGCCTCCATAGGAGGTATACCAAAACCTTCATATGTTGATGGAAAGACAAATGCCCTGCAATATTTCATAAGCGCCCTCGCCTCAGCATCCTTAGCATATCCGACAAGCACGATATTAGGCATCTTTTCTATGCCTGACCGATCTCCTAAGAAACGGCCTGCAACAACATATGTAATATCAGGATACTTCCTGGCATTCTTAAGTATCCAGTTAAGATTCTTGTTGGGTGCCAGAGAGGCAAGATAGAAGTAATACCTGCCTCTTTTTATTCTTGATGCATATCTGTCAAATATGCCCTCATCAATATAATCAATATTAAAATGCTGCCATCCATTTCCAGCTACCACTATATCAGGATTCTTAAGCCTGTAGTTATCAAGGATCTCATTCTTAGAAAACTGGCTTACCGTCATAATAGCATCCGCATGCTTAAACGCTCTAAGATACATAAGCCTCCTAAACAGAATTTCGTGCCAGTCTCCCGGTTCTGTAAAGAAACCTGGATGTGTCCTGAATGCTATATCATGAACGGTCACTATTCCATTTTTCATAAAAAGAGAAACCTCATTACACAGATATACAGGTTTAGCATTCTGTCGGTTAACATAATTCTGAAATGTTATCTGTTCCCACTTTCTTCCCGATTTGCCTTTAAGTATAACAATCTTTATATTATCATACTTTGTCTTATACCCGTTAATCTCTGCCGATGTTCCTTCTGAATCTATCTGTGGAACTGCTATTTCAACCTCATACGGCTTATCCTTAACCATCTTATCAAGCTGAGCCGTTATTTCTCTTGCATACCTTTGTACACCAAGAACCTGTCCATATAAAAAGCTTCCATCAATAATATATTTCATATCAATCCTCACTTCCGCTTCTTAAGTTTCTCTTTGCCCTTAACTTGTCTTAACATATTAGTTATTACCAGGTCTGTATGTTGGAACGAATTCCTTAACAAGTACTTTAACTGCTGCTGCATCTTCACTATATGCTGTTTCCTTAAGTATCTCTAACTTCTTCTCGAAGTCCTTCTTTTCAAACTCAATCGGCTTTCCTATGTGGATAAGCTTATTATCTGTATCCTGAAGTCCTTCCTCCGCCATAAGAAGTTCTTCGTATAACTTTTCACCAGGTCTTAACCCTGTGTATTTAATCTCCATATCTACACCCAGTGTATAACCCGAAAGTCTTATAAGGTTCTTTGCAAGATCGTCAATCTTTACAGGATCTCCCATGTCAAGTATGAAGATTTCTCCGCCTTTGGCATAAGCACCAGCCTGGATAACTAGTGATACCGCCTCTGGTATAGTCATAAAATATCTTATTATATCAGGATGTGTAACTGTTACTGGTCCACCAGCTGCAATCTGCTTCTTAAAAAGAGGAATAACTGAGCCATTACTTCCAAGTACATTACCAAACCTTACGGCCACGAATTCCGTCTTAGATATATCATTGTAATACTGGATTATCATTTCACAGATACGCTTTGTTGCACCCATGATATTAGTTGGATTAACAGCCTTATCAGTACTTATCATAACAAAACGCTTTGTTCCATACTTATCTGCCATACGCGCAACATTCCAGGTACCAGCGACATTATTCTTGACTGCCTCGTTAGGACTTCCCTCCATGAGTGGTACATGCTTATGTGCCGCCGCATGATACACAATGTCAGGCCTGTAATGCGCAAACATCCATTCAAGCCTTGAGTTGTTACGTATTGAACCTATAAGTGTAACTACATTAGCTTCAGGATTACTCATCTTTAATTCCTGCTGTATATCATATGCGCTGTTCTCGTATATATCGAATATTATAAGGCACTTTGGATTATGCTTTACAAGCTGTCTGCATAACTCTGAACCTATGGAACCACCACCACCTGTGACTAGTACGGTCTTACCTGACACATATCCTAATATGGATTCCACATCCACCTTAATAGGATCTCTTCCCAAAAGGTCATCTACATCTACATTTCTGATGTCCTGGACATTAATCTCTCCATCCATCATCTGATATACGCCAGGTATGATCTTTAAGTTACAGTTAGTCTCTTTACATATGTTAAGTATCTGTCTTTTCGTATCCTGTGAAGCCGAAGGAATTGCAAATATAATCTCATCTATGTCATAGTATCTGGCAAATTCCTTTATCTGGTCCCTGTTACCAACTATCTTTACGCCTCTTATGTATTTTCCAACCTTCTTGGCATCGTCATCTATGATACATACAACCTTGGAATTATCAAGATATCTTGAGTTGGCTATCTCTCTCATAAGTACGTTAGCTGCCTCACCGGCACCTATTATCATAATCTTTACCTGTTCTGATGTATGTCTGTATTCCTGTATAATAGTTCTTAACATCCTGTACATAAAACGGCTTGCACACATTGATACAACAAGAAAGACTCCTGTCATGAAATAGCAGGCTCTTGGAAGCATTTCTCCCATAACAGCTGTAAGGCATATATGAACACCTTCAGCTACTATACATGCTTCTACTATCTTATACAGTTCAGCTATACTTGCGTACTGCCACAAGCTATGATACATTCTGAAGCACCAGAATATAACAAGTGTTATAATTGTAAACGGAATCCATGTATCCTTGAAACTATCTATATATTGTGGCTCAATCGCTGAAAAATCCACATTGAATCTCATAACAAGCGAAAGAAGCACGCTTCCATTAATAAGGATAATATCAGTAATTATAAGAAAAAAACGTCTTACAATAAGCTGAAGTTTATCTTTTCTTGTCTCTCCCATATCTAACCTCTTCCCTGCTTATCCATAAGTCCCATAATCGTTCCTGCCCCATAACTCACATGAAGCATAAGAAACAATACTGGAAGCAGGATATTCGTTATATTTCTCTTTTTGCCAGCCTTTATGGATGATACAGCTGCCATAGTACAGGCAAGTGTTGCATATAGCACCCACATAATTACTGTAAGTGTAGTAACTATGTTCATAAGCTTCCTAACCAGTCCGTTACTCTCCGTATGCAAAGAACTTCTGTTAAACTTACCTGTCAGCTTATCTGCCGCATTAAGTCCCATCATGGCAAGAAAAGATGTTATAATAGCACTCACAAATGCAAATGGAACAAAATGATATATGCTAAGACACTTCGGACACACCCTGCTTGTCTTTCCTATCCAGAATCCATTGGCATACTTCTGTTTAAGCATAGCCCTAAGACTGCTTCTTGTATACTGATACGAGATGATATCCGGATCAAAACAAAGCTTATATCCTGCCTCTCTCATGCGGTAATGCATCTCATTATCTTCTGTTCTTACAAGCTCTTCATTAAAAAAGCCTACCTTATCAAACACTTCTCTTCTGTATGCAGCATGGAATAGTGACTTGACATATGTTTTCCCAGGATTATTCCTGTAATCTGCTATACTTGAACCAAACATACTGCTCTCTGCTAACAGCAGTGTTTCCTTAAAAGGTGTTGACTCATCTATTATATTGGGGCGCTGGCCTCCGCATATATATTCACCTGTGTTAAGCACTGCAACATTCTTACTGACAAAATCCTGTGGTATAACTGCATGTGCATCTACCTTGATGATCGCATCGCCCTTGTACTCCCTTAATGCAACGTTCCAGCCGCTTGGAAGTGTACGTTTGGGATTATCAAGGACTACAATCCTGTCAAACTCATCTTTATTGTCTCTTGCAAAATCCACCATGATATCCCTGGTTCTGTCAGTAGACATACCATCAACAAGAACAACTTCCATCGCTTTATGATCATAGTCCTGATCTTTGATGCAGCTGAGTATATTTTTTATGCTGTTTTCTTCATTATATGCAATCACGCACATAGTTATAAACAACTTGTCCATCACACGTTATTTCCTTCCTGAATTGCTTTTACGCTGCCCTGCATTCTTCCTTATGCTTACTGTCCTGCCAGTAACTGACAGTCTGTCATTGCCAACTACTGATGTAAATGTATCCCATAACACCCGGCAGTCTTCCATAAAGCCAAACTTCTTAAGTGCTTCCAGATTATACTTCATCTTGGCAGGAAGTACTTCTTTAACATATGCTTCTGCCGGATCATCAGCCTGAGCAAGTATCTTGTCTTCGTCCTTATAGGCAATGCTCGTCCTTGATGTAAGACCCGCTGGCAAAAGGAGTGTTGCATACATTTCCTTTGTGTATTTTTTGACATATTCAGGAACCTCTGGTCTTGTACCTACTAATGTCATATCACCATTGATTACATTAAACACCTGTGGAAACTCATCTGCTCTTATCTTTCTTAAGATTCGTCCAACTCTTGTTATCCTGCTGTCATTGTCAACTGTAACAGCTGCTCCAAGCTTTGGTGCATCAGCAACCATGGTACGGAACTTATATATCCTGAATATCCTTCCATACTGTGTAACCCTCTCCTGCCTGAAAAACACTGGTCCTTTAGAATCCAGTTTTATTAAGACAGCTATAACAAGCATTGGAACAGCAAGAAATACAAGCATAATAGAAGCCACTACTATATCAAACAATCTTTTTATCTTAAGTGACAGCTTCCGTCTTGTTATAATGTTATAATATTTTCTGACTTCCCTTGTTCTCATAACTTCTGGAAGTTCATTCCATTTTCTAAGCCGCATATGAACTACTCTCCGTTCCTGTACACCTTATACCATCTTCTTAATGTTGTTAAAATTATCTATTACATATTCTACCTGTTCATCTGTAAGTTTTGTATGAAGAGGAAGTGTAACTTCATTATGATACATCTCATAAGAAGCTGGGTAATCTGATATATCAAAGCCTAATTTCTTATATGCTGTATGCATAGGAAGCGGCTTATAGTGCACATTTGTTGCAATACCAGCCTCAGCCATCTTAGTTATAAAGTCATTCCTTTCCTGTGTGTCCTTTCCTAAAAGACGTACAAGATAAAGATGTCCGCTTGATGTATATTCGTCCGTATAATGCTTAAGATACTCTACATCTGCTGCCTGTATCCCATCATTATACATATTGATTATCTGTTTTCTTCTTGCAAGAAGTCCTGGATATCTGTCCATCTGCACAAGACCTATGGATGCTACTATATCTGTCATATTGCACTTATAAAGTGGTGCAACTATATCATACTCCCATGCTCCAAGCTTCGTCTTTGCAAGCGCATCCTTAGACTGTCCGTGTAGTGACATAAGCATGATATTCCTATATATATCTTCATCATCTATGCCTTTAAGCTCTCTCCACACAAGACCTCCACCTTCTCCCGTGGTAAAATTCTTCACCGCATGGAATGAAAATGATGTAAAATCAGCACACTCTCCACTCATGAGCATACCACGCCTGGCACCATATCCATGTGCAGAATCTGCAAGTATAAGTACCCTGCCTAAAGCCTCCTGGTATGGTGATGATGGTTTAAACAGGTGTTTCTTGCTTTCAAGTATATCCCTTATCCTGTCATAATCCACCATGACACCGGCAATATCCACTGGTATAACCGCCTTAGTCTTATCTGTTATAGCTTGTTCAAGTGCATCATAATCAAGATGATACGTTCCCTTCTCTACATCTATGAGCTTTAACGTTGCTCCTACATGACATACAACGCTTGCTGATGCCGTATAAGTATATGCTGGAACAATAACCTCATCTCCTGGTCCTATATCAAACAGTCTTAAGGCTGTTTCCATACACGCTGTTGCTGAATTAAGGCATGCCCCTCTTTTCGTATGCGTAAATTCTGCCATGCGTTTTTCTAACTCTTTAGTCTTAGGTCCTGTTGTTATCCATCCTGATCTTAATACTTCACCCACCGCCTCGATTTCTCGTTCTGTTATATCTGGTGGTGAAAATGGTATATTCATCCTTTTTGTCATTATTAACCTGATACCTCTTTTCTATACATAGCTTTATATTTTCTGAATATCTTTAATCATACATCCAATTATAATATTTAAAATATTTATACAGAATGCAACTCTTTATAATAATACATCGCGGATATTATCCTTGCATTACTATTATGCATACATTCTGATATATCTTATACTTATTTTTCCATTAATAACGCTATTATTTAGATGTTGACGATGTTGGTGCAGCCGCTGTAGGTTCTGTAGCTGTTGGCTCCGATGACGATGATGAAGTTTTTGTCATTGCTGGGAATGAATACGTCATATCTCCTGCTGTATTAGGAATAGACACTGTATAACTTACATTATTATATCCTGACTGTGACAATGTAATCGTCTTATTACCGCTCGTTTTAGTAAATGTACAAGGAATAATTCCTATGTATACACTATCCACATATAAAGCGGCACCTTCCGGCGCTGTTATCTTTACATTATACCCATTCGTAAGACTTGCCGCCGTCGTCTTTGAAGTACCTGATGAAGAACTTGTACTTCCTGTTGCAGTCATATCAATAACCTTCGTGCTGTAATCAGAATTAACAGTAAATGTTTCTGTATAAGTAGTATAATGATTAGCCTGAAGGGTAATGGTATGTCTTCCATAGCTCAGGCTTACCGGCTTAGAATAATCAACCTCATTTCCATCTATTGTCATAACTGCGTTAGATGGCGTTACTGAGAAATTAACTGTACCCTTCTTAGTTGCCGGAACCTTGTAATCAGAGAAATCCAGTACTAAGGTTTCATCCTTTCTTACAGTAACCTTTCTTGTCGCTCTTGTATCATCGTTCTGGATTTCAACATCATAACTTCCAACCGGCGCTGTCATCATCATATTATCTGTGACTTTATAGAATTCGCTGCTTCCAAGTGTAACATATCCACCTTCAAATGCCTCTATTCCTGTAAGTTCTATGTAACCATGACCATTGTCAACCACTATTGAATAAAGCTTGTCCCCTATTCCCCTTAACGTAAGAATATCTTCTTTGACAATCTGTGCAATACTTATCCTGCCATCACCTGACTTTATAAAGAGAGTATCCGTATATGTAAGCTCCGTCTGTCCGATTGTTACATTCTTCTTGGTTTCATCAAACGTAATAGCGGATACATCATTTCTCTCCCATGCATCCTTTGAGCCATATATCTTTAACGCTTTACCACTCTTATCACAGTATACATCATATATCTCGCCAGGCTGCATAACTGTTGCAGCCTTTATCTTGCCATATGCATCCTGTATATCTGTTCCTCCTGTATATATCACAGAATATTCCGTTCCTGATTCCACGTCAACAAAATGCATATTCTTAAGATTGGTATCTATCGAAACAAGCATGCCTACAAGTGTTCTATCCTTTGTGTTTCCTGCAATATCTGATATATTGCCTTTCTTGGGTGCTGGAGTTATTGAACTACCCGGTATAACAGTTCCCGCGCTGTTTGAGCCTCCACATCCTGCAATCCCAGCAACAACAATGGCTGCAAGCATTAATGCTGCCATTCCTTTAAAAGTACGTTTCCACGCCCTGCATTGTTTTCGTATATTATTTATTATTGTATATATATTATTCATCTTAATTACCTGATCAAATCTAATTTCCTTAAATAAATATACCTCTCAATATGGTATACCTGGTTGAATTTTACCACACGCAACATATTTTATCAATCAATTCTCTTTTTCTTCCATTCTGTTCAATAACCTTCCTTAATTTTTCCACATTTTTCTCAGGAATCCATGATTTGTTAGAATTAATATACTGATTGATTATCTTCCAGAATTTTTCCGGATATGAAAGAAGTACGAGCAGTAGTTCCATCTCCTCATCGGTGAGTGGACATATTCTGTCGTATTCATCTACAAGTCTGTAGAACATACGGCTGTCCCAGTTATATTTCTCCATAACCTTTCTTATAAACTGATACAAATCGTTAATCTGGCACTCATTTCTGTATCTGTCGAAGTTAACAACATATGTAGCTTTACCATTAATCAGCACGTTATGATAAGTATAACTTCCATGTGAAAGTTCCATATTCTGCGCTGCCATCATAAGCCGCTTATCAAATGTATCACTCATCAGATGTTCGCACGCCCTGCACGCCTCCTCATAAAAGACTTCGATATTTTTAAACGCCATCTGTTCAAATGGCTGTCTCCCCTTTTTTTGTCTGAGATAATTGTATGCTTTCTTTAATTCCCTTGTATGTTTTGCATAAGTTTTTCTTAATTCTGTCTCCCCTTTTTTTAATCCTTCGCCCCTATTTTTTAACTCATAGCTTTTTTCTTTCTTCCTGTCACTGCTGCCCGTAATATCTGTGCCACCTGTAATATTTGTGATGTCTCTGTTTTTTATACCAGAGTCTCCTGCCTTCTTTGCCTTCTGACATGCTCTAAGTTCGGCATTTTTTTCTGTGTATAGTGTATCCTGTGATTCTTCTTTATCAGACAGCTTCACATTACTATCAGCTTTATAGCTGTCACTGTATACATACAACTCATCCGGGGATATTTTTCTTAAAGCCATATGCATATATGCCATAGCCGACACAGCCATACACATATCATTCTCATCCCTGACATTACTTTCTTTGGCATCAAACCAGTTCTTCATTATATATTTTCTTCCATCCTCATCCTCAGATATAAGTAGACCATTTTTATTTCGCATATATGTATCGATACATGTATATCCTGTCCTGCTTAACAGTTCTGTTATCCTGTTTTCTCTTTCATAATACTTATCTGCCTTGTCGCACTGGATAAACAGCTTGCACCCCTTGTCTGTCATCACTATAATTCCACCACGGCCCCGCACCATACGCCTTATTCCTATATCATACTGCTCTAATACCTTTTCCGATTTCTCATTCACAGACATAAACCTCCAATTAATCCTACTTATCATATGATGCAGACTTATTAAAAATGCATGTCCACACTCATTAATTCTTTGACACATCATATATACATATAATTCTTAAACATATGCCGTACTCACTTACACTGGACGTTGTTTCTATTATCTGATAAAATCATGTTGAATTTATAATATGATGTAAGTGTCAAAAATATAAAAAGTCGTTTCTGCTTGCAGAAAAAGACTTTTTTACTTGGGACACGCTAAACACCGAAAACGGAATAAAATGTCGTGAATACGGCATTTTATGAAAGTTTGAGGTGTTTAAGGATTGC
>ERZ808240.3855-NODE-3855-length-14042-cov-19.970044_pt1 | contig 14042 bp, 9 predicted proteins | sample MGYA00521084_ERZ808240 | MGnify/ENA primary metagenome ERZ808240 (study PRJEB31516, sample SAMN03275571) | gut metagenome | biome: mammalia-associated habitat; material: feces | host: Papio cynocephalus | place: Kenya | collected 2012-08-06 ... | reverse complement strand
CAAAGATAATATCCCCCCCCCGAAAAACACCAAACAAATGTGCATTTTTTCAAAAAAGTTTCTTGTCCAACGACGAGTCCATGTTGCCGAGAATCCGCGAAAGCTTAGGGAACTTCCCGTTCACTCTGGTGGTGGCAGCCTTGAAGAACTCCGCCTTGGAGCCGTCCGGGTCGCCGAGCTTGGCGAGACAGTCCCGAGCCTTGGCCTGGTCACCGAAACGGGCGTAGGCAACGGCGCGGAGAAGGTTCTCGGACGAGGTGTCAACAAGGTCGTCGTAAGGCTTGCCGACCCCAAGGTTCTCAGGCCATTCAAGAGCCTCGTCAATGCGCTTGAGCGCTCCCTTGAGGTTACCCCTGTCAATGCATTCGGCAGCAAGGTGGAGCTTTATGTCGCGCCACATCACGTGACTGCCGCTCTGTCCCTCGAATGGAAGGATACGCATTCCGGTGATGACCTTGTCCGCCTTGCCGTACTGCCCGAGGGCTATGAGGGTCTTGAGATAGGTGTCGCCGACGTGGAAATTGTCCCTATTCTTGAGATAATACGGTTCGGCGACCTTGAGGGCATTGGCATAGTCCCCGGAGCGGTAGTGCCGCAGGGCGAGGCTCTGAACATAGCGCCACTGCTGAGGGTCGAGCCTCAAGGCCTTCTCAATGTCGGACTGCGAGTCCGTAAGAGCGCTCCTGAAGGCATAGAATGGCGCATAGTCAGGCTCATAGCCGGACAGAGTCCGCACTGCCTCGTCGCGGTGTCCGAGGAAATCCTCAAGCATCGCGAACATATACCCGGCCTTCCATCCGCCGCCGTTCTTCACTGCCCATTCGAGCGGCTGCCACGACTCCGCCCTGAACGGGAACACGAGGTCAATCGCGGCATCCTCAACAGATGGAAGCGCAGCCGCGTCGTTCCTGAGCCATGCCTTCCACACCGCGAGCAGGGCGTTCTGCTCCGGACAGGCATCAAGAAGCCTTGCCGCCTTGTCGGAAAGGCCGAGACGGCTGTAGAGAGCGGCGTATTCAAGATAGACCTGCCAGCGAAGCTCCTCCTTCACCGAAGCGGCAAGTTCCGATGCCGTGCTCTTTCCCGCAAGCATACGCTCCATTGCCGGGAACGGGCAGAGCGGGTCAAGCGACTCGATGGCAGAGAGCCATTTCTCCGACAGCTCTGCCTGATAGAGCAGCTCGTAGGCCGACAGGTTCCAGACATTGCCGACCAGCGACTTGTGCGCGTAGTCAGCCGCCAGTTCCCTCTGTCCGTCAAGGAAATGGAGCCTTGCAAGCTGCATCTGCGCCGCGCTGCGAAGCTCGGAGGTGACGGCGGCGACCTCGAAACGGTCCATCGCGTCCCAGGTCTTGCCGAGCCCCTCGGCAGCCTGTCCGCTGATGTAGTTCGCCATCGGGTCGTACTCATCAATCGCGAGAGCACGGCCGGCCGTCTCGTAAGCCCCCGCATAATCCAGTTTCCGGAGCAGCAGAAGCGCCTTGAGGTTCAGCGCCGGAGCAAGAGACGGGTCAAGTTCGAGAGCCTTGTCCGCGTGCTTCTCGGCCTCCTTGTAGCAGCGCATTCCGTAGAGGTACTTCGCGTAGGTCATCTGCCCCTGCGCCGAGTCGAGGCTGAACTCCGGATTGATTTTGTGAGGGCGCTCAATCTCCTGGGCATCAGCGCTCCAGAGCCGATGGGAGCCGACATGGACCTTTGCCGGGACAGCACCCTCCGGCAGTTTTTCAAAGAACGGCACGGCTGTCGGAAGGCTCACTTCGCGTGAGACAATCTCCCGTCCGGATGAGTCCTCAACCACGAGCTGTCCGGAAAGCGCGGTGAGAGGATATATCCCCAGAACATCCCCGTTCATCTTCACCACGGCACGCAGGCTCACTTCGTCCGCTCCGCCGATTCCCGCCACGGGAAGCCAGTACTCGTTCCATTCGTCAGTTCCGTAAGGAGCGAAGAGAGTCTGCTTGAAAGGGGTATCGACGCTGCTGAGCAGGTTCTGGTTGAAGAGCCGGCCGCTCTGAAGCTCGACATACTGCGGGCTCTTGTCCGTAAGCAGCCCCACCCAGATGTCGCCCTGCTGCGATTGCGTCCAGCTGAAATACTTGCGTCCGAGCTTCTCGTCGCGAAGGGCATAGTGCAGCATTCCGAAGTCGTCGTCCTTCCAGTACGCGCCGAAGAAGCCCTTGTGCGAGCCGCCGGGATGGAAAGACTTGTCGATGCCGAAATTCTGGTTCGCGTAAAGAGAAAGGTCGCGTCCGCTTTCATCGACAGGATACGGGGTCGTGACGCCGTCGTGCCCTATCGTATAGGTCGAAGGATATATGAGTTCGAGGTCCGACGAAGCCCTCACGCCGGAGTTCGCCCAGGTGTAGTAAGGCTGATACTCGCCCGAGGCGTTGTGCCAGAATGAGCGCGTCTTCAGCCACACCGCATCCTTGGGAAGATTGATTTCCACCGTCCAAGAGGTGCGGGTGAGCAGTTCGAGCACGCCTATGTAGCAGCTCACGCTTCCGTCCTCCTTGGTCTCCGTCCTCCACTCGACCGGATGGGCGCAGGAAGGGGCGTGGCCAATGATTCCGTAGTTGAACTCGATGCCGCCGCTGGTCCACGGCCCCCGGAGAGAGATTTCACGGAACTTCACGACGTCGTTGTCGTAGAACATCTCCTTCCCCGTCGTCTTGTCATAGACCGACCATATCTTTCCTCCAATTTCCGGCATTATGCGGACGCGAATCCAGTCGTTTTCGAGAACCACGACCTTCCATATCCGCTGCGATGAGTCGAAGTCGAAAGTTTCATATTTATGATACGGATACACGTTGCCCGACGTAAGAGGAATCGGGTTCGGGTCCGAGAATCCGTAGGTCGTATAGACGGTGTCCTTGACAGTCACGGTCTGCGCAAATGCGACAGTGCCCATCATAAGCAGAAGGGGCACAAATGGAATTATTTTCTTCATTTATGTCGATATTATCGTATTTTCGTGAAAAACAAAACTTCGGGTTTATGAAAATCCGGGGATATGTCGTCCGTGCTGACGGACGAATACCAGTTCACGCTCATGTCAGGCCGGTAGTCCGCCCTGAACACACCCATCCAGAATCCGTTTTCAAGGTCACAGCCGAGTTCACGGAGTTCCGCCTTGGAAACCTTACCCGCGACGATATAGCCATCTTCCGTCAGCTGCCCCCAAAGGCGCATGGTACGGAAGTTCCAGTCGTAGTCAATGTCGCGGTAGTAGTGGCCGGAGTAGTCGAGCACACGCCCGAGCGGGTCAATCTCCGCGCAATAATAATCGTCCATAGAACGCTTGGGGCTGAAGAATATCTCCACCCTGTCCTCATTCTCCACGGTGTCCTCGCCCGCGAAAGTCTCAGCGTATGTGGGAGTAAGGTCGGTGACCTCGTAGGAGAAATAGAATGATTCGCCGTCGGAAAAGCAGCGGAAGAGGGTGTTGTCCTCAAGGCCGTCCCAAGGGGCATGGAGTCCGTTGATTGAAGCGGACCGGGAAACGACGAAAGCTCCGTCGCCGCCCGCCGCACCTCCGCAGGAAACTGCGGCCGCCCCTACAACCGAGATGAGGGCGGTCGCCATAAACATTGTCAAACTACATTTTCGTTTCATCATATCCTCATTGTTTGGGGATTCCCATGATTTGTCAGATTCACAATCACTCTTTCTCCACGCCGTAGTTCAGCAGCCCCTGACCGTACTCATCGAGAAATTTCGGGTAGCCGAATTTCTGCACATACTTCGGGCCGACATAGGCCGCATAGCAGGTGATGTTGGTGATGCCGTGGGAAGCGTATGTCTCAAGGTCCTTGAGAAAAATATCATTGCTCCACGGAACTTCCACGAGGTTGTTCTCGTTCCATTCGCTGAAAAGCGAGTCGTCCATCCAGTATTCGAGCACCTGCGCGGTCCCGGCCGGAAAGACCTTGAGGTTGGCCTTGAGCTGCTTGAGATACTCGGCGTGGGTGATGCCGCTGCGCCCCTTCGCCCATGTGTTGGCGAGAGGCTGGTCCCATGTGCGGAAGAAAGGCGCAAATTCGAGGAATATGTCCTCATGCGGCTTCACCGTCTTTGGCGGTTCGAGGGTGTTGCTGTAGCACAGATGCGCGAGCTTCGCCTCCGGGTCTATGGTCTTGAGCGCCTCTATCGCCTTATTCTCGAAAATAAGGGCCTGGTCGGAAGCGTTCAGTTCCCTGCACTTGGGGCAGTGGCAGATGTCGCCGCCGTCGTCGAGCCAGAAATAATAGCGGTGGTTCGTCGAGGCATAGCGCCGGCCTATGTCTATGGCATTGCGATAAACCTCGTTCAGAGCGCCCTCAGATGAAGGGCAGCCGTTGGCATCGTTGGTGCGGTTGCCGTTCTTGTCCATACGAAACCAGTCCGGATAGTTGTCGAAGCGCTCGCGAGGCAGGAGAAACGACATCATGTGCTCCTCGAACTCGATGTCAATCCCGGCATCGGCGCAGTTCTTCTCGAAATTCGTCCAGACCTGAGTGCCGCGAGGGGCGTTATAAACGCTGAAGGTGTTTATCCCATTCTTCTTCGCAATCGCGATGTAGTCAATCACATGGGCGTTGCTGACCTCGGACCATCCGAGCACGAGTCCCCTCATCCTGAAGAAACTCTCCGGTTCCTCCGGTTTGTCCGGCTGATCCGGTCCCGGTTTGTCCGGGTTCGGCTTGTCGGGATTGTCCTTGCCGATGTTTTCCCACCCGCTCACCGCAGAACCCGCATTCTCCGGTGTGCAGGACACCATCAACGCAGCCGCCGCAAGCATCAGAATCAACACAGTCTTTCTAATCATCATTCTTTATATCTCTCTAAAAGGTATTCTCTTTCTCCCTTGTTCGCGCTTAGTTTCTCTCTTAATGTTCGAGCTTAATAAGTTCGCTCCTTCTCTCTTAGTATTTTCTCTCTTACGGGGAGGAGGGTTAAATAAAAAGAAGGAGTGCAAGGCGTGCGGCGAAGCCAAAACCGCAGCAACCCGATGGTTGTGAGGATTTAGGCAAGCCGCACAACGCAGCAATCCGCTTTTTATTTAGCCCGTCTGTAGTTCAGCAGGCCCTGCCCGTAGTCATCCACAAAGGAAATATCCCCGAAAGTCCTGACATAATAGTCATCCACATAGATGGCGTATGCCGTGATGTTCCGTATTCCGTAGGACGCATAGGTCTCAAGGTCGGAAAGGAAAACCTCCTTGTGCCAAGGAACACGCACCTGAGGTTTCTTCCAGCCGCTGTAGAGAGAGTCGTCCATCCAGTAGTCGAGCACCTGCGCGGTCTCGGCCGGAAAGACCTTGAGATTGTCTTCAAGCATACGGAGGAACTCGCCGTGGGTCGTCTTGCCGTCACGTCCGACCGCATCCCGGTTTTTGAGAGGCTGGTCCCATGTACGGAAGAAAGGGGCGAACTCAAGGAATATCCCCTCTTCCGGCTTCACGCAGGACGGAGCCTCGATGGAGTTGTGGTATGCGAGATGCGCGAGCTGAGCCTCAGGGTCAATCTTGCGGAGAGCCTTGATAATGTGGTTCTCGAATATGAGACCCTGGTCGGCGACATTGTAGCCACGGCATTTCTCGCAGTGGCAGACATCGCCGCCGTCGAAGAGCCAGGTGTAGTACTTGTGGTTTGACGGCTGATGGGTGCGGACAAAGTCCGGAACATTGGACATCAGCACCTCAAGACCTTCCTGACATGAAGGGCAGCCGTTGCCGTCGGGTTGGCGCACGCCGTTCTCGTCCATGCGGAAATACTCCGGGTGGGTCGCGAACAGTTCACGCGGAAGAAGCCACGACATCGCGTGCTCCTCGTACTCAAAGTCAAGTCCCGCGTCGATGCATTTTCGGCGGAACTCATAGTATTCAGGACTGTCGTAAGGGTGTCCGCACACGCTGATGGTATTCAGGCCGTTCTTCTTCATGAGCTCAATCCAGTCGATGACGTCCGGATTCTTGATGTCGTCCCAGCAGAGGATGACGCCGCGCAGCTTGAAGAAAGGCTCGTCCTCCTTCTTCCCGCAGCCCGCGCAAAGCGCGAGCAGCAGGAGAGAGGCTGCCAAAAGTGTCCAAAGTCGGATGAGCTTATTCAACATAGTCAGGGAGGATTACGGTTGCCATATCAACCTGTGTTCTTGACTCCGGATTCTTCATGTCGGCGGCGTTGCCCTGAGGCAGATAACCTATCGCATTCCAGTTGCAAGGGCCGTCCATGAGCTTGAGGGCGAATCTTGCCTTGTTCGTGGTCATCTTGAAGAACTTCCTGTCGAACATGACCTCAGCCTGACCGAGGTTCCTGCCCTCGTCGAAAGAGACCTGTCCGAAAAATTCGGCCGCAGTATAGTTGCCGGCCTGTGTGGTGAGTCCTCCGCTCCAGACATTATCCTTATCCTTTCCGCCATAGAAATATGCCGTCAGGCCGGTGAAGTCGGTGAAAGGATTGCCCATGTGGAAACCGCCCTCGATGTACCACTCAAGTCCCATATTGTCCTGAGCATACGGAGGATAAGTCAGTTCATTGTCAGTAGCCCCGACATAGCATCCGGTCTCGACATTTCCATCCGCGTCAATCCAGATGTCAATAGGCAGAGTGTTGCTTGCGAGAGGCTCGCCCTTGCGGACTTCCTTCTTGTTGCTGCTGTAGTATTCAACCGTGCCCGGATCCACAAACTCAAAATAGAGATAAACGGTCTTGCTGTCGCCGGTAAGCTTCATCTTGCGAATCATCGGATAGAGAACCGTTCCCTCGGGAAGAGAATATGTGATGATTCCGTCCTTGTCCCAGTCGGAGAAGTCGCCGTCGATGGTGATTGCGTAAGAGAACGGATATGCGAGGTTGATTGTCGCCGTGGTGACCTTGCCCTTGACGGCGTTCTCAACCTCGACGATGTCAATCACATGAGGAGTCACTCCGATTTCAACGCTTTCCGGAATCTCGATTGTGGCAACGGCCTCGGCCTCGGTCTGTCCGGCCGCAATCGTAAGCTCGGCCGGAGCAATCGTCACCGTATATTTGTTGTCCGCCGCCGGCGCAAGCTTCACCTTCACGTCCTTCGTTGTGGCCTTTGCCAGGGCAACGCGAATCTTCGCGGTCCTGTCACCGGCGAAGGTGTTGTCAGCATAGACATTGACCTCCGGTTTGAAAGAATAGCTGAGGGCGATATATACCACTGCGTCCTCCGGAGTCTCGGCACCCTTCACAGCCGCAATCTTGATTGCAGCCTGATATTCTCCGGACTCAAGTCCGAGCACGTCGGCCTCGACATTCACCTCGGCGGATGTCCTGCCCTTTTCAATCTTCACGCTCTTGGAGAAGTTGGCCGGGACCTCGTTCTTGCCGCTCTGAACCGGAGCCTTGGCAAGGGTCACGGTCACATCGGCCGAAGCCGCCTTGGAGAGTTCAAGCGTAAGCTTCGCGGTGTTGTCCTCAGCAAATGCCGCGTCAGCCTTAATGCTGACGGTAATCTTTTCGTCCGCAGGCTTTCCGTTGTCCTGAGGCGTCTTTTCACAGGAGACAAGCAGGCCGGCGGCAAGAGCCGCAGCGCTGATTGCAAACATGATTCTTTTCATAATAATTCAGATTTAAAGTTATTAGTTGTTAAATGATTTCTATCACCAGCCCGGATTCTGCTCCAGAGCGCGGTTCTTGTCGATTTCGGTCTGAGGAATCGGGAAGAGGTAGTGGCGGGTCGGGTCGAACACCCTCTTCTGGAACACCGGGTAGGTAATCTTGCCGTCGGCGTCAACCGCCACACGATGCACCGTCTTGTTATCGACAGTCTCCGCAATCATCCAGCGGCGCACGTCCCAGAACCTGTGGTTCTCAAACACCAGCTCCATCCTGCGCTCCTGACGGGCCTTCACGCGAAGCTGCTCCTGAGTTAGCCCCGACGGGAGTTCGACGGTACACTTGGCCCGGCGGCGGATGGTGTTGATGAGTTCCTTGGCACGCTCAAGGTTGGAAGCGCCGCCCATCTCGATGAGCGCCTCGGCATAGTTCAGATAGAGCTCGGATGTCCTCATGATGGCGAAACGGCGGTAGGTCCAGCTCGCGTTGGTCACGAGGTTGTGGTTCTCGTCGAGATATTTCCTCGTGAAATAGTTCGTGCGGATGATGGAGCCTATGTTGATGTTGTCCTTTCCGTTGGCTGAGATGTCAATCGGACGGCCCTGAAGCTGCGCCCCGTTGTAGAGAATGCAGCTGTAGAACCTGTCGTCGCGGCCATCCCACGGATGCTCGGGGTCATAGCCGGAGGTCTCGTCGATAATCTGCGTATTGTCCGCATTGTAGCCGGTCACAGGAATCTTTCCGGTCGCCTTCATCTCGAAGTCATCCACAATCTCCTGAAGCGGTCCATCGACATTGTAGGCATTGTAGCCCAGCGGCATCGCGTAGAAATCCCACCAGTAGCACTCGTAGTGCTCGGAGTTCTTCGTCCAGATGAACTCGCTTGAGATGGCGGCCTTGTTGAACATCTCCGTGTAGGTCGGGGCAAGGATGTAGCCCGCCTTCTCCGCCATGTTCAGCGCCTCGCGGTTCGCCTCGGCCGCATCCTCCCAGCGCGAAAGGTCATTGTCCCTGTTCCAATACTTGCTGGCCCAATAGAGCTTCACCTGCGCCTTCACCACAGCCGCAACGACAGAAGTAAAGCGGCCGAAATTGGCGTCATCATGCCTCTCCGGAAGGTGGAGCATAGCCTCGTCCATGTCCGAGAGAACCTGATTCACGGTCTCCTCCGCGCTTGCCCGCTTGATTCCCTTGAGGGACTCGATGTTGCCCGGGTCAAGAACAGAATTTATAATCGGCACTCCTCCCCACTGCTTGAAAAGCAGAAAATAGTAGTAGCCACGAAGTCCGTAGGCCTCGCCGAGCAGCCTTTCCTTCCGGTTGCTCGCCCCGCCGGCCGACATATCCTCAGGAATGAGGTCATAGTTCTCGATGAACATATTGCAGCGCCGGATGCAGCCGTAGAAGTCGCTCCAGTTACGGGCCATGGGCATCTGGGTCGGATTCCAGCTGCCGAGGTTGATGTCAAAGGGTGAGGCCGGATAGCCCGAGGCCTGCTGGAATCCGATTTCGTCGGTAGCACCGCCGAGCTTATAGCGTCCAGAAAGGTCTTCCGTGTTGCACTGGAAGTCCGGAAGGTAGGCATAGGCATTGTCCAGATAGCGCTCCGCCGTCTCAATCTTGGAGAACAGTTCCTCCTTGGTCATGTTGTCTCCCGGAGCACGCTCAAGGAAATCGCCGCAGGAAACGGCAAGAGAGGCAGCGGCAATGACGGCAAAAATATAGTATATTCTTTTCATCTCAATCATAATTTACTGTAATTCAAAGCGAAGCCCCATATTGAACACCCTCTGGAGAGGGTAAGGCAGAGTTCCCGAACCGGCGGACTCAGGATCGCGGTCCTTGAGCCACATCTTGTCCCACACCGCCACGTTCTGCGCGTTCACATAGATGCGAGCCGCAGTGACATGAATCTTCTTCATCCACGCGGTCGGGAAGGTGTAGCCGAGCTCGATGTTCCTGAGCTTGAGGTAGTCGGTCTTCATGAGGTTCTGGTCTGAAACCACATTGTTGTTCGCGGTGGTGTGAGCGACAGGAAACAGCGCGTCCTTGTTCTCCTTGGTCCACCTGCGCAGATTGATGACGCTGGAAGGATAGGACCACAGGCGGGCCGTTCCTCCCATAGCGCCGCTGAACAGCATGCTGAAGTCGAAGCCGTGAAGATTGAAGCCGAGCGAGAGGCCACCGGTGAGAGTGGGCACGGAGAAGCACTTTATGGGCACGCGGTCGGACGGGTCAATCACATTGTCTCCGTTGGTGTCCTGATACTTGATGTCTCCCGGAATCACCGGTCCGAACTTCTGCGCCGGGCTGTTGTCGATGTCCTCCTGGCTCTCGAAGAAGCCTATGGACTTGTAGCCTAGGGCATAGCCGATTTCATAGCCGCGAAGATCCTGATAGTCGTAGGCCGGAGCAGGCTGGTCGTTTTCGAGCACCTTATTCTTCGCCCAGGTCATCTGAAGGTTGGAGAAAATCGAGAAGTCCTTGGAGAACGACTTGAAGAAGCGGATTTCACCCTCCACTCCCTGATTCACGACCTTTCCGGAGTTACGCGGGGCGATGTTGGTGATGCCGACATAGTCAGGAACGCTTCCGGCCGCGGTGAGGATGTTGTCGCGCCTCTCGTGGAAATAATCGACGGTGAGGTTGAGGACATTGCCCTCGAAGAGAGACAGGTCGAATCCGGCGTTGGTCTTGTAGGCCTTCTCCCAAGTGACATAGGCGTTGCCGACGCGGGTCTCGTTGTGTCCGCCGGCAGCCGAAGTTCCGCCGTTTGTCGTTCCGAAGTAATATCCGTTCGGGAATATGCTGCCGAGAGCGCCGCCCGGGCCGAACTCGCTGATGTAGAGGAAGCGGTTGCCGCCAATCTGGTCATTTCCGACAGTTCCGTAGGAGCCCCTTATCTTGAAAATCTTGAGCCAGTCGGGAGAATGAAGCCAAGGCTCGTCGCTGATGACCCAGCCGGCGGAGAAGGACGGGAACACGCCGTAGCGCCTGCCCTTGGGGAAGTTCTCGGAGCCGTTGTAGCCGAGGTTGAACTCGGCGAACCAGCGCTGAGCGAAGTTGTAGGCGGCGCGGGCGCTGAGTCCCTGATAGGCATACATGTACTCGGAACTGTAGAGGTTCTTGAGCGTGCGGTTGCCGAGCAGCTGTGCGTGAACCGAGTGGCGGCCGAAGTCGCGGTCATAGTTCAGGCGGAGGTCGTAGTAGGTGTAGCGCTCGACCGAAGAAAATGTGCTTGCCTGAAGACGGCCGTTGGTGGTGTAGTCTTGATAGACAGGCTCGCCGGTGACCGCGTCAGTTCCCCTGTACCAGAACTGCTCGAAGTCCTGCCTCCACACCCTCTGGAGGCTGTTGGTGTTCTCGAAGCTGAAATATGCCTGTGCGCTGAGACCTTCGGTGATGAAGTCAAAGTCATATTTCGCGGAAATCGTTCCGTACATCACGTTGCTGCCACGGTTGTAGTAGCCGCTGCGGGTGATGACCCCGTAAGGGTTGTTCTGGTAAGGAATCTCAAGCGCGGAACCCGCCGCGAGAGTGCCGTCAGGGTTATAGATTGACTGCGAGCCCGGGAGGCGGCTCGTGATGATGTTGAACACATGAGTGAAGCTCTCGCTCGGCCCGACCCTCGTCTCAAGGCGGCCGGCCATGTCAATCCTTATGTTCAGCCTCTTTGTCGCCTGTACGTCGAGGTTGGAGCGGAAGTTCCATCTGTCGTACTTTGGCTTCACGCCGTAGTTGGCAGTGAACTCGTCCGTGTGGTTGAGCAGAGTTCCCTGATTCATGTAGCTTCCGGAAATGAAATAGTTGACCCGGTTGTTCTTTCCGAGCGAGCCGGATATGTTGATGTTGTACTGCTGCTGCCACGAATGGTTCTTCAGCACGACATCGAACCAGTCGGTATTAGGATACTGGTAGGGGTCGGAGCCGTTCTTTATGATTTCAAGCACCTCGTCGGTATAGCGCTCCGGCTGCCCGTCGTTGTAATCGATCGCACGGTTGTAGAGCGCCTGCTCGTAGGAACTCATGGTCTCGGGCAGACGGATAGGCTGCTGGAGGGCCTGCTGTATCGTGAAGGAAATCTTCGGAGCCTCGTTCCCGCCTCCTCGCCGTGTGCTCACGACTATGACACCGTTCGCGCCCTGGATTCCGTAGAGTGAAGATGAAGAGGCGTCCTTCAGAATGGTTATGGACTCTATCTCGTTAGGGTCGAGCATATCGAAGTCGGCCTTGTTTCTCGGCAGACCGTCAATCACCACGAGCGGAGCACTCGTTCCGTAGGTGCCGAGTCCCCTGACATAGAGCGAGGAGGCGTCGGCTCCCGGCTCTCCGGAGGACTGCACGGTGATGAGTCCCGGAAGCTTGCCGGCAAGAGCGTTGGAGATGTTCGCCACCGGGGACTGGACGAGTTCCTTGGTCTGGATGGTGGAGACGGCTCCGGTGATGGAACGCCTTGTCTGACGGTTGTTCATGCCGACCACCACGACCTCGTCAAGAAATTCGGAGGATTCCATGAGCCGGATGTCGTAGCGCTCCCGCTTATCGACGGTGAATGCGGCATCGCTGTAGCCGAGACATGACACCACCATCTTTGCTCCCTGCGGAGCAGTGAGCAAGAACTTTCCATCGACATCCGTGACCACTCCGTTTGAAGTGCCGGACTCTATGACCGACGCGCCGATTACCGGTTCGCCGTTCGCGTCCCTGATTACTCCCCTGACGAGCCTGTCGTCCTGAGACGAGGCGGTTTCCGAGGCGAGGACCGTCCTGTCCGTGCCGGACGAAACCGTGAGCGCCAGTTCAAAGAGGAATAAGGAGAAAACGCAGATGCTGAGCAGTTGAGTTTTTCTCATTGTTTCTGGGTTTAGTTATTAGTCTTTCACAAAAGTCAAAAAGCCTTCTTCAGAAGCCGGTTCCGAGAAAACTGACGCAAGTTATTTTCTATAATCCGACAAACAAAAAGACCTCAAAAGTTTATTTTCACTCGCATGGGCATTATCGGCAAATGCGTGTATATCAACAAAGTGCCGGAACATATCAAACAATTGATATTAAACAGATTTATTTATTCAAACGAAATCATCACACCCTTTTATTAAAATGATTTATTTTCGCGATTTCAAGCCCATTTGTTTGAAATTAAGGTTTCATAATTATAATTTTGTGAAAAACAACGCGACATGACTGAATGGAATGAAACGGAGCATGAAAACCCCGACAGGGCGGGAGAAATCAGACGAAAAATCCTGAAATGCCTCATAGAGAACGGCAGGCTCATGATTTCGGATTTGTCCGGACTCTGCGGCTACAGCGTGCCCACTGTGACCAAGTACATCAACGGGCTGATGGACGCCGGGCTGGTGGTGGCCGCCGGGAAAAGAAGTCTGACGAGGGGAAAGAAGCCCACGGTCTATATGACGCGGGAGGATGCGAAATACTTCATAGGAGTAGATATACAGCGGCACTCGCTGATGATATGCGCGATGGATCTTTCGGGCAATGTAATCGCGGAGACAAGTCTCCCCGATATGGTCTATAGCAATACCCCCCCCCTATTTGGAAAAGATGTGCGGAGCCGTGCTGCAATTCATTGACAGCCTGACGATTGAGAAATCAGAGATTGCATACACCTGCTTCAGCATAAGCGGCCGCATAGACTCGAAGGCCGGGGTGAGCCACAGCGCGTTCAACTTCGAGGGCGACGACACCCCTCTCGCGGAGACCCTCACGGAGAAAATAGGGCTGAGGTGTATCATCGAGAACAACACCCGCGCCATGACCTTCGGAGAGCTGTGCCTCTACAACCGCGAGAGATTCCGCAATTTCCTCTTCGTCAACATCAGCTGGGGACTCGGGCTCGGCATCGTGATTGACGGCAAGGTCTATGGAGGGAACAACGGCTACGCCGGGGAGTTCGGACACATGAATGTCTATAACAACGAAATCATCTGCCACTGCGGAAAGAAGGGCTGCCTCGAGACGGAGGTCTCCGGAATGGCGATGCAGCGGATGCTGGTAGAAAGAATCCGCAAGGGCGAGGCGACTATCCTGAAGGGAATGATAAGCAACGGCGCGGAGCCAACGCCGGCGGACATCCTCGGCGCAATCAACCGCGAGGACCCGCTCTGCATCGACCTCATCGAGAACATGGGCATGGAACTCGGCAAGCAGCTGGCGAATCTCATCAACCTCTTCAACCCCGAGGCTGTGATTCTCAGCGGCAGCTTCAGCCGCGACAGCATCTACTTCACCGAGGCCATCAAGTCCAGCATCCGCAAGTTCTCGCTCAAGCTCATGTACAAGAATGTCCGGATTCTCCAGTCGGAGAACCCGGACAGGATAGGCGTTCTCGGAGCCTGCCTCCTCGGCCGCCACCGCTTCGCCGACGAGGTTTAGGGGAGGGACGGTCGGGTGCGTCGTACGGCTATTTTTGGAGACGGAAATACGGGATTCGGTCAAGAGGCACGTCAATTT
>ERZ808240.3853-NODE-3853-length-14050-cov-17.470168_pt1 | contig 14050 bp, 13 predicted proteins | sample MGYA00521084_ERZ808240 | MGnify/ENA primary metagenome ERZ808240 (study PRJEB31516, sample SAMN03275571) | gut metagenome | biome: mammalia-associated habitat; material: feces | host: Papio cynocephalus | place: Kenya | collected 2012-08-06 ... | reverse complement strand
GAAACTCGGCATCGCCCGCTACGGATTCGTCCTGCCGATGGATGACTGCGACGCTGCCGTCCTGATGGATTTCGGCGGCAGGATCGATTTCAAATGGAACGCGGAGTTCAAACGCGAGAAAGTCGGAGATGTCCCGACCGAGATGTTCAGCCATTTCTTCCAGTCAGTCTGCTGCGGAGCCAAATGCAACCTGCACATCTGGGCGGAGGGGGAGAACGAGCATCACAAGGCCGAGGCGATCTTCAAGGCGTTCGCAAGGGCGCTGAGCATGGCTATGGCGAGGACTCCTTTCCCTTACGAGTTACCTTCAAGCAAAGGCGTGTTATGATCGCGATAGTTGACTACAAGGCCGGCAACATCCGCTCGGTCGAGAACGCTCTAAAAAGACTTGGTGCGGAATATGTGCTGACCGCTGACCAAGAAATGATCCAACGTGCCGACCACGTGATTCTTCCAGGGGTGGGAGAGGCGTCCTCGGCGATGAAATCGTTGGAATCCACGGGCCTTATTCCTGTCATCAAGTCATTGACCCAGCCGGTTTTGGGAATATGCATCGGTTTGCAGCTGATGTGTGCCTCAAGCGAGGAAGGGAATGTCGAATGCATGGGAATATTCAGCCCCAGTGTCCGACGATTCCAGGAAGAACCTGGGATCAAGATTCCTCACACCGGATGGAACACGATTTCCGGGCTGCGGGGACCGTTGTTCAGGAATATTCCCGAAGACTCTTTCGTCTATTATGTGCACTCCTACTGCCCTGAAATATTCATAGGACAGACTGCCGCCGTGACTGAATATGCGGGTGTCCGTTTCAGCGGGGCGCTTCAGCGGGACAATTTCTTCGGGACACAGTTTCATCCGGAGAAAAGCGGCAGCGTCGGGGCTGGAATATTGAAGAATTTCATTGAATTGTAATTAATTGGTTAAGCTTGTGAACGACAGGTGGTTACTTGTTTGTAAAAGTTGAGTTATGAGGAATTTTAACATAATCCCGGCCATTGACATCATAGGAGGCCGATGCGTTCGTCTCACGCAAGGGGACTACGCGAAAGAGAAGGTATATTCAGACAACCCTGTGGAGATGGCGAAGAGTTTTGAGCGGGCCGGGGCCACAAGGCTTCATCTTGTGGATCTTGAGGGGGCGAAGGAGTCCTGTCCGAAGAATCTGGACGTGCTCAGGGACATCACCCGTGAGACCGGACTGAAAGTCGAGTTCGGCGGGGGAGTGAAGTCGGAGGAGTCCCTCAAGGCGGTGCTGGACGCCGGCGCTGAATATATCATCTGCGGGAGCGTGGCTTTCACCGAGCCTGGGATATTCAAAAAATGGCTTGAGGAATATGGCCGCAGAATAATTCTTGGACTTGATCTGAAGAACGGCCTTGTGGCGACTCATGGTTGGAAAGAGACTGTGCCGATGTCCGCCGTGCAGGCTTTGGAGTCTTTTGAAGGCCTTGTACGTCAGGCTATTGTGACGGAGGTGTCACGGGACGGGATGTTGCAGGGAGTCAATCTGGAGTTTTACGCCGGGCTTCAGCAACAGTTTCCGGAGGTGGAGATCATCGTGAGCGGAGGCGTGTCCAGCTACGAGGATCTGACCGAACTGAAGAAGTTCGGACTTCGCTCGGCCATTGTCGGGAAGGCTATCTATGAGGGGCGGGTGAAACTTGAGGCTTTATTCAGGTAATATGCTGGCAAAGAGGATAATACCATGCCTTGATGTCAAGAACGGACAGGTCGTCAAGGGCGTCAACTTCGAGGGACTTCGTGAGGTCGGTGACCCCGTGGAGATGGGGGCGTTCTATTCCGGGCAAGGGGCCGATGAACTGGTCTATCTGGACATCAGCGCGTCTTCGGAGGGCCGTCGGACATTCACGGATCTGGTCTCACGGATAGCGGAACGGATTGATATTCCTTTCACTGTGGGTGGGGGAATCGCTTCGTTTGAGGATGCGGCCAGGCTGCTGGACGCCGGGGCGGACAAGATCACTGTCAACACGTCTGCGGTCCTGCATCCGGAGATCATTTCGCGGATCGCCTCGCGCTATGGCTCCCAGTTTGTTGTCGTGGCGATTGACGCTAGGACGTCCGCTTCTCCGGTCGCTGAGCCTGTCGAAGCGACCTCTGTGGTCGGTAACAACAACTGGCAAGTGATGACCCACGGTGGTAAAACCCCGACCGACAAGGAGTTATATTCATGGGCCAAAGAAGTCCAGAACCTCGGCGCCGGAGAAATCCTCTTCACCTCCATGGACCACGACGGAACCCGAAACGGCTACGCTGTGCAGGCATATTCACATCTCGCCGAGGAACTTTCCATCCCCGTGATCGCATCAGGAGGAGCGGGAAGCGTCAGCGACATCGAGGAAGTCCTGACCACCGGCTGTGCCGACGCCGCCCTCGCCGCGAGCATATTCCATTATGGTGAGATCTCCATCCCTGATTTGAAAAGAACCCTCCGCGCTCACGGAGTGAATGTAAGAATATAAATAAATTTTAACGAATATGATTGATTTTAAAGCACTTAAAACTGGCTCCGATGGCCTCGTGCCAGCGATCGTCCAGGACCAGAACACCCTTCAGGTCCTCATGCTCGGCTACATGAACGCCGAGGCTCTCGAAAAGACCCAGACCGGCGGTCTTGTGACATTCTACAGCCGCTCCCGCCAGACTCTCTGGACAAAAGGCGAGACCAGCGGCAACTACCTGCACCTTGTCTCCATCGCGGCGGACTGCGACTCGGACACCCTCCTCGTGCGCGCGATTCCTGACGGCCCGGCCTGCCACAAAGGCACGAAGACTTGCTGGGGTGACGCTGTTCCGACAAGCCAGGGCTTCATCCGTGAACTGGAAAGCGTGATCAAAGGCCGCCACGAGCAGATGCCTGAGAAGTCCTACACCACGTCTCTTTTCAAGGCCGGAATTCCGAGAATGGCCCAGAAAGTCGGTGAGGAGGCGGTAGAGACCGTCATCGAGGCCGTAAAGGGAGATGACGAACGTATGATATATGAAGCCTCCGACCTTGTCTATCACCTGCTTGTCCTACTTGTCAGCAAAGGTTACGGCATCGCTGACCTTGAAAAGGAACTGGAGAAGAGGCATAAGTAGGTGTTGAATTACGAACTTAACAAATATCACACATGAATTCAGACAGAATTTACATTTTTGACACCACCCTGCGTGATGGCGAGCAGGTGCCCGGGTGCCAGCTCAACACTGTGGAGAAAATCCAGGTCGCCAAGGCGCTTGAAGAGTTGGGCGTTGATGTGATAGAAGCGGGTTTCCCTATCTCCAGCCCTGGAGATTTCAATTCAGTCGTGGAGATCTCCAAGGCCGTCACTTGGCCGGTGATATGCGCCCTGACGCGTGCGGTGGAGAAAGACATAGATGTGGCCGCCGAGGCGCTCAAATACGCCAAACACAAGAGAATACACACCGGGATCGGAACCTCCGACTCCCATATAAAGTACAAGTTCAATTCCACCCGTGAGGAGATCATTGAACGTGCCGTGCGGGCGGTGAAATACGCCAAGAAATATGTCGAGGATGTGGAGTTTTACGCCGAGGATGCCGGACGCACTGACAATGAGTATCTTGCGAGGGTCGTTGAGGCCGTCATAAAGGCCGGTGCCACCGTTGTGAACATCCCCGACACGACAGGCTACTGCCTTCCTTCCGAGTACGCCGCCAAGATCAAGTACCTTGTTGACAACGTGGAAGGGATTGACAAGGCCATCATCTCCACACACTGCCACAACGACCTTGGAATGGCCACGGCCAACACCATGTCTGGACTTCTCGCCGGGGCCCGCCAGTGCGAGGTCACCATAAACGGAGTCGGTGAGCGCGCCGGCAACACGGCTCTTGAGGAGATCTCCATGATCATCAAGAGCCACAGCGACATCCCACTGGTCACCAACATCAACACGACCAAGATCACTCCTGTCAGCCGGATGGTCTCGAATCTTATGAATATGCCCGTTCAGGCCAACAAGGCCATCGTCGGACGCAACGCCTTCGCGCACTCCTCAGGCATCCATCAGGACGGTGTTCTTAAGAATGTGACCACCTACGAGATAATCGATCCTAAGGACGTAGGAATCGATGACAATGACATCGTGCTTACCGCCAGAAGCGGCCACGCCGCGCTTAAATACCGTCTGGAAGTGCTTGGCATCAAGATAGAAGGCAAGAAACTGGACGCTTTCTACGATGAGTTCCTCAAACTTGCGGACAAGAAGAAGCAGGTGAGCGATGACGATCTTCTTGTTCTTGCCGGAGCTGACAGGGCCGAGGATCATCACGTCAAGCTTGAGTATCTCCAGGTGACAAGCGGCAAGGGACTCCGGCCGATCGCCAGTGTCGGTCTGGACATCGCGGGCGAGAAATTCGATGCCGCCTCCCGTGGCAACGGCCCTGTCGATGCCGCCATCAACGCCCTCAAACTCATCATCAAGCGCCAGATGGTGATAAAGGAGTTCACCATCCAGAACATCACCAAAGGCTCCGACGATGTGGGCAAGGTGCACATGCAGGTCGAGCATGACGGCCATGTCTATTACGGTTTCGGAGCGGACACCGACATCGTCACCGCTTCGGTCGAGGCTTTCATTGACTGCATAAACAGATTCAGGGGATGAACACTCTTTTTGACAAAATCTGGGACAGCCACATCGTGTCCATCATCGATGGCGGTCCCACGCAGCTCTACATTGACAGGCTCTACTGTCACGAAGTGACGAGCCCGCAGGCCTTTGATGGTATTAGGACGCGTGGCTGCGGCATCATGCGACCGGAGAGGATATTCTGCATGCCGGACCATGATATTCCTACAAAAGGTTCAGCATTCGCTGATGAGATTTGCCGCTGCCAGGTGGAGACACTTGAGCGCAACGCGTCCGAGTTCGGCCTTGTGCATTACCCTATGATGAGTCCTGACAACGGGATCGTCCATGTCGTTGGTCCTGAGAAAGGTCTGTCCTTGCCGGGAATGACCATTGTCTGTGGAGACTCGCACACTTCCACCCACGGCGCTGTCGGAGCTGTGGCGTTCGGCATAGGCACAAGCGAGGTCGAGATGGTCCTCGCCACAGAGTGCATCCTTCAGCAGAAACCTAAGTCCATGAGAATAAGGGTAGAAGGGGAACTCGGAAAAGGCGTGACTGCCAAGGATGTGGCTCTCTGCCTTATGATGAAGCTCACGACTTCCGGCGCCACGGGGTATTTCATTGAATATGCCGGCTCGGCGATCCGTGGTCTTTCAATGGAAGGCCGCCTGACTCTTTGCAACCTGTCGATCGAGATGGGGGCCAGAGGCGGTTTCGTCGCCCCGGACGAGACCACGTTCGCCTACCTCAAAGGCCGCGAGTTCTCACCGAAAGGAGATGCTTGGGACAAGGCCGTTGAATATTGGAGGACCCTTCGTAGTGGGGAGGATGCGGTTTTTGACAAGGAATATGTTTTCGATGCCTCTGACATCAGTCCGATGATCACCTACGGCACCAATCCGGGAATGGGAATGCCGGTGGACGGAGTCATTCCTGCAGGAACGGCCCAGCGCGCGCTGGACTACATGGGACTCTCCGAAGGTGAGAGACTTCTTGGCCATAAGGTTGATTATGTGTTCCTTGGGGCCTGCACGAACGGAAGAATCGAGGATTTCCGCGAGTTCGCCTCCATCGTGAAAGGTCGCGGGAAGGCGGACGGGGTCACAGCATGGCTTGTGCCAGGATCTTGGGCGGTGCGTCGCCAGATAGAGGAGGAAGGGCTTGACAGGATTCTGGAGGAGGCTGGTTTTGAGATCCGCCAGCCTGGATGCTCGGCTTGCCTTGCGATGAACGCGGACAGAATCCCGGCTGGTAAATACGCGGTCTCTACGAGCAACCGTAACTTTGAGGGCCGACAAGGTCCCGGCGCCCGTACAATGCTTGCAAGTCCTCTGACAGCCGCCGCTGCCGCGGTGACAGGATGTGTCACAGATCCAAGAGAATTGATATGAAACAGAAATTCAACATCATAGAAAGCAGTTGCATCCCTCTGCCGATAGAGAACATCGACACGGATCAGATTATCCCGGCCCGTTTTCTCAAGGCCACCTCAAGGGATGAGAAATTTTTCGGAGAGAATCTTTTCCGTGACTGGAGATATTCCCCGGACGAGAGTCTTGTCAAGGACTTCGTTCTCAACGACCCACGCTACAGCGGGTGCATCCTCGTGGCCGGAGCGAACTTCGGTTCAGGCTCAAGCCGCGAGCATGCTGCCTGGGCGATAGCCGGCTATGGATTCAGGGCTGTGGTCTCCAGCTCATTCGCGGACATCCATCGCAACAATGAACTCAACAGTTTCGTGTTACCGGTCCAGGTCAGCGAGGCCTTCCTCAAAAAGATCTTTGAGGCGATCTCCGCTGATCCGTCCGTGAAGCTGCGGATCGACCTTCCGTCCCAGAAGGTTACCCTTCTTTCGGATGGCAGCTCGGAGCGTTTCGAGATAAGCGCCTACAAGAAGTACTGCCTTGAGAACGCTCTGGATGACATTGATTATCTGCTTGAACATAAAGACAAGATTGAAGAATATGAAACTGAACATAGCGAAATTGCCGGGTGACGGAGTCGGCCCGGAAGTGGTGGAACAGGCCGTGAAGGCCATGGATGCGGTCTGCAGGCGTTTCGGCCACGAAGTCGAGTACCGGTTCGCCTTGGTCGGAGCGTGCGCGATAGATGCTTGTGGCTCAGCCTTTCCTGAGGAGACCCTGAAAGTCTGCCTTGACAGTGATGCTGTCCTGTTCGGTGCCGTTGGTGATCCGAAATACGACAATGATCCCACCGCGAAGGTCCGTCCGGAACAAGGGCTGCTTGCGATGCGCCGGGAACTTGGGCTTTATGCCAATCTAAGGCCGGTGGAGACTTTCCCTAGCCTGCTGGACAGATCTCCGCTCAGGCCGGAGATAGCCTCCAGGGCGGATTTCGTCTGTGTCAGGGAGTTGACGGGGGGCATGTATTTCGGTGAGAAGGGCCGCCTTGACGGTGGTGACACTGCCTATGACACCAACATCTACCATCGCTATGAGGTTGAGCGGATCCTTCGGAAGGCATATTCATTGGCAACGATTCGCCGCAAGCATTTGACGGTGGTTGACAAAGCCAACGTTCTGGAGTCTTCGAGACTTTGGAGGCAGGTGGCGCAGGAGATGGCTTCGGAATATCCTGAAGTCCAGACTGACTATATGTATGTGGACAACGCTGCGATGAAACTTATCACCGATCCTCGCTTTTTCGATGTGCTTGTGACTGAGAACACTTTCGGGGACATCCTGACTGATGAGGCCAGCTGCATCTCCGGTTCGATGGGTCTGCTTGCCTCCGCCTCGCTTGGGGAGCACACCGGTGTCTATGAGCCTATTCACGGCTCCTATCCTCAGGCGGCTGGGCGGAACATAGCCAATCCACTCGCCACGATCCTCTCCGCAGCGATGATGTTTGAGTATGCTTTCGGTTTGAAGCAGGAAGGTGCTGCCATCCGCAAGGCGGTCAGCGAAAGTATTGATCGTGGTTTCGTCACAGAGGATCTGGTTTCATCCGGAGCGCATCCTATGGGTACGTCAGAGGTAGGCGACAAAGTCGCTGATTTAATAGAGAATAATAATTAACGAATTGATATGAACGAACTTGATTGGGGAAGCCTTGGCTTCAATTACAGAAAAACAAATGCCATTGTCTATAGTCGTTTCAGAGACGGACAGTGGTCGGAACCGGAACTGACTGATGATTTCGATTTCCGTTTCAACGCCTTTGCCGGAGTGTTCCACTATGGCAATTCTTGCTTTGAGGGCCTTAAGGCTTTCCGTGGCAAGGACGGAAAAGTCCGTATCTTCCGCCCGGACGAAAACGCTAAGCGTCTTCAAAGAAGCGCGGCCCGCCTTTCGATGGCGGCTCCGTCCGAGGAACTTTTCCTTAAGATGTGTCAGATGTGTGTGAAGGCCAATCTTGATTTTCTTCCTCCGTATGGGCATAATGCATCCATGTACCTTCGCCCTGTGCTCGAAGGCATTGACCCTCAGCTTAGCATCTGCTCCTCAAGCGAGGTGCTGTTCTCGGTAATGTGCGCCCCTGTCAGTACCTATGCCAAAGCTGGGGTGCTTACTCCAGTCTCCGCTGTCATCTCCCGCGACTTCGACAGGGCCGCTCCGAACGGCACCGGTTCCTACAAGATAGGTGCGAACTATGCGATGTCCCTCTATCCCTACAACATGGCTCATTCGCAAGGCTACACCGAGTTGCTGTTCCTCGATCCCGTCACCAAGACAAGGATTGACGAATTCGGCTCGTCCAATTTCATCGGCATCAAGGGCAACACTTATGTGACTCCGCTTTCCGACAGCGTGCTCCCTTCCATCACCAACAAATCGCTCCGCACAATCGCCGAAGACCTCGGAATGAAGGTAGAGATAAGACCGATTCCTGTCGAGGAACTGGCTGAGTTCGATGAGGTCAACGCCTGTGGCACCGCAGTGGTGATCACCCCAATCCGTTCCATCGATGACAAACCGCTGCTTGAAGGCTCAGAGGTCTCCCGCACTTACACAATGCCATCTGGCTCCGAGTACGGAAAGTTGAGCCGCGCCCTCTATGACCGCATCCGCTCCATTCAGGACGGCCTCGTGGAGGACACCCACGGCTGGTGCGTCGAGCTGTAGGGCGCGGTTCACAAGTCCGGTCACGTTATTTTTCAAGGTGTCGCTGTGACATTGTTTTTTTCGAGGGGTAGACTAAAAAGTATTAGAAGTTGTTTTGATTTGTTTGAAATGATCTTTGAGGTGAAATAATCTTCATTTTCTTCCCGCTTCTTCAGTCAAGCCCCTTTTCTTGTTTTTCGGTGAGGTCACCTCGACCTTGTTTCCAAATACTCAATTCTCAGAGGGTTATTCGGACTTTTTAGTCACCCTCCCGTGCTCGTTTTTTCCATCGACTGGAGCAATATTGCCAATAGATGCTCCTCTATCCGACCTCCACAGCACTTGTTGGAAGGCTAAGATATAGAAGTTGACTAAATATAGAAGTTGACTAACTACCCACGTACTGTGTGATACCCAGAGATTTTGTCCAGCACACCTGGAACTGTAAATCGGTTGTAGTCTGGTGGATGTAATTTCAGGTGTGCGGCGTTTTTCACACCTAAGAAAGGTCACTGCCCACAGAATGCTCTGTGGCGAGGGTCCAGTCTCCCAAGTGTGCTGAAGCATTCACACCTGGAGCGACAAATCGTTATCTACCAATTTAATGGATTTTTAGGTGTGATGTAACGACTCTGAAAGGGTGCCACGTCTCTTCAATAACGACCTTGAGTTAAAGACCTTGCATAAATGTGTTTGCAAGCGACTAATGACAACGATGGAGGCAACTCGTATATAATCAGCGTTAGAAGGAATGCGGATAAAAACCGAGGGGTGAAGCGGAGAGCCTTACGGCTCAGAGCCGCGAATGACCACAGAAATCACCCTAAAGACATCTGTAGTGGCTTCGCACTCTCTCAACCTTGCCGAAACGTACTCGCTTGTAGGCTCGTACCCTGACAAGTCTGATAATCCCCACCTCAATGGCGAATGTCACAAGATATTGGCTTGTTCTCATGGTAATATATTTTTTGTAAGAAAATGAAAGAACAGCCGTCCTTGTTTGCAGTACCCCCTCGGTATGTGACAATAAAAACATAAAAGCAAGCATCCCTTTTAGGGAAAAGATGCTTGCTTTTACTTCTTTCTTCCAAAAATATATTACCAACGCAAAGGTAAGGAAATTTTTTTGATTGCCAAAGGATGATTTATAAATTCATACTCTTAAATATAAATGTATGAAAATCCGGAGATCCGATGATTATTCGGGCTTTTCTTTTGTCGTGAATTTTGTGTAAGTTTGCAGGTTAAACAGACAATCAGGGAATGTTCAGGAAACTTGCGGACAGATTGAAGGAGTTCAAGCTCACGATGAGGATGAAGCTGACGCTGAGCCTCAGCGCGATAGCTGTGACTTTGCTTGTCTCCAGTGTGATCTCCATCATGGAGTACTACAAGATGAGCAACTATGTGTCGGACCTTATCGCGGACAACATCCGTAGCGTAAATGTGGCCCAGAAGCTGTCCGAGGTCACGAACAAGTACAATCTTGATTTGCTTGCCTTAATTGGAGACGGTTCCGTCAGCACTCTACCGGACTTTCATCAGAAGGAGTTCATGGCGCATTGTGACTCCTTGCGCAACTCATTGACTTCAGACAAGATGGTGCCTCTGACGGATTCCGTGGTCTATGCCTATTCGGCTTACATGCTGACCTCACTGGAACTCAATGATGTGCTGCTTTCGGATTTTATCGACACGAGGGCTTGGTACTTCGACAGATTGCAGCCAAAGTTCAAGAGGCTGAATTACTACATTGATGTGCTGAACGGGGCGATCTATGATGATCTTAAGAAGAACTCACTGACATTCCAAAGGGGGTTCTACAGAAGCATCATTCCTGGGGCAGTGGCTGTAGGAGTTGGGCTTCTTCTTGTGCTGATGCTGCTGTTCTTCCTGCTGGTTTATTATGTGAATCCGATCTACAGGATGCTGGCAGGGCTTAATAACTACCGGTCATTCAATAAGAAATATTCCTACTCCTTTGAGGGGGATGATCAGTTGGCGGAGCTCAATGACGGCATCACGGAGCTGACGGGGGAGAACCAGATGCTGCGTAAGCGTGTGGCCAACCTTCGGGCCAAAGTTGCTTCGGGGACGGTCGCTTCGGTCCCCGAACCTGCCGAGGTGACAGCACCAGTCAAAAACAACAACTAAAAGAATATCCGAATGAACGTCAAGGTGATTTCCAGAAACGTGGGCTACGCACTGCTCGTCAGCGCGCTGTTCATGTTCCTGTCCATCCTGGTCTCCGTGGCGAACGGCAACGACAGCGCCTTGGCCGCCCTGATGATCAGCTTCACGATCACCTTCACCGTAGGAATATTCCCGTTCATATTCGTGAGAAAATCAGCCGCCATCACGCTGAAGGACGGCTACATGATCATCGCTCTCTCGTGGCTTCTGTCCTTCATATTCGGAATGCTTCCGTACGCGCTTTGGGGCGGGCCTTTCACAATCATAAACGCTTGGTTTGAAAGTGTTTCCGGCTTCACTACCACAGGGTTCTCGATTCTGGATAATGTCGAGGCTCTGCCGGACAGCCTGCTTTTCTGGCGTTCCTCCACGCACTTCATCGGAGGCTTGGGAGTCGTGGTCTTTCTTCTGTTGATTATTCCGAGCTCGTCTCAGATGAGACTGAGGCTCACCAGTTTGGAACTTTCATCCTTGTCCAAAAGAGAATACCGTTCAGGAGCCAACAGAACAGTCTACATCTTTACCTATGTCTATCTTGGGCTGGTCTTTGTCTCCTTCGTCCTCTACATGCTTGCAGGCATGAGCCCTTTTGACGCCATCAACCATGCCATGAGCGTGGTGGCGACAGGAGGGTTCAGCACAAGAAACCATTCGATAGGCTATTTCGATTCTTTGCCGATATACCTTATCACGATGGTTTTCATGCTGCTGTCCTCCGTCCATTTCGGTATGGTGTTCATGGCTGTTGCCACAAGGTCGTTCAAGCCGTTCAAGAATGAGATATTCAAGTTCTATCTCGGTGCGATGGTCGTGGCCAGTGTGATCGTGGCGATGTCCTTGAGGGTTCATGGAATTGAGAAAAGTTGGGGCGATGCCCTGCTTTCGGGTTCCTTCCACATCCTGAGTTTCGCCTCCTCGACAGGTTTCAGCATCGCTGACAATAGCACCTGGCCCGTACTGCCTTCCGCCATGCTTTTGCTGATGTCAATCTGCTGTGGAATGGCAGGCTCCACCACCGGAGGTGTTAAGGCAGACAGGGTTCTGCTCCTCTGCAAGGAGATAAAGTACCAGCTAAGAATGTCCCTGCATCCAGCCTCCGTCAATGATGCCCGCGTGAACGGCAGGGTTGTCCGTCAGGATGACATTGCTCCGCACATCCTTTACATAGCCTTGTATTTTATGGTTGTGGCCATCTCTATGGCAGCGTGTCTGGTGTTCAATCCGGATAATACCCATGCCTTGACGGCCACCATAACCTCCTTGAGCAATGTAGGAATTTGCGTGGGAGACCTTGGCTCGATGAGCAGTTTCAATGCCGAGCCAACTTCCGCCAAATTTTTGTATTCGTTGGACATGTTCCTCGGGCGTGTCGAGATCTATCCGATTCTGGCTGTGGCGATGATGATTTTCAGCCGCAGGAACAAATAGGCCATGGACAGGGGAGAGTTTTTCTACAGGCGTTTCAGGGACGGTTTCCCTTACGATTGCACTTCGGATCAGGATAACCTGTTCCGGGAGATCGCTGATTTCGTGACGTGTGATGACGCTGACATCCTGGTGGTCAACGGCTATGCGGGCACGGGTAAGACGTCGGCCATCGCCGCGGTGATCCGGTCGTTTGACGATTTGAGACCTAAGGTCCCGAAAGCTTCGGTCGCTGAGCTTGTCGAAGCGACTGTATCAGAGAAGACCGATGAATACGAGGAAATCTGCTACCTCCTCGCCCCCACCGGCCGCGCCGCCAAGGTCCTTTCCTTGTACGCCGGCAAACCCGCCCGCACGATCCACAAATGCATCTACCGCCAGAAATCCGTCGGAGATGATGGCTTCGGCCAGTTCTCCCTGGCCCCCAACAAACTCTCCCACAAACTCTTCATCGTGGACGAGGTCTCTCTGATCGGCATAGATGACCCGCAGCGGCAAGGCACAACCCAATTCGGGACCGGAGACCTTCTGAAAGATCTTATTGAATATGTCCGCGCCGGCAACGACTGCCGCCTGATTCTGCTCGGAGACGACGCCCAGCTGCCCCCAGTCGGGATGGAAGCCTCGCCTGCCCTCTCGAAGGAGTGCATGGACTGCTTCGGTGGAGTGCGATATTGCTCTCTGACCCAGGTCGTCCGCCAACAAAAAGAGTCCGGGATCCTGTTCAATGCCACCAAGCTGCGGGAACTCATCGCCTCTGACCTCTACGGTGACGGAATGTTCACCCCTGACGAGATTGGACTGACAGTGGATGGCTTCGATGATGTCGTGCGGATCACCGGCGGAGAGCTCATCGACACCCTGAACTCGGCATATTTTTCTGAATATTCAAAAGACGACACCGTGGTGCTCTGCCGCTCCAACAAGCGCGCGAACCGCTACAACGCCGGCATCCGGGCCCAGGTCTTCTACGATGAGGAGCGTCTGGTCCGTGGCGAGAAACTGATGATTGTGAAGAACTGCTACCAGTTCCTCAATGACGTCAAAGGAATGGACTATATCGCCAACGGTGACATCGCCAAGTTGGTGTCTATCAGGAATTTCGAGGAACGTTACGGCCTCCATTTCGCCGATGCCCGCCTTTCGTTCCCGGACTACGATGACACCGAGATCGTCGCCAAAGTCTGTCTGGACACCCTTGAGTCCGGGTCCGCCTCGCTGAGCTACGAGCAGCAGAACCGGCTCTACAACGGAGTCAACGAGGACTACGCTGACATCCCGACCAAGAAAAAGCGTTACGAGGCCGTCCGCGAGGACCCTTACTACAACGCCCTCCAGCTCAAGTATGCCAACGCCATCACATGCCATAAAAGCCAAGGCGGCCAGTGGAGCTGCGTCTTCATCGACAACCCGTTCTGGCAGGACGAACTCACCGTCAATGACCTAAAATGGCTGTACACCGCCCTCACCCGCGCCACCGGCAAGGTCTATCTCGTCAACTTCAAGGACGAGTACTTCGCTTCAAGGTGATTTGCATAGATTGGGTGCATATTTTTATAAAATGTGCACTAATTTCATGCAAATATTAAATAAATCTGCGTTATTTTCGTGCAAAGATGCTATACCCCGCTGTTGCGGAATGGGGAAATTTTCCATAACTTGGGGTGATGATCTGAAAATATTTATGAATATGAATAAAATTTTTACGGCTTTGGTTTTTATGCTGTCTCTGAGCGCTTCAGCGGAGGATTTTAAGGAAGTTCC
>ERZ808240.3852-NODE-3852-length-14051-cov-4.180409_pt1 | contig 14051 bp, 13 predicted proteins | sample MGYA00521084_ERZ808240 | MGnify/ENA primary metagenome ERZ808240 (study PRJEB31516, sample SAMN03275571) | gut metagenome | biome: mammalia-associated habitat; material: feces | host: Papio cynocephalus | place: Kenya | collected 2012-08-06 ... | reverse complement strand
AATCCCCTTGCCATGTTCGCGCTGGCGGAAGACGACGAGCCGGTGAAGGTGTACGAGTATTGCAACTTGCACGGGCTGTGGGTGAAGGATTTGCAGTAGACGCCTGCGGGCGTGCTTGCGTGGCGGAAAAGCGAGGTTTAGTGCACCATTTCGGCGCGTGAGCTCTCGTTCCGCCTGTTCATTGAGCGCTTTAATGAAGCTGACCAGGCGTTTTATGGACTAGTCAAAAGAGTTAGAGTGCCCTTGGTGCACTAACGCTCAAATTTCTGTCATTTGGTTGCTCGAATTGCGGAAGTGGCGCACTAACCCTGCGATTTTTGCCGGCCTGATTGGCGAACGAAGAGGAAAACGTAAACGGGCTTTGGCGTGTTGGGCACTTACGATACAATGGCGCAGACAAGAGTAATCGATGTAAGGAGCTTGTTATGGCTATCGATAAAGACCAAGTGAGCCGCGTGCTCGACCTTATTCGCCCTGCGCTTCAGGCCGATGGCGGCGATGTGCATCTGGTCGACGTTGACGAAGAAGGCGTTGTGACCGTCGAGCTGCACGGTGCTTGCAACGGCTGCCCCATGAGTCAGATGACACTCGCCAATGGCGTCGAGCGCATTCTGAAAGAGCACATCCCGGGCATCACTAAGGTCGTGTCTGCTTAGCAGCAGGCACATACCGTCGACGCTGCGCGGCGATTGCGCTGCTGGAACACTTTCCTCAGAGGAAAGTGTTCCACGGCTCCTCGCTGCATTGAGGCGCTGCTTGCGCACGAAGGCCACCATATGGTGGCCTTCAGCTGTTTTTAGGGGCCTGCGCGTGTTTGGTGGCGTCTTGTTTGGGAAAATAGTCTTCAGAATTATTGACGGCGCATGCCGCTCATTTTGAAGAAGGGGGCCGTTATGGCGTTGCATTGTTGGGAAACGCGCGGGTGCGATGAGGAGATGGCGAGCCGCTGCCCGCACAACATTCCCGGCGAGCGCTGCCCGGGCGATTGCAAGTTCGCCGTGTGCACGCGACCTACGCATGAAACCGCATGGGGTTTGGATATGCTCGAAAATCCCGATGTCGATCGCGAGGTTGTGGTGAAGGAATACTGTATGACGTGCAAGTTCTTCATCGCGCATGGGCCGAAGGTCGGCTCTCCCGAATCTGTGAAGGCGCGCCAGATCGTCGACGCGCGCCCGTATGCCGTGAAGCGAGGTTAAGTATGCCGAAAGTGGCGATTATCGGCGGCGGCGCGTCGGGCATGGCGGCGGCCATTGCTGCGGCTCGTGAGGGCGCCGAGGTACATCTATTCGAGCGAGCCGACCGAGTCGGCAAGAAGTTGCTGGCAACCGGTAACGGCCGATGCAATATGAGCAATGCCGATATCATGAGCTCTGATTACAACGATCCCGAATTCGTGCAGGAGGCCATGAATGCATTGCCTCCCGAATCGGTGATGGCGTTCTTCGAAGATTTGGGCGTGCTCGCGTTCGAGGAAGACGAGGGGCGCATCTACCCGTACAGCAATAAGGCCGCTACGGTGCTCGATATGCTGCGCCTTGGCATGCGCGAGGCCGGCGTGACCGAGCATTGCGAGCGCGAGGTGCGTGCCGTGGCGCCGCTGGCGCGCGGCGGCTGGGCCGTGGCGTTCGCCGATGAATCGGTGGAAGGCTTCGATGCGGTGATATGCGCCATAGGTGGCAACCCGTCGCGAGCGCTATTGCCAGGCGACATCGAATTTCATGCGTGCCAACCGGTGCTCGTGGGCCTGAAAACCGACACTACGAATATCAAGGCGCTTTCGGGCATTCGCGTTCGCGCGCGCATATATTTGGATGAAGATCCCGAAGATTTGCGCGATGCGTGGCTCGATGTGGTCGACCCCGAATTCGAGGCCAGCTATTCGGGCCCCGAAGAGCGTGGCGAGGTGCTGTTCCGCGATTGGGGCATTTCGGGCATCGCCGTGTTCGATATGTCGCGCTATGTCGAGCCCGGGCAAATGGTGTTTCTCGATCTTCTGCCCGATATGGAACCGCAAGACAAGGTCGATTTCATTTGGGACCAGTCCATGGCGCACCCCGATCGCACGGCTGCGGAAGTGATGAGCGGCTTGCTGCCCTCGCGCGTGGCGCGTGCGGTGGTGGTCGCGGGCGGTTTAAACCCCGATGAGCCCATCATCGCCGAGCAAGAGGCTGTGGTGCTGGCCATGGTTTCAGAATCGTTCGGCATGGCGGTGCGCGGCATCGCCGACCCGAAGCAGGCTCAGGTTACGCGCGGCGGTTTCGCGACGGAGTGCTTCGACGCGCATACCTTCGAATGCCGCGCGCATGCTGGTTTGTTCGCATGCGGCGAAGCGCTTGATGTGGACGGCCGCTGCGGCGGCTACAACCTGCATTGGGCGTGGACGAGCGGCCTGCTCGCGGGCGCTGCGGCTGCCCATGCTCAAGAGGCGGTAGGCGCGAGCGGCGATGGGCTTTCGATTGACGAAGTGCCCGGTTTGGCCGAACGCGTACGCCGCGCGAGCCTTTCGGGGCGCGAGGCCTCGCATCGTGAAGGCGGTCGCGGCAAGCGCCAGCCGAATGCGGGCGAGGGGCGTCGCGGCAGCAAGGCAGGCGGCCAGGGCCGAGGCGGCGAAGGCAAGCGCGGGAATCGCGATGGCGGTCAGCGCGCCGGCGCGAGAAGCGGCTCGCCGAAGGGCGGCAATGGCGCAAGCCGTGGCAATAACGGCTCCGGCGGCGGTTCTGGCAAAGGACCCAACGGTCGGCCGAAACTCAGCTTAGGAAGGTAAGCCATGCTTGAAGCAAGCAACGTGTATTTGCCGCTCGACGCGGCGTTGCCCAGCTGCGCGGGCATGGCCCAAGCCGAGCTCGCGCATGCATTGGGCATTCGGTACGCCGACATTACGTCGTGGAGGTTCTCGAAGCTTTCGGTCGACGCGCGGCGCAAAAACGATGTGCACTTCACGGCATCGTTTATTTTCGAAGTGGCCGATCCTGAAATCGAAGAGGCTTTGGCGGGAAAACGCACCAAGACAAAAATCCAGGTGAAACGCCATGTTCCCTATGCCGGGTACAAAGTCGCCGAATGGCAGGGCGGCGATGCTCGTCCTGTGGTCGTGGGCATGGGGCCGGCGGGGCTGTTCGCCGCGTGGGCGCTCGCGAAATCGGGCGCGTGCCCCATTGTGCTTGAGCGCGGTGAAGATGTCGACGCTCGCATGGAAACGGTTGAGGCGTTTAACGGCGGCGGCGCGCTGAACCCCGAGTCGAACGTGCAGTTCGGCGAAGGCGGCGCGGGCGCGTTTTCCGATGGCAAGCTCACCACGAATATCAAGAACCCGCGATGCATCGACGTGCTGCATATTTTTGCGCAAGCTGGTGCCCCCGAAGAGATTCTTTGGGAAGGCAAGCCGCATATTGGCACCGATAAGCTCGTCGGCGTGGTGAAGGCTATGCGCGAGCAAATTATTGCCTGGGGTGGCGAGGTGCGCTTCGGCGCTCGCTTCGAAGGAATGGAATTCGAAGATGGCCGCGTGGCTTGCGTGCGCGGTTCGCAGCGGATGGCCGATGGCGCGCGCGAGAAGTTCGTGCTGCCGGCAAGCGATGTGGTGCTTGCGTGCGGGCACTCGGCGCGTGACGTGTTTGAGCGCGTGCGTGGCGCGGGCATGCTGATGGAGCGCAAGCCGTTTGCCGTTGGCGTTCGCATTGAACATCCGCAGAAGCTTATCGACAAGGCTCAATACGGCCATGCGGCGGGACACCCCGCATTGGGCGCGGCCGACTATAAAATGGCGGTGCATTTGCGCAATGGACGCAGCGTGTATACGTTCTGCATGTGTCCGGGCGGCGAGGTAATGGCTTCCGCGTCCGAGCTTGGCGGCGTGGTGGTGAACGGCGCGAGCCGCCATGCGCGCAACGGCCGCAACGCCAATTCGGCGTTGCTCGTGAATGTGGAAGATCGCGACCTGCGCGGCGATGACGTGCTGGCGGGCGTGAAGCTGCAGCGTCGTATGGAAACGGCGGCGTACCGCGCGGCGGGCGAGAGTTACAAGGCGCCGGCTCAGCGCGTGGGCGACTTCATGGCGTCAGCTGGGCGGCATAATCGCGCGGCGGGCGAGCGCGCATCTCGCGCCGAAGTCGGGCCAACCTATGCACGCGGCGTCGAATGGGTCGACTTGAATCAAGTGCTGCCGCCGTTCGTGACGCGCGCGCTGCATGCCGCGCTGCCTATGTTCAACGGTCGCATTCGTGGGTTCAGCGACCCGAACGCCGTGCTTACTGCGCCCGAAACGCGCAGCTCGAGCCCCGTGCGTATCGTGCGCGACAAGACTACGTGCCAGGCATTGTTCTCGGAAACCACCGATTGCGGCTTGAAGATTTCCGATCAGGCAGCTGTCGCGCAGCGTTCCACCGATGGGGCGCCCATTGCGGGTGGCTTGTACCCGTGCGGTGAAGGCGCAGGCTATGCGGGCGGCATCATGAGCGCGGCAGTCGATGGCCTGCGCGTTGCCGAAGCGATTATCGGTTCGTACGAATAGGGATATTTAACCGCGTTTCGCCTCTCGTCATGGGCGATATGATTGTCGTCGCGCCGTTGGGCGGGCGAAGTTGCGGGCATTTGCGTTCGTGCCTGCTTTTGTCTCGCGAGACAAAAGCAGGCAACGGGGCGCATGGCGAGCGGCAGCCGAGCGTGCTCGTGGGGCATTGCTCGCTGTTTCTCGTTCGCTTGCGCTGGTTGCTTGGCTTTAAGCCATTTCGCGCAATAGGTTCACCATTTCTATGGCGCCTTGTGCGCATTCTGCGCCTTTGTTGCCAGCCTTGGTACCGGCTCGCTCGATCGCCTGCTCGATGGTGTCGGTGGTAAGTACGCCGAACATCACGGGTACGTCGCTTGAAAGCGTGACGTTCGCTATTCCCTTCGAAACCTCGGAGCATACGAAATCATAGTGGCTCGTAGCGCCGCGGATGACGGCCCCCAGGGCAATAACGGCGTCGTATTCGCCGCTTTGTGCCATTCGTTTCGCGGCGAGCGGAATTTCGAACGCGCCTGGTACCCACGCCAAAGCAATATCTTCGTCAGCGACGCCATGGCGAACAAGCGCGTCTTGCGCGCCCGAGACGAGTTTCGATACAATGAATTCATTGAAGCGCGCAGCTACAATGCCGACTTTGATTCCCTCGGAAATTACCTTGCCTTCATATGTTTTCATTATTAACCCTTTCTCTACCTGTGTTTACTATGATATTTACACTGTAAGCATATGGCCCATGCGGTCTCGTTTCGTCTCGAGATAGTGCCTGTCGCATTCGGTTGGAGCGATTTCGATGGGCACGCGCTCGGCAATGGAGAGCCCGTAGTCCTTAAGCTGGTAGATTTTGTCGGGGTTGTTGGTGAGCAGCCTCATGCTTTTCACGCCGAGCGCTCGCAAGATTTGAGCCCCGATGTAATATTCCCGTGCGTCGCCAGGAAATCCGAGTGCGAGGTTCGCGTCGAGCGTGTCCATGCCCTGGTCTTGCAGCTCGTAGGCACGCAGTTTGTTCAGAAGTCCGATGCCGCGCCCCTCTTGACGCATATAGAGCACTATGCCGCGCCCTTCCGTTTCGATTTGGCGCATGCTTGCGGCAAGCTGCTCGCCGCAATCGCAGCGCAGTGAGCCGAAGGCATCGCCGGTCAGGCATTCGGAATGCACGCGTACAAGCACGTTTTCACCACTGCCGATGTCGCCTTTCACAAGCGCGACATGGTGTTCGCCATTGAGCATATTGCGAAAGCCATGTGCCACAAACGACCCGTATGCGGTGGGCAACTTCGCGGCGGCAACGGGCTCGACGAGGCAATCGTGGGTTTTGCGATACTCCTGGAGGTCTTTGATGGTGATGAACGCCAAGTCCCATTCGTGGGCCTTCTCGGCGAGTTCGCTTGCGCGCATCATGGTTCCGTCGTCGCGCATAATCTCGCAACACAGCCCGCATTGCTCAAGGCCCGCAAGGCGGCATAGATCGACGGTCGCCTCGGTATGGCCGTTGCGTTCGAGCACGCCGCCGGCTTTTGCGAGAAGAGGGAACATGTGCCCAGGTCGGCGGAAGTCTTCTGGTTTCGCATCGGGGTCGACGCATTTCATCGCTGTGGTGGAGCGTTCGGCGGCGGAGATGCCTGTTGTGGTGCTTACGTGGTCTATCGATATGGTGAAAGCCGTTTCGTGGTTGTCGGTGTTGCGGGCGACCATTTGGGGCAGGGCAAGCTTGGCGATGTAATCGGCGTTCATGGGCATGCAAATGAGGCCTTTGGCATGCGTGGCCATGAAATTGATGTTTTCAGTGGTTGCGAATTGCGCCGCGCAAATGAGGTCGCCTTCATTTTCGCGGTCGGGGTCGTCGGTGCACATAACGAGATGGCCGGCACGCAATTCATCGAGTGCGTGCTCGATCGTGGAGTATTCAATCATTGGGATTCCTTCCTGGTTAACGATGCGGTGCGCCAGCGCCGCGAGTGCGGAGTTGGACGTTGCTTTCTACATAAAGCCGTTGCGCGTGAGAAACTCTGCGCTCAGCGTGGGCTCGCGCGTGTTGGATTCGGGCTTCGCAAAGCCAACGGCGTCGGGGCTCGCTCTGTTGCCGAGCAGGCGTTCGACGTATTTGCCGATCACGTCGCATTCCAGATTTACGACGTCGCCTGCGCGTTTGCTCCCAAGCGCGGTGAGGTGCGCGGTGTGCGGAATCATCGAAATCGAGAATCCGTTTTCGTTCGTCTTCGCGACGGTGAGGCTTACGCCATCAATGACAATCGATCCCTTTTCTACGACATATCGAGTGATGGAAGAAGGCGCGAGGATGTCGTACCACAGAGCGACATCCTCGCGGCGCACCTTCGCGATGCGCCCCGTGCCGTCGATGTGCCCCGAGACGATGTGTCCTCCGAATCGCCCATCGGCCGGCATGGCGCGCTCGAGGTTCACGGCGCTTCCGGGAGCAAGCGACCCGAGCGACGAACGTCGCAGCGTTTCACGCATGACGTCGGCGCGAAACCCGGTTGCATCAACGCGCGTCGCGGTGAGGCATACGCCGTTGGTGGAAATGCTGTCGCCCACGCGCACGCCGTCCATCAAACTAGGCGCCTCGATTGAAAGGACCGAGCTAGCGGCTCCCCGCTCAATGGCGCGCACATGACCTACGGCCTCAACTAGTCCTGTGAACATGTGGAATCCTTCCTTGGGATGTTCGGTGCAAAAATCGCTTTGGCCGCGAAAGTGCGAGGCGTTACGAGATCGCCTTCAATGAGCACATCGTCGCCAAGACGCTCGATGCTTGTTCCCGAAAGCGTCCATGCTTGGTCGGGGGCTTCGATTCCCTTGCCGCCTAAGGGGCAAGGGGCGCTTGCGCCTGCGAACAGCTTGGGGGCGATAAACGCCTGCAGCCGGTTTACGATGCCCGCCTCAAGCATGGATGCGGCAAGTGTGGGTCCACCTTCGACCAGCACGCTGTCGATGTCGCGTTCGCCCAAAAGCGTCATAAGGTTTGCCAAGTCGATGGCTCCATGTGCTGTGGGGATGCGCAGTATCTCGCACCCCTTGCGTTCAAGGGCCAAGGCTCGTTCGAGGGGAGCATCGGGCGAGCAGGCGATGATCGTTGCAACCTCATGGGCCGTCTGGGCGATTGTTGAGGCGGGCGGCGTGCGAAGATGCGAGTCGCATACGATGCGCAACGGGTTTCGCCCACCTTCGAGCCTGCAGGTAAGCTGCGGGTCGTCAGCTAGCACGGTTCCTATGCCGACCATGATTGCCGCGTGCCTTAGGCGCTCCTCATGAACGCGATGCCGGGCGGAAGGACCGGTGATCCAACGTGATGCACCAATTCGTGTGGCGGCTTTCCCATCGAGCGTCATGGCGTATTTCAATGTCACGTACGGAGTGTGGTGGGTGATGAAGTGAAAGAAGATGCGGTTGAGGGCATCGCATTCGTCACGCGCCACCCCTTCGTCGACAGTGATGCCGGCCGAGCGAAGCTGTTCGCATCCGCGGCCGGCCACCACCGGATTGGGGTCGGCGGATCCCACCACGACGCGCCCGATGCCCGCTTCGATGATGGCTTCGGTGCAGGGTGGTTGTTTGCCGGTATGGCAGCATGGTTCCAGCGTGACGTAGAGCGTGGCGCGCTCGGGTGAATTGCCTCGAGCGGCGCAGTCGGCAATCGCGGCGCGTTCGGCATGCAGTCCGCCGAAGCGCGCATGCCACCCCTCGCCAATGATCTCGCCGTCGCGCACAAGTATCGCCCCTACGAGTGGGTTGGGGTTTACGAACCCCATGCCTCGTTGGGCGAGCGCCTTTGCGCGCCGCATGAATTCGATATCGGCTTCATTCGCCATAGATGCCTCCTGCACGTGCCGTGTCTCAAGGCGTTTGCAGAAGGAAGGAACCGTAAGCGTTGCGGCGTTCGGTGCTGAGGCCGGTTGGATGCGAGCGGGCTATGGTGGTGGAATATGGTGTGACCGGCCGACCGCTGGCCTTTCCGCGCGAGCGGGGCGAAAAGGAACGCATAACGCTTTATTGAATTCCCGAAATCCCGGCAATGCAAAAAGCCCTGAAACGCGAACGTTTCAGGGCTTGCGTATGCACTGCTGCGCGGCGGAAAGCCGCGTTGTGCAATCTTCTTTCATCCAGACTGTACTGTCGGCTTCGGAGTTTCACCGAATCGGCCTTGCGGCTCGTGGGCTGTAACCACCGGTGGGGAATTTCACCCCGCCCTGAAGATTGATATTTCGTTGGCGCGAACTATAACGCTGAATTTTTTGCGTTGTCAACAATGAACTTGAAAAAAGCTGGCGAGGGTTTCAATGGGTTTGCCGAATTGATCGCTCGCAAGGATTGCGAAGCGTTTGTGCGCGAGGGATGTTGCGGCGGATGTTTTCGCTGGTCGAATGCTTGTTAGAAAGATTACACACAGCCAACGATTTTCGTGTGGCGCAGTGCATTTTCAGCGAACTTCAACGTGGCGCGCAGGATGCGGCTACAATGGCTCGCAGATAAAATCGCGCGATGCGTGAATGGGATGGACCCCTGGCAGGGAGGTTATCATGGCTGAACAACACTGGACGCCGACTAAGGCTCTGGTCGATGAATTGTGCTCGTGTGTGGGCGCCGACAATGTGAGCGTGAACGAGCCCATGGCGGCGCACGTGACGTTTCGCATTGGCGGCCCGGCAGCGATTATGGTGTCGCCGCATGCGGTGCAAGAAGTTGCGGCGGTGGTTCGCGCGTGCCGCGCCGCCGAGGCGCCCTTGCGCGTTATTGGCCTGGGAAGCGACCTTCTTATTGCCGATGGGGGTCTTGCGTGCGTCGTGATGTGCTTGGCAGAGAATTTTGCCAATGTGCGTGTCGAGGGTAACCGCGTGGTTGCGCAGGCGGGCGCTACGAATCTAGCGGTCGCCGAAGCGGCGTGCGCGGCCGGTCTTGCGGGCTATGAATTCGCCGAGGGCATTCCCGGCACCATTGGCGGTGCCGCCATCATGAACGCGGGTGCCTACGTGGGCGATTTCTCGTCGGTGGCGATGTCGTTGAAATGCATAACGCCTGAAGGCGAGCTCGTTGAAGTGACTCGCGAGCAGGCTGAGTGGGGCTATCGCCATTCCATGATGGCCGACGCTGGTTATGTAGTGGTTGAGGCGACGCTTGAGCTTTCGCCCGATGCGCAGGCCGATATTCGGGCTCGCATGGACGATTTCCATGCCCGTCGCGTTGAAAAGCAGCCGCTCGAAATGCCGAGCGCTGGTTCGACGTTCAAGCGCCCTGAAGGCTATTTCGCGGGCAAGCTTATTCAGGACGCCGGTTTGCGCGGCTACAAAGTCGGCGGCGCGCAAGTGTCCGAAAAGCACACGGGCTTCGTCGTTAATGCCGGGGGTGCAACCGCTGCCGACGTGCGCCAACTTATCGCCGATGTGCAGGCACGCGTGAAAGAGCGGTTCGGGGTCGAACTTGAACCAGAAGTGAAAATGTGGGGCTTCTAGGAAGGGACGGTTTTCATGGCGGTGCTGTTTCTTGAATATCCGAAATGTTCGACGTGCAAGAAGGCGAAGCAATGGCTCGACGAGCACGGCGTTGAGTATGTCGATCGCGATATGGTCGCCGACAACCCCACGGCTGCCGAGCTGGCCGAATGGCATGCGCGCAGCGGGTTGCCCGTGCGTCGGCTGTTCAATTCTTCGGGCATGAAGTATCGCGAGCTCGGATTGAAAGCGAAGCTCGATGCCGGCATGACCGATGGTGAATGCTTCGAGCTGCTTGCGACCGACGGCATGCTGGTGAAGCGTCCGTTGCTCGTGGGCGACGATTTTGCGATTCCTGGATTCAAGGAGTCAGCGTGGGCGGAAGCGCTCGGTCTGGAATGACGCTCATACAGTTTGAAGCGCAAGACCTGCTGCAAATCGGCCCCTATGGACGATTTTCTTGGTGACGAAAACGGGAAGATGCTGAAGAAGATGGATGAACCAGTGCACCACCAGGCCTTTTGCGAAACAAATGGTTGATCTGCTGCCCGAAGCGCTGTTTGAATCGTCCATAGGGCGGCTTTTGCAGCACATCTCGCCTCGCGTAGCTGCTGGATGTCGCCAAACGATCGGCTCGCCGCATAAAAGAAGGAGCCCGCAGGCTCCTTCGTGTTTCATCGGATGTTCAACTCGATCTACGACGCATGCTTTGCGCGCATGCGAACCTTCAGATGTGCAAGAATTTCTTTCGTAATCGCGACAGCCGCGATGCCGCAGGCGATACCCAGCAGCGCGCCCAACAGCACGTCGGTGGGGTTGTGCACAGCCAAATACAGGCGCGAAAACGCGATGCAGCATGCGCCCACAACGGCGATAGGTTTCAGCCAGCGATGCGCAAGCGGCGCCAGACAAATTACGGTAGCTCCCACGAACGATGCCGACGAATGTCCCGATGGGCACGAGAAACTATCGGGCAGTTCTACCAGCGTCGTGGCGAGCGTCGGGTCAAGCAAGAACGGGCGAGGGCGTGCGATAACGTTTTTCAGCACCACGTCGCCGACCACGAAAGCCAGTGCGATGCCAATGAAAATCGCTATGCCGTAAGCGCGGTGCTTGTCGAGCGCGATCATCGCGATGCCGATAAGCGCCCAAATAGCTCCGTATTCGCCCAACGTGGTAATGCCGACCATGATAGTGTCCAGGATGGGGTTCGAAATCCCCTGAATTGCGTGCAGAATGGACAAATCTGCGTTCTGTATAGCTTCAATCATCATGCCATTCAGCATACGGCATCGGTTTGATAAAAACTTTGCCTAAATTTGACAAACAGGCAACGGACGAAACAAAATCGCAGGCATAACACAAAGCGACGCAAAAAGCCCCGAAACGCGCGGGCGATTCGGGGCTTTGGCAGTTTTCAAATGCGAGCGGGCGCGGTGCTGCTACAGGTCCAGTTCGGCGATGACTTCCTTCATGGTTTTCGCCGATTCGTGCAGCTGTGCGAGCTCTTGCGCATTGAACGGTGCGGGTACCTTGTACTCAACGCCGCCGCGGCCCACGATGGCCGGCATGGAAAGCACGACGTCATCCAGGCCGTATTCGCCATTTTGGTAATTCGACACGGGGATGATGGTCTTCTCGTCGCGCACAATGGCCTCGCAGATGCGCTTCACTGTCATGGCGATGCCGTAGTAGGTGGCGCGCTTCTTCTCGATAATCTCGTACGCGGAGTTCTTCACGTCGTCGGCGATGCGGCGCATGGCTTCTTCGTGGTCGTAATGGCCGCGCAGCTCGCAGAAATCGTGGATGGGAATGCCCGACACGTTCGCCGTCGACCACACGGCCACTTCGGAATCGCCGTGCTCGCCAACGATGCGCGCGTGCACGTTGCGGGGGTCGACGCCCAGGTGCTCGCCCAGGATATATTTGAAGCGCGCCGAATCCAATACGGTGCCGCTGCCCAGCACGCGGTTGGCCGGCATGCCCGAAAGCTTCAACGTGACGTACGTCAGAATATCGACGGGGTTGCTTACTACCAGCACAATGCCCTGGTAGTTGCGCTCGGCGATTTGCGGGATGATGGTTTTGAAGATGGCGACGTTTTTTTGAACCAGGTCGAGACGCGTTTCGCCGGGCTTTTGGGCTGCGCCTGCGGTAATCACGATGATCGAGGCATCGATGACGTCGTCGTAGTCGCCCGCGTAGATCTTGCACGGATGCGCGAACGGCATGCCGTGGCTGATGTCGAGCGCCTCGCCCTCGGCGCGGTTGCGGTCGACGTCCACCAGCACGATTTCGCTGAACAGGCCGCCCTGCATTAGCGCGAACGCGCTCGACGAGCCTACGAACCCGCATCCGATGATGGCCACTTTGCGATCGTTGATAGGCTTGGACATGTGAGCCCCTTTCTTGCCGCCGCGCGGCGTTGGTAATGCTGCAGCAATTATAGACGCGTGCGGCCGTTTGCCGCCGGCGAGCGGCGCAAATATGGAAACACCATGGGCGCTGCTCGGCAAATCCTATAATCATATGGGTTAGGAAGGTTTTGCATGTCTGAAAACGTACGCGTGAATTGTGGCCGGTGGCTGTTCTTCGTTGTGGGCGTAGCTCTGAATTCGTTCGGAATCGCCCTTATCACGAAAGGCGCGTTGGGCACGTCGCCCATCTCGAGCGTGCCGTACGTGCTATCGATGCAGTATTCCTTCACGCTGGGCGAATTTACGTTCGTGATGAACACGCTGTTCGTGGTCGCTCAGGCTGTGCTTTTGCGCGGCGATTTCAAGCTGTTCCAAATTTTGCAGATGGCTGTGAACGTGGTGTTCTCGGCGCTTATCGACGTCAGCATGAATGCGCTGTGGTGGCTCGAGCCTGCGAATATCGCCGTGCAGCTGCTTGCGGTGGTGGCGGGCAGCGCGGCGCTCGGTTTTGGCGTTGCCATCGAGGTGGCGCCGAATGTGCTCATGGTGCCAGGCGAAGGCATCGTGCGCGCGATCTCGACCGTGTGCCACAAGCGCTTCGGCTCAACGAAGGTTGCATTCGATTGCGCACTGGTGGGGCTTGCGGTGGTGCTATCGTTCGTGTTCTTCGGCGGGCTTCGCGGCGTTGGCCTGGGCACGCTGATTTCTGCGCTCGTTGTGGGACGCTTCGTGAACTTCTTTAACGCGCACGTGCCGCTGCTCGGCTATATCGTGAACCTGCGCATTCGCGCCGATGAGTTGCGCGAAGGGAAGTAGCTAGAAAAGTCGTGCAATAATCGGCCGGGCCGGAGCGCGGAGCTGCAGAGGTCGTCTGCGCTCAATCTTGCTCTTCATTTTGAAATTAAGCGCAGCCAGGCGAGCGCATAGCGGAGCCCGCAGGGCGCAGCGGTAGCGAGCCGTGGCCTCTGCGGCTCCGCGCTCCGGCCCGGCCGATTATTTGGGGATTTTCCGACCCTCTCCATAAACCGCAAGTCACCCTTGCGTTACTCGATTGTCGTGCGCAACGATAGTGTTTCGAGATTGACGGGCAGGGGATGACGAAACGTGGCCGAAAACGATGCGAACGATATGACGCTTGACGCGCTCGAAGTGGGTGCGTGCGCGGTGATCGACGAGGTACGCGGGTCGGGTGAGCTGCGGCGACACTTGCTGGACATGGGTCTGACGCCTGGGGTGGGCGTGCGGCTTCGCAAGGTGGCGCCGATGGGAGACCCCATGCAGGTGGAACTTCGCGGCTACGAGCTTACGTTGCGCGTGTCCGATGCGCAGCAGATAGGCATCACCCCCGTCGATAAACTGCCCGAGCGCTCGCATTCGGTGGCTCCTGTTGCACCTGCGAGCCATCCCGGTATTGGTGAGGCCGGCGCTGCGGGCGACGAAGGCATTCGCAATGTGGGCAAGCCCATCGCGAAGGGCGAGCCCATCACGTTCGCGCTTGTGGGCAACCAGAACTGTGGTAAAACCACGCTGTTCAACCAGCTCACGGGCGCAAACCAACACGTCGGCAATTTTCCGGGCGTTACCGTGGACAAGAAAGAGGGCCAGCTGCGCCGCCATCCCGAGGCGACGGTGGTCGACTTGCCGGGCGTGTATTCGCTCTCGCCGTATTCCAACGAAGAG
>ERZ808240.3851-NODE-3851-length-14051-cov-14.476065_pt1 | contig 14051 bp, 15 predicted proteins | sample MGYA00521084_ERZ808240 | MGnify/ENA primary metagenome ERZ808240 (study PRJEB31516, sample SAMN03275571) | gut metagenome | biome: mammalia-associated habitat; material: feces | host: Papio cynocephalus | place: Kenya | collected 2012-08-06 ... | reverse complement strand
GTATACTCCATAAATAACACCTACTTTCCCTGATTAGAAATATATTCTTTAATATCATCTTCTAGTGTATCACTAACAGTAGCAACAAAATAAGAAAGATTCCACATATGTCCTCTGTATTAATTTCTATTATTTTAAAATCCATTTCTTGAGATAGTAATATAATTATCTGAAAAAGTGAATCTTTTACACTATCAGTTAATATTTTTTTACGATATTTAGTACAAAACACTATATGATATTCTATACCATATACATATCATTTTCCTTTAAAAATAATCATATTATCACCATAATAATCATACCATATGTAAGCGTAAAATTAAATGCTTTGGGAAGAAAAAAAGGAAAAATCTAACTTACGAATTAATTCACGAGAGTGCGATTTTTAGTTTTTCAACCATTAAATAATTATTAAAATATATTAGTATTTATATTGATGTATTGTATTCTAATTAATATATACTAAAGTATTATTATCATTATCTTTATATATACCTAACATCTCTATAACAATATTCTTTATCTCATTACTATCTTCTAATTTTTCTATTTTTTTATCATATTTTTCTATCTCTTCATTTAACTTATTATCTAAAGAATAATACTCACTAACAATAACTTCTCCCTCATAAGTACTTTTAATCTTATCTATATTATTTTTATTTTCAGTAATACCAATAATAGCCTTATACAAACCATCATCTTCATAATAAACATAGTTATTAACACTAGTATTACTAACCATACTATCATAAGTAGAATATGCTCCCGCTTGAATTAAATATATTTTAGTATCATTTAAAGATTTAGATGCACTATCAACGTAAATACTACATACTAACTTACCACAAATACTTCCACATATAATTGCTAAAAAAATAGGTATAATACCTCGTTTGATTTTACTTATCATAATATCACCAAACTAATAATATACCTATATAATTAAATAATTTGTCGAATTATTACTTGAATTTATAATAAAATAGTAAATTCGTAGATGGCAATTCATATTTATCACTATCATCATTATTAATATATTTTTTTACATTTTCCTCAGATAATGCATCATTATAAACTAAAACATCCTTAACTATAATTTTACTAAAACCATTAACACTACCATCATCATCCGGATTACCTCCTATAACTATTGGAGTACTGCTCTTTTTAACTTTACCAGTAAAATCTGCTTCAGTTGAATAATCATTTATATATAACTTCATATTTCCTTTATCATAAACTCCCACTATACTATACCAAGTATTAGTAGTTACTTTGATTGTAGATTCAGTTTGCTTATATCCACCATCTAAAGATAATTCATAAAATATAGTATTATTGGCTGTTTTTACTAGACCGCCACCTGCACCTTCCCAATTTCCAATTATATGTTGTTGCCCATCTGAATTTAAATCATTAAATTTAACTTTTATCATAGTAGTAATTTTATCATTAAAATCATAATTGTTTAAACCACAATTAACATAAGAATTATTTCCACTAAAAAAGGCACCATCAGTATTAGTAGTAACATTATTCTTAAAGCCAATATTCCCTCTCGGAGAATAATCAAATACCATATTATCGCTAGTAAATTCTATAGCATAAGGAATAAATAATTTTATACTATAATCTTCATCATTATAAATATTTGTAATTGGAATAACTATAGAGGTATACTTGCTATTAGAAGTAAAGGCCATATCTCCTATTTCTAAAGCATTACCCATATTTTTTGTATAATTATCATATGTTATATCTTTAGTAGTATTATTTATTGTTAATTCTTTTGTATAGTTTTTTAAATCGTATTCATCCCAATAAGTAAAGGTTACTACATTATTATCTTTTTCTACTTTAGTTAGAGTATAATTATTAATATCTTCCATTATTTTATTTGTTATAATGTTTTTATTGTTAGTAAATGTTATAGACTTATATATATCTTCATCAGTTCTACTAAAAGAAATAGTAAGTCTAACTAAAAAGAAAGCAATTCCCATAGCAAGTACAGAGGCAACAATAATTTCTACTATTAAATAACCTTTTTTGTTTAATTTCATATATATCACCTAATCCTATAATTACCAAAATATTGATAATCACCATCTTCTAATTCTACAATGATAATATAACTAAATTTATCATCAAAATTTAAAGAAGTACTTAAATAATCTAGATAATCTTTAAATCTAACATCAAAACTAGAATTATTACTATTAGTTGGACTTAATGCAGTACTATTATAAGGAAATATTATAGCATTTTTTATTTTATATGCAGAATATAGACCATTACAAATATCTGTATCATCAATACCATTACAAGTTGTAGTTTGATTATTTTTAGTAACTATTTTGTAATTACCATTATTACTTTTTAATTCATCTTTTTTTAAAATACTAACAAGTTTATTAGAAGAAATAAAGTAATTATAAATACTTTCTCCAGCATAGACAGCATCAATATTATAATAATAACTTCTTTCAGTATAAACGATATACATCTTATTAAAAATAGTATAAAGTCCTACTAAAGTACTCAAAATAACAGTAGATACAATTATTACTTCGGCCATCATAAAACCTTTACAATTTAATTTTATCATACATTTTTCACACCTTTTACTTGCTATTATAACAATAATATTATATAATATAAATAGAATAAAGTAAAGAATAAAGAAGGGATAAATTATGGATAATGTAGAAAAAAATATGAATACAAATGAAATACAACAAAATCAAAATACTAATAAAGATACAACTAGTTTTAATAATTTACTAGCAAATCAACAAGATAAATTTAATTTTGAAACAACTCCAATAGTGGATATAGTAAATGATATTTTAATAACCGCGACTAAAAAAGGCGCTAGTGATATCCATTTTGATCCCGCTATTGACTGTTTAAAAGTAAGACTTAGAATAGATGGAATATTAAATACATACTTAAAAATTCCAAATAATGTTAAACAAAACTTGACTGCCAGAATAAAAATTTTAGCAGGAATGAATATAACAGAAACAAGATTACCACAAGATGGTGCTATAAAAACTACTATAGATGGATTAAAGTTAGATATGCGTGTATCTACCCTACCCGCTAAAAAAGGTGAAAAAATAGTTATAAGAATTATGGATTATTCAATGAGTTTACAAGGAATTGAAACATTATGCTTTAGTACTTCAAATTATAAAAAAGTATTAAAAATGATTAGTGTTCCTAATGGAATTGTTTTAGTAACAGGTGCTACTGGTAGTGGTAAATCAACTACAGTTTATTCAATACTTCAAAGATTAAACACTGAAGAAACTAACATAATAACAGTAGAAGATCCAGTAGAAATGGAAATGGAAGGATTAAACCAAATTCAAGTTAATAGTGAAATAGGGCTAGACTTTTCTACTGTATTAAGAAGTATTTTAAGACAAGACCCTAATATTATAATGATAGGAGAAATCCGTGATAGTGAAACAGCTCAAATAGCAGTAAGAGCCTCTATTACAGGTCACTTAGTATTATCTACAATACACACTAATAACTCTTTAAGTACAATAGAAAGATTATTGGATATGGATGTAGAAAGATATTTATTAGCAAGTGCCCTAGAAGGAATAATATCTCAAAAACTAGCAAGAAAATTATGTGATAAATGTAAAAAATTAAGACCTACTACTCAATTTGAAAAGCAATTGTTTAAAGTTGCCTTAGGTCTAGATGTTAATCAAATATATGACTCTGTCGGATGTGAACATTGTATCGATGGATATCGTGGTCGTGTCGCTATTCATGAAGTACTAGCAATCAACCAAGAAGTAAGAGATGCCATAAGTAACAATCTAAGAAAAGACGCTTTAAGAAAATTAGTATATACTAAAGATACTACAACAATGTTACAAGATGGATTATATAAAGTTTTAGCAGGATTTACAACAATGACAGAATTATTAAAATTAGTTGAAATTGATGATTTAAATATACAAAAATAGACTTAAGAAAAATCTTAAGTCTTTTTAAATTTCTTGAATTACAGTAATAATCATTGGCTTACAGCCAGTTTGACTAATTAAATATTTACTTAATTCATCTCTAATAGTATTTTTAATTTTATTATATTCAATATAATTATTATGAGTATTATTCTTAATAATATTTAAACAAATATTTTTCATCTCATCTATTAGTAAAGTACTATCTTTTACATAAACAAATCCTCTTGTCAATATCTCAGGACCCACTAAAATTTCTTTACTCTTTTTATTTATAGTGGCAGATATTATAACAATACCATTATCAGAAAGCATTTCTCTATCTTTTAATACTACTTCCCCAACATCATCACTAGAATCTCCATCAATAGAAACAAAACCACAAGGAACTTTTTCGTAATTTTCTACTAACTTACCATTTACAAATGTAATTACATCACCATTTTCTTTAAGTAATATATTATTATCATTTATACCAACTTTACTAGCAAGTTCTGCATTAGCAACTTGTAATCTATATTCTCCTTTTACTGGAAAATAATATTTAGGTCTCATTAAATCTATCATCATCATTAAATCTTCACTAGAAGCATGATGTGATAAATATTTAGATGGAGGTAGACTAACAACATCTACTCCTTGTTTAGAAATATCATCAAGTAATTTATAATAAGTCTTTTCTCTACCTTCATAAACTGGAGTTGCTAAAAATACAGTATCATCTTCTTTTAATTTAATAAACTTATCATATCCAGATACAATTTTCATAATATTAGAATATGGTTTTTCTCTTTCATTAGAATTAATAATTACTACATTTTTATCATTAATATTAGATAAATCTCCTATAAATTTCTTATCAATATGTAAATATTTATTCTCCATAGCATCATTAATTATATTTTGTAATCTCTTACCCATAATAACTATTTTTTTATCAGTCTTTGATACTTCATTAAATAATTCCTGTATTCTATATAAATGTGAATTCAATACATTAAAAATAATTCTTCCTTGAGCATGTCCGAAAGTTTCTCTAATCAAATTAGAAATACGATGATTAGGTGCTGTATAACCACGTTTATCCGCATAAACAGATTCAGTCATTAAACATAATACTCCTTGCTTTCCAATATATGCAAGTTTACCAATATCAGTTTGATAATGTCCTCTCATCATTGCATCAAATACAAAATCAGATGCAAAGAAAATAACACCATCTTTAGTATATATAGCATAACCAAAATTATCTGGTATTGAATGTGATAAATTTACTGGAAACACACTAATATTACCCAAGTTTATAGTCTTATAAGCAGGAATTTCAATCAAGTTATCAGTACTTAGTTTAGATGTTTCAAATTCCTTCCTAACTATATCCATAGTAAACTTAGAAGCATAAATATTAATTCCCTCTAAATCTTTAACTATATCAGATAATGCTCCAATATTTTCATCATGACCGTGTGTTAAAAATATTCCCTTTATTCTTTTCTTATTTTCTTTTAAATATTCTATATTTGGAATCAAATAATCGATACCAAGCATTGTTTCATCTGCATATCTAAGCCCAGCATCAATTACTAGAATATCTTTGTCAACTTCAACAACATACATATTCTTTCCGTTTTCATTAAGTCCTCCAAGGGCAAAAATCTTAATTTTACTCATAAACTCTCCTTTCGTAATTTTTTATAAAGTATAAAAGACTATATAATTATAGCAAATAACCAAACAAAAAGCAAGTATTTACTTGCTGTTAAGTTCTAACATTAAAGGTTTAGTAGATCTATCTTTTCTTTCGAAATTTTCTAAAAATGTAAAATAATCTTTTAAAGTTTGACTATAAACTACATCATTATCAAATACAGAAAATAATTTCATATTTTTCCGTCTAAATAATAAAAATATATCCTCATTACTTAATCCTACTAAATCTGATAAATATATAATTTTATTTTTTTCAAATAATTCTAAAGTATCATAATCAATACTATTTAATGAATATATACTATCAGTACCATACTCTCTTATTTTATTTTGCCTTCTAATATAATCATAGATTTTTTTCAAAGATTGAATATAAATAACTTTTACTTTGCTTTCATTGCAACCTATAGCAATGCAAATTTCAGAAAAAGTAGATCCTATAGTGTTTTCATATATTCCATAATAACATCTAATTATGTAAGTTTCTAATTCACTTAATAAAAATGCTTCTCTTACTACCAAGTTACATATTTCATTTAGCATTTTTCTTTTAGTAAATTCATCAATACGAATACCAAATTTTATTTCTAGATCATCAAATAACTTATAAATACTTTTAAATAATTTATTACTACTAATTTGCATACTAATCCCCACCAAACTAGTAATTAATATAACATATAGAAAAACACAAGTCAATTATTTATATATAATTAAACAAGAAAAACAATATATTTGTTCCTCACTATAAACACTATTAGAAACACTAAATTTAATATCAATAATCTCAGGATCATTTTTACTTATAAAATCATTAATATCACTTTCTAAATCTTTTTCATCAGATTCATCAAATAATTTAACTTTCATGCTATCACCATAATTAATATAAAATAAAAAAGATATTTATTTTGTCGTTTTATAATAAATATCTTTTACTTCACCATCTTCAGTTGTATATTCAATCCATATTTTTAATTCTAGATCAAGTTTCTTAATATCTTTAGTTGTATCAATATAACCAACTAAAGTAATATTAGATGTATCAGAAGCAGTAAGGCTTCTACCTTTATCAAATACTCCTATAGTAGGAAAAACCTCTTCTGTAAAATAATTATGTACAATCATCATTTTTATATCATTCATATTTTCCTTAGCATTTGAAATAATAGTAGTATAACTTACAGATTCGTCATTAACTCTATCTATAGATATAGTAATATCACATGGTAAATCATCATTTTCTGAAAATTCAGTTCTATCAACTAAATCACTTTTATATGCTAAATATTCACTTTTCTCTTCTTGATCTGTTGTTTCTTGCTTACAGCCAGTCATAAAGATAAATATAAGTAATATAGTAATTTTTTTTTTCAACATACCCACCTACTTAACTTGTTCCTCTATTCTTGTTAATCTATTATATTTACTAAGTCTATCACTTCTAGACATAGAACCAGTTTTAATTTGACCTAATTCTAATGCTACTGCAAAATCCGCTATATAATTATCTTCTGTCTCACCACTTCTATGAGAAATAATAGTTTTATAACCATTATTCTTAGCAAGATTAATTGTATCTATAGTCTCACTAACACTACCAATTTGATTTAATTTTATTAATATAGCATTTGCAATTCCCATATCAATTCCTTTTTGTAATAATTTAGGATTAGTTACAAATAAATCATCACCTACTAATTGTATCTTATCACCTAACCTATCTGTTAATATTTTCCAACCATCATAATCCTCTTCAGCCATACCATCTTCAATTGATATAACAGGATATTTACTAATTAACTCAACATAAAAATCAAGCATTTCTTCTTTAGTCATATCCTTACCTTCAAAATGATATATATTATCTTTATAAAATTCTGAAGCCGCTACATCTAAACCAAAGAATATATCTTTACCTAATACATAATCAGTATTATTAATAGCTTCACTAATTAAATCTAGAGCTTCATAAGTAGAATTAATATTAGGAGCAAAACCTCCTTCATCTCCTACTCCACAAGCTAGACCACGTTTCTTTAAAATATTTTTTAAACTATGAAACACTTCTGCTCCCATTCTTAAATTATCACTATAATTATACTTAGAAGGTATTATCATAAATTCTTGAATATCTAGTCCATTTTCAGCATGAGCTCCACCATTTAAAATATTCATCATACATCTAGGTAATAATCTACCATTACCAATATATTCGTATAGTTCTTTATTAGAGTACATTGCAGCTGCTTTCAAACACGCTAGAGAAACACCTAATATAGCATTAGCACCTAAATTACTTTTATCTTCTGTTCCATCTAACTCTAATAACTTATTATCAATTTTTCTTTGATTTAATGAATCCATACCAATAATATTATTACGAATAATAGTATTAACATTATTAACTGCTTTCAATACTCCCTTACCATTATATCTTGACAAATCACCATCTCTAAGTTCTAAAGCTTCATTAACTCCACAAGATGCTCCACTTGGAACAGAAGCTGTAGCCTTTATTCCACTTTCTAATATAACATCTACTTCAACTGTAGGATTTCCTCTAGAATCCAATATTTCTCTTCCTTTAATATCTTTAATTTTACTCATTCTTACCATCTCCATTACTTTTATTATCTATATTATAATTAATACCACCAAATCTTCTATCTCTTTTAGTATATTCTATTAATGCCTTATCAAATTCCTTCTCATCAAAATCAGGAAAATAAGTTTTAGGAAAATAAAACTCTGCATAAGAATTTTGCCATAATAAGAAATTAGATAATCTTAATTCCCCACTAGTTCTTATCATTAAATCAACATCAGGTAAATCTTGATATAAATAAGAAGAAAATAACTCTTCATCTATATCATCACTCTTAATACCTGCATCAACTATTTTTTTAGCAGCATCTATTATTTCTGCCCTACCACTATAGTTAAGACAAATATTTAAAATACCACCAGTATTATTTTTAGTATTCTCTATCATATAATTTCTTCCTTCAATAACCTCTTTACTAAGAGGTTCATCCCTACCAGAAAAAACTACCTTAATATTACTTTTATTAAATTCTTTAGTTTTACTTTTAAATAATTTAGTAAAGATACTCATAAGATGATCTACTTCTTCTTTGCTTCTCTTAAAATTTTCACAAGAAAAACAATATAAACTAAGTACTTCTACTCCACAAGATAAAATATACTTACTTAAATTAACCATATTTTTAAATCCTGCATCATGTCCTTTGCTTCTCGGTAAACCTTTTTCCTTAGCCCATCTACCATTACCATCTAATATAATAGCAACATGTCTAGGAATTTTAATATTATTCAAATCCATAATTACATCCTCTCTACCCAAATAAATAATAACACATATAAAAAGATTTAGCAAGAAAAAGTCTAGTATGTTAACAACTACTAGACATAATTATATATAAATCATTAAATGATATAGTAAACTATCAATTAGGATATAAAAAAATAGTTTAGCACCACTAAACTATTAGTATATTAATATATATTGGGATGTATTGTAAACCCATAAATTAAATGTTAACTCTTATTACTTTTGACTAATATAGGTATAGAACATTCTACCTACAAATATACCTATAGCCCCTATCGCCATTATAGTTAATAAGAATATTGGGAACTTAACAAAAGCTGCCCTACCTAATTTACTACCAAAAGAAGATTGAGGTGATCTCAAAGCACGAACCTTACTATTACTATCTGGAGCACCAGTTAAACTAGGTTTAAGTGTTTCCATGTTAATAGGATTAATAGATTGTGGCTCTATAGCATTTGGCGTAACCACATTATTACTAGCACTATTTATACTTACTACATTATCAGTACTAGGATTAATAGGACTAGGCTCACTAACAGAAGAAGTTACAGTATTTGTATTTTCATTACTATTAGTAATAGGATTAACACTAACCATATCAGAAACATTATTTGCAAAATTATCTACTGTCTTTACTTCCTCCATAGTAATATTAGCACTAGCTACAGGAGTAGCTTCACTAGCAGGAACATCAGTTCTAACTTCTGGAGTAATACCTGTTCCCATATTTACATTATTCTCTACCACTGGTTCATTAACTACAGAAACATTATGTAACTTATTATATTTGTCAATTAATTCTTTAATAGTACAAATTGCTACAAATCCTTGATATTTATTATATAACCAATTAGCATATTCTTCTGCCTCATCAGAAATAATATAAATCTTACCATTAGCACCATTAGAATGACTACTAGTAAACTTAATTATTGAATTAGTAACCTCTTCATATTTATCAATAGGAATATTTTTTCCCCAAATAATAAATTTAGATAAACTATCATTATTTTTTAAATCTTTATCTAAATCGAATTTATCATCTGGAACTAAAGCAACTTCGTAATAATCAGTAATTTCTTTTACGGGACAATCATTAAAAATACTTATAACTTTTTCTTTTTCATTATTCATATTATATACCTCTTTCTTTAAATATTATCATCTTATCATATTAATTATAGTATAAATTATTTTTTTTATCAAGAGCAACTTGATATTTTTATATTTTTTTGCTATAATTAATACATTGGTGGGAAACTTTTAATTAATTTTATATTATTTTTTTGTAACGGATTTAAAAAATTATAGAAAGGAAGTATAGATGAAAGACACAAACAATACCCAAGTTTTCGCTCTAGGAGGACTAGGCGAAGTTGGAAAAAATATGTATTGTGTAATGCATAAAGAAGAAATAATCATAGTAGATGCTGGAGTTATGTTTCCAGAAGATTCATTATTAGGAATCGACTATGTTATTCAAGATTACACATTTTTAAAAGAAAACCAAGATAAAATTAAAGCTTTATTAATAACACATGGACATGAAGATCATATAGGAGGAATTCCTTTTTTATTGCAAACAGTAAATATTCCAAAGATATATGCTCCAGCCCAAGCCAAAGCTTTAATTGATAAAAAATTAGAAGAAAGAAATATAAGATATAAAAATTTAATTATTTATAATGAAGATACAACAATAAAAACAAAATATTTTAATATAGAATTTTTTAGAACTACCCACTCTATTCCAGATTCACATGGAATAGCATTACATTCACCAAATGGAACTATAGTTATGACAGGTGATTTCAAATTTGATTTAACTCCTATAGGTCCTATGGCAAATCTACATAAAATGGCAAGAATTGGAGAAAAAGGAGTTAAACTATTAATGAGTGACTCTACTAATGCAACAGTTCCTGGTACATCACTTTCAGAATCTATTGTAGATGAAAATATAAGTGAAATATTTGAAAATTCTAAAAATAATAGAATCATATTAGCAACATTTGCATCTAACATTTATAGATTAAAACACATAATAGAAATATGTAGAAAATATAAAAGAAAAGTTGCTTTATTCGGAAGAAGTATGGATACGTCTATTGATATTGCAATTAAATGTGGATATATAAAAGATCGTAAAATAATTATCTCACCAGAAGAAGCTAATAGATTAAAGCCTGAAAGTGTATGTTTACTTTGTACTGGAAGCCAAGGTGAACCTTTAGCAGCATTATCAAGAATAGCAGCTGGAAGTCATAAGCAAATAAAATTAATGCCTAATGATGTTGTAATATTCTCATCTTCCCCTATTCCTGGAAATGCAGCTTCAGTACATAAAACAATAAATAAACTATATTTAAAAGGAGTTAAAGTATATACTAACTCTATGACAGAAATACATTCATCAGGACACGCTAATAAAGATGAATTAAAGTTAATGATAAGATTATTCAAACCTGAATATTTTGCTCCATATCACGGAGAATATAGAATGTTAAAAGAACATTGTGATTTAGCAATAAGTTGCGGAGTTCCAAAAGAAAACACATTTATCCTAGAAAATGGAGATGTTTTATCAATATCAAAAAAAGATATTCGTAAATCAGGCAAAGTAACCGCAGGAGATGTATATGTAGATGGCTCTAGAATTGGAGACGTTGGCAATGTAGTTATAAAAGATCGTAAATTAATGTCATCTAATGGTATATTAGTAATAATTGCAAACATTGACATAGCAAGAAGAAGACTTTTAGCAACTCCATCTATAACTACCAGAGGTTATATACTAGTTAATGAAAATGAAGCATTAATAAAACAAATAGAAAAATATAGTGAAAAAATAATAATTAATAAATTAAAAGATAAAAATGCAACATACAATGATATTAAACAAGAATTAATTAATACACTAATGCCATTCTTATCAGATAAAACAGGAAGAGTTCCAATTATATTACCGATTATGATGGATATAAAAAACAGTGCTACAATAAAGTAACACTGTTTTTATTTACATTACTAATTTTCTTATGTTAGCTATAGTGGTTGCTTGTTCATTATTTTTTTCTTGCAATATTTTGTTCTCATTTTGAAGAGCTTGATTTGAACCACTTAGTTCCTCATTAGATATTTGAAGTTCTGCATTTTGCACCGTTAATCTTTTAACTTCTTCTTGTAATACTCTGATTAACTCTGCTGATTTATCAGGAGTTAAAGTTGTTAAATTGTTTAATCTGCTTACCAATCCAAAAATTTGATGAGGTACTTTACCTAATTCACTTGTATCAATCTTTGCGCCATTTTCTAGACAATAAGTCATTTTTGTTAGTACCTCGTATACACCATTGATTTTAGTAAGTTGGAAATCAAGCATATCACTAACATCAATTGTACAATTATATTGCATTGCTAATTCATACAAATTATGTAATTTATCTTGTATTTCTTTATCATTTTTATCGTGAAGTACCTTTCCTCTTTTGTAGAATCCAACACCATCATCTATTTTCAAAGAATTTGGTAATAATAATACTTGATTTTTAAGATATTTATTTAGAACATTTTTTCCTCTTTCAGAAATTTCATCTATTAGCTGACTAGTAACCGGATAATACATATCATTAGATTTTTTAACACCTAATAATAATAAAGTGTACTCATCTATTTTTCTTCCAATAAAATAATCTATATCTACTTGACCATCAAATTCATGACATCTTGATTTATCAAATTTACATATAAATTCAATGCTATCCCAATTTATTGATATATTCTCTTCAAATATTTCTAGTTTTTCATCAATATAATTTGAGATGAAAGAAGAATAATTTAATATACCAGAATCAACTTTTCTTGAAATAGAATAGGCTTCTGTTGTAAGTTCCAACAATATATCATAACTAATATTACTTTTAACTGTTCTTGAACTTTTTAAATACTCAGTATTAACTCCTAATAAATGTGCAACAGATGATTTAGTAAAAATAATTTTTAATTTTTCTCCGTTGGATAAAGATAGGAAAAATTTGTTCCTGCTAAATTTATTTTCTTCGAAATTTTTAGCTTTCATTTCTATTTCTTGGCACAATCTTTCAAAATCTGCATATTTCATTTTTTTAGTATCTATCATTCTTAATTCCCCCTTTATTATTTATTAACATAATTATAGTAATAGATTTCACTTAATTTAGAACATATCTCTTCTAGTTCTTCATCTTCTTCTTCATCCAATAAAGATTCAATATCAAATATAAGTTCATTTAATTTTCCATACTTTTTATAATCAATACCATATTTTTTCAATACTAAAGTATCTTCTTTACTAAGAAGAATACCTTTACCATTATCAACTGATAAATATTTAGAATAATCTATATCTTTATAATCCATATAAATTCCTTTCTATTCTAAATGAATAAGAAATATTAATATTTTCAACAGAATAATTTAAAATTCTAAAATTAAAATACATATCCTTATTGTTAATATTAAAACTATCAATAGTAAAATAATAATTATCATTATCTACACTATATTTTAATGTTTTTAAAGAATATTCTTTACCATTTAAAACAATACCAACATTATTAATATCTATCTCTTTAAAAAGCACTAATATTAGATCATATTTAGCACTATTATTATCTAAATTTTTAACCTTAATAATGTCATCAGTAGTTTCCATATCTCCTCTTTGTAAAATATTAACATCTAATCCTTTAGTAGTACCATTAGCAACCTCTCTTGCTAATAAATTATTTTTACTAGAAATATTATAAATTGGAATACTAATAATCATTACAAAAATTAAAAATATTATTTCACCCAAAAGACCCCTAATTTCTTTATTCATACCAAATTCCCCCCTGATGGTTCTGTATTATAACATACTGTTAACAAAAAGTCAAATATAAAAAAAAAAGGATAGTGTAACAAAGTTTCGGATAAATGAAAAAAAAGAAAGAACTCATGTTATA
>ERZ808240.3850-NODE-3850-length-14052-cov-7.388583_pt1 | contig 14052 bp, 10 predicted proteins | sample MGYA00521084_ERZ808240 | MGnify/ENA primary metagenome ERZ808240 (study PRJEB31516, sample SAMN03275571) | gut metagenome | biome: mammalia-associated habitat; material: feces | host: Papio cynocephalus | place: Kenya | collected 2012-08-06 ... | reverse complement strand
TCGTTCATGCGGTCGAGCGTCTTCAAAAACGTCGACTTACCGCAGCCGCTCGGGCCGATGAGCGCTGTGATGCTCTTTTCGGGAATTTCGATGTTGATGTCCTTGAGCGCCTGATGGCTTCCATACCACAGGCACAGGTCCTTGACAGAAAGGATACTGTTCATAAGTCTCTTTCCTCTTTCAATACGTCTTCAAAGGCGAGGCCGTACCAATGGCTCTCGCCCCTTTTTTCAGTTTTCCGTATGCATTTGTCGCAGAATTCCGCCGCGTCCGTCAGGGCGCGCGGCATGTCCTTGCCATTCATCAGCTCGCCGCAGAGGGCGGAGACGAACACATCGCCCGTACCGTGCAGCGTCTGCGGAAGGCAGGGCTTGAAAATTTCCACGTAATGCCCGCTCAGGCGTGCGCAGTAGCCGATCTCCTCCCCGCGGCGGACGCCCGTGATGATGACGTTTTTCACCGTGAGTGCTTTAAGGAGCGTCTCGACTGGCGCGTCCATCCCGCAGCCCGCGAGAAGCGCGGCCTCCGTACGGTTGGGCGTGATGAGCTGCGCGCTTTCGCAGAGCGCGCGCATCGCCTGCACGTACTCATCTGTGAAGCAGCCGTACAGCGCGCCGTTGTCGCCGAGCACGGGGTCGACCACAACAAGGGTGTCCTCCCCCGCAAAGTCGCGGAGGAAGTCTTTTGCAAAATGCATCTGCTCCACCGAGCCGAAAAAGCCCGTGCAGATGCCGTCGAATTTGATTTGGAGCTGTCTCCAGTGCGCGGCGAAGGCTTTCATCTCATTCGTCATGTCGCGCATGACATAATCGCCGAAGCCGTCCGCCGTGTGAGTCGATAAGATCGCCGTCGGCAGCGGCACCGTCTCCACCCCATAGGCGGAGAGGATGGGCATGGCCACGCTCAGCGAGCACTTGCCAAAGCACGAGAGATCGTTGATGAGCGCCATGCGCTTCATGCCGCTTCCGTTGACAGACTGATTCATGTTTCCTGTTTCCTTCTGAAATATCTTCCGACAAGATCTGCCGCAAGGTTGATGAGCATCGTCAGCACCATCAAAATGGCGGCAATGGCAAACACCACGCCGGTATCGCTCGATTCCTTGGCATAAAAGTAGAGCGCCACGGTGAGTGTTGCGCCTGCGTTCTGCATCCCCTCAAAAAAGTTGTAGAGCATATGCGCCGAACCCGCCGTAAACAGGAGCGCCGCAGACTCGCCGAGCACACGTCCGATCGACAGGATGCATCCGGTGAGAACACCGTCTACACAACTCGGCAGCACCACCGTGCGGATGGTACGCCACTTGCCCGCACCCAGGCCGAAAGCGCCCTCGCGGTAGCTCTGCGGCACAGTCTTGAGGCTCTCCTGCGTTGTGCGCATGATGGTCGGCAGGTTCATGATCGTCAGCGTCAGCGCGCCCGCAAGCAGCGACGTTCCGTTTTTACAGAAGATCAGCATGCCGACAAGGCCGTAGATGATCGACGGGATGCCCGAGAGCGTTTCGGACGCGTATTCGATGACGGAGACGAGCTTTTTGTTCGCGGCGTATTCGTTCAAATAGATGGCCGCGCCCACGCCGAGCGGCAGCACGATCAGCAGCGTCGCAATGACGATATAAAGCGTGCTCAGAATGTCCGGCAGGATGCCGACGCGGTTTTCAAGGTAGCTCGGCGCGGTGGAGAGCATCTCCCACGTGATGTTCGGGATACCGTTACCCAGTATATAACCAATCATAAACAAAACAAGTGCGCAAGTCAATACCGCTGCGAGGCACATCAGGAACTTCATCGCCGCGATGTAGCCCTTGCGGCGGGCCGAGGACTGCATTTTCAGCATCAGTTACTCTCCTCCTTATTTCGCTTTAAGAAGAAATTAAGCGCCGCATTGATGAGCAGGATAAAAAGGTACAGCACGAGCGCGATGGAAAAGAGTGCCTGACGCTGCAAGCCGCTCGAATATGACATCTCGCTCGCGACCGCCGTTGTGAGAAAACGGACGCTCTCAAAAATCGACGTTGGCATATTCGGCGCGTTGCCCGAGACCATCATCACGGCCATCGCTTCGCCGATGGCGCGCCCCACGCCGAGCACGACCGCCGCGGCAATGCCGCTCTTCGCCGCCGGAACGGAGACGCGGAAATAGGTTTCAATGGGCGTTGCACCCAGCGCAAGCGAGGCGTCTTCATATTCCTTCGGCACAGCCTCGAGCGCCGTAACACTCACCTTGATGATGGACGGCAGGATCATGACGGCCAGCACAAGGATGGCTGCAAGCAGACTCGCGCCGTCCGACAGATGGAACGCCTTGCGGATCCCGGGCACGAGCACCAGCATACCGACAAGGCCGTACACGACCGACGGGATGCCGGCCAGCAGACTGACGGCGGATTCCAGCACGGAGCGAACCCTGACAGGCGCGACCTTGGCAAGGTACACCGCTGTCAAAAACCCCACCGGCACGCCGAGAACGATCGCGCCTGCCGTGCCGTAAACGCTTGTCAAAATAAAGGGCAGAATACCGTACTTCGGCTCCGCTGCCGTCGACGACCAGACCTCGCCTGTCAAAAACGGCACCAGGCCGATCTCTCTGATGGCCGGAATGCCGGAGGCGACAAGATACACCGTAATGAGCAGCACACATCCGACCGTGATCAGGCCGAGAATGAGAAAAATGCCGTGTACAGCGGCTTCCAACCATTTTTTCTTCTGTGCCATAATTGTTCCTCTCTATCCAAATGCGGGGGGCAGCGGCTGCTGCCTCCCGCAAAGGATGATCATTTTATCAGTTGACTGCCACGGCACCCGCGCCGGCGATAATGTCAGCTACCTCAGAAGAGGTCGCGTAGTCAAAGAACGCCTGAGCAGCAGGGGAAAGCTCGGTGCCCTCCTTCGTGACGAGCACGAACGGACGCTGGACCACATAGCTGCCGTCCTTGACGGTCTCTTCCGTGGCTTCCACACCGCCGACCGTCAGCGCCTTGACGCTGTCGCCGACCGCGGAGAGGGAAGCGTAACCGATGGCGTCGGGGTTCTGGGACACGGTGTTGATGACGTCACCAGTGGAAGTCAGCTCCTGACGGTACTTGCAGGCATCCTTGGTGCCGGTGATGGACTCAAAGCCGTCGCGCGTACCGGAACCGGCCTCGCGGCCGATGAGCACGATCTCGGCGTCGTTGCCGCCGACATCCTTCCAGTTGGTGATCTCGCCGGTGTAGATCTTGGCGATGGTCTCAACGTCCAGGTCAGAGACGGGGTTCTCGGGGTTGACGACGATGGCAATACCATCGAGCGCCATAACGGTACCGACAAGACCGGACTCCTTTTCCTCATCCTTCAGCGCACGGCTCGAAAGGCCGATATCGCAGCGGCCTTCGGAAACAGCCTGGATGCCGCTGCCCGAGCCGGTGGGGTTATAGGTGAACTTGACGTCCTTGTTCGCGGCCATAAAAGCCTCGCCGAGCGAGTTGATGACCTTTTCCATCGAGGTGGAGCCGTCGGTCGAGACGGTGCCGGAGAGAGTTTCGGTCTGAGCGGAGTCGTCGTTGGTCTTATCCTCAGTGTTTGCATCATCCTTGCTGCCGCAGGCGGTCAGCAGGCTCAGCGCCATGACAGCGGTCAGCGCAAGAGCTAAAAACTTTTTCATTGTAATTCCTTCCTTTCATTTTTCCAGATGTAGTTCCTTGCTACAGTTGCCATCATAAAGGCGGGTTGTAAAATCAGAAAGACAGCTTTTGTAAAATCGCTGTAAAATAGCAAAAAGGACGTTTTCCGACGGAAAACGTCCTTTTTGAAGGCCGATATTGTATTATTCGGTGCGCAGCGCTTCAACAGGATCCTTGCGCGCGGCGATGCCGGAGGGAATGAGGCCCGCGATAAATGTGAGCACCATGCTGATGGCCACGAGCGCCGCGCCGCCCGCCACAGGCAATATAGCGTTCAGGCTCTCAATGCCCGTCAGGTGGTGCACGACGAGGTTGATCGGGATGATGAGCAGCAGCGTGATGCCGATGCCGATGGCTCCCGAGCAGAAGCCCTCGATCAGGGTCTCAGCGTTGAAGACGCGCGAGATATCGCGCTTGCTCGCGCCGATGGCGCGCAGGATGCCGATCTCCTTCGTGCGCTCGAGAACCGAGATATACGTGATGATGCCGATCATGATGCTCGACACGACGAGCGAGATCGCGACAAACGCGATGAGCACATAGCTGATGGCGTTGATGATCGTCGTGACCGAGCTCATCAGAAGCGCCACATAGTCGGTGTAGTCGATCTGATCGTCCTCGGAAACGCTGTTGTTGTACGCCTCGATCGCGTCGGCGATGGCGTCCTTGTCAGCGAAGGTCGAGGCGTAGATGTTGATGGTCTTCGGGCTTGCGAGGTCGACGTCGCCGAGGAGCTTCAGATTGTCCTCATACGTGCCGGTCGAGACCGTCGCGGGCATGTAGTTATCATAAAGCCAGTTGTACTGCTCGCTCGTCAGCGGCGTGACAGCGGGCGATTTTTCAAGCGCCAAATCAAGTGCCATGGCGAGCTGATCGCTCGTCATGTTAGATAGCCGCGCCTGCACGCCCGCGGCGTACTGCTCTGTCACCTGCTCGCGGATGGACTGCTCGACGTAGCCGAAAAGCGTCTCGTCGTCCATCTGCGCGATGTAGGACTTGACGGTCGCCTCGTCCACGCCCATCTGCTGGGCGTAGGTCGAAATGACCATCTGCTCGATGCTCGCGCGGTCGAGCGAGCCCATCTGCTGGTCCACGACGGCGGAAAGATACTCCTCGCTCGGCACGCTCATCATCGCGGTGTAGGCCGCGGCGCGCTCGGTGACGGAGAGTCCCTCAAGATAGTCCGTCACGTCCGACTCCTTCTGCTCGTCGCTCACGGAGTAGTCGTCCGTCAGGAATGGCAGACCGAGGATGACGTCGGTATTGGGGTCGGCCTTCTGCTTCTGCAATATCTCGGTCTGTCCCGCCTTTTCGACGAGATAGTCCGTCAGCGCGGAGGTGTAGCCGATGGCGCCGGAGAGCATGGAGGATACCGCGTTCTCGTTCGGGCGCAGGATACCGACGATCTTCACGCGCGTACCGACGTCGTCGGAGTTATAGAGGAAGTCGAGGCCCGTGTCCGTCGTGCTGACGTCGGTGTACGTGCCGCTTGCAGAATCGTACTGGTAGCGCTCGGCGGGCAGGATGATCTTGAAGCTCATATTGCACAGGTCTTCATAGCTCCAGCTCTGGATATCCTTCGTGTCGAACTCTTCGCCGTCCATCACGCGCTGCATTGACTCCACGACCTCGTCCTGCGCGCTTAAGCCCAGCGAATAGATGACAAGGTCGGAAATTTCGTTGTCCTTGTTGACGATCAGCATGACCTCGTCGTAATTCTGCGGCCAGGAACCGTAGATCAGGTCGTACTGCTCGTGCAGGAGGTCGCCCACGAGCTCGCCGCTGCCGCTATCCTGCGGCGGGAGCATCTGCTCCCAGGTCTCCATCGCGGAATAGGCCGAGCCGAAGCGCTCAAAGTAGCTGCTGTAATCGCCGCCGTAGAGCTCGCTCATGCAGGTCTGCAAAAGCTCCGTCACGTCGGACTTGAAGACCTTGCCATCGGTGTCCTTGGCGTAGATCGCCATGCCGAGGTCATAGTCGTAGGAAATGGAGCTGATATGCTGCGAAAGCTCGTTGTCGCCCTCCAAATAGGTCTTGAAATCCTTCAAGTTGTTCGTCTGCGTCTCCGCCGAGGCAAACGAGCTCATCATATCGTACATGATGTTATTGGAGTACACGGCGTCAAGGTCATGCGCTTCCCCGTCGCCCTCGTCCTGCGAATGGACGCCCATCATCGTGCTGACCATGCTGGACATATCCATGCTCTCGGCTTCGATCGTCAGGGGATAGCTCGAAAGCGTATCCTCCTGCACGCGGTCGATATAAGTCTGGATGCCGTTGCTCAGCGACAAAATCAGCGCAATACCGATGATACCAATGCTGCCGGCAAAGGCTGTCAAAAACGTGCGGCCCTTTTTCGTCATCAGGTTGTTGAGCGAGAGCGACAGCGCCGTGCCAAAGCTCATTGAGGTCTTTCTGCTCTTGCCCGCGGTGGGCTTTTCTGCAATGGCCTCTTCATACGGCGCGCTGTCGTCCACGATCTCGCCGTCCTTTAACCGCACGATGCGGCTCGCGTAGGTCTCGGCGAGCTCGGGGTTGTGCGTGACCATGATGATGAGGCGGTCCTTGGAGATGTTTTTCAAGATCTCCATCACCTGCACGCTCGTCTCGCTGTCGAGCGCGCCGGTCGGCTCGTCAGCGAGCAGAATGTCCGGGTCGTTGACGAGCGCACGCGCGATGGCGACGCGCTGCATCTGTCCGCCGGACATCTGGTTCGGCTTTTTGTCGAGCTGGTCGCCAAGGCCGACGCTCTCGAGCGCCTTTTTCGCGCGCTCGCGGCGCTCTGACTTGCTCACGCCCGAGAGCGTGAGCGCCAGCTCTACGTTGCTCAATACCGTCTGGTGTGGGATGAGGTTATAGCTCTGGAAGACGAAACCGACGGAGTGGTTGCGGTAGCTGTCCCAGTCGGCGTCGGAAAAGTCCTTCGTCGACTTGCCGTTGATGATGAGGTCTCCGCTCGTGTAGTGGTCGAGACCGCCGATGATGTTGAGCATCGTCGTCTTGCCGCAGCCCGAGTGGCCGAGGATGGCGACAAACTCGCTCTCGCGGAACTGTAGGCTCACGCCGCGCAGGGCGTGGACGGTGGTGTCGCCCGCCTGATAATCCTTGACGATTTGTTGCAGCTTCAGCATATCCTGCCTTCTTTCTGAGTAAATGAAAATAAGTATTCCAGAGTAGAATATCATTTTGACCTTTTATCGTCAACCGGCGCGGTCGAGAATTCACCGAAAGTTCATCTTTGTTTACTATTCGGCAAAAAGAGCGCCGCGGCAATGCCGCAGCGCCCTCTTTCAGTCTTCTTTTAAGCGAACATGGTACTCATCTGCCGCTCGATCTCATAGCGCAGCACTTCTGCGCCCGAGGCGTCGTATCCGACAAAATACACTTGATCCCATGTAAGGTCGCCATGGTTGGGCTCTGTCGCCACTCCTCCGGTAAGGAAATACCGATAATCGCCGTCTTCGATCAGCTCAGCGGCGAATGCTGCACGTTTTTCAAAGGCATATTCCCCGTTTTCGTCCTGTGAAACCGCGCGGTATCGCTCGATCACGGCGCTGGCGACCGCCGCATCGTCGACGCGGCCCCAATAAAAGATATCCCTTGCGCCGTTGCGGTCCATATCCCACCAACCTGCGTGAACGCTCTCTCCGTCGGAGCAGTCAAGCGGCACGCCGAAATCGTCCACCCAGCCAAGCAACATATAAAGATGGCTCGTGCCGCAATAGGTCACATTCTCGCTTGCCATCAGCGTGACGCGCAGGGTCTTATAGATGTTCTCGGCGGGAAGAGATGTGATCTTGTGCGTCTTTTCATATACGCCGTAGCGCTGCTCGCCGTCGCGCAGGGCCATCATACGCGTCAGGTGTCCGCCGCCGAGCATATTGCTGATAAGCAGCGCACAGAGCATGATGACAACGCTTTTGACCGCGCGGCGCGCCCTCGTCGGCCGCTTTTCGATCTTCTGCTTTTTCACGGCTGCGTCCCCCCTTCCGGCAAGTCGATCCTCGTCTCGATGCGCTCGCCGAAGCGGTCGTAGACGAATGTCACGTAAGTATCGCCCTCTTCGAGCGGCACGGTGTGCTGGCCATAGTGTACATACAAACTGCCGCTGCTGCCCCAACAACTGGAATACCGGACACCATCCCTATCGTACATCGTCTTGCCGTGCTCGTTTTGCAGCGACATCGTCTCAAACAGGCGCTCATAGACTCTTCTGCCTGGGATGCGGTCATAGCTGCTCACCCAAAGCACCGCCTGCCGCTCCCCCTCGCGCACACCGTATTCGATGCGGTTCAGCTGCACAATATCGTCCCCGATGGGAATACGCTCGTGCAGGTCTGCCGCGCCGTCGAGCTCTTCCCACGAGATGCTGTTCACCGCAGGATTCACGCGCTCGCGGATGCTCTCGTACACGCCGCTGAGCATCGGCAGCATGAAAAAGCCCTGCACACAGACGACGATCGTGATGAAAATCGCGATGCGCTGCACGATGACGAGCCAGAAGTGGCGGTACTGCTCGCGCAGGGCCTTGCCCGTCTCCTCGGGGTCGCCCATCAGCTCCACGGCGCGCGCAGCGGCATCTTCCTCCGTATAGCCGTGCTCGACCAGGGCTTCGGCGTGATCCTCGATGTGACCGGCGAGCTCGTTTCTCAGATCGTTTGCTTCATCGGTCGTCAGCCGGCCGACCTGCGCGAGCACGCGGTCGCAATACTCGTTTCTGTTCATAGCCTCACCCTTTTTAAGCAAAGTGCAGCACGGCGTTCACCGCGCCGCTATACTCCTGCCAGGCCTTCTCCTCTTCCGTGAGCGCGGCACGGCCGGCGCGCGTCAGGTGGTAATACTTGCGCATCCGGCCGGTGGGCGCCGCCTTTTCATAGGCTTCCACATACCCCTCGCGCTCCATCCCGTGCAGCACGGGGTAGAGCGTGCCCTCCTTCATCTCGAAGACGTTGCTCGAGCGGCGCGCCAGCTCTAAAATGATCTGGTAGCCGTACATGTCCTCGGTCGAGAGGAGCTTGAGCAGCAGAAGCTGCGTGTGGTCAATGCTCTTTTTCTTCATGTTGCACCTCCGATGATACATAGAGCATCTATGCTTGTAGTATACATAGAATTCCGAGGTATGTCAAGCCAAAAATATTTGTAAATTTTTGTTCATTTTCTTAACAGACCCTAAACTTTACTTCTTGTCCTTTTGCGGCATACAATTATAATAACAATCTGAAAATCCGGCGGGACTCTTTTACCGCCAAATCGCATCGACATGAAAAGAGAGGTTCCCATGAAAACGTATCAGGCAGGCATCGACGTAGGCTCCACCACAGTCAAGCTCGTCGTGCTGGATGAAAACGGACAAATGATCTTCGGGCAGTACCAGCGCCATCTGTCCCACACGCAGCGCGCACTGTCCGATCTATTAAAACAGGCGCGCGCGGTACTCGGCGAGTGCGCGCTTTCGCTGCGCGCCACGGGCTCCGGCGCGATCAACCTTGCCAAAGCGCTCGGTATTCCTTTTGTGCAGGAGGTCGTCGCCGTCGCGCAGGCGCTCGAGCGCGTCGCACCGCAGGTGGACGTCGCCATCGAGCTCGGCGGCGAGGACGCCAAGATCATCTACTTCAAAGGCGGGCTCGAAGAGCGCATGAACGGCGTCTGCGCCGGCGGCACCGGCTCCTTCATCGACCAGATGGCCGCCCTTTTGCAGACCGACGCCTCGGGCCTCGACCGCGAGGCCGCGCACTATCAGCAGATCTACCCCATCGCCGCGCGCTGCGGCGTGTTCGCCAAGACGGACATTCAGCCCCTCATCAACGAGGGCGCGACGAAGGCCGACCTTGCCGCCTCGATCTTCCAGGCGGTCGTCAACCAGACCATTTCTGGCCTTGCCTGCGGCAAGCCCATCCGCGGTCACGTCGCGTTTTTAGGCGGCCCGCTGCACTTCCTCCCCCAGCTCAAGGCCGCGTTCATCCGCACGCTGAAGCTGACGGACGAGACGACCATCGACCCCGAAAATTCCCACCTCTTCGCCGCCACCGGCGCGGCCATCGACGAAACTCCTGCCGAGGCGCAGCCGCTCAGCGCGCTCATCAAGCGCCTCGACAGCGGCGTGCAGATGGATTTTGAATTAAAGCGCCTGCCGGCGCTCTTTGAAGACGAAGCCGACCTCGAGGCCTTCCGCACCCGTCACCATACGGCGGTCGTGCCGCGCGGCGACCTTGCGACGTATGAAGGCGACTGCTTCCTCGGCTTCGACGCGGGCTCGACGACGACAAAGCTCGCGCTCGTTGGCGAAAAGGGCGAGCTTCTGTACTCGTTCTACGCCAACAATCAGGGCAATCCCATCAAGACTGCCATGCAGGCGGTCCATACGCTGCGCGAGCATCTTCCCGCGGGCGCGCATATCGCGCGCTCCTGCTCCACGGGCTACGGCGAAACGTTGCTCAAGTCCGCGTTCTCGCTCGACGAGGGCGAGGTCGAGACCATCGCTCACTGCACCGCCGCGTCGTTCTTCGACCCGAAGGTCGACTGCGTGCTCGACATCGGTGGTCAGGACATGAAGTGCATCAAGCTCAAGGACGGCGCGGTCGACACAGTACTTCTGAACGAAGCCTGCTCGTCCGGCTGCGGCTCGTTCCTCGAGAATTTCGCCAATTCTCTCGGCATGACAGCGCAGGAATTCGCGCACGAGGCACTCTTCGCCAAGGCCCCCGTGGACCTCGGCACGCGCTGCACGGTGTTTATGAACTCCAACGTCAAGCAGGCGCAGAAGGAGGGCGCAAGCGTCTCCGATATCTCCGCCGGCCTTGCCTACTCCGTCATCAAGAACGCTCTTTATAAGGTTATCAAGCTCTCCGACGCGAGCGAGCTCGGCTCGCACGTCGTTGTACAGGGCGGCACGTTCTTCAACGAGGCTGTGCTGCGCGCGTTCGAGCGCATCTCCGGCGCGCAGGTGACCTGTCCTGACATTGCGGGCATCATGGGCGCGTTCGGCGCGGCGCTGCTCGCGCGCGACCGCTACCACGGCCAGCAGAGCACGATGCTCTCGCTTGAAGAGATCGAGCAGCTCACGTACAAGACCTCCGCCGCGCGCTGCCAGGGCTGCCAGAACCACTGCATGCTCACGGTCAGCATCTTCCCCGGCGGCCGCCGCCACGTGAGCGGCAACCGCTGCGAAAAGGCGCTGCGCGGCGAAAGCGCCGCCAAGCCCGGCGAAAACATCTTCGCCTACAAGCGCGAGCGCATGTTCGCCTATCCCCCGCTCGAGCCGGAAAACGCGCCGCGCGGCGAGATCGGCATCCCGCGCGTGCTGAACATGTATGAAAACTATCCGTTCTGGGCGACGTTCTTCCGCGACCTCGGCTTCCGCGTCATCCTCTCCCCGTTCTCCACGCGCGCGATCTACGAGCTGGGCATGGAGAGCATCCCGTCGGAATCCGAGTGCTACCCCGCCAAGCTCGCCCACGGTCACGCCCAGTGGCTCATCGACCACGGCGTCAAGACCATTTTCCACCCCTGCGTGTTCTACGAGCATCAGGAGGTGCCGGGCGCGCAGAACCATTTCAACTGCCCGATCGTCGTCTCGTATCCCGAGAATATCAAGAACAACGTCGAAGCCGTGACCGACGGCTCCGTGCGCTACCTGCATCCTTTCCTCGCCTTCACGAATGAAAAGGTCGCGTCCGACCGCCTCGTCCGGTTCTGCAAGGAAGTCTGGAACATCCCCGAAAAGGAAACGCGCCATGCCGCCCACCTCGCGTGGGAAGAGCAGCGCAAAGCCAAGACCGACGTCCGCGCCGCGGGCGCAAAGGCGCTCGCCGACATGGAGAAAAACGGCGGCAGCGGCATTGTCCTCGCCGGACGCCCCTACCACGTCGATCCCGAGATCAACCACGGCATTCCCGAGCTCATCGCGGCCTACGGCCTGACGGTGCTGACCGAGGACTGCCTGCCCATCGACTTTGTCCCCAAGCGCCCCGTGCGCGTGAACGACCAGTGGGTCTACCACTCCCGCCTCTACACCGCGGCGGAATTTGTCTGCGGGCGCGATGATCTCGAGCTTATTCAGCTCAACTCGTTCGGCTGCGGCCTCGATGCCGTCACGACCGACGAGGTCTGCGAGCTGCTTGAAGAGGGCGGCAAGCTCTACACCTGCCTCAAGATCGATGAGGTCAACAACCTTGGCGCAGTGCGCATCCGCATCCGCTCGCTGCTCGCCGCCGTCGCCATGCGGCGCGAGCGCGGCATCCACTCGACCTCGCACGTGCAGCCCTATGAGCGCGTCTACTACACCAAGGAGATGCAGAAGCAGCACTACACCATCCTCGCCCCCCAGATGAGTCCCATTCACTTCGACCTGCTCGAGCCCATCTTCCGCCACCACGGCTACAATTTCGAGGTGCTGCAAAACGATGACCGCGCCGCCATCGACGCGGGCCTCAAGTACGTCAACAATGACGCCTGCTACCCCTCGATCACCGCGGTCGGCCAGCTGATGGAGGCTGTGACCTCCGGCCGATACGACACAGATCACCTCGCCCTCATCATGTCTCAGACCGGCGGCTGCTGCCGCGCAAGCAACTACATCGCCTTCATCCGCCGCGCGCTCAAAAAAGCTGGCCTTGAGCACATCCCCGTCATCTCGCTCAACGCCAACGGCATGGAGACGAACGAGGGTTTCCGCATCTCGCCGTCCCTGCTGCTGGACGCTGCGCGCGGCGTCGTGCTGGGTGACCTGCTGATGCGCTGCCTCTATCGCGTGCGCCCGTATGAGCTTGAAAAGGGCAGCGCGAACGCGCTGCACCACAAGTGGCGCGACATCTGCATCGACTCGCTGACGAGCGCACACCCCAAGTACAGCTATGCGCAGCTCTGCCGCGGTATTGTCGAGGACTTCGACGCCTTCCCCATTGACGAAACGGTCCGCAAGCCCCGCGTCGGCGTTGTCGGCGAGATTCTGGTCAAATATATGCCGCTCGCCAACAACCACGTCGTCGACCTCTTGGAGCGTGAAGGCGCGGAAGCGGTCGTGCCAGACCTTCTCGACTTCTTCGCCGCGACGATCTACGAGCAGGACTTCAAGCACACGCACTTCGGCAAGGGCTGGACGGCCTCGGCGACCGCCAAGCTCGGCGTTCCGGCGCTCCAGCGCATGCGCCGCCCCGCGATCAAAGCGCTGAAGGCCAGCAAGCGCTTTGAGCCTCCCATGGCCATCGACCATGTGGCAGAGCTTGCAAAGCCTTTCCTTTCGATCGGCAACCAGTACGGCGAGGGCTGGTTTCTCGCCGGCGAGATGGCGGAGCTCATCACCTCCGGTACGCCGAACATCGTGTGTATCCAGCCGTTCGCGTGCCTGCCGAACCACGTCGTCGGCAAGGGCGTCATCAAGGCGCTGCGCGCGGCCTATCCCGGCGCGAACATCGTCGCCGTCGACTATGACCCCGGCGCGAGCGAGGTGAACCAGCTCAACCGCATCAAGCTGATGCTCACCGCGGCGCAGCGCGCGCTGCACGCGCAGGACGACACGCCGAAAAAGCCGCAGCCGCCTGAGGCCCCGACCGTCAGCTTACCGCATGCCAAAGTCGCGATGCTCTGAGCGCAGAAAGCGGCAGAATTTGAAAAATAGGCTTGCTTTCCGCACCTTTCTATGGTATTATAAATACCTGTGAATATAGCGTGATCACACGTTCAACAATTTGGAGGTTTTCACCATGACTTTATTCGTTACGATTCTTCAGCTTCTCTGCGGTCTCATCGTCATCGGCATCGTCCTGTTCCAGAGCGGCAAGTCCGCAGGCTTGAGCGGCGCGATCGGCGGCGTGGCCGATTCCTTCATGGCCAAGAACAAGGCCAAGAGCACGGATGCCCGTCTTGCGCGTGCCACCAAGTGGGTCGGCGCTGCGTTCATCGTCCTGACGCTCGTGCTGAACATGCTGTAAGAGCAAACGAAGCCATAATGAAGAGGAGCGGAAGCAATGCTTCCGCTCTTCTTTTTTGCTTTTTGGAAATACTGCTATCAGCAAAGCACTCTGCTCTGCTCTGCTCGTTTCGACAGCATCATGCTTCATCGGTCAAATTCCCATTTCAAACGATAAAAAGCCCTTTTGTATGGCTTCGCGATCTGCCATACAAAAGGGCTTTTTACTTATGGTTCAGCTTTCGACTGCGAGGCTGGCTTAGACCAACTCAATCATTGCGGTCAGCACCGTGCCAAGAGCCGCCTTCGGCGGTTGCACGGCTGCACACCCGCCTGCGGGCGGGCGTCGGCAGCGCCTCGACCGCACGTTAGCCTTATTTCTTAGACCAACTCGATCATTGCGGTCTCGGCAGCGTCGCCGCGGCGGATGCCGGTGCGAACGATGCGGGTATAGCCGCCGTTGCGCTCAGCATAGCCGGGAGCG
>ERZ808240.3849-NODE-3849-length-14053-cov-3.167953_pt1 | contig 14053 bp, 11 predicted proteins | sample MGYA00521084_ERZ808240 | MGnify/ENA primary metagenome ERZ808240 (study PRJEB31516, sample SAMN03275571) | gut metagenome | biome: mammalia-associated habitat; material: feces | host: Papio cynocephalus | place: Kenya | collected 2012-08-06 ... | reverse complement strand
ACGCTGAAATCCATGCTTGAAGATCAATTGCTTATAGGCAATAAAGTAATGGTACTTGATATCGAAAGCGAGTATCAACCTATGGCAAAGGTCTATGACGGTCAGACTATAAAGATAAACAGCAATTCAAGAATAAATCCTCTGCAAATATGTAAAGTTGTAGACTCACGAGTTGATGATGAGATATCACCAGAGGACGAAGCAAGAGAAAATTTTGCTTCTGAAATGTCAAGAATACGCACATTTATGTCAATGTATATGCCAGAAATAGATATGTACACTATGGAAATCTTCATGGATCTTGTAACTGAATGTCTGTCGGACAAGGGTATTTTTCCTGAAACAGATGTTACATATCTTGACCCGAAACAGTTTCCGTCTTTCACAGATGTAAACAACAAGCTTCACGAAAAGCTCAGCAACAGGACAGGTATGCCAGAAAGAAAATATGAAGCATACAGCAACATTCAGGTGTATATAAAACAGCTTTGCGGTAAAGGCGCATATGCAGGAATGTTTGACGGAGCGACTAATGTTGATGTAAAGAATAATGACCTGATAATCTTTGATGTTAAAAGCATAAGTGAAATGGCTGAAAATGTATACAACGCTCAGTTATTCAATATTCTCACTATTATGTGGTCAACGATATGTAAAAACATAGGCTACAATCAAAACCTTATCAATCCTTGGGACAAACGAAATGTTGTGTGTCTTATTGACGAAGCTCACAGATTTATCTCAGTGAAATATCCACAGGTAACAGAGTTTATTGAAAAACTTGTTCGCCGCACAAGAAAATATTTTGCAGGATTATGGTTTGCAACTCAATCAATATTAGACTTTATTCCTGACGGAAATATCACAGCAGCAGGCTCTATAAAAGTAATTTTCTCCCTAGTTCAATATCGATTGGTGCTTAAACAATCGCCTGAAAGCATTGAGATATTGCACCAAGCCTTTCCGCAATTCTCATATGCCGAGCTTAAAGAAAGCACAGCATTTGAGCCTGGTCAAATGCTGTTGTCATTAGGAGCAGGCAGGGACAAGCTGCATTGCAGAAGAATTGTTTGCGCAAGACAGCTCCTCTATATGGGCAATGCAGAGGACAGAATAGAGATAATCCACAACTGTTTTTCTCACTATTACAACGAATATTCTAAGCAGGAATATGGACTTATGTTAAGAAAAATGGATGCTGATTATTTCAGGAAATGCTTCCTTGCAGAAACATATTCCTACCTTAGAATGGAGCAAAACATAAGTCATTATATTGACGCAGTTATAGTTCAAATGGTGGATAATCTTATCAAAGAACTTCTTCAGGCTGCAGGAACGGAGGCGGCACGATGAAAGTAGTAAGTCCTAAAAGCAGCAGTAAAATATATATAATATTTACTGTTGTGACAGTGTTGTTAGCAGCACTTTTTCTTACATCGAACAGATGGATGCAATCAATTACATACAAAAGCAAAAGCAATAATTATGACCAACCGCTCACTCTTAATTGCTACAATATAAAGATAACAGACGCTTCTTACCACGATAATATTTGCGAATTTGTTTTAAAATGCCGCCTTTCCGGCAGTAATACTGGAGCAACATATCCCGAAATAAAGACCATACGATTTGATGATGATCTGAAAGAGTATAAGTTCACAGTGAGTGAAAAATATGATGATTATTCAAGAAAAATAACAGTGAAAGATCCTCCGTCCGACTTCAAGATAATGCGTGTTGTTGTCAGATCTGCTCTGCCAGACACAAAATATGCGGACGCATATGATGAATTTGGCGAGAAGATACCTGCACACACAGAGAAAGGAAAAGGGTACATTAGAACGATAACTATTGACCGAAAAGATATGCAGAAAAGTGCAATAAAAATCGTCCCAGGCAATACTGAAAGCCGTACACAAACGAGTACAGCAAGCAGTATTTCAAGCACAACAAATCCAATAACCACAACAGCACAAGCTGTCGCTGTGACTACAAAAGCTACATCACAAACAACACATAACGTCAGCGAAAAGGCGGCAGAAGCGTCACAAACAAGCACAACTACTTCAACCAAACATCAAGCTGCAACAGCAGAAAACAACACAAGACCGCAGGAAACAAGACGATATGATGAGCCTGCATATGCCCCAGAACAGACAACTGGTGCAACACATAATGAGCCAGCTCAAACACTTGCTCCGTCTGCAAAACCGACAGAGCAAGTAACAACTACAACAACGCAGCCTAGAGTCTATTCCATAAAGCTTGCCACAGATTTTGAGTATAATGACGTTCAGCTTAAAGTGGGAGGACGCACTCAGCTTCGTGCAGAGATCGAGCCTGACAATGCTGTTAATAAGAACGTAAAATGGGAGAGTAACCGTCCTGATATTGCAACAGTTGACAGCAACGGCAATGTAACAGCAGTATCAAAAGGCAAAGCTATCATAACCGCAACAACGGAGGATAAGGGCTTAAAGGCAAGCTGTATGATAACAGTTAGCCAGTAGAGAAAAGAGGTAATAAAAATGACTTTTAATAATTCTTCAAACAAAGTAAGAGTAATAGGTTTTATCGTTTCTGATATAAAAAGCCTTAGTGCCTATGCTATCGAATTTCTTATCGCAGTGCCTAGAAAAGCTAAAAAAGGCGAGCAGAGCTTTAATGATGTTTTCACTGTATACGTTAATGAGGAAAGCACAATTTCCTTTGCAAGAAATCATTTGCGCAAAGGCAGCGTGATAGTAGTTAAGGGAGAACTGAGGACTTTTAAAGATAATAACGTGAAAATATGCAGCAGTGATATAACTATTTCATCACAGAACAAGTGAGGTAAAGTGCTATGGAAAATATACTTTTTGAGTATCCTGTCAATAACGAAAACAGTTCTTTTGATGATGAATTTCAAGTGCAAAAAGCGAGATCTAACAAGATAAAATACACTGTCATAATTGCAGTTTTTTGTGCATTGGTAATGTATTTTTTATCTGCACTTTTTTCAAAAGCAGCCCTGCTTTTTTATTTACTCACAGCGTTTTTTACTATTCTTGCAATGGTAACAGGAAAAATATTTGTGAAATATCCAAGGCATTTTCTTTATATAAAGGCAACAGAAAATGAACTGCAGCTTGCTTACTATAAAGATAAAAAAGAGGATTACCACTTCCAATATAACAGCATTGAAGAGATAAGGTTTGCAGACAAAAATTTCACTGCTGTATATATAAAAGAAGAAGGACGTAAACCATATTACTTTGAATTAAATAAGTGGACACCTGAGCAAGGCTTTTTCCTTTACACCATACCGCAAATTCTCCCTAACGTGTTCAAGGGCAACAGCAAAGAGATAGAAAAAAAATATGGTGATGAAGCTGATTTCTACAACGAAGTATATAAGGGGAGCAATTAAAAATGGACATAATCATACGCAATATTCCTGAGAATATGATAGATAAAATAGACAATATAGCAAAAGCTGAGGACTTATCACGGAACGCATTACTTACAAAAATAATATCAGATTTTGTGAAAAGCAATGACGCTTTTGTTGTAAATATTCTTCCACCCATTGTCCGTTCGTTAGTAAATCAGGAACTTGACCGCTTATCAGAGGGTGCAAATTCCACTATAAATAATGTATATATTGCAGCACAGAAAATGATAAATACAACAGAAAAAATCGAAAATCTGCTTACAGAAACGCTTAAAAATTCTGAAGAAAACTCAATTACAAATGATGAAATTTTGCGGATACTCGAAATTTCAGACAAAGATAATTCATAAACAGGGCGGTTTTGTTTACACAATAGAAATATATACAAATTATTACAGCATGAAAAATATATAATTCGTATATAAAGCGGTAAATAATAGGAGCTTTCGTATATAAATCATATATAAAATTTGAGTTGTGATATATAAATAATATATAAACTGCAATTATATACAAAAAATCGTATATAAATCGTATATAGAAAAAGACCTGATGATATCACAGTACCCCACCTGAAACCTCGGTTCTACCGAGGTTTCCAGCAGGCACGATATCGTGCCTTTATGCTCTTGACCCACACCTCTAACTTAGATATCACAAAATAAAATCAAACTACACGGAAAGGTTGGATGAAAAAATGAAAAGCAAACCTATCAATAAACTGCTTTCTTTTTCCGAGCAGGATTTTCAAAAGTTTGTGGAGATAAAGAATCTAAAAGACTTTTCAACTTACAGTGATTGTCTTGCATTTCTGATAGACAGCACTTACAGTAAAGTAAAACATACAGCAAGCGTTGATCGCTTGGCGAATATAGAAAATGATATTGAAAAGCTGCTAATGATCGCAAAAGAAAATAACAGCATGATATATCAGGAGCGTGACGGAATTAATACGCTCCTGCACTTCTACGAAGTGCAGGAATTCCACTCAGCCGACAAGAGATTGAGTGACAGCGAACCGCATGACGTCATGTCACGATCAAATGACAACTACAAGAGCATCGTACATCAGCGCTCAGTTGATAAGGGTGCAGACTCCCTGCAAGACGAACAGAGTGACTAATAATGACACCAGGAATATTTCACAAATGCAAATTCGTATACAAGTGGCGAATAAGCGGTGACGGTGGCAACAAGATATTCGATTTTCTGGACTATATGCTCCGCCCTGAAGCTTTTGAGCCGAACAAACACGCCAACGAAATGGAGTATGTATATTCAGAATTTGTGCCAAACGAGAAAAGTCAGGCTCAAAACATAAAAGCTGAACGCTCATTAGGTGCTTTCACAAGCACACAAGATAGTCTGACTCCTGCCGATATAGACAAGATACGTCAGCTTGAAGCTGTCAGCCGCTCTGAGGGCTGTCCGAAATATGCAGGAGTTATCTCATTTGATAACGCATATCTGCGGCAGAATAATTTCATAGTCGGCAATCAGCTCAACCGCCAGGCACTTATTGAAGCCGCACGAAAAGGCATTAACAAAATGATAGACAAATCAGAAAAGCTGGATGCAAGTAACTGCTACTGGGTCGGCAGCATTCACGTCAATACAGGTAATGTACATATCCATTATCAACTTCTTGAATATCACCGACTTGAAGATAGACGCATTACATACAAGAATAAAGGTCAAGACGATATCGAGCAGAAAGCATTCAACGCTCTAAAGACTGAAATGACGCACTTCATTGACAAAAGTGCCGCCGCTGCTAATCTTACTGAATTTCAAAGAAACGTGCTTGCCCCTCATATCAAATCTGAATTTGCAAGCAGTATTCAAAAAATAAACGCACTTATCGACAAGCTTCCTGAAGATCTAAAAAGCAGCGGCAAGCAGTGGTGGTATGCAAAACAAAATGATGTGACAAAAAACGAGATTGACAGTTGTATAAGATCTGTCATATCAGAAAATCAAACTTTGCAAATAATGTTTGACACATATCTTCATAAGCTCGACAGCACACAAGCAATGTTCCGAAACAGATACGGACAAAATTCAAGGTGGGCTGAGTATAAAGAACATCAGCTTCACGATCCGTCAGGGTTTTACTCCAGAGTAGGAAACTCATTTCTTTCTATCTGCCGTGAATACTACAACACAAAGAATGTCAATTTTGAACCACCTGAGGATCTGCATTCCCATATAGATCTTGATAATACTTCTTACTTTCCAAAAACGAAAACGTATCTGTCTGAAAAAGAAAGCGAAGGCTTTTCTGAGAAAAATGAGCCTGACTACAACAACGGTATTTCCTCGCAGAAATCAAAAGTGTATCTGTCTGAAAATAAAAAAGATGATTTTGAGGATGCTATGCCTTATGACTCTTTAGAAAACTCTGATATCCCTGATGATTTGGAAATGTACCTATCTTCAAGAAATTATGATGAGTTGTATGAACCAAATGCTCCTGACTACAGCACGGATATTTTTCCACAAGAGCCTGAAGCGTATCTGTCTGAAAAAAGAAATGAAGAATTTGAGGAAACAACGCCATATGACTCTTTAGAAAGCTTTGATATCCCTGATGATCTGGAAATGTACCTATCTTCAAGAGAACACGATGAGCTGTACGGACAAAATGCGCCAGACTACAAAGAGCCTGAAGCGTATCTGTCTGAAAATGAAAAAAGCGCTCAGACAGTGGAGCCTCTCCGTATAGATTGGAGCAAGAACTATAAACTTGCCCTCGACTATATGTACGGAAACGCTCAAAATAAATCAGCAGTTATAAAGAGAGACCCTGAGAAAGCTTTTGAAATACTCTCAGCAGAAAGCAAAAGTGGAAACATTCTCGCAACATATGACATAGGCAAGCTTTATGACAGCCAAATGCTAAAAGCCGATGACGGCAATACATTAAGTCAGCAATATTACAGCAAAGCCTTTGAAGACTTCCACAAGCTGCTGTCCATAGTAAGCATGAGTGATGACAAAGGTGATAATTGGACAAAGTCCTATCTCAACTATCGCATAGGTAAAATGTATGAATATGGTCTTGGCGTTACTCAGGACTATAACTCAGCCATAGAGCATTATAAGCTGTCTGAGAACAAATATGCTTATTTTGCTCTCGGAAACATATACAAATACGGCTCTGGTGTTGAAACAGACTATGCCAAAGCATTTGACTATTATATGCGCTCACTAAGCAGCAAAGGCGGAATGCCGTTCGCAAGTTATGCCGTAGGACAAGCTTATGAATTTGGTCAAGGAGTAGAAAAAGACCTATCAAGTGCGCATAATTTTTACGCTGAAGCTTTAACAGGTTTAGAGAAAGTATTCACTAAAAACCATGACGATAATATCAGCTACAAGATAGGTATGATGTATCTGAATGGCAAAGGAACGGATATAGACCTTGAATGTGCTGAAAAATATCTGCTGCTCTCGGCGGACTCTAATAACTATAAAGCACAATATATGCTCGGTAAGCTCTATCAGAGCGACAGCAAAATGGATCTTCAAAAGGCTGAAAAAGTTCTGCTAAAGGGTGCTGAAAACGCACAGGATAAAGCAGGAGTGTGTGAATATAGTCTTGGCAAGCTGTATCTTTCACAAGAAAGATATGACAAAGCTGTGTCATACTTAGAACGTTCCGCAGCAAAAGATAATTACTATGCCGCATATACTCTTGGAAAGCTTTATCAGCAGCAATTCAATGACAATGCTCTTGCAGAAAAGCACCTTATGCACGCTGCTGAGCATAAGGATGATGTTATGGGAATAGCAGCGTACCGCCTTGGTAAATTGTATCTTTCATTTCAGGAAAAAAGAAAAGCATTGCAGTATTTCATCAAAGCCGCAGACAAGGATAATACATACGGAATGTATGCTGCAGGGGAAATTCTTCTTGATAGCAGAAAATCAGCAGAAGTTTCAAAAGGAATACGCTACCTTTCATCAGCCGCCGATAAGGACTTTGAGCCTGCGATATACACTCTGGGCAAATATTATAGCTCATTCAATAATACAAAAGCTAAAGAATACCTTAAGCGTTCTGCGTTTGAATTCAACGATCCAAACGCACAGTATATTCTTGGAAAAGTGTATCTGTCTGAAAATAAAAACGAAATGGCTGAAAAGTGTTTCCGCCAGTGTGCTTTAAACGGCAACAACAGCGGACAACTCGCTTATGGTTTAATGCTGTTTCGTGACGGTCAAAAGAAAGCAGCATATCAATGGCTGAGAAAGTCAGCACGCTCAGGCAATGACATTGCTAAAAAGATAATAAGCGGTAAAAAAGCGGATATACCATTTGAGTTCAGACTTGCAGGCTGTATGCAGGCGCAGAGGACACTTCTTCATAAATCATCAAGTATGCTGCGCAATGCCCTTAAATCTGAGGAAGCCAAAACCGCACGTCTTATGAGAGAATTTGAGATCGAGCAGGAAATGGCAAAAGCAAAAGAACAATATCATAGCATATAAAGGGGAACTAATATGGATCTTGAAAAACTTAAGCGCATAAAAAATCTTATCATCGCAAAAATACTTTTTGTATTTGGCTGGATCTATGATTTTGCTATGCGTATTTTAAATGCGGTGAATAAAACACCTATCGAAAAAGACAAAGACCGTCGAAATGTCAGAATAAAACAATTCGCAATAGCTACATCGATACTATATGTGATCTTTAACAGCATTTTTATTTACATCTTTAAAAGTATGCGCAGGGTAAGCCTTAACGGACGCTCTGGCGAATATACAAGCACTCACTTTATGCCGTGGAACATCATTGTTCCGTCAGGATTTATGATGTTCATTTTTGAAATTATCCTGGCAATGGTAGTAGGCTTGTGTATAACAGTAAAGCTCCATACTCTGTGGCGTATGAAGAATGACAGCAAGGACATCAAGGGTGATAATAAATTCATGGAAGATAATGAGCTTCTTGAACACTTTCAGGCAGTCCCTATGGATAATATAAAGTCAGCGGAACAAGCTGGTATGCTCATTGGTGAAAGCAATGGTATGTACTATGTTGAAACTGGCACATACAACACTATGATAGTAGGCGCTCCTCGTTCAGGTAAAGGTGAATGTTATGTGCTGCCAAGTATGCGGCTTATGGCTAATGCCAAAAATAAGCCCTCGCTTATCATAAACGATATGAAAGGCGAGTTGCTTGAACTGACATATGAAGATTTTGCAAATAACGGATATAAGATAGTCACTCTTAATCTTATCGATACGGACCGATCTGATTGTTGGAATCCTCTACAACTTATCATTGACGAATATCTCGCTGCAAAACAGAGCGGCAGCAACGATCTTTCTCAGACTTCAAAGCTTGTCAGCTCATTCGCTCACTGCCTTACAGACGATACCCAGAGCGAGGCTATATGGACAGACTCCGCAAGGTCGCTGCTCAGTGCCCTTATATACTATTTCTTAGATAAAGGCTATGAGAAAAATGATATGTCCTGCGTTAATATGTACAGCATAACAACATTCTTCACCGAGTTTGGCGTATACAATACAGTGATTGAGGACGAAAGCGGCAACAAGAAAATGGTCAATGCCCTTGATGAGCTGTTCAATGCTCTGCCTGTAGGCTGCCTTGCAAGAACAGCCTATTCTACGTCAAAATTCTCCCAAGGAGACACACGTTCATCAATATACACCGTTCTCTCTGCAGACCTTGAGATATTTATGACGGATATGGGTGTTCAAAAACTCACATCTAAAAATGAAATAAACTTTGCTGACCTTATCAATGAAGATCAGCCCTGCATAATATATATGCTTGTGCCATATGAAGAAAAATCACGTTATGTAATAGCTTCAATGTTTGCAGACCAATCCTTTATGTACCTTGCAAAGCAGGCAAGAAAATACCGGGGCGGCAAATTACCACGAAAAATAGAGTATATCTATGATGAATTTGGTCAAATGACAAAGCTTCCTGACCTCAGCAGCAAAATGAACGCTTCTCCTGGAGCAAATATTCTGTTCAATCTCTTTCTGCAGGACTATGGTCAGCTCAAAAAGTATGACAAGGAGGAAGACGGCATAAAGGGCGCTTGCAATATTCAGATATACATACTCTCTCTTAACGGAAGCACCAATAAGGCTTTTTCTGAAATGATAGGCAACGAAACCATAAATTACCTTACATTCAGTGGCAGTCTATATGGCTTTATTGATCACCAAGGCGAACACGTTGACCGCAAGGCTCTACTCGATACCACACAGCTGTCAAAACTTCCTTTTGGCACTGCCATAGTTAAGAAAATGCGTTGTGAGCCAATACGAACTAATATCACGCCTTATCACCTTATCGAGAATAAGCCGCCAAGAATACCTGTCGAAAATCTGCCTATAAGAAACCATAACATAGACCTCTCTGCTGTGCTTTACCCATATGATGAGCTTTGGGACAGTTTGGGCGTTATAGGCAATCAGTATAGACTTGATAAGCTGAAAAATAATGCAGAAAGTGCTATGAACAAATACTATATGCAGCTTAATGATATTGAGAAAATAAAGGCTGCAGGCGGAGCAGTTTCTGAGCTTGTGTATAAGGCTGCATTGGATCTTGAAAAACAGGCAAGTCAGGCGCAGCGTCAGGTCATAGAGTATCAGCAGCATATCCAACAGCTAAAAGAATTTCGTAATAATGAAGCACGAAAAATATTTGCCCAGGCTTATTCAGACAATGGCTTTCAAGAGGAAGATGACGGATTTGATGAAAGCACGGACGAACTTTATCTCCCTAATGACTTCCCTGCTCCTCAAAGCGAACTCCCATATGTGGATATATCCGCATTGCTTTATAAGGTCAATGGACTTGCAGGAGATGAGCTTAGCAGCCTTCTTGAAAAGAAAAACTATGCCGCTGCAAGGGGCTACATAAAGAAAATACAGAAACGTCCTGATATACGCAGCAATTTTGTTGCCGATGAATGGGCGGCACTGGAACAATACATTAATAATGAGGAATTGAAAAATGCGAATACCTAACAGCTTTGTTACACGTTTTACACAGGCATCAGACTTGAAGCTTGCCTGTGTATTCTATAGTCTTATCCACAAGAATACAAAAAGAAATCTGCTTGGCTATGAGATCACAGTCAAGCAGACAACTCTTGTGTCACTATGCGGCTTTTCGGTATCCACTGTTAAGCGTGCGGCAAGTTCACTGCTCAAGAGTGGATTTATCAAGTCCCAGAAGCGCCAGACAAATGCTCCTGGAAAGCTTGGCACATATACATACACTGTTGAAGCTGTATCTACAACTTCTAAATATTTCACCATGGATAAAAAGCTTATGAGCAGATTGAATGGAATGGAATTCAGAGTGTATACAATGTGCTGTAAGCTGGCTGACAGCTCACACAAGAGCTTTTTCCAAAGCTATAATGATCTATCTCAGCTTCTTGGCATGAGCCGTCAGGACGTTCTCAGGACGATAGAAAAGCTTGTAAAAGGCAAATTCATTCGTAAGAAGAAAATCAGAACTCGTGTAGGTGATTTTACAGACAACACATATACTGTCTGCATATATGTTCATCATAGCAGAATAAAAAAAGCCTCCCGCCGCTCAAGCAGGAGGCAGAGCATTCATTGCTTTACAATGAACACACCCATTAAAAACACAAGTTTATTGTATAACAAAAATTCGGTTTTGTCAATAGGTTTTAAGAAAAAAATGCGGCTTTCGGAGAATTTTTTCTTAAAAAGGGGTAGTGGGTAAAATGAACGGTCTATAACTGACCCATTCTTGATTATCTGTCTGAAATCAAATAATTGATTTTGGTTTATATACTTAGTTATTATCAAAGTTATTGATGAGTATTTGTTTTTTATGTGAAATTCGCTTTTTTCTTTCAGACAGATATCAATTCAAGCTGTCAAAATGCCTGTTTTTGTAATATAATTAATTTATTATATCAAAAAAGGGGATCATTATGACTATTGAAGAACTAATTGACGAAAAAACAAAACTTGAAAAACTTGTGATACAGCTTGCAGGAGAAAACCAACAGCTCAAAGACGAGTTGTCGGCTAAAAAGACAAGCGACATTCCGTTCGCTGATCTGCTTGAAACCTGGCTGCATAACAAGAAAGTGTCTGTAAAAGCCAACACATATGAAGCTTACTGCACCCAGGTCAATCACCACCTTGTGCCGTATTTTCGCAGCAAGGGTACAATGCTTTCTCAAATCACGCCAGCAGTGCTTGAAGAATATTATTTCACAAAGCTTCAATCAGGCTTATCAGGCTCAACCATAAGGAAACATCATTCAAACATCAAGATGGCACTGAAATTTGCCGTAAAGAACGGATTGACAGACCAAAATGCCGCACTTCTTGCAGAACTTCCCTCCTGTAACAAGTTCTGTGGTAACTTTCTCAACACAGAGCAATTTGATCTTGTTCTCAGCAAAATAAAACATACTGCAATTTACACGCCTGTTTTCATTGCAGGAACAATGGGGCTTAGACGCAGTGAAGTTCTGGGGCTGCGTTGGTCTGATATCAATTTTGAGCTGCACACGATGTGTATTCAGCATACTGTGGTCAAATGCGTCAAAGATCATAAAACAACGCTTGTATTTTCAGACGTGCCTAAAACAAAGTCAAGCCGCCGCACGCTTCCGCTACCTGACAGTGTATACAGCTACCTGAAATGGCTCAAACACAAGCAACGTTTGTCCTATGCTGCCAACAGGAGCAGTTATTCACGGCAATACTTGAAATACATATGCGTCAATAGCAAAGGCATTCTTATAAAGCCTGATGAGCTTTCTGTCCGTTACGGCAGAATAATGAATGAAATGCACCTTAAATGCCGCTTTCACGATCTTCGTCACACTTGCGCTTCCCTGCTCGTTCAGCATGGCGTTGCCCTGAAATCTGTATCTGCATGGCTTGGACACAGCAGTTTAGCGGTAACAAGTGATATCTACACTCACCTAACCTTTCAGGAGAAGCTCAACGTTGCTAACACTATTGACGGATACATGAAAGATGTAGATGTGTCACGGTGACACATTAGGGCGTTCTTTATCTTTACATCAATACATTTGTTGACAAATATATGTTTTTGCGGTATAATATATAAAAATAGGATTATAAAGGAGAAGTTGTTTATGAAGAAATGTGTTTCTGTATTTTTGGCTGCATTAATGCTCTCATTGGTATCATGCAGTGAAAAACCTTATACTGTTCCTTGGCAAACCGATACTGATACCGAAAGTAAAACTGATACAGCCTATATTCAGGGCAAATCAGGCAACAAATACACTGTTGATGATGAATACACGCTCTCTGTTCCAACATACAAGTATGTTTTTTTCGCAAATGATGAAAAGAAAGAAACTGGCAAGCGCTACCTCATCGTTGACTTGGAGTATAAAAATCTTGAAACAAAATCAATCATTCTTAAAGACAGAATATCAAGTAAAGCCATATATCAGAATAAATATGAATACGATTTAGATATATATGCTAATGGCGGCTTTGATAGCGGTATTGCATTTGTTTTAGAGAATGATAATATTGTTAATTGTTATCATGAAATTCGTGAAGATTATGATCTAGAGCCGCTTGAAAGCGTTGAGTTTAACTATGTTTATAGATTGCCAGAAGAATATGACGGCTCAGATATAACAGTACACATGAATGTTGCCAATGATGAATATGATTTCACATTTGAGAAAAATGAAAATCATACTGCATTGGCAGAAGAATACATAAAATAAGTAATATGTTGCCCCTAGTGTGTCACGGTGACACACTAGGGGTCATTTTGCATTTATATATAAAAGATATATTCCCCACCATTAATTACCGCAAAAGTATTGACAAATTGACAAAATGGTGGTATAATTAATACACAGAGGAAATTTAGAGGGCATAAAAAATCGCACCCTCTAAGGCTTATAAACTCCGCCAAGAGTTTATAAGCCCAGCAGCACAGATGTTACCGCAACTGTGGAGCTTTCAGAGAATGCTATCCTCGTGCTCTATTATAGCACGTTGGAAATAGATTGTCAAGGGCTTTTCACGATGTCAAACATCTGGAAAGCTCTTTTTGCTTTTAGCTGCTGATTCAACTCATCAAAAATGCAGCTTGAAAATCGAATATCGTAAGTCCTCAAATAAGATTGAGATGAGGTCAACTGATGTGAAACACAAGCACAACAAGACATTGAGTTGTCTTTAAGTCGCTTTGAGCCATGACGTTCGTTACTGTTCAATCACGCCGATCAGGCATTCTTAACACTAACATTACAGAACATGAACACGAGCCAGCCAGTAACAGTTAAGCTAACTGTAAGCCTATGTGCCGACGCCACTATGGATTAACATCAGATGATTCGCCCAAGCTCCACAATGTGCAGCTGCCTTGACAAGGTCTAAGAGCGAAACGAAACAAATGTCACAAAACATATTCTAGCTTGTTACTACAAGCTTTCATATATGCTCAGCAAGATACTCAAAGATACTTGCTGAGGAAAGTCCACATTTTTATATCCTGTGGATTTTCCTTTGTGAGTATCGAAAATGATTGGTGCGCCAGAAGGGACTCGAACCCCCGACCTACTG